>Ga0307479_10005902_pt1 | contig 11213 bp, 13 predicted proteins | sample atmos_gasesECM4C_FD_203743 | JGI IMG/M metagenome (GOLD analysis project Ga0307479, IMG submission 203743) | Hardwood forest soil microbial communities from Morgan-Monroe State Forest, Indiana, United States - atmos_gasesECM4C_515 | ecosystem: Environmental > Terrestrial > Soil > Temperate... | reverse complement strand
CCATAAACTTTTCACGCAATTCATGCCATTCTAGAAGGGTCCGGTCACAACGGTAGCGATACGAAAAAACTTGGGTGCCCCCAAACTCGCGCAGAAAACGGTGTGCGCCCCCAAAACTGAACCATGAGTATCCGTTTTGGCTGAACCATTCGATTGCGTGCCAAACCAGAAGTTCGTTGGGCTTAAGAGCCCGAACTTCGTAATATGAGTTGTTCTCGGCATACTCCACCATCCCACCGTTATGAAACCTAAACCACGAGCCGGCGACAATCCGTCCCGAACTTTGTGCGAGAAAGAGCTTGCGGTTTTCACACTGCCACGAGCGCACTATCATTTCAAAAGAATCTGGTATCAGATGTTTCCACCGGCACCAGGCCAGATGTACCTCATAGAACTGTCGGAGATGCTCCGGTTTGGAAGCTTGAACAACTTCGACGCCCTGACGCATGGCGTAACGAATTCCATTGCGCCGCTTCTTGTCGAGACGCTTAAATAGAGCGTCCGGACCACTGCTCAGGTCAATCATGTAGACACCCTCTTCTTTTCGGACCTTAAAACCGTTGGCAAGGAAAGTGTCGACAGGATACCACGTGTAAATGTCCAATAGCTTGGCCTTACTAGCGTGGAGCAGAAATGCGCGCGCGAGGACGGCAGCCACACCGTTTTGATCTACTCTATGGTCAATGCAAAACTGGGGTCTGCACCGCAGGCCCGAACTTAGGTAGCTCTTTTTGCGGGTTCCCGTCAATACCCCAACGACTGTGCTGCCGCTCTGTACCAAAATGGCAAACGGCTCAAACTGGGGAACATGAGGGTCCAAGAAAAACTCGGGGGCGGTGTATTGCGCTGGATAGCAATCATGCGCCAAGCACTCGCGCCAGCTCTGAGCTAACTGCGGCTCGGGGAATTCGTGGAGAATAATGGCTGTAAGCCTCTTTTCATCGCCACGCGACCCTAAACCGGGCGCTTCCGCCGGTTCCACTCGGTCAATCTCGTGCATTGAATGAGACTGTTCTAACCAAAAAGTCATTTTCTTCACTTGGCATATACAATCAGTTCAGTTCATCGGCAATATTCAACATAACGCCGACACGGTCCACAATAGCCTTCACTGCCTTCGTTGCGAGGCTGCGTGACCCGCCTTTTTCGGCATCTGATTCCGAAGCAAAAGTCTGTCCAGCTTTCCCGTTGGCTGACCCGCGCAATTCGCTGATGATAGGAATGAGTTCGACATTGACGTGCACTTCTTCGATCTCGAACTCACACTGGCGCAGCATCGCCAGCGGGCTGCGCTTGGAGTAAAAGGCCTTTGGGGTATGTGTCGTCCTCCAAAATGCCTTCGTGAACCGTTGCGTGAAAATGCGTCCGCGTGTACTCGGCTGCGAAATGCGAGACTTCCAAACCGTGGAGATCGCTCCAACCTAGTAGGCACGCATGCTGCAGCAGAAATCCGATACTGCAACCAACATCGAGAATGCGACCGGTTTTCCGACAGCCTTCCAGCTTACTGAACAGTTCCTCCACCGTTCGACACCTCGCGGCACGAAATCTCCATCGGCTAGGACCATGTAAGTTGGTGTCGGCTTCCGGTCGTGAACGGCTCCTCATAGATGTTCCCGGGATTCTCAAACGAGCAGGCTGTAATTAGGCCACAGCAATTGCAGCGCTGCACTGGACAGGGGGCGGAAACGGGTGTCGCCGTCTCGGCGCCGCTCAACTCACAAGTTCCAGGGCTCAGCAACCGTTCCCTCGGCGCAAAAAGCTCCGAGAAGCTCAGCTTTCGGGAAGTAACGGTCAGCGCAATTGAAAATTATATCATGCCCGAGCTGGCCATTTATGTGATGTGGAGTTGTCGCGAGGAGCGCCTGACGTAAGGGAAGGCGGCTCGCATGAGGTTTTCAGGGGACCTGTGAAACGAACTTCTGCGCTCTGCGTCACCACAACCTAACCAGATATACGCTCCACCCCCCACCGGTGGAGCCGCCGCTAGGCGCCGCATCGATGCCGAAGTTGGAATCCATCAACACATACTTGCCGCTCCGGCTAATTGTAGCCCGTGCACCGTTGTTGTAGAGTGCCGTATCCCGCGTCATGGTTTGAATGACTCTTGTCGTAGCGGAGGCATCAAAAGGAACCAGGATCAACTCGTTCGTGTAGACATTCCAGCCCGTTTGCCAGCTGGGCGAGAGGGTAGGTCCGACCATCTGCCAACTAATCTGACCGTCTGGGGTATTGGAGTTGTCCGTCAGAAAGACAGGTTGGGTTGACCCTGATGTTCCAGACGAGAGTGCCCGGTAAAATTCCTTATTGTCCGTCGTCGGTACTACGTAATCGCCAGCCATGTAGGCGTGGCTCGACTGCCATTGCGCGTAGGACGACCATGGCAGAGCAGAATAGCCGTCACTGTCAGCTGAAATCAGTACATTGAATCGTGCAGCCCCTTGGTTATTGATAGAATAGTGTCCGCCAAGGGTCGTATTTCCGTTGGGCATGATGCAAGTTTTTAGGCCGGTATTGAGATTGATTTTCTCGATTGAGAAATTAGTGACGCAGTCAGTTGCCGGATTAGGATCATTTGCGGTGTTAGTTGCCAAGATGGGACCGCCGTCCGCATCTTTACCGCTAGCGTCATGTGAGGGATACCATCCCGGTGTCACATCACGTAAAAACGTTCCGCTGAAACCGTTGTATATTTCGGTTCCGACATTCGGCGGGCTAGAAAATATAACTTCGATGTTGTTGTTCGAGAGGACATGTCCATTTTTTGCCCAGATATGCTGACCGATCTTTCCGCCATTCAACTCCGTGCCCAGCGTTTTAGAGCTGATGGTATATAGTGCACCGCCGTAAACTCCAGCCGACGGATAGCTGTTGGCAATGAAGAAGTGGTCACCATCATCAGAAATATCATCGGATCCACCACCAAATGATATAGCTTGATAACGCGTGATGGTGTCGTAGAGGGTACCGGAGGTACAGGAGGTTGGATCGCCAGGCCTTTGCTGCGATGCGTCCCCGGTGAACAACTGGTTTCCTTCGTGATACCAGAATCTCGAATCCGTGAACCTGTCCCAACGCACTTCATTGCTGCTGCCAAGGCCAGGCAATTTACATTCCACACCGCCATCAGCGGTGCGATAGATGCGAGTCTCCGTAAATGCTCCTGGACAAAGCACGTCTGCCCCAGAACTGTCCACGCACGCAAAGGCAACAAAGTACGTGTCGTTTTGTGAAAATGCCGCCATAACTGAATACTCGTGTACCCCATTTGCAATTCGCAACGCGTTACAGCGAAACTGTCCCTTGTAATAAGCGCCGATTGGCGGGGGCGTTTGCTCCGGCTCGTAATTAACGGGCAACACAATATTCATAGCTGTGGACCCGCAAGTCGGAGAGGAAACGCCGGGAGCTGGTGGGCTTGCCGGAGTTCCGTTACTAGCGGGTGTCGTGTTCGGATTACGTGCCGAAGTAACACCAGTACAGCCATTTATCAGTGCGGCGGCGAGCAAGGCAGAACACATAATCATAATGCGCGCCATTATTTCACCTGTGAGCCTTTTGGCAAAGAGCAGGACTTAAATTTTTCTGGAGCCAAGATAAGGACATAGGACGGAAAGAGATTCACGTTTGACGTGAGGGCCGGTGCGTTCGGCGAGCTCAATGTAGTTCTTGCGTCACGCACCTATGCTGTGTCTGAGCGGTCATTTAAATCGCCTGCTCGAAGGGGTCAAATTGGTACAGGCTGTTACCTGTACCACCGACCCCTGGGGATGGCAGCTAGTTCGGGCGGTCCGAGTGACGGAGCCTTGTGGCGATCACTTTTGATTGAGCGCCATGTCTTCAGCCGTCTTTTTCTGCTGCCGTCGAGGTAATCTTTCATGGCACCACTAGAACACATTTCACCAGGAAATTTGCTTCTCAGCACTCTACTGGCCTGGCCGTTCCTTTCGAGAACCTATGCCACCCACTCAACTATGGTCGGATGCCGCAGCCAGAATCGGACGCGTCGCCCTTCTAATGACTGTGCCGATGTGGCCAGCACGCCGACGGATCGCACGGCTGAGCTCGAGTAGGGAACGAACTCGTTGCCCTTGTCGACCGCACGACCTCAAGCGGTGGCCGCCGCAGACGCAGCTAGTGGAGCGCCGGCGCGTTGCGATTCCCTCGCTGTGTGTCCCCGCAGTTTTAGCGGAAAGCACCACAGGTGGTTTTGCAAACTCCAGAGTTTAAGCGGTGGGCCAACGGCTCGCGGTCGATTTTCCAGACCTTTTTATTCAGGCATAACAACTCGTGGATGCAACAACCCGTGGCATTGATAACATAGCGTAATCAGGTTCTCTTCGGCATCGTCGCCCAGGCGACCTCGGGACTGGATGTGGTGCACTTCCAGGCCGACGATGGAGCCACATGATTGGCAACGCCACTGGTCACGCTGCAAGACCGCCTGACGGAGCAAGCGATAAGACTCCGCATCAAGCCGAAGCTTCGGGTGTTTCGGTCGAGGCACAGTCATGAGGCTCTTTCGAGACCATTCAGGAATTGCTGTTTTTGAGGGAATGGCAAGAGTCTGAACAGTCTCTCTAGAGAGAGAAGCAATACACCGGGATCACCACCCTCCAAGTTTGCCCCGGCAAGAAAATCAGCACAGATCATCTCCAGGCAGTAGCCCCTGGATTTATCCGTACCCAGCATCAGCGCTGCTGTTTCCAGGGCGCGCTCGATCAGCGGCAATTGGCTCTTGTATGCCTTGAAATAGAGGATGTCCCACGGCTCGATCTCCTGACCGGTCAGGTGCCTCTCCACCTCTCGTTTGAATTCCTCTCTAGGAAGCTCCATTGCCTTGTGCACCCAGGGTGCACAATCAAAGTCCCGCCCGTTGCTGCGGACTACCTTCACCAGTTCTCTAGCCTTCGTCCATCCCATCAGTTTGAGTTCGGTCTTCGGAATCTTGGGCAGATGCTCGTGAATGGCCATTAGGTAGTACGCCTTGCGCCGCGATTCCGGGAACTTCTTCTCCAGGTATTCATCGAACGACGTCAGGTTATCCAGCCTCCAATACTGCCCTGTCCGCACTTCACAAAGATACCGACCTAGTTCCACGAATTGAGAGTCCCGCTCCCGATCCGAGCTTTTCTCCCACGCTAGGATCTCATCGATCTTCGACAGCACCAGCGAGGCTCGTTTGGAATTGAGCTTTGGCGGCACCAGAGCCCTTTCGTTAATCGACAAGCTCGTTAAGCCAATCAAAGTCACTCGCTCCAGGTCGGCGAATTAGCTTCGATTCCACTAACTGCTGGTTTCCGAGACACAGCCCCAGTTGCGGGCAGCTTACGCAGCCATTCCGCGGGAACCGGATGCCGCTGTGTGGTGCGAATTCGCCCGCTTCAATGTGGCTGACCGTAGTTTCGACCATACGGCCGAACTCTTCCCTTTGCGTCTCGGAAATGGTGGTCTTGAGGTATTGAATCTCGCAGAAGCGCTTGCGCACAAAGGCCACCAAGGCCACCTCGGGGATCCCGCTGATCCAGGAATAGCAGATCAGTTGAGGATCAAGAGCGAGCAATCCATCGGGCTCTTCTGGATACCGAGTGGTTGTAGTCTTCCACTCCAATATGCAGCGATTGCCGTCGAGCTCTCCGATGGCGTCCAGGTAGGCGACGAAATCATTTCCGTTTGGGAGTGATCGCACCAGCTTAATTTGCGTGTTGCGACCGGGTTGGTGGATCTCGATGCGATCATCTTGTGCCAATCTCTCGAGCAACTGCACGCCCTGGCGGAACATATGTTCCCAGTTGTCGCCGCGGGAGTACTTGAGGCCGGCGTATTGGTGTTTCGCCCATTCGGTGAATAAAGCGGAGGCACTATCTTCCCGCCGGAAGTAAGCCCCGAGCGCTTGCTCGAAACAGCGACCGAAGAGGAGGGCTGGCCGGCTGTCCTTTTCTTTCCAACCGTCGAGGTACCGATAGCGATAGCTTCTCGGGCAGCGCAAGTACTGAGCGATTTGGGTATGGCTAAAGGTCATTGGTCACCTCCTAGTTCGGTGCCGCAGCTAGCTCCTCCCAATCACTTGCGGGAGCGAATCCCTCGAAATTCAGGAAGGAATGACCGTTGAGTACGGTGTGCGAAACACTAACAATGCCCTGGAGCCCAAGCAGAGCTTTTTCATCGAGTTCCAGAGCGCTTTGGGCGTGCAGTAGATTCGCCCAGAGAGTGATTGGCCGCGATGCTGTTCAGGTTCGAGGACCGAAAATCGCACGAGATAAAAGGGTCTAGTGGGATGCCAACGATAGAGCACCCGATCCACACGGACCAGGAAGACGCCTTCGGGCTGATCGGAGCCGTTTGTGCTTTCGTGATGCAGGCCGGGAATATGGCGTTTCATAAAGGGACCTCCTGCGGTTTGGCATAGGAGTTGAGCTTACAAAGGAGAGCTGGCCGATCCTTTGCGGCCCAGTCGGCGAGGTTGGTTATGAAGTTTTCGATCTGCGCTCGAGAAGCATCCCGCAGATTAGGAGTACCGCAGGAGTCGGTGGCGTAAGCCTTGACGAGATTGGCATCGAGCTGATGCTGGCGAATTAGCAGGCATAGGCGATCGCGAAGGCGAGCATGACCGTTCTGGTGATCATTGGTAACTGCAACGGAAGGGGCCTTCCGCGGATCGGGTTCACGGTGCCGGCTCGGCTCCCAGCCAAGTTCCTCGACAGAACAGAGACCAATTCCATATGCTTTCCGAAGCGCCCGATTGACTGCCCGGGTCTCGGCGACCCGCATTTCGGCGCCACGAACTGCGGGAGACACATTAGAAGGATCAGCGTCTCCGTAGCCAACAAACCCTTTCGATCGCTTTGATTTGTAAACAATCGTCTCGAAAACCCAACGGCTTAGTGACGGGTCACAAAACTCGGGGATCGGCCGTACTCGGATGCCTGCGCAACGGCTCCGACGAGCCAACCGCATGAGACCAGCATGCGTGACATACCAGGCCCCGCTAATAAGCCGAAGATCACCTTGAGCCACTGACAGCCGCAATTCCGCCGTCAGGCATCTCAGGGTAGCAACTTGCTCCATAGAGAGCACACAATTGCGTTGAGCCCATCTTACATTTCGAGTAGTCAACGCCTTTGAAGTGTTGTCGCGGTTTAGGCATTTATCGCTCATCTCAGTTATCCCTCGCATCAGTGTTATGCTAATCATTTGCTATACATTTGTCAAGCATTAGAACTGTGGTTTGTCGGCGTTGTCTTTTGCTATACAATTGCGCGCTGGAAATGAAATTTCGAAGGCGAGAAAAACAAATTGGCGTACGACTACGCTCCGATCAACACGCTTTGCTTAAGGAACTTGCTGAGAGTGAGGGGTACGAAAGCGTGTCCGAGTTTGTTCGCGTTCTACTCGATCGTGCAGTAAAGGAGCACCAAAAGAAGCAGGAAGAGCTAAGAGTTCGATCACCAAAAAAGGAGGGCGACCCCTCGCAACGGTCTGCGAAAGTGCGCTGAACACTGGTCCCCTAGGCCCCTGCCTCGCCGACAAAAGGAAGTTCTCTCAAAATAACTTTCCATTCGCCCCTTTGCGGTTGCCTTCCCGCCGTCAGCGAAAAAAGGTGCCGCAGATGGGTATGGACCCGGACCCGGGGATCAATATTCAACATATCGGCGGCTGATCGGCATTCGACTCTGTCCGCCGTGCGTCTGATGGAGAGCAAAACGAACTGCTGAGGCACGGCCAGCTGATTTCGATTCGATCGTCTTGGGGCATCAAATCACGGCAACTCCACGACTTTCCGTCGACGACAGGTTGGTGCGCACACTCTCCGACCGGTCCAGCAGCCCAAGAGATAGGCCAACGACACCGACTACTACGGCGGCCTGATTCTCGAACAGAACATGTTCGGCTAATCGCGGTAAAGACCGAGGAAAGGACTAACAATTAAGGTGGTCGCGGATGTCAACGTTACTTTTCGCACGGACTACTCAATTTGCTCAGTGCTCAGGCCTCGGATTCGTTTCTCGTGAACGTCCTAGGAGGCCATGGGTTGAGTAGTCTTGAGCGATATCGCACGAGCGAACAAGAAAGAGCTCGAACAGACGATTTAGTCCGCATTGTGCCGAGGGGTACTACTGTACTTGATATCGGCGCGCGCGACGGGCACTTCTCGAAACTTTTAACTGAAGTTTTTGAGACAGTGACGGCACTCGACTTGCAGTTGCCTTCCTTCGAACAGCCCCGCGTTATTCCAGTCGAAGGAAACGTCACGCACCTACCTTTTTCCGAGGGTTCCTTCGATTGCGTATTCTGTACCGAAGTGCTCGAACACGTTCGCGATCTGCGGAGCGCATGTAGTGAAATTATCAGGGTTGCCAAGCGCCACATCGTGATTGGAGTTCCCTTTGAACAGGACCTCAGGATTGGGCGTACTACGTGTCAATCTTGTAGAGGAATTAATCCACCCTGGGGGCACGTTAACTCCTTCACTGAAGAGCGGCTGGTCAGGCTGTTTGCAGGTTTGAAGGTCGTGTCTAAGTCATTCGTAGGGACAAACACGGAAGCGACAAATCCAATTTCCACCTTTCTCATGGACTGTGCCGGAAACCCCTGGGGAACATACGACCAAGAGGAGTCGTGCATTCACTGTGGAGCGAGGATGACATCTCCACCGTGCAACAGACCGATGTGGCGACGGGCATGTTCCGCGCTGGCAGTCCACATCAACCTTCTTCAGGCCGTAACGACACGAATGCACCCGAACTGGATGCACGTCGTGTTCTCAAAACTAGGACAATGATGTACATCGCATTGTCGCTGCACTTATGCCACCTCTTACTGAATTAATTTAGCTTAGGTGGGCGCAGCTCTAACGCAACGAGACTGGTTGGCGCGAAGGGGGACACAGTTAACTAAGGGAATGCGCTCTGGCAGTTTTCGACGTTATGAACATTGTGAACGTTGCGGAGGCATTTTCTAGGCATCCCTAAAGCCAGTGAGGAGAAGGGGTGTTCAGCTTACGTCCGCTCTGGAAACTGATCTGAGCCGTGAGTTCGACAGAACACCTCTCCCAGCTCGAGCGCCTCCAGCAGCTGCGTCTCGACCAGCCAGTTACCCCACGACTCGACGTCAGTATTACCGGAAGTTCGGCAGATGAGTACATTTGAGCTCAGCTGCGAGGGAAGGATGCTTCACGCTTCTGGTCGAAGAAAGCGATTACAGAAACCGGCCCCTGCGTGAGTTTGAGGAGACCCCCAAAACCAAAATTACAAGACGAACTAGCTATGTCATCGCGATTCAGCAGTTTATGCTTTTCGGGCAATGAAAAAAGCGACGAAAGTGAGGCGGGTTTCTCCCGGGAATGGAGCTGGCAGTTCGTTACCCAGGGAGGCGGCTTCGATACACCGGGTACAGCGGACTGGTCGACTACCGTCACTGTTTTGACGCCGGGTGATTCGTACAATGGGCCGGGTGATCTCAATGCGATCGTCTTGCGCCATCCAATCAGGGCAACTCCACGTCACAAGTGCGAATCTTCGTCGACGACAAGTTGCTGCGCACACTCTCCGAGCGGTCCAACAGCCCAAGAGTCATGGCCAGCAAGAGGGCCAGCAAAGGATCCGTGATCTCGGCTACCCTCCCCAGAAGGTGAATTTGAATCAGTTCGATCGCGCCCAATAACATCACCACGGCAATGGCCGCGCGGGCTAGCCGCCGGCCGGCCACGCGCAACAGCCAGACCGCTGATCCATACCAAAAACATTTCTGAAGAAGGGTCACGCCGAAATCCCAAGGAGCCCGAAGAAACCCACCGAACGGCACCCAGGAAAATGGATTTGCGCTACGGCTCCAATGATACGGAGCGAGCCCACGCACGATCAGCAGCGACACGATCAGGCCGCCCACAACCGCCGTGCGCTTTGGATATCCGCTCAAGAAGTACCAGCAGATGCATGTGAGCACTACACCGGCAAGTTCAGACCAGGTGACGTTCCTGCCGGCGACTAGGAGCTTTGCCGGCAACACCACTAACAGCAGGGGGAACCATCGGCGGGTTCGCTCTAGGCCAAGCACATTTTCTAGCAGCTGGGCGACGACCAACCACTCGACGAAATAACTGAATGTCTCGAGCGGAGAGATCGACACCGCCGCGAAGAGGTAACGAAATTTGTCGTCCAGCCTGGTGCGGCTGAGTACCGGGAAGAGAGGAAATCCCTGGTATGCAAGCCAGGTATAGAAGAGCAGTACTGCGCCGGAGGGATGCAAAAGCTTGGCGGTTTCCGCTCGGGCCAAGAAGCGCTTCAACCATTGTTAATAGACGTAGCCGAGTGCTACACCCAGCACCGCGCCAACCACATTGCATCATCGCCGCGCGCGGGCGCAGTGCGCTCGATCCTGGGGAGCTACCTCGGCGTCGATCCCCGCCAGATTCAATTCCTCTACGACCGCCACGGAAAGCCGTTTGTGCCTTGCGGCCCGGAAAGGAAGGCGGCCTGGGTCATGGGTGCATCTTTGTCGACTTTAGGTGCCGTGGTGACACGCTGGGCCCCCGCCTGAATGAACAATTCTCGAACCGCGATGGGCAAGTCGCGGGGCGCGACCGGCGTCACCTTGAAAACACCTCCAAAACCGTCAATCTTTGGAGGATATACGTCGAACGTACTAACGCCGTTAATCCCACCGCCGGTCCCGTTGTACGTCGAGTACCACGCAACGGGCCACAGTCGAAGGGTCCCGAACGTAAAGTCTATCGAGGGCAGGGTTTGTTGAGCCAGGAGCGGTCGGCTGAAGATAAGAAGATAATAAGAAGATAATAAGAAGATGAGAAGACACCCCAACCCTACAATGATCAGTCGGTTCGTCGGCATATCTCCGCTTCCTTCTCCGTTTGTTTCAGCGCCTGGTCAGGGATTGAATGACATACGCAACCCGGGATTTGTTTGGGGTGAACCCCGATCCGACCACTGCAATGAGCTAATGCTTCTCGCGGGCGTGTCACCGTCGTGGAGTTATCCCGTGTGCAGCGTAAAGCGCCGCTGGAGTGAGTTGCACGCATTCTGTTTGAGATATACAATTACAATGTATATCAAGGAGGGCTGATGCGGGTATCGAAATGGGGTAATAGTCTGGCGGTGCGGTTGCCCACGGCTGTGGTTGACGCGCTCGATCTCAAAGAAGGCGACCAGATCGAGATTCGAATTGCTCGTGAGCGGGTGTTCGAAGTGAGCCGC
>Ga0307479_10005901_pt1 | contig 11214 bp, 21 predicted proteins | sample atmos_gasesECM4C_FD_203743 | JGI IMG/M metagenome (GOLD analysis project Ga0307479, IMG submission 203743) | Hardwood forest soil microbial communities from Morgan-Monroe State Forest, Indiana, United States - atmos_gasesECM4C_515 | ecosystem: Environmental > Terrestrial > Soil > Temperate... | reverse complement strand
CTCGACGGCCTGATTATAGAATCGGATGGCGGTTGCGCGATCACCCATTTGACAGTCTTTCGGACGGAAACATCTTCTTGAACGGATTTGAAATATCATAAACCTCGACATTACCGTCCTGCGTTATCTTACTCATGAGCTCATTCAGGTCTTCCATTGCCACAATGGTTGACAAACGCCAGCTCGCAGAGCTGATACGTTCGAGGTGATAGTATCTCGTTTTCTGATTGCCCACGGCTATTCTCCAACTTGCGCCTAGCTGCGTAACGAGCGTACGTAGCTTGCCCTTTATCCGATACGCTATAACGTTTAGCAGCCATTCGGCCTTTAGCCGAAGTCTTATATTTAGACTTGGCAGCTTTGCCTTTTTCAGACGTATCGTATCGCCGCTTGGCAGCTTTGCCTTTGGCAGAACGATAATAACGACGCTTTGCTTCGTCCAAATCACCCATCTATGGGCAACTCTCTCGTAGGAGGATCAGAAATTTCGGCCCAGGCGTGAGGTTCATAAAAATGCGGACCTGTGATGCTTGTTCCATCAGGAAAAGACTTCCAACAACTATCCCACGTCGAATACTTAGCATAAAACACTTCCGCTCTATAACAATTCCACTTTTTTAGATCTGAAATAGTTCTGGAATCTGCAAACCTCATCGTCGCAAGCAAGACTCGCTTACCCGTGTACGGTGCCTTGGTCATGTCCAATTGCCAATCGGTCATTTCTCAACATCCTCCTCACCTGCGTCGCCTGCACCGGTTTCTCGCCGCGCAGCCGCACACCCATCTCATTGAGACGCGTCGCCACGCGGTGCGGGCGCGCGTGCAGCTCTCGCCATAACTTGGCGGTCAGGCGAATAACCTCCTGCTCGTCCTCGCGGGGCTCCAGCACTGCCTGCTTGCCCTCGCCCACGACCCGGAACCCATAGGGCGCCTGCCCGCCAATGTGCCCGCCATTGCGGCGCTTGCCGGCACGGCCCTCGATAGTGCGCTCGTTGATGCGCTCGCGCTCGAACTCGGCGACGAGAGCAAGCAAGCCGAAGAACAGCTTGGCTACCCCGTTCCCCGTCACCGGCTCGGCGCCCATATCGATCAAAATCAGGTCGATCCCCCGCTTCTTGAGCTGCTCGGCCGTGAGCATGGCGTCGGAAGCAGAGCGGAACAGGCGATCAAGCTTGTTCGCCACGATCACGTCGCCTGCCTTGGCGGCGGCGAGAAGCTCCGCGCCGGCAGGACGCAAGCCAAGCGAGATCGAGCCGCTGACGCCGGCATCTTCGTAGTGGGCAAAGTCGTGCGTAGAGGCGCCGCGCAACTGCGCGACCGCCCAGTTTTTTCTCCGCTGCTCGGCGAGCGAAGTCGCGCCGTCGGCGGCTTGTTCGGCAGTGCTCACGCGTGAATAGGAGAGGATCAATCTAGCCACGCAGCGTGATAAGCCGACAAAACAATCAATACTACTGCTAGTAACATATGTCCTGCCTGACCTGGCGCTTGAATCCCGTCTCTGGCGCGATCAGCTATTCCTTCAAACATAGGCCCCATAGACAGCAGCCCACAAAAAACCGCTACAAATACCTTGTAACGCCTTAGCATCAAATAGGTATTCTTCATCACGCGCCTCCTCTGCGCCGTCTCTCCGGCTACCCCGAGATGTAGTCACCCTTACTACACGGGCGCCCTGGTGTCAAGCCTCGCACGCTCGACCGCGCGCCTCACGCCCTCCGCGAGCGACACCTTCAACTGGTAGAACTGCCGCATCTTGGCGGTATCGGCGACACGCCAGAACACGCCCTCGGGCTTGGTATTGTCCGATACAATTACCGTTCTTTGTCCTGCCTCTACCAAAACCGCACGCGCAAGCTCGATAAACGAAACGGGATAGCCGCTCCCGATATTAAGCGCCTCGCCCGACGCAAGCTTCCACGCCGTTTCCATTACGCAATCCACCACATCATCGATGTGAACAAAGTCGCGCACCTGGTCGCCCGAGCCCCACACTATTAGAGGGTCCTCGCCGGCGACAACACGTTTGACTATGCCAGGGAACGGATAGGCGAGATCCTGATCCTCGCCGTAACCCGAGAACGGGCGATAGATGACAACGTCGACGCCACGCTCGACCGCGCGCTGCGCCAAGTACTCGCCGGCGAGCTTAGCCCAGCCGTAGGTCGCGTCGGGAACGCCGATGCGATCGCCGTCAAGCGCCACCAGCGGCTCGCTGAGCGAACAATGAGATTCGCGCCGCTGAAACATCGTCGGATAAACGGCAGACGAGGAAAAGTAGACGACTTTTTGTCCCTTGACAGGGCTGCGCGAGACCCATCGGAAGAAGTCGGCGTCGATCGCAAAGTTCTGCGCGATGGCGAGGGGGTCACTCTCGATCTTCTGCCGACCACCCACCACGGCGGCGCAGTGGATAACGAGATCAAACACCTCGGTCCAAGCACGTTCAAAAAAGTAGCGCGTATTATGTAAATTAAACGACAGATTTACCTCATAGTTCGACCTAAACATCCACTGATCAGGGCGAAGGCCCGCGGAAAGATTGTCCACGCCCGTGACCTTCCAACCGTCGTCAAGGAGACGCTTCGCGAAATGGCGGCCGACGAAACCCCCGCAGCCCGTGATCAAGGCGCGCTTCATTTTCATCCTCACACTAGAGGCAACTTGTGCCAATCAAACCTCCACCGCGGCGAGAACGGTTGCGGCTCGCGCGATCGGATGCCGTAAAAAACAATGCCGGGGGAAAGTGCCGTCAGCCTCACATCGCGATAAGACACCTGCGCCGGAATGGGAAGCGAGACGAGATCGTTTGGCGGCAAGGCGGGACTCGCGACGTAGCCGCTATGCAAGTCCTCAACGCGCAAGGAGCCGCCTTGCTTGCCGCCACTTGCGAGCAGCTCGACAGGGCCGGAGAGAGGGATCGTGAGCGTCGGTACTCCGTCAGACCAACCAAATCCTGCCGACCCCGCACGCCATGCGAACGGCCCAAAGCCCTGGCTGAACTCCAGCCGCCAATCGCCCATGTAGCGCGCGCCAATACCCTCCACTTGGTGGGCAAAGTACGTGAAGGTACCGGAAGCAGGGTCATGCAGCCACGGTCCGAACCAGCCGACATCCTGTTTACCAGAACGAACGGCCGCGAGGTTTGCGACGAAAGTCGCAAATGCCTCATCATTGCGCAACAACTCGACCGGCTGGTTGGCAACCTTTAGCCCCTGCTCGGCAAGCGGCGGATCCTGCCCGATCATCTCAACCGGCGAAGGGACAAGGGCAAGCGAGGCGAGGCCGTGGGAAGCAAGCACGCGGTCGTTCCCCCAGTCCGCACAGAGCACGCCATCGTGACTGCGGAACGCCCACCAACGCCCGATGTCGAGCCCGGAGAGACGAGCGAAGAGGCGGCGGTTCTCAAAGGTCAGCGACGTGCGCATATGCGCCAGGGACAGTGCCGCGGCCTCGCGCGTCAGTATCTGGGTTCCCCAACCGAGATTGTGCATGACGGCGTAGCCGTCCCGCTGGAAAAAAACGCGGTCTTCGTAAGCTCGCGCCGACACGGCTCCCACCGCAAGTCCATCCGCGGCTCCACGCTCGAAGAGAGCCATGGTTGGTCCGAACCAATCGGGGTGCAACAAAACATCGTTCTCAACAAGACCGACATGCGTCCAGTCTCCGCCCTTGAGCATCTGGGTCAGTGCGTAGACAACCGCCGCATCGGGCCCGCCGCGCACATTGCCATGCACGATGATGCCATGGCGCTCGCCGGCGCGCATCTGGACCTCGTAAGGGAACTGCTCGCCCTCCTCGGAAACAGAGCCGTCGCACCACAGAATGTTGGCGCCACAGTTGAGAAGCGGCTCGATCGTCCGGCGGGAAAGATCAACGCGGTCCTTGGACAAGAAGGCAAGGCAGACTTTCAAGGTGTGAAATCCCGTTCATCGAAATTGTCAAAAAACCATTTCCATGCAGGCGCTTTCCATAATTCGGGGCGTAAAATATCCGATCCCGACATGGGGAAAGATGTTTTTATACCGTCTATCAGACGTTCGACATGCATTTCGTGCGCATGATACCATTCAAATCCGCGGATAACGTCTTCACGAGAATAATCCGTTTTCATGCCATCGCCCTCTCGCAATCGCGGCACCACGCTTCACCAAGCTCGACGACGCCGGGCAAGTACCGCCACATCTTGCTATAGGACGGCTTCTCGGTCTTCCATAACAACTGCGTCATCTCGAGCGGGGAGAGGTTCGGTACAAACGTCTTCCGAGCGAGCCAGTCAGCAAACTCGACTACGTGCTCCATCCCCCACGACTCGGCCTTCAGGTCCTTAATTAGGTCGTGAGAATTGCGTTGCTGCCACACAAAGGGACGGCCATAGTGGACGAAGAGGTTACGCTCACGCATCACGCGCTGCGCGACGAGACCAGCGAAGATGTCGTCATAGCGGCCAAACTGCGGAACCATGAGGAAGCAAGGGGCAAGCTCGCGCAAGAATGCGATGTTCTGGGCATTGAGCGGCGCCCACGTAGTGCGCGGGTCGGAGACGACACCGGCGCGAAGGATTTCCGACACCTGGTGCACGGCCGGATGCCGCGAGATGCGATCAACAGCAGAAGTGTCAGGATCGCCCAGGACCGCGCCCTGCGCCACGCCGATGCGCGCATCGACGACAGGCTCGAAAGACAGGAAAGGGGAAAGCTGCTGCGGAAAGCCTCGCTGGCAGACAGAAGCGCCGGCAAGAGGGAATTGCAATTGGCCAGGGTCAAACCAGCCGATGCCGCTGACCTTGAGCCCGAACCACTTTCTTAATACCCAATCCCACTTACCCGAATTGTATGCATAGTCAAAAGACACGCGTGCGTCCAAAAAATAATTCCGATCCATCGGGATATTATCGTCGTCAATGCTGACGATCAGCTCAGCACCCCACTTGAGCGCCTCGAGAAGCGCGATGTTTCTACGCGCGATCGTGTTCCAGCCAATGAGGGGAGAGCACTCCCAGCCAAAAGCTTTCTGCTGCTCTGGCGAGTACGCCTCGCAGTCGGGGATGGAGGCGCAGAAGTCGTAGGCGGCCTTGGGGGTCTTCTCGTCGCATGCGACAAAGAAGCGCGCGCTCGGGTCGAAACGCCGATAGAGCGCGAGGACGCGGGGGATATTTATTGTCGTGAGGATGAGAGCTACGCGCATCACCGCTTCAACCCAAAATCGCGCTTCTTGATCTTGGCCATGCGGCCATCAGGATGATGGAAAACAATCCCCTCAATGTCGCGATCCATAAACCACCCGTTCAAACCCTCGAAGGTACGAGGAGCGTCACTCTCGGCGATCGTCCCGTGCCGCACCAGCTGGTGCGTAACCCAGTCTTCTGGATTGCCCTGAACTTTCGGACCAACCAGCTCGTAAGTGCCGTCGCCGAGCGCGCCGCGTCCATCAGCAAACGCCATACGGTGCCACTGATCGTCAGGACCGTCTCCGACAGGCACCCAGCCGACAATCTTGCCAGTCTCCTCGTCAGCATCGACAATCTCGAAATCGGGAGGGGCGCGCTCGCCCTTGCGCAACTCACGCCGCTTATAGAACCTGTTTCCGCGCACCATGCAACACGTACCATCAAGCTTGCGCGTCGCCACGCCTTCCCCGGCCAAGACCCACTCGCAGCCGGGATGCGCCTTGGGAAGCACGCGCGAGCGGTCGCCATCCCAGTCGCGCTCAAACAACGTCGGTATTTTCTTCATCCAAAGCGCTCCTCTTGAGAACTCTCGGCCAAAGGAGCACCACGCTTCTTCCGTCGCTTCTCCCTCGCCTCCCACTCGCGCAGGATCTGCGCGATCTTGAACGAGACGGCGCAACCCTGCTCCTCGGCCGCGCGTCTCACGCTTTGCAAGAGATCAGGGGGAAGGCGGACGGAGGTGGGTTTTTCGAGGCGAGACATTTACTACGCGGTGGCGGCCTTGACTGCCCACATCGCCGCATCCCCCGCCGACTTCTGCTTGATCTGGTCCACGACACTATCAGCTGACGGATTGAACTTGGTGCGAACGCGATCTTCGCCAATGCTCATGCTGGGATGCTCCTCTTGGGTTTGAAAAAGGCCGGGCGGCACTCGGGACAGGGGAGGATTGTGCGCGGACCGCCCGGCCCGCTCGCTGCGGGGGCAAGCAATGTAGTCAATAGCACTACAGAGGGGGACGCGTCAAGGGCTGGACTACTTGACATCCACTCCCGCCTTGGCAAAAGCGGCTTCCAGCTCCTTTACGCGGGCTTCGGCGGACTGTGCGGCATTAAACAACTTAGTGCGTTGTTCAGTGTGTATCGCAATTTCAATCTCTAACCGCTTAACGCGGGCTTCGGCGGCCTCGACGCGCTGCTTCAATTCGAAAATTTCCCCTTCAGAAACGGCTAAACAGCGCTCTATCTCCTGTGCCTGCGCGGCGTTTAAGGCGCGAAGTCGTTCCAGCTCATCGTCAGACATTTGGTTGCTCTCTCAGCATCGCTCATCCATGGACCACCTTTAGTCTCTCAATCCACTCGCCGGCATTTTTGAATTGCAAGCGACGGCCGCCGTCGTATTGGTTTAAGAGCCCGGCATAGTGACTCTGCAGCTTGACGGATTCCTCTAGGGCGCTCGCCTGCGCGGCGAGGGCGGCTGCGGCTTCACGCATCAGTGTCTGCGCTAAGTCACGGTCCACTTTGTCGGCACAATGCTCAAGCCGCGCGATCAGTTCTGCGGTGTCGATCATTTGCGGCCTCCTTTGAAAATGTCAGTGACGATAACTCTACCGTTCTCAATTCGCACCCTGAGACCGGCGCGCGCTTCGACGCCCATATCAATCAAGAACTGGTGTGCCGCCTCGCCACCAATCCAACTGCCATCCACGAACCGGCAAAAGTACATCATGCCACTTTCCGGGCCGCCATAAGTAAAATTCACCTCGCACGAGCCGTTGCGGGCTTGCGCGGTGGATATAAGCATCGATGATAACAGGATCAGTCCTGCGGCGTCGGTCATCAGATCCCCCCATCGTTTCGCGTCGCTCCGCGATAAAAATACGCCTGTGCCGAGTTTATGCCCTCCATGACAGCTGCCATGCGCTCGAAATCGAGGTCTCTATCGGGAGCGAACTCGTAGCCGTCGAGCAGCGCGATCGCGTCGCGGTAAGCGGCGATCTGCGCGTCGATGGCGGCAAGCGGCTGCGCGGTCGAGGCGGCCTGCATTTTGAGAGCTTGGCGCAGCAGCGGGTTGGCGGAGCGCTTGGCCTTGAGCCGCGCCTCCACCTGCTCGAGCTTCTTGCGGGCGCGCTCGATCGGGCGCTTATTTGCCTCGAACCCGGAAATTTCCTTGGTGAAGGCCTCGCGCGCAAGAGCGACGAGGTTGACAGTGAGCGGGTCAATGGCGCCGGAGCGCACGTGCTGCTCCACGGCCGCAACGAAGAAACCCACGCAGATCGACACCGCCTTGGCGAGAGAGTTGTCCACGGAGGACTCGTCGATCGTACCATCCTGGTCGAAGCGCGCGCGTTTCGCAGGGTCGGCGAGGACTAAATGGGCGCGAGAAAGGCGAGAGAACGCCTCGGCGCTGCCGCCGGCGTCGGGGTGCAAGCGCTTGGCGTGAGAGCGGTAGGCGTTACGAACGCTGGCGGTGGAAGCCGTCTTGTCCACGCCGAGGATCTGGTAGGGGTCGAAGGTCATGAAGGAGTTGATAGCACGGGTGGTGTAGTCAGGACAACTACAAAGGCCTATTTTTGAAAAAATTTTTGCCGTGGGGGGAGTTGAGTGGTGTGACCAAAATCCTACTTAGCGCCGACCCATCGTGCCGCGTGGTTGCAGAAAAGTGTTGTCTCGCGCGGTTGTTGCAACTCGATATACCCTTGCAAGTAGAAAGCATCATGTTACCCGCAATTAGCGATTTCAGCGCGTCGAGCGCTCGCAGCCGTTTGAGATGTCGTGATAGTTCGTGATAATCGAAAAAGCTTCCTCAACAAAATCAAGTAGTTACAAGGCGCTTAGCTTTATGGCGCCTTCGCACAGTCTTGTAAGGCCGTAAGAAAAAGGCGCGGCAAGATGTCGCAGATTGGTCGATTTCGGTTGCGCCGAGGTCGGCCGCGCGCGACTGCGAACACCATGCAGCGGAATTTGATCACAGAGGCGCAAAACGAGTGCGAAGAGCATGGTCCTAAAAACCACGCTAGCACCGCTCCCGAGTGGCGCGCACCCGTTCCGTTCGAACGTGGCATCCGTGCGCTGTATCCTTGGTCTAATTCGCCGCGCCCTGACGCTCCGCCGCGCTATCCTGGGCGCACGGCCATGCTCAAACGGCTATTCAATCAACCGCGCGACACCATCAAGCAATGGCGCACCGGCCGCCGCGCTCCGCCCGAATGGGCAATCGACGCGCTAACAACGCAGCTGGAGCAAAATGCCGTTGAGTACGCCGCAGCTGCCCGCCTGCTTCGCGAATCAAAAAAGCCGGCCCAGACCAGGACCGGCTTGAAAGAGCGATAGGCGAGGCTGCTAAGCCGTCGGGCAAATCGGCATTCGCCGACATGCCATTCCCCCGTTGAACGTCGCGGTTGCCCATATAATCTCGCCCTGCTTAAGCGAGCCCGCCACGTCGATCTGGAAACGATCATCGACGCTGATATACTGCTTGAACCAATCGAGCAGTTCCGCCGGCTGGTGCGGCTGCATGAGAACGCTAGAACTGACATGAAAGTTTTTCCAGGGTACTTTGTCGGCCTTGCTGTTACCATTGAGCTTGTGCTAGGCGTGCTCCTTGTCCTCCACTGGACAGGGTTCATTTAGCCCGGATTGAGCCGGCCGGACACAAGTACGTCACCGCTGGATCAGTCGGCTGACTTACTATCGCAGACCAGGACCGGCTTGAAAGAACGTTAGGCAAGGCGGCAAAGCTACTTCGCGCGCCGCTTAGCTTGCCGCTCAATCTCGCGCCGCATTCCAGGTGACAGCTGCTCAAACTGCTCTTGCGTCCCTGCGAACGCGCCGGCCGGCAGCTGGCAAGTCTTTGCGCACCTGCGTCATTGTTCAATCTCCCCACACGCCAATAAAATGCGAGACGTTCCCGTGCTCGATCCAGATAGCGACGCGTCCGAAGCTCGCAAGCATCCTTCCCGCTTTCTCCAGCGTCACCGCCAGATTCCAGATGCAAACGTCTCGCGGACAAGGCAAGCGCGCGATCTCGAGCCCGTCGCGCATGATTCGAAGCTTGTGCATATGTAAGCCCTCCCAAAAGTGAAAACCGGCCGGCGCCATCGCCGACCGGCTTTATGTACTCTCTAAATATTAGAGTGTCAAGCGCACCGCAGCTGCGGCCGGTCGCACAGCGTCTTTCGCGCGTCGGCTATCGCCTCGCGCACCATGCTCGGAAAGTAGTGACAAATGCACGTGCGCTCGCCGCGCAACGCTCGCATGGCGCTGCAATTCCGGTTCATGGGATCACTATCACGGTGCGACGTGTAGAACTCGCGCACCGTCTCATAGGCGCACCCGCCAAGCGAGTCCCAGCCGACGCGCACGCCGTCCAGGTAAACCGCAACAATCGCTTGGAACCACTCGACACGACCTTCGCGCACTGCGTCAATGTCCTCCTGAAACTCGAACGAGTCGGCCGGATCCATATCTTCCGGCTTTATCTCCAGCGCCACCGTGAACCGTGCCGTCTCGAATTTCCAAACTTGCTCGCCGCGCATGATACCCTCCCAAAAAAGCCGGCCGCACATCGCGACCGGCTTGTTATGTACTCCCTAAATAGTCGGCAGTCAATAGCCGGTCACAAGCTCAACTAACGCGCGCCACCATGATCGATAATAACGCCACGTTGCTGGCCCGCTCGCCTCTGCGACGAAATACAAGCCGCTTTCATCGTCTCGCAAAATGCAAGGATACCGCATAGCATCCTCCCCTCAAGCGCCAACGCTCGACCTTAGCGGCTGCTTCAAGATCGCAGACAGGTCCGCGTCGTCCACGGTCTTGGCGCTAACCGCCTTGAGCAATTCCCCGTCGCTCATCTCGAACAGCGTCGCGACGGCCTTTTCCTTCATGGCCGCGCCGCTCCCGAACTGCGCGCTAAGAAAGCGGCCCTCGCCGTTGCCGCCCCGCGTCGAGCGATCGTGATCGACGTAGCGCGTAACGGCGTTAAGCGCGGTCCACATGGTCTCTGGCTCCGTACCCTCGCGCACGGTCGCGGCATACGCCTGGCCAAGCTCCTGGAACTGATTCAGCTTGCGCGTCGAGATATCCTTTTTCTCTGCGTCAAACGGGATCTCCAGCACGATCTTAAAAAACCGCGACACTTGCTCGCGGCTGATGTGCGTTTTCCCCATTGCATCGCCCATAGCCTTGTAGGTATCGAACCCTTGCGCAATGCCAGCTAATTCCCTACCAACTCGCGCCGCATCAAACCGCGTATTATGCCGCGTCTTAACCACAGCCCGCTTGTCGAGCATGGCAAGCTTAAGCGTGTTGCGGCATACAGCGCGTTCCATCGTCCCTTGATTGATCGTGGCGCCAGTCGCGTCGAACGTCGTGGTCATGAGCAGCCGCGCGACGTGCTTGTCACCTGCCACATCCATGCCACCGTTGAACGTCGCGGTTGCCCAGATGATCTCGCCCTGCTTGAGCGAGCCGGCCACATCGATCTGAAAACGATCATCAACGCTGATGTATTGCTTAAACCAGTCGAGCAGTTCCGCCGGCTGGTGCGGCTGGTAGCGGTCCGTGGCCGTCCCGAGCACGTGACCGTTATCGGACCGCACGATGTGGCGCACACCGTCCACTTTCTGCGGGCCGAACAAACCGGGGATATCAAAGCCGGTAAGGTCCACAAGCGCAGGCGCCTTGACCGCATGCCAGTCGAGCCCGGCCGCCTTTGCCCACTCCTCGACGCTCATGCCGGGCTTCATTTCCTGCCCCAGCTTATGCCAAACGTCGTCTCTACTCCCTAAAAACGCGATGTTGGCGCGACCATTCGTCATGTCGATGTTATGTGCCATGGTACTATCTTTCCCTTGATGCGCGACGCTGTCCGCCGCGACTCTTTATGTACTCCCTAAATTATTGGGTGTCAAGTACCTTATTCAGCTACCACTATTTACGACTCTTTACCCCTGAAATCTCTCCATTTACACCAAAAAACTACGTATTATCAACACTTTAACTCGTTTACACCGTTTTACGTCGTTTCTATATACCCATATGGGA
>Ga0307479_10005900_pt1 | contig 11214 bp, 5 predicted proteins | sample atmos_gasesECM4C_FD_203743 | JGI IMG/M metagenome (GOLD analysis project Ga0307479, IMG submission 203743) | Hardwood forest soil microbial communities from Morgan-Monroe State Forest, Indiana, United States - atmos_gasesECM4C_515 | ecosystem: Environmental > Terrestrial > Soil > Temperate... | reverse complement strand
AATGATCTGCCAATTATTCGGATCAATCGGAACCCTGACCTCATCGGCCACGGCAGCCGCGGGAATCACATTCGTCGGCAAATCACTCGGAAAAGCGACATGAGGCTTGCGCAACACCCCACCACTGGAAATTGCGCCAATCGCCCGCGCCAATTGGATCGGAGTCGTAGCTACCGCTCCCTGCCCAATGCCGACAGAAATAGTTTCGCCAGCGTACCACTTCTGTTTGTAATTGCGGATCTTCCATTCTTCAGAAGGCATGATTCCGCTAACTTCTTGCGGCAAGTCGATTCCAGTTTTCTGTCCGAGTCCAAACATAGTTGCGTATTTCGCGATACGCTCGATGCCAAGCTTCTCCGCCAGCGTATAGAAAAATACATCACAAGACTGATAGATGGCCTTGGTAATCTCAACCGGTCCGTGTACCCGGTGTTCAGCAACCACCCAGCACTTGAAATATCGTCCGTAGAAAGTCGCGCCGCCGCTGCAATTGACGTGCAAGTCCTGCGCGATGCCTTCCTGCAATCCGGCGGTCGCCATGATGATTTTGAATACCGAGCCAGGAGCGAGCTGCGCCTGTATGGCTTTATTCAATAGTGGATGATCGTCATCCGTTACCAACTTGTTCCATTCGTCCCGGTGAATGCGCACCGCGAAATCATTGGGATCGAAAGTGGGACGGCTGACCATCGCCAGAATTTCGCCAGTCCTGGGATCCATGGCGACGATGGCGCCATTCCTTCCTTGGAGAGCCTCCTCCGCCGCAATTTGTAGGTCAATGTCGACAGTAAGGCGCAGCGGCTTCCCCGGCTCGGCAGGCTTCTCCGCAAGTTGACTCATCTCCTTGCCATGACTGTTAACCACAACTTGCCGCGAGCCATTTTTTCCCATCAGGATTTGGTTGTACTGAAGCTCCACGCCAGACTTCCCGACCACATCGCCCGGGTTATAAAACTCATATTGAGTCTGGTTAAGCATGTCCTCGCTAACTTCCCCGACATAGCCGATTAAATGCGCCATGAAACCATTCTTGGGATATAAACGGCGGTGAGCCATGATCGTATCGAGCTCGGGCAGTTCATTCTTGTGGGCTTCGATAAATGCCAGCTCGTCGGGAGTGATGTCATCCTTCAAATAGATCGGTTGATATTGGGGCACGCCCGCGAAATGTTTGATCCGGTCGCGAACGTCTTTTGGATCCAGGTGAAGGCCTTGGGCGATGAGGTCTGCGTCAGCCGTCAGATCGCGGGTGGAGTCCCGCATTAGTAACGCCGTGAAGGACGGATAGTTGTCGACGATAGTGCGGCCTTCGCGATCAAGAATGCGGCCGCGAGGCGCGAGAATCGGCACGTTGCGAACGCGATTCTTCTCCGCCAGCGTCGCGTAGAAATCGCTCTGCATCACTTGCAATCGCCAAAGTCCGTAAGCTAATAGAAGAAATACGCCCAAGAGGACGTATTGCACCGCAGTCAGGCGGAAAGGCGAAACTTTTTCATCGCGGCCAAACATTTTAAGGGCTTTCGGGAAGTTAAGCTATTGTAACGCGGGTGGTCGCTTAAAGAACGGACGCACGCGCGGCCCTAAGTCACGAAAGTTTGCGGGAGATTGCAAGGCCATCTCCACTAAACAAGTAGACCCGGACGCCCCCACCCGGGTAAGCGAGCGCAGCTCGCCGCTTAAGAAGGAATTCATCCCATGCCGTGAACCCTGGACCCGGGCGCTATTTCCTCTGTTCTCGTTTTATCTCGTCGAACCAACCGAGCACAACATTGATCTGGGTTCCAGTGTTGTCTGCCTCGCGGGCAACCACCAGACGTCCATCCTTCGCCACGTCATAACCGCCCCAATGTCTGTTGTCTTCGAACAACAGGACCGGCTTGCCAGGATTGAGCGCAGTTCCGGGCGAAAATTTTACCGACATGACCCGGCTCTTGGACTGGAACAGCAATTCATTGCCGGAGCCCGCCCATCGCGGAGCAGTGCCGCCTTCAGACGAGACCTGCGCACGCGTATCGGGATCGTTCATGGCTTGCACGAAGATCTCTGGCTGTCCCGATTCATCCGAGACGTACGCCAGCCATTTTCCATCCGGTGAGAGCCGCGCCCCGTTTTGATTGAACGGCATCACGACCAGCGGCCGCGGCCTGTGATCACCTCCGACCGCTGCCGCGTAGAGATCCCATCCCGTATCTTTGTTTTGCCGGGCGAAAATGATCTCTCGTCCGTCCGGAGTCCAGCCGTAGAATTCTTTCTCCTCGGGGCCATCAGTCACGGCGGTTTCGGTACCCTGAACAACACCGTGCTTAACGTAGATTTGCTGGTGTCCCGATTTCGATGAGTCGTACCCCAACATCTTGCCATCTGGAGACATCTGCGGGCGATAGTCGTCCCCGCCGAAGCTCGCTTTGGTAAACGTGTCCCGCTCCACGTCGTAGACCCAAACATCGAACGAACTGCCTTGGAAAGTCAACGCAATCCGTTTGCCATCTGGCGAAACGGTGGGATAACCGTAGGGTTTCACTTCCGGGGTGATATTCGTGAACTTGCCACTGCGATCCATCCATACCAGGTTGCGCTGGAACGAAGTGAATGTTCCGGGTTGGAACACTAGCGTACCATCGTTCGATACGGCGAAGTCTGCATTTCCGTTGGCTGCTCCCGTCATTACTCCTTCGAGCATCGGCATCGGCGTGCCTTTCACCTCCAACCGTTTCGGATCGAAGCCGACCACGAACAGAGTCCCGTTGCGGGTATAAGCGAGGTGACCGCTGGAAAGGTAAGTCGCACCCGTCCCTCCCTCGATCAGCACTTTCCGTTTTCCTGACTTGAACGACAGGGCCTCGATTCGCGCTTCGTTGAAGGACTGCCCGGTCCAAACCGTGAAGATCATGGCGTTGCCCCCGGGAAGTACGTTGGGCCACACATGGGCCCGGTCATCCGGGGTTGCGCCCGGATGCGTTACCTGGCGAGGCTCGCCTCCCCCCGACGGAACTGCGCACACCCCCCCAGTGAATGACTTAACAAAGTAAATGGTGTCATCTTCCGTCCACGCCCCACCAATCGGGCCAGCGCCATCCGCCACCACCACTGCGTTACCTCCCCGCAGCTGAACTTTCCTCAGCTTGTCATCCTCGGATACGAATGCCAGCCATTCTCCGTTTGGCGAGAAGAACGGACTCCGCGCTCCCTCCGTGCCCGCGATAGGTGTGCTTTCGAAATTGCCCAGCTTGCGCAGATAAAGTTGCGTCTTCCGGTCCTCACTGGAAGCCGCGTAGACGAGCGAGGAGCCATCCGGAGAAATGGCCACTGTCTGAGTGAAGGTATTGAGCAACGCCTTGCCAGGCGGGAGCGAGACCGTAAGATGCAGAGGACTACCGCCGTGTTGCCGCAGCCCGATCTGCCATCCCAAGAGAGCGGCTAACAGTGCCAGGGCCGCTCCCGCCCCGATCCAACTGGAGCGCTCCCGCATTTTTCGAGAGCTGATCCGGGGGGCAGCCACTCCTGCCTGCGAGCCAGCCGCAAGAATCCAATTCAGTTCGCTGGCAAGGTCGCTTGCACTCTGCCAGCGCTCGTCGGGATCTTTCGCCAGACATTTCTTTACAACATGCTCCAGCGCCACGGGCACGATGGGCTGCAACTGAGTGATCGGCGCCGGTTCTGATGTCAGAATGGCTGCGATCAAGCTCGCTCGGCTTTTACCCGAAAACGCGGGTTTTCCAGTCACCATCTCGTGGATCAATTCGCCGAAGGCAAAAATGTCGGTACGCGCGTCTGCCTCCTTTCCTTCCAACTGCTCCGGCGCCATGTACTGGAAAGTGCCGACGATCATCCCCTCGCTGGTGAGCTTCGCCTGTTCCACCGTCATCTCGGTGAGGGCAACTGCGAGCGGCGCCACTCCCGTCTGTTTTGCCAGGCCGAAATCCATCAGCTTCGCGCCGCTTTTGGTCAGCATGACGTTCGCCGGCTTCAGGTCGCGATGCGTAATCCCCAATTTGTGCGCTTTGGCCAGCGCGTCGGCAATCTGTGCTGCATAGCGCAGAGTCTGGTCCGGCGGGAGGGGTCCCTTGATGAGGCGTTGTTCGAGCGTTTCGCCTTCCAGGTATTCCATGACCAGGAAATCCACGCCGTCCTGATGCCCGATGTCATGGAGAGTGCAGATGTGAGGATGGGAAAGTTTGGAAATTGCTTTAGCTTCGCGGTCCAACCGCTGCTTCAGGGAAACGTCTGACGAGAGGTTCGCTGGCAGGACTTTAATCGCGACTTCGCGGTCTAGGCGAGTGTCGCGCGCGCGGTACACCTCACCCATGCCACCCGCTCCGAGTGGTGCCTGGATTTCATAAGGGCCGAGTTTTGTTCCAGCGAAGAGCGCCATTCGTGAGCGCCATTATAGTCCGGCCACTGCATATCAAATGCCGTATATGACGATTCTGAGGGTCTACTCGACTACAAGGTCGAGTAGCACATCCGCTCTTGAGGCATTCAGCCCAGTTTTCCGGTGCGTTCATCTGCTAACTGACGACTTCCACAGCTTCTGCACACTAATTTGCGTACTATGAATTCACCTCTTCAGCTTTCTGCCGCACAATATTGGTGGAATACTGTCTCTGCATGGCCAATCCTGGCGATTTCGCGTACACGGTTAAGCAGCAGGCGGACATTGTTCGCGTCGTCGGCGACTACGTGAAGCTGCGCAAGGCCGGGGCGCAGAACTATTCCGGGCTGTGTCCGTTTCATGGGGAGAAGACGCCGTCGTTCTCTGTGCATGCCACTCGGCAGTTTTTCCATTGCTTCGGATGTGGCGCTTCCGGGGATGTTTTCACGTTTGTCCAGAAGATCGAGAACATCACTTTTCCGGAGGCGGTGAGGGCAGTCGCGCAAAAGCTTGGCATCGCGATCCCACAGATCAGCTTTAACAGTCCGGTAGAGGCCAAGGACGCCAAGCTGCGCACGGTGCTGCTCGAAATCCATGAGCGGGCTTGCGATTGTTTTCAGGAATATTTGAGGCGTCCCGAGGGGAGCCTTGCGAGGCAGTACCTAAGCGGCCGCGGACTCGACGAAACGATGTTCAAGCAGTTTCGAATCGGGTACGCGCCGGATTCTGGATTTCTGCTAAAAGATCGCCTGCAGCGGGAATTTCCCGAGGAAGTACTGAGGGAAAGTGGATTGTTCTCATGGAAGCAGGACGACAGCCGTCAGCAGTCAGTAATCGGCACTCAGCCAGAGCAGGTCACACCAGAAGCTAGAAGCCAGAAGCCAGAAGCGCCTTTCCAGGCCATGTATTCGAAGTTCCGCAATCGAGTGATGTTTCCCATCGCCAACGAAACTGGACGCGTAATCGCCTTCACTGGACGCACGCTTTCGACTGACGACAAAGCGGGGCCCAAATATCTAAATTCTCCCGAAACAGCCATTTATTCGAAATCGCGAGTACTGTTCAATCTTAGCCAGGCCAAGGAAGCCATTCGCAAACTGGATTATGCAATCCTCGTCGAAGGGCAGATGGACTGCATTTCGGTATTTGCGGCGGGATTTCATAACGTCCTCGCCAGTTCAGGCACCGCATTTACCGAGTTGCAGGCCAAGCTCCTGGGGCGATTTAGCAAGAATGTAGTGGTGAACTTCGATCCGGACACGGCTGGCGCGAAAGCAACCGAACGAACCCTGGGCCTGCTGACCGAAGAGGACTTTCAAATCAAGGTGCTCACGTTAGAAGCCGGTTTTGATCCCGACCTCTACATCCGCCGCAAGGGGAAAGATGCCTACTCCGATGCGCTACGCAATTCTCAGCGCTATTTCGATTATTTGATTGAACGGGCCAGGGCCCAATTCCCACGCAGCGCTGAAGGCAAAGTCAAAGCGCTGAATTATCTGATGCCTCATATTCAACGCGTGCCGAGCAGGATTGTTCGCGACGAACTCTCGCACGAAATCTCGCAAAAGTTGGGCATCGATTCGGCGGTACTGCGGCAGGAGCTGAAACATGCGGTGAGTAAGCGGTCAGTCTCAGAGCTTAAAGCTCCGCTCGAAAATCAGGTTACAGACGCAGAGAAGATACTGATTCGCGCATTGGCTTCCGCCACCGAAATGCAAACGTCCGAAGAGCGAATCTCCTCCCGCGATCGCGCCGAAGAAGAGTTCGATCCGGCACGGCAAGCGCAATTTGCCTTGCGCTCGGAACGGCTGCATGAGGGTCTGGCAACCGAGTTGCTCATAGAAGCTTTGTTGAAGGAGCAACCAGAATCCGTCGAGATATTAAGAGTGGAGCTACAGGAAGGCGACCGGAATCTGCTGGCCGCCATTCTGATGAAGGAGGAGGAAGAACTGTCAGCAGAACGGGTGGAAGGTGCCGTCCGCGCCCTGCGGCGTATTCAAGGCCGGCGCAAGTTAGAGCAGATTCAAATCGAACTGCTGGCGCTCAAAAATCAAGATCCCGAACGCACGCAGGCTCTTTTGCAGGAGAGGGTGCGGCTGAAGCTTGCGCTTCGCGATGCGGGCATGGCCAGTGACAGCATCGCCAACTCGGCATAAGCCGCACGCGGGATGCTGAAACTAAATGAGCCTTGAGACCATCTAAATTATTAAGAATGCGTGGGATCTCTCGGCACTTAAGGACGTTCCCTTCGTGCTATAATTTGAGGTTTGTGCGGATGAACAACTCGCCGTCTCCCGTCCCCACCGTTTTCTAACAGATTCGCCACGTCCTCCACGAGGACGATGAGGGTATTCCGCTTTGGCTCTTGACGACAAGTACGATGAACTTAAAAAGCTGATTGATACAGGTAAAGAGAAGGGATATCTGACCTATGATCAGGTCAACGACCTTATCCCGCACGACGTGCACTCTCCCGAGGACCTGGACGATCTGCTGACTACAATTGGCACGCAAGGAATCGATGTGCTGGACGGCCCGAAGCTTCCGTCCTCCGCGCTCGATAAAAAGTTTGATGACGAAGAGGTCGGAGAAGATGTTGAACTTGATTTAACTCCCGGCGCTCTCGAAAAAACCAACGATCCCGTCAGGATGTATCTGCGGGAAATGGGCACTGTTCCGCTGCTTACGCGCGAAGGCGAAGTTGAAATTGCAAAGCGCATCGAGCGCGGGCAGTTGCGTGTTCTGAAGGCTCTGTCCCGTTCCCCAATTGTTATCAACGAACTACTTGCGATGGGCGAGGACCTCAAAAAGGGCGTCCGTTCCATCAAGGAAGTAGTGACGTTTGACGAAGAGGAGATCACCGACGAGATTCTTCAAAACCGCCTGACCGAATTTACCGGGAAGATTGACGACCTCGCCAAGGCTTATAAGAAGGCGAACCAGGTCCTGGAAAAATTCGCTACGGTGTCGCAGAAAAAACGGCCCAAAGATTTTCGGCGCTACCGCTTGGCTTCGGCGCGTGCGATTGTGAAGGTCTCGCTGTGCGTCCGGAAGTTGGGATTCACCAACAACGAACGCAAGCGGCTCATCGAACGGGTTAACAAGACCGTCGACACCATGCGATCGCTCGATCGCCAGGCGCTAAACCTCGAAAAAAAAGCCGAGGCGACTCGCAGTGACGATCAGCGCAAGGAATACCGGCGCCAGTCTCGGGCAATTCAGGGTGAAAGAGAAAAGCTAGAAGTTGAAGCTGGCGTGTCGTTCCAGGAGCTCAAGCGCACACAGCGCGAGATCATCCAGGGCGACATGGACGCCGAGCAGGCGAAGCGTGAGTTGATCGAAGCTAACCTGCGCCTGGTCGTTTCTATCGCCAAAAAGTACACAAACCGCGGCTTGCAGTTCCTCGACCTGATTCAGGAAGGCAACATTGGCCTGATGAAGGCTGTGGACAAATTCGAATATCGCCGCGGCTATAAGTTCTCCACGTACGCCACGTGGTGGATTCGGCAGGCGATTACTCGTGCAATTGCTGATCAGGCGCGTACGATTCGTATCCCGGTCCACATGATCGAAACGATCAATAAGCTGATCCGCACGTCGCGGCAGCTTGTACAGGAACTAGGACGCGAACCGACCTCTGAAGAAATTGCCAAGAGGATGGACATTCCTGTCGCGAAAGTCCGCAAAGTTCTAAAGATTGCGCAAGAGCCCATTTCTCTCGAAACTCCAATCGGTGAAGAAGAAGACTCGCATTTAGGCGACTTCATCGAAGACCGTGCGGTAGTTTCTCCGGCAGAAGCAGTCATAAACGTCAACTTGAAAGACCAAACTTCGCACGTGCTTCGTACGTTGACTCCCCGTGAAGAAAAGGTCATCAAGATGCGCTTCGGTTTGGAAGACGGCAGCGAGCATACGCTCGAGGAAGTAGGGCAGTCGTTTGCTGTCACCCGGGAACGCATCCGGCAAATAGAAGCGAAGGCTCTGCGGAAGCTGCGGCATCCGTCGAGATCTCGCAAACTGCGGGCGTTCTTGGATGGAGTGAGGGACTAGTTTAAATAGCATCGCAATAATGGGCGCGTGCGACAACCGCGCCCTTATCCTTGTTCCCCAACATGGCCGTTCGGATGGGCCTTAAGAATGATAGTCTGATAATGAGCGGCCATGATTCGCTCGCCAAGCGGCTCTGCCAGGTCTCGCCATACGCCAGCCGCATCAAGCCGCTCATCGACCTGATTCCGGAGATCATGGAGCGGAACGACCAACTCCGCCCCTTATGGACGGCGTGGCGCCAAAATGCGACGCCTGATCTCACTCCGCGGCAATATTTCAGTCGGTACGAAATCAAGGTGCTTTGCGGTTTTGTGAAGTACCTATATTTCGCCAGCGACGCCTTTGCGCGCTCGGCCCGGAGAGGCCGGTGACGCTTCGCGCGAAGTTCTGCGTGATCGGTACCGGCGCCGGCGGCGGCATCCTCGCCTACCGTCTGGCGAAGGCGGGCGCCGATGTGCTGGTCATTAACTCAGGCCGTATTCCAGCGCAATCCGAATTTGAAAACGAGCTGAGCCCTGAACAAAAGGGCCATTTTGAAATAGGCCCTCATACCACTTTCCCGGTCAGGCCGGAAATCTCCGTCGTTCATCCCCTCCTCGCGGATGCCCGTAGCCGGAGCTCCATAGAATGTCCACGGGAAGGCGGATTCCGTCACTACCAAATCCACCACGTCAACGGCTTGCAGAACCTCTGGAATGGGATCTGCCTGAGGTATTCAGAGGACGATTTTGCCAACCGCAATCCCTATAGTGGGGACTGCCGATGGCCGATTTCTCTAGGCGAGCTTGCCGATCACTATTCTGAGGTCGAGCGGCTCGCATTGGTGGTGGGTGAACGCAACGGTTTACGCCAATTTCCGGACGGATCCTTTCTCGCGCCCCGGAGCGCCAGGCAAATTGACCGCGTTTTCATCGACAGCAACGCCGGCTCGTTCGGCCCGGACCTTTTCTTTTTGGAGAACAGGAAAGCCGTCGACTTGCGGCCGGATTCTGCGCAAAGGTGCGTCGCTTGCGGCAACTGCGGGCGCGGGTGCCGGTCCGGCAGCGTCTATAAATTCTCCACGCATCTGCTGCCCGAGATAAGTGCTTTGCCGAACTTTCGGCTGCTCGAACATACCAGAGCCATCAAACTCACCTCCGTCGACTCTGATAATGCGGAGGGGTTCTCGATCTCCCATGTTGTGGCGATCGACGAACGCGACGCGCGGATCGTCGACATTGAAGCGGACGTGGTCATCGTCTGCGCAGGCGCAATCGAATCGCCGCGGCTGCTGCTGAACTCGTTCGCCGACGACCGGAGCAAAACCGAGCAGGTCGGCGAATTTTTGCAGGATACGCCGCATGCGGTCGTCGGCAGCAGTCTCTTCAGATTGTGGTTCAGGCCGGCGAATGAAGACCGCGGTTATGGCGATCACATATTAGTGGGCGGTCAGACCACGGATTCGCAAGGGAAGCGCTTTCCATTCGTGGGCCAATTCTGGTCGGATTTCATGAAGGTCCCCTATTATTTGGCGGAAATGCCCCGGTTGCCGCGATTCTTGGTGGAAACTATTTCCCGGCAAGTCTTTAAGAGCACGGCGACGTTGGTGTTGTGGAGCCCCGCCGTTCCGCAGCGAAAGAACAAGGTCGCGTTGGCCGATCAGGTAGATTGTTTCGGACAACGTCAGGCGCGTATTGATTACGAAACGTCGGAGATCGAGGCCGACCACAGCCGGCGGATCGCCGCGCTGGGCCGACGAATGTTAAGGAAAGCCAGCGGTTATGTCACGGATGACGTCGGGGCTCCTCCGGGATCGGGCATTCATTATGCGGGCACCTGCCGAATGGCCGTTGACCCGAGAGGCGGCGTGGTCGACAAGGACCTGAAATATTTCACGAGCAAGAACCTTTATGTCTGTGACGGCAGCGTGATACCCGTTCTCAGCGAGAAACATCCCTCGCTTACGATCATGGCGCTCGCCCATCGCCTGGCGGAACGCTTGATCAAGATCTACATCTAAGCCAGCGACATGAAATCGGAAATGTCAAGAATAGTTCTCGGTACCGATTGGATGATTGCCGTGCCGAATCTCGCGTCTTGGAATCTCGCTCCGACCAAGCATGCGGACGCCATCCTGAACGCCGCCGTTGAGATGGGCATCAACTCGTTCGATACGGCCAGACTGTACCTGAGCGAAGGGGTTCTCGGGCGCTTCGTCAGGAAACATCCGTTCGGTCGCAGCGCTTTTCGGATCATCTCCAAGGGCGGATACCCGAGTCTTTTCCGAAGAACGCCGCTGACGCGGAAAAGGCTATTGCGCCAACTGGATGCTTCTTTGCGAGCCCTTAGCACCGACTACATCGACGTATATCTATTTCACTATGATGATCCGAAAGTTCCTGCGCAGGCGATTGCCGAATGGAGCCTTGAACTCTTGAGATCCGGGAAGGTCCACAATGTCGGATATTCCAACGTCTCTCTTGCCAGGCTCAAGGAGTTTCGGGCCTGCTTGCGGGAAGCGAACGTCGTGCCGTGGGTGAGCAATGAATTTAACGCTCTCCCAGCCAAGGATGGGGAACGATGGAAGGGTGCACAGAACATATCCCGCGACAGGACATATGTGGACTATCTTCGGGAAAACGGTCTTCCTTTCCTTGCCTACTCACCACTGGGGCGCGGCGGCCTGAAGAGATGCATCAACCGTCGCTTGCCCGAACGCAAGCCGGAGGACGAGCGAAGGATAAATCGACTCATATCTCTCGGCGAGAAGTATAGCGTTCCGCTGGCGGTGATCGCACTCAATTACATATTGC
>Ga0307479_10005899_pt1 | contig 11215 bp, 12 predicted proteins | sample atmos_gasesECM4C_FD_203743 | JGI IMG/M metagenome (GOLD analysis project Ga0307479, IMG submission 203743) | Hardwood forest soil microbial communities from Morgan-Monroe State Forest, Indiana, United States - atmos_gasesECM4C_515 | ecosystem: Environmental > Terrestrial > Soil > Temperate... | reverse complement strand
TTCGTCATAATGTTCGCACCTCCCTTCCCTGACTGGATCCGCACCGTCTCGGTCGCGATTCGGCCCGAAAGCCGCCTGCGCTACCCATCAGGTCGGTCGTGTATGTCTACCAGCCCTCAGGCCCCATAGCAAGTGTTTGTGACGAATCCATGACATTTTCTTAGGAATGGATCCTCGGCCCGATCTCAGCCCCGGATCCGGGCGCCGTCAGGACCAGAAAGACACGCCGCGGGCGAACCAGCGGAGGAGGCTTCCGGCGCCAGACGTGGACGTCTGGCTGGCCCCGAAGTCCTCGCGAAAGACAAGGCCGCCGAACAAGGCGTTCGGGCCCGGACCATGTACCACCACCGGCGCGGCGACCGGACGCTGCCGAGCCGCCGCTGTGGCGGTCGGAGCCGGCCTCCATGTCGCTGCCGTTCGGACGGGCGTCACATGGACCGGAGCGTGGACGCTCGGCACGATCTCGGCGAAGACTTGGACGAGATAGATCCTGTTACCGGGGCCGTTCACCTCTCCGACGCCGATCGACGTGAAGTTGGATCGGACGATGTTCTCGTAGTGGTGGGGACTGTTGAGAAGCGCCTGGTAGACGGTATTGGCATCCGGACCCATGCCGACGTTCTCGCCGACCATCCGCCAGTTGACCCCTAGGGCCGTGATGTCTTGCGACAGGTTCGGGTTGTGGTATATGTCGCCGCGCTCAGCCATCCGCACCGCTTGGGCCCGAGCCATGCCCTGCAAGCCGGCCAGGTGGGCCAGCGGCTTGACGTGGACCCCGGAGCGCGTCTGGTTGACGAGCTGCTCGATGTGGGCCTCGTCGCTCGACAGGTACGTGACGGCGAAGGCCGAGGTGCCGGTCGTCAAGACCAGCACGGCCAACAGGAACAGACCGACTACAAAGCTCCTCCGCATGTACGGGGAATCGACCGTCCGGGGCCGAACTGCCGTACTTCGGGTGAGCTATCTGCGAGTGTCCGCAGTGGCTAGTCAGTCGAAGAGCTCGGAGGCCTTGTCCCGGATCTGCTTGAAGGACCGCCGCTTGCGGCCGTCCGGAAGCATCGCGTCGTTGCGTGCGAATCCCCAGCCGACGAGCTGGACGCCGACGCGGCTCCATCGCCTGATGAGCTCCCCTCCGCAGTCCGGGCACGACTCGGGCCGATCCTCTCCGGGAAGGACGATCACCTCGTGGACGGTCTCACAGCCTTGGCAGCGGTACTCGAAGACGGGCACGTCTATAGGCTACGCCTCGCCGGGCTTGGGACCGCAGCAGGGCTGTGAGCAGTGCGTATGGGCGGATACCCACAGACTGTGGAAAAGACTGGGGACGGAGTAACAGCGATGGAATTTCAAAACTGTAGGAAGCGCTCGACGACCTTGATGACCTCGTCGATCTTCTCGTCCGCGTCGTCCTTCGACCGGATGGCGTCCGCGACGCAGCCGCGCATGTGCTCGCGAAGCACGCGCAGCCCGACCTTCTCGACGCCGGAGACGACGGCCGAGATCTGGGTCAGGATGTCAACGCAGTAGGTGTCGTCCGAGACCATCCGCTGGATGCCCCGGACTTGACCTTCGATCTTGCGAAGGCGGGACAAGATCTCGTCTCGGTCCGACGCGTAGGGATACGGCACCACTCATTTATACCCCGAGGGGGTAGTGGTCAGCTCAATACCACTGCGTGGACACCGCGAAGGCGAGCCCGATGAGTCCGAGGCCCCCGAAGAGCGTGAGCGGACGGCCTTGCCAGAAGATGTAGGTCAACAAGATCAAGATGACCCCGGAGCCTGACGCCGCGAAGAAGACGTACGGCACGTAACGCGGGGTGCGCCGCTTGCGCGGCTTCGTGACGATCGACGGAGGCTTCGGTCGCCGTCCGCCTCGTTTGCGCTTCGACCTCGAAACGGGCATCTCGTCAGGCGATGATACGCTCCCGGACCCATGGCGCTTGTTGGATCAGGGGCGCTGCGCCCCCCGAACCCCCCGCGCAGCTTCGTTCTCGTCCACGCACACCCCGACGACGAAGCGCTCGGCACCGGGGGCGTCATGGCCCGGTACTCGGACGAAGGCGCGCACGTCTGCCTCGTCACGTGTACGAACGGCGAGCTCGGCGAAGTGGCCGAAGTGCCCGAACTCGGAACCGTCGAAGAGATCACCGCGCGACTCGGTGAGATCCGAGCGGACGAGCTCCGCGAATCCTGCCACCGTCTCGGCGACATCGATATCCGGATGCTCGGCTACCGCGACTCCGGTATGGAAGGAACGGACGGAAACCGGGACCCGCGGTCGTTCGTCAATCAGGACATCGACCGTCCGATCCGCGATGTCGTCGCGATCCTGCGCGAGGTCCGGCCGCAGGTGCTCGTCACGTACAACGACTACGGCTTCTACGGACATCCCGATCACATCCGGGCGCACGAGGTTGCTATCGCGGCCGTCGCTCGGGCTACAGACGCGTCGTTCGCGCCCGAGCTCGGTCCCGTCCACGACGTCGCCAAGGTGTACTACATGGCCGTCGCGAAGTCCTTCTTCCGAGAAGGTCGAGACCTCGCTACCCAGATGGGGATCGAGCCCGACGATCTCTTCGACGAAGAAACAATCGAAACGATCGGGACGGACGACGATGCGATCACGGCGTGGGTCGATGTGTCCGGATACGTCGACCGGAAGTTCGCTGCGCTCGAAGCGCACCGGACGCAGCGCGGGACGACCGAGCGTTTCATGTCGATCCCCGCGGAGTACCGCAAGAAGGCGTTCGGTATGGAGAACTTCGTTCTCGTCTCACCAAAGACGCCTCGAGTTCGGGAGACCGATCTGTTCGAAGGACTCAGCGTCTGAACGCTGAGCTACGAGTTCGACCCGACGTATATCGTCACCGTTTGTCCACGAGTGACGGTTGTATTGGCCGACGGATTTTGGTCCACGACCTTTCCAACCTCTGAGTTATCGGTCACGATCTCGTTCATAACCGAGACGTTCAACCCTTGGTTTTCCAGGTCGGTTGTTGCGTCCTGTTGGCTCTTTCCGACTTCGTCGGGCATCGGGAATTGCGGGTCGCCCTGGGAAACCAGGATCGTCACCACTGCGCCGGAAGGCGCTTCGGTATTCGGCTTCGGGTCCTGGTCGAAGACGACACCCGCCGCGACGCCCTGGTGTGGCTCACGCTGCGGACTCACCCGGAACCCCGCGTTCGCGAGTGTTGCGGCTGCATCGGCGTCGGTCTGACCGATCACGTTCGGAACGATCGCTTTCTGCTGCCCCGCGGATACCGTGACGTCGACCTGATCGCCCTTACGCGCTTGGCGCGTGGCATCCGGGTTCTGCTGGAGGACGGTTCCGGGATCCTTGTCGCTGTACGCGGGCGTCTTGTTACCGATGCTGAGGCCAACGTTGGCCAGCGCATTCGCTGCATCGCTGAGCGACAGCCCGACGATGCTCGGGACCGTGACGATCTGGCGGCCGTTCGACACCCAGAACTTGACCTGGCTGCCCTTCGCGATGCTTCGCCCGAAGGACGGTTCCTGCCGCGTGATGAGCCCTACGGGGACGGTGTCTGAGAACTCCTGAGTCTGGAACGCCGGCGACAGCCCGGCGGCGAGGATGATGCTGTTCGCGGCGTCCCCTTGTTTCCCGACGACGTTCGGGACGTCGACGCGCCCGACGACGGTAGAGAACAACGTGACGAGCGACCACGTCCCAAGCGCGAGCCCACCGACGAGCAGCGCGAGAGCGAGAGCGACGAGCCAGCCCGGACGACGAACCGCTTGCCGCTCGAGGAGACCGACGGAGCGGATGACTTGCGTCGAGTCCTCGGCGACGGCGGGAACGCCCTTGATCGTGGCGGTCACCTCGCGGCCCTGTCCGAACGCTTCGAGATCGCGACGCATCAGCGCCGCGGAGCTGTAGCGATCCTCCGGTTTCTTCGTGAGCGCCGTCAGGACGATCGCTTCGAGCGGACGCGGTATGTCCTGGCGATACGACGTGGGCGGCCTCGGCATCTCGCGCACGTGTTTGTACGCGATCGACACCGGCGAGTCGCCTTCGAATGGGCGCCGGCCGGTGAGCATCTCGTACAACACGACGCCGAGCGAGTAGATGTCGGAGCGCCCGTCGAGTGGAAGGCCTTGTGCTTGCTCCGGTGAGAGGTAGTACGCGGTTCCGAGGATCGTCCCCGTTTGCGTCATCGAGCTCCCCGCTTCGGCGCGCGCGATGCCGAAGTCCGTGACCTGAACCTTGCCGTCCTGTGAAAGAAGGATGTTCCCCGGCTTGATGTCGCGATGGACGAGGCCCGTCCGGTGTGCGTACGCGAGTGCGGTGAGGACTTCGCGCGCGATGCGGCTGGCTTCGCCGATCTCGAGGGGGCCTTCCTCGGAGAGGTAGTCCTTGAGCGACTGACCTTCCACGTATTCCATGACGATGAAGTTGAAGTCGGCTTCTCGTCCGGAGTCGTAGATCTGGACGATGTTCGGGTGTTGCAGCTTCGCCGCCGACAACGCTTCACGTCGGAAGCGTTCGACGAACGAATCGTCGCTCGCGTATTGCGGATGGAGGATCTTCAGCGCCACCTCGCGTCCGAGTTGCGTGTCTTCGGCGAGATAAACGTCCGCCATACCGCCGACACCGACGCGCCGGATGATCTCGTAGCGACGAGCGATCATCTGCGGAACGCGTCGTCCGGTTCGTCCGGTCGGACGGCGCACGACGCGACGCGGCGGGTTGCGGCTCACGTCCCGGCCCCCGCTGCGGGGTAGAGCTCGAAGTACTTCTCGAGGACCTTACGCGCGATCGGTGCCGCGACTTGCCCACCGGTCGCGTTGCTCAACAAGCCGCCACGTTCAACAAGAACGGCGACGGCGATCGTCGGATCTTGCACCGGTGCGAAACAGATGAACCAAGCATGAGCGAACTTGCCGCACCCCGGGCCGAAAATGGCGACCTCATCGGCCGCGCACGACGGCGCCTGCGCGGTTCCGGTCTTGCCGGCGACGGGGATGGGGAACCCGCCGAACGCACCGGCCGCGGTTCCACCCGTCACGACACCGCGCATCATCTGGGCGAGCTCGCCTGCGGCCGGCGGCGAGATCGCCGACGCGCCGATCCCGGTCCGGATGTCCTGCACGGTTGCGCCCGTCGGATCGATAACGCGGTCGACGAAGCGCGGCAACGGGACGAATCCGCCGTTCGCGACGGTCGCGGCGACGACGGCCATGCCGAAGGGCGATGTCTCGACGACCCACTGCCCGAACCCGGCACGGCCGAGGAACCCGGGCGTCGTGAGGGACTCGTAGTACGGTGTTCCGTCCGTCCGGTGGCGGAGGTATTTCTGTGGTATGCAGCCGGTGAACGTCGACGCGATCGCCGATTTCAACGGACCTGCGTCACAACCGACGGCCGTCGAACTCGATGCGTCCGGCGGCGTTTGGTCGAGACCCATCGCGGCGGCGGTCGAATAGAGCTGATCCCCGCCGGTGCTGACCGCGACGCGCGCGAATGATGTGTTGCACGAGACTCGCAACGCGTTCGCAAGTGACCCACCGCATACCTCGCCGCCGAAGTTCGCGATGCTCACCGTGTCGCCCGGCGGCAGGTAGGAGCCGCCGTAGCCGGTCCCGGTGTCCGGTGTGAACTTTCCGGAGTCGAGCGCTGCCGCTGCCGTCACGACCTTGAACGCCGACCCTGGGGGCCGGTGGGCTTGGAGCCCGACACCAACGGGTTCTGTGGATTCCTGCACGGGATCGAGTTCCCCGACGCGTCCTTCTTGAGGTTGCCGTTCGCGTCGAGTTCGTCCCCGTTGCCGAGCTTGCACTCCGCGTTCTCCGCCGTCACGCGGTCGTTCGACGCGAGCGGGTTCGGGTCGTAGGACGGCACCGACGCAGCGACGAGCACCGCGCCCGTCTTCGGATTCATCGCGACGACACCCCCTCGCCGCCCGGCGAGCGCGTCGACGGCGACTTTCTGCAGTCGCGTGTCGATCGTTGAAACGACGGTGTTGCCGATACGAGGACGAGAACGGAATAGGTCCGATATGGATTTCGCCGGTGCCGGGCCTCCGTCGAGCTGAGAGTTGTACTCCGCCTCGATCCCGGACGTCGGGAAGTACAACGACCACTGTCCGACGACGGCCGCCGCGAGGTCGCCCGAGGGGTATGTCCGCTCGTAGAGACAGTGATGCCCTTTCGGCGCGGGCTTCGTGTCGGCGAGCGTCTCGCCGTCGATCGAAAGGATCGGTCCCCGGCGCCATCGGCACTCCTGGAAGATCCGGAAGATGTTGCGCGCGGTTCCGTTCGCCGACGTCGGTTGAAAGTTCGAGATCTGCTCGGAGAGCACGCCCTGGACCCGTCCGGCGCTGATCGTCACGGCGAGAAGGAGCATCGTGATGAGTCCGGCGATCTGCCGGATGCGGCGGTCCATCTACGCCGGGACCTCTTCGAGCTCGAGGTGGCTCGGCTCCGTCGTGTTTTCTGCATGTGATATGGCAACGAGGCAGCCCAGGATCACGAAATTGGATAAGAGGCTCGAACCTCCATACGAGACGAACGGAAGCGTCACACCGGTCAGGGGCAAGACACGTGTCACACCCCCGGCGATGAGCGCTGCTTGCACCCCGAGGACGACACCGAAGCCGGCCGCGGCGAGCGAGTGCAGATCGGAACGCGAGCGCAGCGCTATGAAGAAGCACCTCGTCAGAAGGACGAGGAACGCCATCATGACGCCGAGGAGGCCCGCGAGACCGAGCGTATGCCCGATCGCGGCGAGGATGAGATCCGTCCAGCCGAAGGGGATGAGGTGCACCTGCGTGTCCGGACCGGCCAACCCCTGCCCGGACAGCCCGCCGTCGGCCATCGCGTATTGCCCCTGCAGGATCTGATAACCCGACTTCTGGGGGTCCGCGTAGGGGTGCAGCCATGCGTCGAACCGCACGGCGACGTGCGGGAAGGCGTGCAGCGCGATCCACACCCCGATCGCGAACAGGATGATCCCCAGCACCGGGTAATACGCCTTCCCGGACGCGATCCATAAGATCGCCATGAACGCTACGAAGAACAGGAGCGACGAACCGAAGTCGTTCTGCCGGACGAAGATCAGCAGGGCGAGTCCGATGATCCCGAGAAGGGGCGCGAGGTAGCGCACGTCCGGAAGAAGCAGGGGGCCGAGGCGTCGCGTCGCTAGGCCCAGAAGCTCGCGTCGTTCCGATAGGTAAGCGGCGAGGAACAGGACGAGGAGGACCTTCGTCGCCTCGGCCGGCTGGAACGACATCGGTCCGAACTTGATCCACAACCGTTCACCATTCACTGAACTCCCGATGAACGGGAAGAGCGGCGCGACCATCGCGACGAGGCCGATGAGCGCGAGCGTGTACCTCACGCGCCATGCCGGACCGAGACCGTTGCGGAAGACGTACACCGTCGCGAGGAAGCCAACCGCCGAGAAGGCAAGCCAGCCGGCCTGCAAGGGCGCGAGCGCCTTCCACCCGGGGTTGGCCGTGATCTGTAGGCGGTCGATTGCCGCCAGCTCCATCGCGCCGACGGCGGTGAGGAGACCGGCGATCGGAAGGAGGAGCGGATCCGCGTTCGGCGCCCACGCACGGACGCCGACGTGCATCGCGGCGAACACCGCGAGGAATCCGACGAAGGGGACGGCGACGGACGTGCCGAGCTGCACGTAGCCGATCGCGAAGACGACGACGACTCCGCACAGCAGGACGAATTCTCGTGCTCGCGGATGGCTCATCAGATGCTCGGCTTCGGGAGCGGCGATTTTGCGGCGGGCGAGGTCGTCGGTGTCGGCGGAGGGGTGGGAGTCGCCCGTTCGTTCTGGCCGAGACGACGCGGCAAGCGGTTGACGATGTCGCGCGCATCCGTGAGCGATGCGGCAAGGATGCCGATCCGAAGCTGACGCTGAACGGGGTCGGAGAATCCGCTCAACGGCGCGTCGTGATACGTCCGAATGACCTTTCCCTTCGCCGGACTGTCGTCCGTACCGACATGACCGTGGAGGACGACGACGTGCCCAGATCTCGCCGATACGACATAGGACGCCGAACTCTGTCCGACGAGGAAAGCGACGACCACGCCGACCACGAGGACCGCCGCCGCGATCCCGACATACGCCGAACGCGGGACGCGGCGCTTCCGGTGTTCCGTGATTGGTTTGTCGACGAGGAGCGGCGCGCCTGCGCCTTCCGCCGGCGCCGTCCCACCGGCGTCGACGAGGAGAACCGAGATGTTGTCCTGACCTCCGGCGGCGTTCGCGGCGTCGACGAGCGCCTGAGCGGCTTCGTCCGGATCTCGTTTTTCGGAAAGGATCTCGCGCACGCGATCGTCTCGGATCATCCCGGTGAGCCCGTCGCTCGCGAGCAGCAAACGGTCTCCTGCTTGCAACGCGATCGTCGTCACTTCGATGTTCAGGTCGGAAGTCTCTGCCCCGATCGCCTGCAGCAGAACGTGGCGCTGCGGACTCGTTTCCGCTTCGTCCGCGCTGATCCTTCCGCGACGCACCCACTCCTGCGCAACGGTTTGATCCTGAGTGATCTGCTTGAGCTCGCTCCCGCGGAGCAAGTACGCGCGACTATCCCCAACATGCGCCAGCGTCACGATGCCGTCATCGACCCACGCAGCTGTGAGCGTGGTCCCCATGCCATGAAGACTTTCGTCCGAGGAACCCTTCTCGAAAACGGCAGCGTTCACCTGGCGGAAGGCATCCTTCAGCGCTTCAGCGATGTCTTTTCCTCCGCGCACGGCGAGACGTTCCTTCCACGAACCGAGAACGTCGACCGCGAGCTTCGACGCCACCTCGCCGGCGACGTGTCCGCCCATGCCGTCGGCGACGGCGACGAGTGGGAGATCGGCGAGGAGCGAGTCTTCATTGATCTCGCGGAGCCGGCCTCGGTCCGTCTTGGACGCGATGTGCATGTCCACGCTCAGGCTCGAGCTTCGAAGACGGACCGACCGATCGCGATGACGTCACCGGGCCGGACTAGAACGGGACGAGTCAAGGGACGATCGTTGACGTACGTCCCGTTCGTGGACCCGAGGTCCTCGACGTACCACTCACCGTCGGAATGGTAGACGCGCGCGTGCCGGTGTGACACCGACGCGTCGGGGATCGTGATGTGACAGCCCTCGTCGCGGCCGATGAGCGTTTCGGGCGGAACAAGGTCCACCGTGGGAGGGCCGGACCCTTCGGAGAGGACGAGGCGCGACGGGATCCGCCGCCCGCGCGTCGGTCCGATCGGAGAAACGCGTCGGGTCGTCGCGTGCGCGAGTTCGCGCGCTTCCATCCACACGACAACGGCAAGCAGGAGATACATCGCACCGAGGAGGACGACCTTGCCTAGAGGGCCGGTGAGGAGATCGGTCACGCGACTCCTAGTCTCGTCGGAACTCCACCACGGTCGAACCGAGCGAGATCTGGTCGCCGTCGCGGAGCGCATGCTCGCGCACGACGGAACCGTTGACGTAAGTGCCGTTCGTCGATCCGAGGTCGTGCAGCGTGCATGACCCTCCGCTGTTGATCACCTCGGCATGATGCCGCGAAACGCCGGGGTCGACGACGACGAGATCATTGTCCGACTGCCGCCCGATGCGGATGCGCCGGTCGACCGCGACCGTCTTGACCGGGCGGCCGTCGGTGATCATGACGAGGCAGGGTTTGCCCTCGTCGACCCTCGTTGGGGCCGGCTCCGGAGCGACGACGGTGGGTTTTGGCACCGCAACTCGCTGCGGCTGCCGCTCGCCTTCGCCGCGGAGGGCGACGGCCTCGGCCGTGATCCGGAACTCGCCGGTTGAGAGCTTGGCGTCCGCGGCGAACGAAACGCGCGGCGAGTCCGGAAGTGCCCACTGACGCTGCCGCGCAACTTCGCCGACGAAGATCTCGAGTTCTTCGATGATCTTCGCTTCGAGTGGTGCGAGTCGCTCGTAGTCCTGCGTGCTCACCGTGATGCGGTACACGTTCGGGACGTAGGTGCGACGAAGCGCGACCGTCTTGCCGTCTTCCATGACACGCTGGAGCCGCTTACCGATCTCGACCGGGTGGACGCCCGACCGGAAAAGCCGGGCGAAGAATCCCTCCACGGCACGCTCCAAGCGCTCTTCGAATTGCCCGATAAGGCTCACGTGACCTCGGCTAACGGCGGGGAAATCGTGCCACAGTATACGGTGCCTACCTGGCGTTCTACGTTCCTCGATCGTGCGCATGTGCTGCGCCAGAACATCCCCATGTACGGCGCTCAGTACACTGCCTATCCGGTCGACGCGAGCGAACGCTTTCGTCGAGGGCGCGTGGCGGAATTGGCAGACGCGCAGGATTCAGGTTCCTGTCCTGGCAACAGGGTGGGGGTTCGACTCCCCCCGCGCCCACTCACCGGCGTTCGATCGATGCCTTCATCATCGTCAGGAAACGCCGTTCGTGATCGGCCCTCACGTCGTCCTCGCTCATCCCCAGGTCGTACGCCGGTGACGTGAGCGGTAGTGCGCTCTCGACCTTTACCAGGACAACGCCGCGGATCCGCGAACGGTAATCGCCGAAACCGAGTGCGTCGTATAGGTCGAGCGCCCGCGCGACGACCTCGTCTTCCGTGTGTACCGTCGCCGTCCCTTTGAAGCGGTAACCCTTTCGGACGAGGACGTCGACGACGTTGATCTCGATGTTGGGGTTCTGTTTCAGATTCCGGACGGTTCCCGGGGACCGAAGGTCGGCGAAGACGAGGTGGTCGTCGTCGTAAACGGCGGTCGTTCCTTTCGGCGAGAGATTCGGTGTTCCGTCCGGACAGACCGTCGCCATGAAGCCGAGGCGCTGCTCCGAGACGACGCGCTTCATGTCCTCCGTCAGGACGCCCACGAGGTCAGCCTTCGTCGAGCGCCGGGAACACGTCGTTGCCGAACGTGGCGAGGACGTCGAGGTTGTGAACGGGCAGCCCCGTGAAGATCACGTGCTGCGCCCCCGCGTCGATCAGTTTCTTGGCCGGGTCGATCGCTGCTTCTCCCGGCGGTGCGATCGTCATGACCGTGCGTTCGATCTCGTCGTAGTCGCGGCCGACGTCGTCGCAATGGCGTTTCAGGACGTCGAACTTGTGAGCGATCTCCTCGGCACTGCCGGCAACGTTGCAAGCATCCGCGTACTGCGCGACGAGCTGCAGCGTCTTGCGCTCTCCTCCGCCTCCGACCATGATCGGCGGCCGCGGCCTGGACAGCGGCTGCGGCGAGCAGATCGTCTCGTCCAG
>Ga0307479_10005898_pt1 | contig 11215 bp, 11 predicted proteins | sample atmos_gasesECM4C_FD_203743 | JGI IMG/M metagenome (GOLD analysis project Ga0307479, IMG submission 203743) | Hardwood forest soil microbial communities from Morgan-Monroe State Forest, Indiana, United States - atmos_gasesECM4C_515 | ecosystem: Environmental > Terrestrial > Soil > Temperate... | reverse complement strand
GAAGGAGAGTATGGGGTGAAAGGCCTCTACGTGGGCGTTCCGGTCAAGTTGGGAGCGAAGGGCATCGAGCAGATCATCGAGATCAAGCTGACTCCGCAGGAGAAATCTGAACTGGATCGGAGCGCGACTTCGGTGAAAGAACTCGTGACCGTAATCGGAATGTGAAAAAAGCTGGCTTCAGATGTCAGGCCTTAGGCCTTAGGTGCCAGGTCCCGCTCGTAGGGCGGGATTTTTATTGTTACGAGGCATCGGAGCTTCGGAGGGAGGGTAGCGCTTTTACGCCTAACGCCGGAAGGCGGAGTCGCCTGCCCTGGCCGAGGCGCTGACCTCGTTGCGCGACAACTTCATCGAAAGCACCTCGATCCGGCTCGTGATCGGATCTAACAAGCCCTTTACGGTTACGTTCTCGCCCACGTGTTCGCGCAGTTTTTCAACGTTGCTGACGACCCATGCCCTGCCTCCTGCAACGATGGCCTTCCCGTCATCACTGATTTTGCCTGAGATGGTTACCTTCTTGCTCCGCGCGCTGCCGCTCGATTGCGTCGTCTGGGCGGCAGCAGAGATCGAAAGGGCGAACACCAAAAGGGCAGCGAGTGGGGCTATGCGCTTCACGAGATGCCTCCAACGCAGGAGTAGCCTGCATGGACGAATCTTATGTCGATTCTTGCGGAAACAGGATCCGAAAATTTCGATGAGGAGTATCCAAAAGTGCGATAGTTAGCAGGGCGCGACGATGTCGCCGCAGCGCCCCCCACCATCCCTGACCTTACATACCTCTAGACTCGTTCGATTGTGACCGACTGCAGGACTACGTCCTTAACGGGACGGTCCTGACGGCCCTTGGGAACGGTGGCGATCTTGTCGACCACGTCCTGACCTTCCACAACTTCGCCGAAAATCGTGTGCTTGCCGGTCAGCCACGTGGTGGGAGCGACCGTAATAAAGAACTGCGACCCGTTTGTGTTGGGGCCGGCATTCGCCATGGCAAGCTTGCCTTTCTTATCGAACTTGTGAGGCGAGTTCCGGGTCTCGTCTTCGAACTGATACCCGGGACCGCCCATGCCCGTTCCAGCGGGATCACCGCCCTGAATCATGAAATCCGGAATCACGCGATGAAAAATCGTGCCGTCGTACAGGCGGTCCTTACTCTTTTTTCCACTGACAGGGTGGGTCCAATCGCGTTTTCCCTCCGCGAGATCAGTGAAGTTTGCGACAGTTTTCGGGGCTTCTTTTTCGAACAGGCGGCAGACGACTGTGCCCTCGCTGGTCCGCAGGGTTGCGTAAGTGCCGGGTTGACGGGCCATGGGAATCCTTTCGTGATGCGGAGAAGTTCGTATGTCCTTGGGGAGCGTGACTCGTTGTGTCACAGCCACGTTTCTTATGGCGCATTCCCCGGTGGAGTCTTGGGCGCCGTGGCTGGCTTCTTGGGAGCCGGCTTGGTTGCCTTGGAGGTCGGGGCTTCCGAACCTGCCTTGACGATCGTAATGTGATTGATTTTTACCGGGCGGAACGGGCGATTGTCGCGCGGATCGCTCGGCATGCGTGCGATCTGTTTCACCAGCTCGACCGACGCATCGTCGCACTGTCCGAAGATCGTGTACCCCCCATTCAGGCTGGTGTAGGGAACCTCGGTAATGAAGAACTGCGACCCGTTCGTGTCGGGGCCGGCGTTTGCATAGGCCAAGCGTCCGGGCCGATCGAAAGCGAGGTCGGGCGAGGTCTCGTTTTTGAACTTGTAGCCGGGATCGCCCGTGCCTGTGCCGGCCGGATCTCCGCCTTGAATCATGAACTGCGGAATGACCCGGTGAAAGATGGTCCCGTCATAGAGCGGAACGCCATGCTTCTTGCTGTGCGTGACGGGGCTGGTCCAGTCTTTGGTGCCCGTGGCGAGGCCGATGAAGTTGGCGACGCCGATGGGGGCCTTCTTTGGAAATAGCGTGCAGGTCATCTTGCCCGAGGCGGTGTCAATGATCGCAATGGGATCGGGCGTATCCTCGGCGGCACTGGCTGCAGTGCTCCCGGCGCGCCGTGGCGGGGATGTGGTTGCGGGTTTCGTCTGTGACCAAACTGACAACGAGAATAACGCGATGATGATGGAAAGCCCGATTATTTTTCGCATGCGGACTCCTTGGTGAATTTCAAGTTTCATTGACCCTAGAGGGCTATTGTGGGTGACTAAGAATTGTACGACAGCCGCCGACGAAGATGTGGAAAGGAGGGGAGCCGCATCGACCTTGGAGCGACCAGGTCCCAGGGCTGTGGCCGCGAAAAAGCCGGGTGCGCACGAGATCTTTCGATTGATCCGTCCATCCGCTCCCATCATTTCCAGGCAGGTGCCGGCGCTTGCGCGGATTGGATTTGCGCGCTGACGCGTTCCACCTCGCGAAATACCCGGAGCAGATTTCCTCCCAGGATCTTTCGAATATCGTCGGCGCTGTAACCCCGATCGAGAAGTGCCTGCGTAATCTTGGGAAGGTCGGCGGCGGAGTCGATGCCGACGGGGGTTGCTCCGCTCACCCCGTCGAAATCGGACCCCAAACCGACGTGGTCGACTCCCGCTACCTTGGCGATGTGATCGATTTGGTCGATCAGGGACGCGAACGGTGCACGCGGTATTTTGGCGAGCCACTCGGCTTCGACCTGGTCTTCATCGAGGTAGGTCACCCGTTCTCCTGCAGCTCTCTTGCGCGCGACAGCGACTTCAATGGCCGAGTCGCGCTCTTTGGTTTGTGCCAGCGAAGCCTCGAGAAACTTCGGGTCGTCAAAGCCGGAGTAGAAATTGACTTGTACGACGCCACCGTTCTTGGCCACGGCACGCAGCATCTCATCGGTCATGTTACGAGGGTGATTGACCAGGGCGCGTGCGGAAGAATGGGACGCGATCACGGGCGCCTGGGTCGTGGCGATCGCATCCCAGAACGTCTTGTCGGCCACGTGAGAGATGTCGACCATCATGCCGAGCCGGTTCATCTCGAGCACCACCTGCTTGCCGAAGTCGGTCAGGCCATTGTGATGCTGCACCTTCGGGTCGGTGATGTCTCCGGAAGAGTCCGCCCATTCGTTGGTATTGGACCAACTCAACGTCATGTAGCGCACGCCCACCCGGTAGAAGTCCCGCAGCAGGTGCATGTCGTTCTCAATCGAGTGGCCGCCTTCTATCCCCAGCAGCGCCGCAAGCTTATGTTCTTTGTGGGCGCGCTCGATGTCGGCGACGCTGAACGCCATCGTCATGCGGTCAGGATGCCGGGCCGCCTGCTGGTACACGGAGTCGATCAGGTCGAAGGTGTGCTGCGCAAAATGGCCCTGATTGGTCTGCGGTTCGACCCAGATCGAAAAAAACTCCGCGCCCAGATTTCCGGCGCGAGCTTTGTCGAGACTGATGTGCCCTTTGTCGTTGGAGTCGGTGCTGCCGATGTCAAAATCGCCGTCCAGAAAACGCTGCGGCGTGTCGGCGTGGGTGTCGACCACAATCGCGGAGTTGTGAATCTGCATGGCTTTGGCGCTGACGCCTGCCGGAGACGCGGTTTGGCCGAGCAGGGCCGTAGAAGACACAAGGAAGAGGTAGAGAAAAAACGATCGCCGTGGGCTCATAGGGATGGTCGGAAGCATGGTGCAACGCAAGCAATGGATTGTATATGGTGCGACGGTTGAGGCGAAGCCGTCGTCAACGAATGGCGCCAAGCGCCTGGTCCACACATTCTTGGATGGAACGTTCCGTATCAATGACGGTCTTGGGCAGGGTGATCGGTTCGAAGTGAGCTTTGACGTCAAGATAAAGACCAAAACTCCGATTGCCGGCGGGATGCTCGCCCGCGATCAACTGAGACTCGATCCGGGTATGGGCGGTCTCGTCAGAACACACGCATTCGAAAATACGCCACGGCTGATGAAGCGCAGTGGCGGCGTCGAGGACCTGATCGATCTGGTAGCGCCGCGAGAAGGTGCGCCCGTCGAGAAACACGATGCGGCTGGGATCTTTCTTCAGGATCCAACTGGCAGCCTCCAGCGTTACGCGCATGACGAAATCGTCCTGCGCGGTGGAGTATTCGACGTCCTGCGGAGAGAACAGAGCGTGCCGAATCTCATCCTTGCTGAGGACCGAGCCGGCAAGGCGTGAGGCGAGGGCGCGGGCCAGGGTGGATTTGCCCGTGCCCGGAAGTCCGGCCATGAGGACGATCATGGTTTGATCTGAGGGACGGATTATTTCTGGCTGAGTTCTTCGAACGGTTCGTTGTCCCAATGGGCAACGTCCTGGGTTTCGCGCCAGCTGGCATAACGCTCGGAAACCATCACGTGGAATACCCACTGCCGCCGCTCTTCTTCCGGTTCCACCAGCCCGAGAGCGCGCAGGTAGAACAAGTAGCGCTCGACGAAGTGAATCTGTTGCTTCGACATGCCACGCCGCTGAATGTCGAGCGTGAGTCCGGCGAGGTGTGACGACGCGGTATCGCCTTCGGCCGGAGCCGCGTTGCGATTATGCCGGCGCAGTTTCTTCTGCACCTTTACGGTGCGAACGGCGGAGTTGACCTGGATCTGATCGTGGAACTGTTGGTAATACGCCTGGCTCAGGTCTTCCACAAAATCGCGAGTCCAGGGACGACAGAAGCGGCGGTTGGGATCGAGCCGTGGGTCGATGCGCAGCGTTTGTCCTGTTCGGATCGCGACCAGCGCCTGGCTCTCCTTCAGCGCTTCCAATTCATCGTCATCCTGAATGCGGGGCAGCTCGAGACGGTCTATTTCTTCGTTTTGACGGAGCAGCGACTCATGCGACGGGCGGAACATCGGGTTCCAGTGAATGCGGCGGCTATGATGTTTCGTGGTCTTACGTGAAGTGGAACGTTTGGTCGTGTAGCTGTGCAGGCCGAATGCCTGACTGCCGACAACCATCGTCACCAGCGCGACCCAGAGTCTGAAACGCCGAATTCCCATTCGCACGAAGTGGCCTCGAACCGTTTGGGGAGAGGCTCTGGTAGCCCAGAGCAGGATGCTAGTCTACCCTAGCTGTCAAGAAACTGAACCACAAACCTTACTTTTTGACAGTTACTTAGGGGTGGATATCGGTAACCCTGTGACTGGTTACCGAAGCTAAGCTGATGATTTTTCGTGAAAGCTTGTTAACACAAAGACGCGCGCAGGCCGCCCCGCGCGGCATTCCGTCACTTTCGGAACAGGTCGCCGAGCGCCTGTTTCATTACCGCGCCGCCGACTTCTGCGATGGAAGTGGTGAGCGGAATATCCTTGGGACAGACTTCTACGCAATTCTGAGCATAGCCGCATTCCTGAATGCCGCCGTCGCCCATCAGGGCCGTCAACCGTTCGCGCGCAAGCGCCTTTCCCGTCGGATGCGAGTTGAACAGGCGCACTTGCGAGATGGTGGCGGCGCCCACGAATCCGGTGGCCTCGTTAAACTGCGGACACGCCTCCATGCAACAACAACACGAGATGCAGCGCGACAGCGGATACATCTGTTCCTGATCTTCCGGCGAGACGCGCGGGCCGGGGCCAAGGTCGTAACTGCCGTCGACTGGAACCCAGGCCTTCACCTCTTTGAGATCTTCGAAAATGACGCTGCGATCGGTAGCGAGATCGCGCACGACCGGGAACTTCGAAAACGGCTCGAGCCGAATCGGCTGTTTTAAGTTGTCCAGCAGGGCAGAGCAGGCCATGCGGGCGCGTCCGTTGACCAGCATGGCGCACGAGCCACACACCTCTTCCAGGCAATTCGAGTCGTAAGTGATGGGAGTGGTCTTCTTGCCGCCCCGCGTGACCGGGTTAGCCGCAATCTCCATCAGCGCCGACGTCACGTTGCGGCCCGGTTTGTAGGGAAGCTCGAACTCTTCCCAGTAAGGCTTGCTGTTGGGGGTGTCCTGGCGTTTGATTTTGAGGATGACGGAATTAGCCATTAGCTCTTAGCCTTTAGCTCCTAGCTCTAGTGCAAGACCACACACTGCTGTCAGCCTGAGCGAAGCGAAGGACCGGTGCATTACTTCGCCGCGTCGTACTTCCTCGGCCGCGGGGGAATCAGCGAAACATCCACCGGCTCGAACTCAAACTTGGGCTCGTCAGCATCGGGCGCGAAGGTCGCCTTCGTCGTCTTCAGCCAGTTCTTGTCGTCGCGGTCGGGGAAGTCTGGTTTGTAGTGCGCGCCGCGCGATTCATCGCGCATGCCCGCGCCCTGCGCAATCACGCGCGACAGTTGCAGCATGTTGTATAGCTGCCGCGCGAACGCAACCGTCGTGTTTGCCCACTGGCTGCGATCGCTCAGGTTGATCTTCTGGAAACGTTCGAGCAACTCGACCAGCTTGGCATCGCATTGCTGAATGTTCTTGTTATAGCGGATGACCGTGCAGTTCTTGGTCATCTCCTCGCCCAGTTCACGCCACAGCAGGAAAGGATTCTCCGAGCCGTCGGCCTTCATCAGGCCGTCATTGATTTCCTGCTGGCGCTTCCTCTCGGCGTCGAAGTAGCCGTTGCTGTCGGGTTTCTGCAATCCGCGGGCGTATTGCACCGCACTGGGCCCGGCGATGAAGCCTCCCCAGATGCAGGAGACCAGAGAATTCGCGCCCAGCCGGTTGGCGCCGTGGTACTGGTACTCGGATTCTCCTGCGGAATAGATGCCCGGGATATTCGTCGCCTGCTTGTAATCGACCCACAGCCCGCCCATGGTGTAGTGCACGCCCGGAAAAATCTTCATGGGTGTGTCACGCGGATCGTCACCCACGAATTTTTCGTAAATTTCGAGGATGCCTTCGAGCTTCTTGTCGAGAATCTTGCGGTCGATGTGGGTGAGGTCAAGGTAAACCATCGGCTTGCCGTCGATGCCGAGGTGGTGCTCATACACCACCTTGAAGATCGCGCGGGTAGCCACGTCGCGCGGCACGAGGTTGCCGTACTTCGGGTACCACTCCTCGAGGAAGTACCAGCGCTCACTTTCCGGAATGCTCTTGGGATCGCGGTTGTCTCCTGGCTTCTTCGGAACCCAAACGCGCCCACCTTCACCGCGAGCTGATTCCGACATCAGGCGCAGCTTGTCTTCGCCCGGAATCGACGTGGGATGTACTTGGATGAATTCGCCATTCGCGTAATAGCAGCCCTGCTGATAAAGCGCCGACTGCGCCGATCCGGTGCACACGACCGAATTTGTGGACTTCCCGAAGATCGCGCCGATGCCGCCGGTGGCGACGATGATGGCGTCAGCCGGGAACGTGCGGATCTCCATAGTGCGGAGATCCATCGCGCAGATCCCCCGACAGACGTGGTTCCTATCGAGAACGGCCGAGAGGAACTCCCAGTGCTCGTACTTCCTGACCTTGCCTTCGGACTCGTAGCGGCGCACCTGCTCATCGAGCGCATACAGGAGTTGCTGCCCGGTGGTGGCGCCGGCGAATGCGGTTCGGTTGTAGAGCGTGCCGCCAAAGCGCCGGAAATCGAGCAGTCCTTCCGGTGTGCGGTTAAAGGGAACGCCCATACGGTCGAGCAGGTCGATGATGCCGGGAGCCGCATCGCACATCGCTTTTACAGGAGGCTGGTTGGCGAGGAAGTCGCCGCCGTAGACGGTATCGTCGAAGTGCTGCCAGGTGGAGTCGCCCTCGCCCTTCAGGTTCTTGGCCGCGTTGATGCCACCCTGGGCGCACACCGAATGCGAGCGCTTTACGGGAACGATCGAGAACAGATCGACATTGCCACCCATCTCGGCGATCTTAATGACGGCCGAGAGCCCGGCCAGGCCGCCGCCTATGACGATAATTTTCGGAGCTGCTGCCATCTCAGTTCACCGGCCTTCCGTGATTGTCGATCCCGGGACTGGAGTCCACGATATTTCCGCCCGCGGTCGGCTGCTGAAACCGGGTCCGGAAGGTGTACAAACTTGACAAACCAACCACGCCCAGCAGCAGGAAGAGTGCCAGGCACAGCCGCAGGAGTCGTTGCTGAGCCTTCTCGCCCGAAACGATCCCCCACTTGGCCGAGAACAACCAGATGCCGTACGCGAAGTGCCACGAGGCAGCGATCAGGCCAACGATATAGAACGCGAGCAGCAGCGGATTGTGTACCTCAGCCTGTACTTTCGGGAACGATTGCGCCGCTGCCTCGTGCAGATCCACGCCCGTGAAGCGCATGGTCCACGTGTGCCACACGATATAGACGAAGGCAATCCCGCCCGTCCAGCGCTGCAACGTGTACATCCAGTTCCCGGTCCAGGGGTACGCAATAGTATTTCCGTCCCCGCGGAACCAAATGTAGAAACCATACAGCCCGTGGAACAGAATCGGAATCCAGATACCGAACAATTCCAGAAAGAAAACCAACGGTAGATTCGCCAGAAAACTGACTTGCCGGGCGTAGGCGTCGGGCCCGCTGATGGCCGTGGAATTTGAAATCAGAATGTGTTCGAACAGAAACGCGCCCACCGGAACAATTCCGGTGAGGGAATGCAGCCGGCGTAGGAAAAATGACGTCCCCTGTCCGGCACGTAGCGGAGCCACTCCGCGTTTGACGCTGATCGGAGCCGCAGGACTGGCTGTTGTCGCCACGATGACCGCTCCTTATAAGTTCGAATGTGACAAGTGAACCTTTTATTATCTTGTTGGAGCGTGAATGAAGTCAAGAAAGTAGTAGACGTTATACGGCGCGTGCAAGCGACTACTGACGCGATGCGCGCGTTTCAAACCACTCGAGAAAGCTACGGAAGGCAGCGCCCCGATGGCTGTAGACCGCTTTTTCTTCGGGCGTAAGTTCCGCGAACGTTTTCTGGACCTGGGGAAAATAGAACATGGGATCGTAACCGAAGCCACTGGTGCCGCGGAGGTGATCGAGGATCACGCCTTCGGCGACACCTCGAAAGGTGGCGAGCGTTCGCCCGTCGCGCGCGGCCGCAATGACGCAGACGAAGCGCCCGGCGCGCTTTTCGAAGGGAACGCCGCTTAGCTCCCGCAGAACGCGCGCGTTGTTGGCATCGTCATCGGTATTGTTGTCAGCTTTGTGGGGCTCGTCGGCGGCATAGCGTGCGGAATGAACGCCGGGTGCGCCCTTCAGCGCGTCAACCTCCAAGCCGGAGTCGTCAGCCAACACGATCTCGCCCGGCACCGCGAGACTGTATTGCTCGGCTTTCTTGCGCGCATTTTCCTCAAACGTAGCGCCGTCTTCAATCACGGCCGGCAGGGATGCGAAGTTTGGAATGCTGGTCAACCGGAGGTCGTGGGCGGCCGCGGCCCCGGCAAAGTCGCGGAGTTTGCCGGGGTTGGAGCTAGCGATAAGAATCTTCTTCATGCGGACGTCTTCCTACCGTGCAAGCGCGATTTGTTTTCGCCTGCTGCCGTAAATGCTCCACAAGATAAGCAACAACAAAGCCACCAGAGAAACCAATCCCCCGACGAGGCGGTCAGGCGTTCTTATGAATGTGACCCGCACCCGGTTGCTGCCGGGCGCCACGGGGAACACGATCTCGCCCGTAATCGGCTGCGCGCTGGCCCCCACCTCACGGCCGTTTACCTCGATTCTCCAGGCCGGATAATTGAGCAAACGCAGGCGAAATGTTTCGGGCTGGGACAAATCCGCAGAGAAGACCTTGGTCTCCGCACTCCATTGGTCGATGTGAACAAGGATAGAATCACCGCTCACCGTCGCGATTTTGGGAGCGTCCTTTTTGAGTTCGTACGGATCCACTCCGGGCGGCACATATTCGTCCGTGCCCTCGTAGCCGTCGCCATCCTCGATGAAGTCGTGCATCTCCTGGATATCGGCGGCCGTGTCCCACCAAGGCGTTTGGACGCGGTGCCATACCACCCACAGAAGACCAAGCATAGTGGCACACACCATTAGCCGAGTCAGCCAGCGGCGGCAAGCCATCGTGACCATAACTGCGAAAGCCGCATTCAAACAGAGCAGCCAGCGCCACGGAAGCTGGACAAAGCGCAGCTCGGGCAAGTACCTCCAGAAGATGATCGTGACCGGGAGCATGAGCAGGGTGGCAGCGCCACCCCAGGCGGCCAGCGTCCACCAGATGGTTCTGTGTTCCTCTCTCCATTTTCTTGAGAGATAAACCGCCGCTCCCAGGAAAAGCACTTCAGCGGTACCGATCATGGATACGAGCAAGTTAAAGCGGTTGTGATCCGCCTCGTTGGTCCAAGTGAAGAAAAAGTTATCCTGCGGGCGCAATCCGGGGGCCAGCACCTCGCTGATGTTCACCCACTTTTCCTCGTAGGCCGCAGGAATCACGTAGAAGCCTGCCAGCGCAGCGCCCAGCAAAACGGCGGCGCCCCCATAGAGAAGCAGGCTTGGTTTTCGATGCGCGATGGCCGCAATCATAATCAACAGTGCGAGGGAGTAATTGACCATCACCGCTGAGGGAGCATTCGTCAGCCAGGCCGCTGCGACCACCAGGGTGAGCGGCGCGATGACACGCCGTCCATCTGCTTGGGCGCGAACAAGGAACAGCAGGAGCAAGGGCAGGAGGCATCCGGCGAGGAGTTCCGCGAGAGCGCTGCGCCAATAGACAATGACCAGATAATAGGGATTGGCCGCGTAGAGTGCGGCGGCGAAGATAGCATCATTGCGGCTCAACCAGGTGCGGGCCAGCAGGAACATCGAGCACCCGGAAGCCGTTAGAGCAAACCAGACGTAGGCTCCCGGCGTCATTTTCCAGGGCATCAGAATTCCCAGGAGCGCGCCTACGTTCCACGACGTCGGCGGATAGAAAAGGAAGCGCGCTTCTCCGTACGTCCAATGCGCGAAGGCGGCCCAGCGCGAGAAGAGAATGCCTTGCTTCCATTGGCTGACGACCTCCATCCAGGAGAGAAGGTGAAATTCGAAATCGTGGCCGGAGGCGTTTCCTAGAAAGAAGAAGGGAATCACGACCGCCAGGGCCGTTCCCATGATGACCGTAGCGGGAAGAGGAAAGAGAGTGAGTGGGGGAGGGACCCCCTTGCTCGCGTGGGGCGATTGCGGTGAAGGTTCAGAGCTCAGGGCGGATCCGTCTCCCAGCGGTGGTGCACCAACATTCCAATGTATCAGCGGATCGCTTCCCAACGCTGGCCCCGGAATCCAGTCTGCCGATTCAGCTACTCTCTCGCCAATTCATCTACCTTCTTTATGTCGTCGTCCAAGCCCAGCAATTCCCAGCGTTGCAGGGAAAGGGGCACGTTGCCATTGCTCCAAACATAATCGTGAAACTCGCGAAGGTTGAACTTGTCGTCCTGCTGCAACCGCCGCTCGGCCA
>Ga0307479_10005897_pt1 | contig 11215 bp, 7 predicted proteins | sample atmos_gasesECM4C_FD_203743 | JGI IMG/M metagenome (GOLD analysis project Ga0307479, IMG submission 203743) | Hardwood forest soil microbial communities from Morgan-Monroe State Forest, Indiana, United States - atmos_gasesECM4C_515 | ecosystem: Environmental > Terrestrial > Soil > Temperate... | reverse complement strand
TGTGCGAGGCCGAAGGCGTGCTCGAGCGCCGCGATCACCTTGGCGCCTCCCGGGTGACAGACGAAGCGGTCGATCTCGTCGATCGCAAGTCCATGACGGGCGAGGAACTCAGATGCGGCACTTTGCAGCTGCGTCGTGACCAGTTTCGGAATGTCGCGGGAAAAGATCGCTCTGAGGCCATCGTCGGCGACCTCCCAGCCCATCACGTCGAGGCTGCCGGGCCAGGTGTGTTCGCCCGCGGCGGTCAGGGCTGGGCCCTCGCCTTCAGTCGACAAAAGCGCGGCCGCGGCGCCGTCGCCGAACAGAGCCGTTGCGACAATATTGCTTTTTGACCAATCGTCGCGCCGAAAAGACAAGGCGCACAGTTCGACGACCAAGAAGAGCACCGTCTTGCCGGGGGCGACGGCGGCCTGACTGGCGGCGCGGGCGAGCCCGAGGACACCGCCGGCGCAACCGAGCCCAAAGATCGGCAAGCGCTGCACCGTGCTCCGCAGTCCCATCCGTTCGATCAGCAGCGCATCGAGGCTGGGCGTTGCGATGCCCGTGGTCGAAACAACGACTATGCTGTCGATGTCGTCCTTATGCCGGCCGGTCGAGCAGAGCACCTGCTCGGTTGCCGCCTCGAGCAGGTCGAGCGCGGAGGCGAGGTAGATGCGGTTGCGCTCGGGCCAGCCATGCGCCCGGTCGTACCATTCGAGTGGCACGCAGGAGTATCGCCTCTCGATTCCCGTGTTCACGAACACCGGAAGCAGGCGATCGAGGTCCGGCGAGCGCCCGAACAACAGTTTGACGCGTTCGATCACGTCGTTCTGGTCGAGCGGATATGGAGGAACCGCGGTCGCGACGGCGAATAGACGCGGGACAGCAGCCATTGAAAGCACCTTACCCCCTGAGAAAGGTAATCGCAAATAGTCTCAATAGCACGCAGGATCGTAACGCCAGAAAAAGCTGCCGGCGTTTTGCGTCGACCAAACGTAACGGGCGAATTAGATCTTCCGGAAAATATTCGGCGCCGCGGGATGATCAGGAGGAATAAGACTGCCCATCGCTCGGTGAGGCGGGCCCCGAAGCAACCGTCTCGGATCTTTCCGAGGTCGCCACTTCTGTTTGGACATCGGCCGGTGCGGCGGGACGCATTGCACGGTGCTGCTGACCTTCATTAGCAGCGTTCATAACCCGAAAATAATGCTCGGCATGCTGGTAGAGGTTCTCTGCCGCTACGCGATCACCACTCGTAGACGCCTCCCGCGCAAGGGTAATGTAACGCTCGAAGATTTGATGAGGCGTGCCTCGGATTTTGACGTTCGGACCGTTACTATCGTGACTCTGACTTCGCTGCGGCATCTGTTGCCGGTTGCGGTTGGCATTATTACCATAATTACGACCATACGGCCGGTTGGTTTGTCCTGTTCTCATGATACCTTAGCATTTGATGGTGAGGTTGGGTCGTCATCCCAAGAGAACGTGTCGGAACACGTTCATCAGTTGGACGAGTTGCGCCGCTTTCTGTGCAGCGCCTGTTCCTTCGCCCCGGCACGTTAGATGGGGTGGTCGCTATTTCCAACAGTTTTTTGGCGCAATGCCCGCAGAAGCCGGCCTCCTCGGCGCCGCCTCCCTGCTCAAACCTGGCTTAGCCGGACAACGCCTGGGCGAGAAAAGGCAAGCTCTCGTCCATCCGGTAATCGACACCGGTATGGTTGTCGGGGAACTCCTCGTAGCGATGCGCAATGCCGAGTTCGTTCAAGCGCCGCACAAACCGGCGGGCGCCGTAGAGCAGATTGAACTGATCCTTCTCGCCGCAGTCGATGTAGAGCGCCTTCAGCCGGCGGAGATTGTTCGCGTCGGTTTCGATCGCAACGACAGGGTCGTGACGCAACCAGTTCGCCCAGCGTTCCTCGATAACCTCGCATGTGTCGAACGTGACCGGCAGGCGGATCCCAAGGAACTGCGTGGGATCGGGATCATAGCTGGCTGCCATCGCCAGTGCGTTGACTACCTTGAAGGAACCCTCCGGATGTTTTTGCGACGCTTCGAGCTGCTGCCACCATTTCTCGATGGAGTTTTCGGCGCCGGCAAGTGCGCGCAGGACCGTCGGCATGTCTGGCAGATAGCACAGCTCGAAGCCCATATCTCCTGAATGACAGGCCGCGGCCGACCAGATGTCGGAGTGGCGGAGCGCGTGCGTCATCGCGCCATACCCGCCAGAGCTCTTGCCGAACACGCCGCGGCGCCCGGGGCCGCCACATCCGAAGCGCTGCTCGATTGCCGGCAGCATTTCATACAGCAGGAAGTCCTCCCAATCGCCCATCGAAGCTGAGTTGATGTATTGGTTGCCGCCCAGCCGGGTGAAGCAATCGGGAAATGCCGCGACGACCGGCGGCATGCGCTGCTCGCCGATCAGCCGGTCGAGCCGTTCCGGCAGGTTCTCGCGGAAGCCCGTCCAATTCGTGTGCGACAGGCCGCTTCCGGTAAAGCCGACAAGGTCCACCAGCAGGGGCAATCCTTGTCCGTCATGCCCCGCCGGGACGTAGACATCGACGATCCTCGCCGACGGATCTCCCAGCATGTTGCTCTCGAGGGCTTGGCTCTCGATAGTGAGCCGGCTGACGGAACCGGTCGATCCGAAGAACTTGCGCATCGCGCCCTACCTCAGCTTTTTGCCGATACCATCAGCAGAAATTACCATCAGGATCCACGCTCGGAGGGGGCTAAAATGACGTCTCTGCTGGCGGCGCAGTGATAAGCTCCCTAATATCCCCGGGATCCCGGGCGAACCGCGTTCCTGGCTGTTTTTGCCCGCTAGGTCTTGGGCAAAACACGAGAGTTTCCGCGGCAGACCAGTCCTGCTAGCTGTTTTCTGCTGCTATTCGCTGTCGGGGACAGCAGCGTCGAGCTCTTCGAGCCAGACACTGGCCGTGGCGTCGGAGGGGGCGCGCCAATCGCCGCGCGGGGACAGCGAGCCGCCCGACGAGATTTTTGGGCCATTGGGCAATGCCGACCGCTTGAACTGGCTGAGCTCGAAAAAACGGTAGAGGAATACATGCAGCCATTGTTTGATTTCGGAAAGTTTGTACGCCCGCCGTGCTGTATCCGGAATGTTGGGCGGCCACCGGCCGCGTTCCGGGTCGCTCCAGGCGTTCCAGGAGAGGTAGGCGATCTTGGAGGGCCGGAAGCCGAAGCGCGTCGCATAGAACAGGTTGAAATCCTGCAATGCATAGGGCCCGACGATGCTCTCGGTCGATTGGATGACGCCATCGGCGCCCGGCGGCACCAGCTCCGGTGAAATCTCGGTTGCGAGAATATCGTCGAGAACGCGTGCGGTTTCCTCGTCGACATCGCCGGAGGCCGCGACAAACCGTATCAGATGCTGGATAAGTGTCTTGGAGACCGACGCATTCGGGTTGTAGTGCGACATCTGATCGCCGACCCCGTAGGTGCACCATCCGAGGCCGAGCTCGGAGAGGTCGCCCGTCCCAACCACCAACCCGCCATTGTGGTTCGCCAACCGGAACAGATAGTCGGTGCGCAACCCCGCCTGGATGTTCTCGAAGGTCACGTCGTAGAGGGCTTCGCCGGTGGACGAGGCGTGCCCGATGTCCTTCAGCATCTGCTGCGCCGCCGGGCGGATGTCGATCTCCGCACCGCTGACGCCCAGCGCCTTCATCAACCGCCAGGCATTGGCCTTTGTCGTCTTGCTCGTCGCAAAGCCGGGGAGCGTATAGGCCAGCACATTGGTGCGCGGCATTCCGAGCCGATCCATCACCCGCGCCGACACGAGCAATGCCTGGGTCGAGTCGAGCCCGCCCGAGACGCCGATGACGAGTTTCTTCAACCCCGTCGCGTTCAGACGCTGCGCGAGTCCCTGCACCTGGATGTTGTAGGCCTCATAGCAGTTCTCCCTCAGCATCGCCGGGTCCGCCGGCACATACGGGAAGCGTTCGACCGCCCGGCGCAGCTCGAGAGGTTCGCCGGGGGCCGCAAACTCGAACGCGACGGTGCGGAAGGCGGGCGGCTTGTCGGTCAGGGTCCGCCGATTGTCGCAGAAGGTGTTGGTGCGCATCCGCTCCTGCCGGATCCGGCCGAGGTCGACATCGGCGACCGCCATCTCGGGGTCGGGCGAGAAGCGATCGGTTTCGGCGAGCAGATCGCTCAACTCGAAAATGCCGGCTTGGCCGTCCCAGGCAAGGTCTGTCGTCGACTCGCCGGCGCCGGCCGCCGAATAGGCGTAGGCGGCGATGCAGCGGGAGGATTGCGACGCGCACAACAAGCGGCGCATCTCGGCTTTGCCGATCGTGATATTGCTGGCCGACAGGTTGAGCAGGATTTCGGCCCCGGCGAGCGCCGCATCGGTGCTCGGCGGGTGCGGCACCCAGAGATCTTCGCAGATCTCGACGTGGAACGTGAACACCGCGTTACCCCGAGCGGCGAACAGCAGATCTCGGCCGAAGGGCGCTTCCTGTCCGGCTATTTCGATCGACTGACCGATGACGTCCTCACCGGAGGTGAGCTGCCGCCGCTCATAAAATTCCCGGTAATTCGGCATATAGACCTTGGGCACGACGCCGAGCAGCATTCCGCGATGGATGACCACGCCGCAATTGTAGAGATGTCCCCTGTGACGCAATGGCGCCCCGACGGCGAAGAGGGGCGAGAGATCACGGCTGGCGGAGATCAACCGATCGAGTTGCCGCTCCACTTGGTCGAGCAAAGCGTCCTGCAACAACAGATCATCGATTGCATAGGCGGAAATTCCCAGCTCCGGAAACACCATCAAGGCGATGCGGGCCTTGTCACCCAATGCGAGGAGGCCCAGGACATTGTCAGCATTCTGCCGCGGATCAGCGACTGCGACACGCGGAACGCAGGCTCCGAGGCGGACGAATTCGTGGCTGTAAGGTGAAAAGAACGAGGCCATTCGTCCTCCCTCACGATCTCGATCTACCGGACTTCACCGTCGCCCACACCACCGCGATGATCCCGAACACGGTCAAACCGCCAAAGACGAGAAATACCGTATTGGCGGATCCGATCAGGCGGTCGCCGACATCGCCTACGGCATCGCCGGCAAACAGGAGCATCGGGGCCCAAACGATCGCCGAGGTGACATTGGCGAACCAAAACCGGCCGCGGTGCATACGCATGATGCCGGCGGCGAGCGGTATCACCGCCCGCACCGGGCCGAAAAAGCGGCCGATGAAGACGCTTTTGCCGCCGTGTTTCTGAAAAAACCGGATGCCGTTCGGCAGCAGGTCCGGATTGCGCGTGAACGGCCATATCCGGCCGATCCCGCCGCCATAACGGTGACCGAGCCAGAACGAGACCGAATCGCCGAGCACCGCCCCGATCACCGCTCCCACCAGAACCGGCCAATAAGGCAATGACCCGGCCGACATCAAGGTTCCGGCGACGATCAGGATCGAGGTGCCTGGAAATAGCAGGCTCAGGAACGCGAACGACTCGCCGAACGCGGTGACGAACATCACCGGAAAGGCCCAGCTCGAATGCGCGGAGATGAATGTGAGCGTCGGCTGTACGATAGATTCCATGGTCCTCTATATAGGAGCCGAGCTGCGCCATGACCCATCGGAAAGACCGGGCGGCGCGAACAGCGCAGCCCAGAGGGTTCAGCGCAAAGTGGCCCGGAGAAGAATAGGATTCAGTGGTCTCCGTCCCTGCGTGGTAAAAACTTCGCGGAGAATACGAATGACCAAACTTGACGTGCGGGAAAAAGCCGAGCGCATCGCCGAATTGTTCCGCGGACGCCGACCCATCGAGATATTGCCGACGGATCTCTATCCGGCAAACCTCGACGAAGCTTACGCCATTCGGCGCGTATTTCAGGAAATCGAAGAGACGAAGGGACGGGGCGTCGTCGCCGGTTACAAGATCGGGCTTACGACACCGGTTATGCAAAGGCTCTGTGGGGTCGACGAACCGTGCTACGGTGCGATCTTCGCTTGCGAGGTTCATCATGGCCAAGCCAAGCTAGCGGCCAGCGACTATTGTCACCTCGGGGTCGAAACCGAGGTTGCCTTTCGGCTGGGTGATGACCTGCCGCAAGGCGGCGCTCCCGGCGAGATCGCCGCGGCGGTCGAGAGCTGTATGGCGGCAATCGAGCTGATCGAAGATTTGCAGTATGATTACAAGCGGCTCGATGCAGCGGCCATGGTCGCCGGCAATGTATGGAATGCGGGGGTGGTGCTGGGAAATTCGGTGACCGACTGGCGAACCCAAGACTTGGCTCGGGCGACGGCCCGGCTCTCGATCAACGGGCAGGAGATCGGTAGCGGAAACGGCGGCGATGTGATGGGCCACCCGCTGAACGCGCTCGCCTGGCTCGCCGAAAAGCTTGCAGCAGCAGGAACGCCATTGCGGCGCGAGATGATCGTCATGACCGGCAGCATGGTCCCGATCCGATACCCGGTGGCGGGCGACCGAGTGGTGATCGAGGTATCCGGCCTCGGCAGCGTGGAGCTGGCCGTGAGCTGATGCGACGGGGAACACCCGGTCGGGGAGGTTTTTATGTTCTGGGTAGTTGTCGCACTTTTGTATTTCGTACTGGCGGCGGTTGCGCCGAGCATACTCGGCCTCTTCGTCAATCGCGCCCGCCCGGATTTCGGCACACTGTCGGTGTCGCTGCGCATCGTCTTCGTGGTCATCGCGCTGATCTGTCTGGGGGCGACTTCGTACGTTCACGTTGAATCTGATGAAATCGCCGTCCTCAACAAGATTTATGGAACCACCTCGCTGCCCGGCGAGCACATTATCGCGACGAACGGAGAAAAGGGTCCGCAGGCTGAGATCCTCACTCCCGGCTGGCATCCCTGGTTTCTCGTCAATGTCATCTATCAGGTCGAGAATAAGAAGGTTGTCTCCATCCCGTCGGGCAAATACGGGTTTCTGAACGCCAAGGATGGGGCGCCATTGCGGCCCGACCAGTTTCTGGCCGATGCGTTTCCCGCGGGGCATGAGCTGGATATGCTCGACGCCGATTACTTTCTGACTCATGGCGGCCAGCGGGGCCCGCAGACGACGATCCTGACGCCGGGAAACTACCGTCTCAACACCTATCTGTGGGACCTCAGCGTCTACAACGCCGTCGATGTCGCCGAAGGCTTTGTCGGCGTCGTCAAATCCAACGTCGTCGACTCGGTGCATTTCGGCAATTTGAACGCGGACAAGCCGGCCTCCTGCCAGCAAAAAATGGTGTCGACAAATGCGAGCGGCGAAGCCGTCGCGGCCAGAGAAGCAAAGACCGATGAAGGCAAGCTGACCGCTATCCTCGTCCCAGTCGGGTGCATCGGGATCTGGGAAAAGGCGCTGCAACCCGGCCGCTACTACGCCAATGAAGCAGCCTACAAGATCACGATGATGAGCACCCGCGTGCAGACCTGGGAGTTCAAGGGCGGCTACAAAAAGCGCTACATCGATCTTAGCCTCGATCAGGCAGGCAATCTGACGCAGTCGCCGCGCTCGGAAGATCGGCCGGTGCCGGCAGGCTCGGCCGACCCGGCGATTACGCCGTTTGTCGAGGGCTGGCTGGTGCCGCTCGAGCTCCGGGTTCTGGCCCAGGTTACTCCCGACAATGCGCCCTTCGTCGTCGCGTCGGTCGGCGGGCTGCCCGAGATCGAAAACAACATCATGGTTCCGACCATTCGCTCGATTGTGCGCAACGTCGTCGGCGCTCAGGGCAGACACGTCTTAGACCTCGCCGACAATCGCGCCGAGCTCGAGCACGCGGTCGAAGACGCCATTCGGCCCGAGGGCTTGCGGGCGGGGATCGTCATCAAGGAGGTAAAATTCGGCGATCCGGCCTTGCCGCCCGAGCTGCTGGTTTCGCGGTTGCGCCAGCAATTGGCCGATCAGCTTCAGGTCACTTACCAGCAGGAACAAAAGGCGCAGACGCAACGGATCGAAACCGAAAAGGCCCGCGCGACGGCGGAACAGCAGCACCAGCTCGTCGAAGCGGTGATCGGCGTTCAAGTCGCCGAGCAGAACAAAAACGCGGCGAAGCTGCACGGCGAGGGCCAGAAACTCGAGCTCGAGGAAGTTGCCCAAGGGCAACGGGCACAAGCGGACGTGCTCGGCCAGGACCGGGTGCTAACGATCACACTTGTCCAACAGCTCCTCAAAACCATAGAGGAAAAGCCGGAGGTGGTTTCGCTGATCGGAAAGCTGGTTCCGCAAACCGTCGTGTCTACCGGTGGCCAAGGCGCCGGGCTCGACAGCGCCGCGGCGATTTTCGGCGCACTGCTCAACAACGGCGGCGGCGCGACGCCAGCGTTGACCGGGCAATCCTCGAAGAAGTGAGTATGTATCGCGATGGCGCACCCGATAGTCTACGGCCCGGCCGGCAGCACCTACGTATGGAGTGCGCGGCTCGCGCTGGCGGAAAAAGGCGTGACGCACGAGCTGGTCGACGTGCCGTTCGGCACTCACCGGCAGGAGCCGCACCTCACGCGCCAACCCTTCGCCAAGCTCCCCGCTTTCGAGCATGACGGTTTTGCGCTTTACGAGACGCAGGCAATCATGCGCTATGTCGACGAGCGGTTTGCGGGGACTCCGCTGCAGCCCGAAGACGTGCACGAATGGTCGCGGATGAACCAGATCATCGGCATTGTCGACGCCTATGCTTGGCCCAGCATTGGGGGCACGATCCTGTTCAACCGCGTATTGGTACCGCGCCTTCTCGGCGGCGCCCCGGACGAGGCGGCGATCGCAGCGGCATTGCCGCGCGCTCGGCTATGCCTTTCGGAAATCGACCGCTTGATGGCGGAGCACCGGTTCCTCGCCGGCCAGCATGTCAGCCTCGCCGATCTGATGGTGATCCCGCTGCTCCATTTCTTCGGCAATGTGCCGGACGGCCGCGCACCAATGGCGGAGCACCCGAAACTGCAGAACTGGGTGAAGCAGATGGAAACGCGGCAGAGTTTCCAGGTGACCGAACCGCCTGCATTCTAAGTGGGTGCTTATACGCCACGGCAGATCACATTGAGGAGCGCCTGGCGCTTTTCGACGATTACGGCGCGCAGGGCGCGGTCGAGCGCTGCCGGCAGGGCGGCCGGGTCCTCGACCCGCTCGCCATAGCCACCGGCAGCGGCGCAGACCTGCTCAAAGGCCGGTAATTCGTCGAGGTCGATCAGGGGCGGCTTGTTACTGCGCGCCGCTTCGCCCTGCGGGTACATGCCCAAGGTGGCGCGGCGCACCGCACCCCACATCGAATTGTTCATGACGACGAACAGCACCGGCAATTTGTGCATCGCCGAGGCGTGATGAACGGCGACCGGGTTGCCGAACAGGTGCGAGCCATCGCCGAGGACGGCGATGACTAAGCGGTCCGGCGCGGCGAGCTTAGCGCCGAGCGCGGCGCCGCCGCCCCAGCCGAGACCCGACGCGGTGCTCGAACCGAAATAACTCCCCAGGCGGTTCGACCCGCAATGCTCTTGCATCAAGGTGTATTCGTTGACGATGATCGCATCCTCGGGCTTGACTCGGGCGATGCAAGCGCTGGCCCAAGCCATGTGGATCGGGCGCACGCCCGCGGCGCCTTCGCACGTCTTCTGCCACCCGGCGACGAGCGCTTCGCGCTGTTCGGCGAGGCGGCGCCGCCGTTCCGACACGACGGACGCGGTGACGTGCCGGTCGAGGGCGGCGCCGAGCTGCGGCAAAGCCAAAGCGGCGGCTCCGGTCACCGCGAGGTCGCACGGAAAACCGCGGATCGGATAGCGCGAAAACAGTGGATCGACGCCGAGATGAATGACCCGGCACTCGGGCCGCGGCGCGTCGAGGCTCGGGATCCACGGGACATCGCATTCGAGGACGAGGATCGCGTCGGCGCCGTCGAGATAGGGTCCCGCGTCATAGCCGAGATGGCATGGGTGCTCGGCGGGAAGGCACAGGTGACGCGGACGGTGCTGCACGACCGGGATCGCGAAACGCTGCGCAAAATCGGCGAGAGCTTCGACCGCCGCAGGGTCGCGCCCGGCGCTAGCGGTAATGATAAGCGGATTGTCGGCCGCGGCGAGGAGACGAGCCGCTTCCTCGATCGCGCCCTTGTCGGGGCCCGGTGGGGAAGCGGCGACGCGCCGCGCCGGACTATCGTAAGAGAAGCCGGGCGATGGCGCCGCCAGGACTTCGCGCGGCAACGACAAATAGACCGGGCCGCCCGGCGCGGTGGTCGCGACCGAGAGGGCGCGGTCGATCACCGTTTCGAGTTGTTGGCCGTTGCGCAATTCGTAGTCCCATTTGACGGCCTCGCGCAGCATGCCGGCCTGATCGAACATCTCCTGCGCCCAGTGGATGTAGACGTCGCGGGCTCCCGGAAGCCCACTCTCGGTCAATGGCGAGCGGCCCGCGGTGAACAAGATCGGTATGTTGTCGCGCGCCGCGTTGAGCGCGCCGCAGATGCCGTTCGCAGTGCCGACGCTGACATGCACCATCACCGCCGGGACCCGGCGCGTGACCATCGCGTAGCCGTGCGCCATCGAGAAGGCGAGGTTCTCGTGCGTCGCGAGCACCGGCTGCGGGACCGGCATGCCGGTCCGCGCCGCCTTGGCGAACGCCTCGACGAGCGGCGCGAAATCGGTCCCCGCATTGGCGAACAGATACTCGACCCCACGCTCAGCGAGGAGCGCGAGATAGGCCTCCGCCACACTATCGACCGCGAGTTCTTTGCGAGGCATGCGTCCCTCCGGCGCCGAATTCGACCGCTAGACCATACATCCCTTGTCTTGCCGAGGACAATTTCGCGTCGGGATTTGCCGCACCGACGCTGCTCGATGGTTCAGCCTCGGAACTATCCTGGCTGTTTCTGCAGCCAATCAACAGCCATGCGTACTCCCCTCTTGGCCGCAAATCCGGCGTTGGCTTCTAGGCGCCGGATGGCTTTAGGCGGCTTCGCGAACGCCGCAAATTCGAGCGACACCAAATCACCATCACCTTATGTTCGGTCAATCGATGATCATAGCCAATGTTTGCGATAACATCAAGATAAAATGTCTAAATCGCAACAACAGCCGCAGACCAACAGGGTGATCTCGTCCTGCGACGCGAAGATGTCGGTGAGATTGCGATCGTACCGGTCGGCCCAAACATGATTCCCGGCCTCGGCCTCGACGAGTTGCGCGGTGACGCGGATGCGATTACCGGCCTTGCGTACGCTGCCTTCGAGCACGTACCGAACCCCCAGCTCGCGCCCGACCTGCTTCACGTCGAC
>Ga0307479_10005896_pt1 | contig 11216 bp, 7 predicted proteins | sample atmos_gasesECM4C_FD_203743 | JGI IMG/M metagenome (GOLD analysis project Ga0307479, IMG submission 203743) | Hardwood forest soil microbial communities from Morgan-Monroe State Forest, Indiana, United States - atmos_gasesECM4C_515 | ecosystem: Environmental > Terrestrial > Soil > Temperate... | reverse complement strand
CGATGCGAAGCTGGCATCCGCCGACTTGAGCAAGGCGAATCTCCGGCGCGCGGACCTGCGGAAAGCGGACTTGACCGAAGCCAATTTAAGCGGAGCGGACCTGACGGAAGCACTTCTGGGCGGCACAGAACTTTTCCGCGCGGACCTGCGCGGCGCAATCCTCCGGCGGGCGGACCTAGGCGCTGCCAACCTCCGCAACGCCGAAGTGCGCGGCGCGGATTTTCAAGGCGCCATTATGAGAACGACGATCCTGCGCGAAACGAATCTCGAGGGAGTGGACCTCTCCGGCCTGGATTTATCGACGACGCTGCTCCCGCCCGGATACAAGAAGGCGATGGCCGCCAAAGGTCAGACAGGAAGCTCTTAGAGGGGCCATGCCGAATCTGCCGTGGATTCTTGTGGAAGACTACAAACAGGGCGCCGGCTGGAAGCGCCCGGAGCAGCGCGAGACGCGCGCCCGCGCCTATTGCGATCTGCTCGAACGGGGGCAGATTCTCTTCTTCCACGAATTGCCGTTCCATTTCCCCGCGGAAGACCGCGAGTTCATGGTGACGCAGGAATGGGCGGAACTGCGAATGCACAAGAACGTGTCGTACAGGCCAAGCGAAGACACTCTGCGCGGGGTTACGGGCGATGCGGCCATGATCGAGCGGATTCAGACCATCTTCCGGAATTACAGCGCGCAGGTGCTCGAGTTTCTGAAGCAGTTTCTTTCGCCGTACGCGGGGAAATGGAGGGTAGACTTCGCGAGCTTCCGCCCCATCGAGGAAGAACGGCGCACGCTGCCTTTGCACAAGCGCAACGATCTGCTGCATGTGGACGCGTTCCCCAGCCGGCCAACGCGCGGCGGGCGCATCCTGCGCGTGTTCACGAATCTGAATCCCACCAAGCCGCGCGTGTGGAACACGACCGAATCTTTCGAGGCGCTGGCGAAGCAATACGCCGAGGCAGCCGGACTGCGCGAGATCGCCGAGGACGATTCATTCCTGAGCCGCACGGTGCAGGCCTGGGCCGAGAAGCTCGGGTTCAGCGGCGCGGGACGCACGCCCTACGACATGTTCATGCTGCGGTTCCACGACTTCATGAAGGAAAACCGGGAATTTCAGGCGAACTGCCCGAAGGTGCGGATGGAATTTCCGCCGATGGCGACGTGGATCGTGTTTACGGACGGGGTGGCGCACGCCGCGATGTCCGGGCAGTTCGCAATCGAGCAGACGCTGCTGATTCCGCCGCAGTCACTGGTGACGCCGGAGGCGGCGCCGTACCGCATACTCGAAGGCATCGCGGGATGCGCGCTGGTTTCGTAGGCAGTGCATGCGACAGGCAACGGCAGCTGTACTTCAGGGGCTAAAGCCCCCCGAGGTTAGAGCGGGTCTACGTCGGGGCTGAAGCCCCGACCTACAAAGCCAATCGAAGAAAATCTGCAGGCCGAAGGAGGGCAGAATGTCCGAGGTCGTTTATGTCTCGAAGTCACGAATTGAACGGAAGAGTGGACCCTTGCGCGTGGCTTATCTGCCGGGCGAGCCGCAGCCGGTAATCTTCAGCGTCCACGGGGCCATCGCCAAGCACTACAAGGTGGACCCGGCCAGGCTCACCGAGCCTCACGCGGCAACGATCGACTACGTGATTGCCGCGACCGCGGGTTGAATGATGGGCACATTCGGAGGCGCGCTGGAAGCGCGCAAAATCGATGCCAGCAATGGAAAGCTCACAGCGGATGTCACCGGCGAAGTCGAAACCGAAGACGGCGTGCTGGTGATCCGGCGGATCCACGTGGCGATGAAATTGGCGGCGGGGGAAGAGGCTCGCGGAACTGTCGAGCGAGTGCATGGAATGTACGCGATGAGCTGCCCGCTCTATCGCACGCTGCACAAAGCAATCGCGCTCACGTCGTCGTACGAGCTGGTGGCGGGATAGGCCGGAGGCGGCTGAGACCGGCGCTTGCTACTTGCCGGCGGAAAATTCCATGGAATCGCCGTAGCTTGCGCCGGGGCCGCGGGGAGAGAGGGCGCGGCGGCGCGTTTCGATGCCCAGGCGCTTGATTTTCTGGTTGAGAGTGGAGAGCGGGATCTGGAAGCGCTCGGAGGCTTCCGTCTGATTCCAGTTGGTGCGCTCGAGCATGTCCACGATGATGCGCCGCTCGACTTCCTCGAGGATTTCAAAGAGCGAGGGGGCAGGCGCGTTGCCGCGCGCGCCGATTTCGCCCGGCAGCGGCGGCAGGAATTCGGCGAGCTGGAGACGGACGCCCCGGACGATCTCGCGCGTACGCACGCTTTCGGGCAGCAGGTCCGCGTCCATGGATTCCTGGGTGGAAAGCACCACACCGCGCTCGACAACATTTTCGAGCTCGCGCACGTTGCCCGGCCAGTCGTAGTCCATCAAGAGCTTCATCGCGCCGTGCGTGAAACCGCGCGGAGGCTTGCCATTTTCCTGGCAGAACTGCTCGAGAAAACGGTCGACCATGAGCGGAATATCTTCCTTGCGTTCGCGCAGCGGCGGCAAGTGGATGGAGATGACGTTGAGGCGATGATACAAATCGTCGCGGAAGCGGCCCTCGCGGACCAGCTTGGTCAAGTCTTCATTGGAGGCGGCGAGGATGCGGACGTCGACTTTGATCGTGTCCGTGCCGCCCAAGCGCATGAATTCGCGCTCCTGGATCACGCGCAGGAGCTTGGCCTGGGTTTCGGGGCTGATGGTGGAGATTTCGTCGAAGAAAATGGTGCCCTGGTCGGCGACTTCGAAGAGGCCTTTTTTCGACGCGATGGCGCTGGTGAAGGCCCCCTTCACGTGGCCGAAAAGCTGCGATTCGAGGAGGTCGACGGGAATCGAGCCGGTGTTGACGGGGATAAACGCTTTGTCCGCGCGCGTGGACGCCGAGTGGATCGCTTTGGCGATCAGCTCCTTGCCGGTCCCGCTTTCGCCGGAGATGAGCACCGTGGAGCGCGAGGGCGCCACCTGGGTGACAAGGTCGAACACGGCGAGCATTTTCTCGCTCTTGCCGACGATGCTTGGAAAATTGTAGCGCTGCTTCAGCGCGCGCTTGAGCTGGACGTTTTCTTCGCGCAGGCGGCGGCCTTCGATGGCGAGCGAAACCTGGGCGATGAGTTCATCGTTGGACCACGGCTTGGTGATGTAATCCTGCGCGCCGCTCTTGAACGCCGCACGAGCCATGTCAATCGAACCATATGCGGTGATGAGAATGATGGAGAGATAAGGGTCGCGCCGGCGGATTTCGCGCAGCAGCTCGAGCCCGTTGCGGTCCGGCAGGCTCACGTCGAGCAGCATGAGGTCGTAGGGGTGATCCTCGAGCTTTTGCAGGCCGGCCTCACCGGTGCCGGCGCTGGAGACTTGGAAGCCTTCGGAGGTTAGAAGCGCTTCAAGCCCTTCGCGAATTTCGTCTTCGTCGTCGATTACTAAGATCGATCCTTTAGGCATGGACGGCTTTCCTGGCTACGGGGAATTCGAGCCGGAACGATGTTCCCTTGCCCGGCGTCGAGCGGACGTCTACTTTGCCCGCATGCTCCTTTATGATGCCGTAGCTCACCGAAAGACCCAGCCCGGTGCCCCTTCCGGAGGCCTTGGTGGTGAAGAAGGGATCGAAAATGCGGTGGAGGTTCTCCGGCGGAATGCCCGTGCCGGTGTCGGTGACCTCGACTTCCACGGAACCGTTCTGTGCGGCGGTGCGCACCTCAACCATTCCGCCGTTGGGCATGGCGTCGCGCGCATTCATAAACAGATTCAGGAACACCTGCTGAAGGCGCGTGATGGAGCCGAGCACGGGCGGCAATTGCTCCTTGTAATTCTTGATCACGTTCACGCGCGCGGTCTTGAGCGGATGCTGCACAAGAGTCAGGGTTTCTTCGAGCACGGAATTCAGGTCCACTTCGACGAATTCGGCCGCGCCCGTGCGGGAGAAGTTGAGAAGGTTGTTGACGATTTCGCTGGCGCGGAAGGTTTGCTTGACGATGCGCTCGATGGTTTTCTGGCGCGGATCGTCGGCGGGGATTTGCTTGGCGAGCATTTGGATGTAATTGGAGATGACGGCGAGCGGCGTATTCACTTCGTGCGCCACACCGGCGGCCAGCAGGCCGAGGGAAGTGAGCTTTTCGGTCTGCACCATCTGCTCTTCGAGGCGCATGCGCTGGGTGATGTCGTCGAGGAGAATCAGGCGGCCCAGGCGCGCGCCGTTTTTGCCCACCAGCGGGGCGATCGACGCATTGATGATCAAATGGCGGCCGGCGCTGGTATTCAGGCGGAACTTGTAGATGCCGGAGACATGGTCAGCCGCGGCGCGCGACGAAATTTCGGCAACCAGATCCGGCGGAAGCACTTCGCCGAGCTTCCTGCGAAGCGCGTTGCGCCGAGGAATTTCGAGCAGATCTTCGAGTTGCGGATTCCAGGATTCGATGCAATCTTCGAGATCCACTGTGAGCACGCCGATCTTGAGCGACTCCACAATGTTTTCGCTGAAATCCTTCAGGCGCTCGATCTGCATGGCTTTTTGCTCGAGCGACTGATACAGCCGCGCGTTTTCAATGGCGATGGCCACGTAGCCGGCAATCGTGGAGAGCAATTCCAGGTCGTCGCTCGAAAGGTAGTCGCCGTCCACCGTCTTGCCGAGGCCCAGGATTGCGACGGTACGCTCGCGAAAGCGGCAAGCGATGAAATAGTTGAGATCGAGCTCGTCGAGCGTGCGGCGGACCGCGTCGGTCTCCTGAGTAGCGGCGCGCGCCGATTCGAAGAACAAGCAGCCGCGCTGGAGAGCCGGCCGGCCGGGGTTGAGGAAGCTCAGGTCCAGCGGACCTTCGGGCCGCAAGCCCATCGAGCGCGAAAGGACGAAGCTGCCGGGATGCGCGGCGTCTTCGAGAAACACCGCGAGCCGGTCCACGAGCAAAGTCTGCGAAACGCGGTCGAGGACGGAACCGAGAAGGGGCTCGACGCGGACTTCGTTGGTAAGCGCGCGCCCGAACTCGATCAGCGTGCGGCGGAAGTCGAGGCGATCGCGGTAGAAAAAGCGGTCGAGGCGAGTCTGCACCCAATCGCGCAAGGGCTGGAAAAGAAACGCGGCCACGACGATGGCGATTACGCCGCCAGCGGGGCCCGTGGGCCATTTCGTATGGAGCAGCTCGCCGATGAGGGCGATGGCCGCGAAATAAATCCCCACCACGCCCGCGGTGGCGAACGTGTACGCAATGCCGCGCTTGAAAATGATGTCCACATCCATCAACCGGTAGCGAATGATGGCGTAACCGAAGCAAAGCGGGATCAGCGCCAGGGAGCACGCGGATACGTTCATCCAGGGCTGCGGAACCTGCCCCAGAACATAGGGCACGACATACAACGCCAAATATGGGAGGGCGCCGGCAAACGTTCCGCCCGTGACCCACTTCAATTGCTGGCGCAGCACTCCGCTGGGCGCCCGGCGATAACTCAGCAGGAAAATGACGGCGGCGAGGAGAAAATAAATCGCGAGATTGGCCAGCTCCACTTTATCCAGCCAATAGCGCGTGCTGATGGCAGGGAGAAAGTCGAGCGCTCCGGTGGCCATGCTGATGTGAAGGAAAAGCAGCGCCGCAGGTACCGCGTACACCAGGGCAAGTTTCGGCCGCAGGCTGCCGCGGCGTTCCGGGAAAACCAGCGCGAAATGCACCAGGAGAGCCGGTTGCAGCAGCGTTGCAGCTACGTTGGCCCAGTAGATAATCCAATCGAACGAATTCAGTTTGCCAGTGTAATGAAAGCTGTAGAGAATGAACGACACGAGGCAGAAAACGTAAAAATGGATCGCGCGCGGCGCGCTCCACCGCCGCACGAAGATAAACAGCCCGATAAACAGATACAAAAGCCCCGCTACTCGCAGGTAGTTTTCAATCGAGGGGGAGGTTTCCTGGGGAGCGGTGACGACCGGCGTTTCAAACGACTCACCGTTGCGGCGAATTCCATAGCGAACTTCGGCCCAGGGTCCTACGCGCCACAGCACGCGGGCGACATCCGTGGCGCGATGAATCACCACACTGCGAACCAACTGGACGTAATCCCCCTGCTTGATCCCCGCACGAGAACCAGGCGAATCGGCGACGACGTGCCAGGCCACGACGCCCTGGGGGCTGTCCATCCAGGTGATGCCGTCGTCGGGAACCACGAAGCGCGAACGCTGCTGCAGATTGAGCACCGCGAATATCACGGCCGCAACCGTAAGGAGCGCCAGAATCACCGCCCCGAGCCGCATTCGCAAGCTTTCGTTCATGCAAGAACACCCGTAGCTACTTCAGGATTATAGTGCGAGCACGTCTGTTTCCAGTGAATGGAAGATTCAGTATCCGTCAAGTAGTTTGTTTTGCTTAGCTTACGAGAGGTAAGAGCGGAAGGAAAAGATCTAATCCCGTTTGTGGAAGGCATGTTCCCAATTCCAGTAGACTCGGTAATCGGCTCGTTAAGCCCTTGCGTTAGAACTGGAAGGCCAAACCGCCACGAAAATAGCGATACGAGGGTACAAGGATCACTCGCCCGTCACTCGTGGAGACCGGAACATACCCTTGAGCCAGGAGATTGCCAAAATCAGCCACGGCTTCCATGTGCCACGCGAAGATGTTCGGCAACGGCTGGCGAACCTGCATGCTCAGATAAGGGTCGAGGTGGTAGGCCGATTCGCCAAACGCGTCAAGGTGCGAAACAACCGGGCCGCTGATCCACTTGTAGCTGGCCGTAAATTTCGTGTGAGTTCGGGGGAGTTTGGTTGAAACCCGGCCCGCCAGGCTTTGGCGATACCGCACCGTCAACTCATCGCGCAGGATCGCGTCCGCTGATCCTTCGCTAGGCGCCACCGCTCCGGCATAAGCGTAAACAATCGTCGCGTCGAGGTTGTCCGAGAACTTCTGCTGATATACCAAGCGGGTTCCCATGGAACTCGACGCACCTGCGTCGTACGCGAAAACATCGGAGAAGAAATCCTGGAGGTAATCGGGGCTCGAAACCGCGCCGCGGCCGAAAACGGCCGTGTGGCTCGAACGATCGTGGAACACGGCGGCGGTAAGGCTTGCATGCTTGCCCAGCGCATGTTGGAGAGCGACTTCCTCATGAAGGTTACTATCGAGCACGGGCCGCCCGTCACGCAGCAGCAGAGTCGGAAAGGCGTCCAAGTTATTCAAGGTGGATTGCAATTCGCCCTGGGTGCTGGTGTCTTGCCAGGGCCGCGCCGCGAAGGCGAGCGATGCCATCCATCCTGGCGCCAACTGCACGGCCACTTCCGCTCGTGGCCGCAGGTCGGAAGTGGTGCCATTGAACCCGGCCATGAGGAATTCCGCGCCATAGCGAATGCTCACGCGCTCGCCCAAAGCGAGCTGGCTATCATGGGCCAGCAGGAGGCCGCGGAATGTGGGGCCATCCGGACCCAGCCGCGATTCACGGATCACGAGGCTCGTGACAGGACCGGTGCCGAACTCTCCGGATGGAATCCATTCCGTGACGAAGCCGCCTGCGGGAGAGCCGCCCTCGTAGCTGAACTGGCCAGCAATCAGGAGCTTCGCTTTCGAGCCGACGCCGAAGTCATAAGCAAACGCAGTGGCCGGAGAATCAGCGAGATTCGAAATCGAACCGGGATGGTCCGAACCCGACGTCAACTCCAGCCGCGCGCGAACGGCGCGTTGCGCCAGAGGATCCCGGCCCTGAGGATTGTCGGCGCCGATTCCGTCATCCTGCCATCGCAAGACAGGGCGGGTTGCAGCCGCACTTCGAAGCACCCAGGTCCATTCATCGCCGGGAAGTTGCTGATCGGGCTGGCGGCGCAGCTTATCGGCGGAGGAGAAAACAGAACCGAGGATAATCTCGAGCAGCGTGGTGTGCTGATCACTGACCTGGATGTGCTGCTCCATCGAGGGGAGGAAGCCCGCCAGCGTTACTTTGATCGAATAAGTTCCGGAAGCGAGGGTTGCGGTGGAAAAGCGGCCGCGATCGTTGGTCAGCATCTCAACGGGCGCTTCGGCGAAAAGCTTCTCCGACGAGATAAGGACCGTGGCGCCCATTTGCGGGATGCCCGACGGATCCACCACTACGCCGGAAATCTTGCCTGAATTCACCCCGGCTGCCAGCGGAACTGCGTTCAGGCAAACCAGCACCGCGAGCCCCAGGGCACGAATCGTTCGGAGACTCACGCGGATTACCTCCCTTGCGAACCCGCCGCTGCCGCGCCGGGCTTCACCGTGAATTCCGTCGTCGGCGTAATGGTCTGCTTCGATAGATTGTCGGTCACCTGAACTTCCAGCTTGTATTTTCCCGGGTCGAGCGAGCCGAGCGTCAGCACATCCTCGAGCGTCAACTCCTCGCCGCGCTGCGGCAGTTTGTCCGCCGGAACGTCAAACTTCAGCACCGGATCCGTACCCTTGTCTTTGGTGACCCGGAATTGCACCGTCACATCCGGTTTGTGCGTTTTGTCGTCCACCTTGAGGTTGTAAACCTGAAGGAAAACTCCCATGTTGTCCTTGGCGCCAAACGACGCATCCAGCTTGGGGCGGACCTTTACATCACCGAGCACGAACTGGCCGAGGCCGATGTCCTTGATCCCGACGCGCTGGATCTGATCGGCCAGAATCAGGGAACTGGAGGACAGTTGATCTTCCTGGAATCGGGGAACAGCCAGCCGCTCGTTCTTGACACCCACGTTGCCGCTGTTTACATCCTTCACCACGATGTCGATGCGATAGAGCCCCGGGCTGAGCGGCACGGCCTTCTGATAAATCCGGGCGTTGGACTGCGACTGTTGCAGAAGCGAAGCGGGAACATCGTCGCGCAAGGTATCTTCAAACGTCTGCACCGGACGCCCGCTCAAACTCGTAATCCGCGCGAACAAATTCACCGTGGCCGAAGCGATTCCATCTTTTTGTTGGAAGCTCAACTGGCGCTTGGGAATCTGAATCGTAATGGGCACAAGGACCGTATCCGACGTGATTCGCAGGAAATCGAAGCGGTAATCGAACTTTACCTGATCGCGTAGCACTCGCGACGTCACGACTGCTTCGAGATCCTTGAATTTCACCGGAGGAGGCTGCTGAATCTTGGCGTACTGCTCCAAACGCTCAAATTCGCCCATGGCGGCCGGCCGCATTCCGAGGGGCCGTGCCAGGTGGCTCCCATCCGTGTTGTTGAAACGGTCCGTCTTGCTTGCGAGTCCCATGGATTCCATTTCGGTCAGCCCGGCGCCGGGAACATTCAAAAGTGCGTCCTTTTCGCTCGGGTCCATCGTCAAGTGATACTCGCCGCTCATTGAGGGATCCACGAACTCCAATATCACGTTGTTGCCCAGCCCCTCGAGGTAGCGATAGCGCCACTGTTCGAAGGGGTAGGTCGAGGTCGTGCCGCCCCCTTCCTCCGGCGGGCGATCGTAAGTCCCGCCTGACGGATGAGACTCGATCTCATCCGGCGGACCCCACATGATATAGATCCTCCCCCGGTCGGCCTTCCACCCGGGAATTCCGGAAGCGTAATGCTCGTTCGCATATGCGATGCGGCGGTAATGCTCTTCCTTGAAGGTGTTTTCAGGTGAATCCGGATCAGGATTGCGCCGCTGCCAGAACGACTCGATGAATTGCTCGCGTTCTTCGTTCGTCTGTAGATGCAGAAATGCTCCGCGCTCCTCGGAAGAGATGATATAGACGACGTCCTCGTCCAACCATCTCCGGTACTGAGGATTCAGCTCTTTATGGAGATCCTTGTCCCTTTTTTGCTTTGCCTTGGCTGCTTGCTTGTCCGTCTGCTGAGCTTGTTGATCCTGTTGTTGCGCAGGTCTGGTGTGGGCAAGCGTTGGGTATAGAAGTGCCGACGCTAGAAAAACAGATAGAAACACCTTCCCCCGTTGGCCCATGCTTACACCCTCGCCCTAAGCTCTATTTGGTGAGAAATTCTAACCTGTCCTATAGTACAGGTCAACGATTTCCCCTTCGCTGTTCCCTTACCCCGCTTGGAATCCCCTGATGCCCCACGGGTTGCCCGGACCCGCTCGGAATCCAGGTTGGATCCCGATGCAGTGTGGAACATGGCAGGGAATCTCGAACTCGTGAATTGCGCCTGCTGCGTTTAGAGGCCTTTCTTTCTGTGAGGATTCGATTTAGAATCATTCGGGTTTTTGGGCTGGGCGGCTCCGGAGTGGGCTGCGAATGTGGGAGCTACGAGACCAAGCTTCAAGGGCTGTTTCCACCTGTCCTTATTCGCCGTCGTGCGTCTAAGCCGAGAAACATTCGGTGCCCTCCGCGCGTAGACATATTGTAGCGGGTACACTTGCCGGTCCAGAACCGAGAATCCAGAGGTTGAGGCGATGAAGACGTGGCAAAAAGTCGGCATTGGGGTGGGGGGGGCGGCCCTCGTGTCCATCATGGTTGGGGTGAGCGTCTACCAGGTAAATAAGGGTGTCGTGACGGTCCAGAGCGGCCGTGTGGTCCGCCAGGATCTCACATCGATCGTAACCGCTTCGGGTGAAATCCGGCCGAAGAATTACACGAACGTTCTCGGGGAAGGATTCGGGAAGATCACCGAGATCGTGGTCAAGGAAGGCGACCACGTCAAGAAGGGTGACGTCCTGCTCCATCTCGAAAATATTCAGCCCGGAGCAGACGTCGTGGCCCAGAAGGCAAGTATTGACGGCGCAGAAGCAGGCATGCGCGTCGCTGCCTCGTCTTACGATTCTTCCATCGCGACACTCGCGCAGCGCCAGGCCGACCTCGATAAGGCCCGGTTCGACTATGGCCGCAGCCAGCAGCTTTTCAAAGAGCAGCTCATCTCCAAGCAGCAGCATGACGCCGATAAGGCCGCCTTCGACAGCGCGACCGCCGCGCTGAATGCAGCCAAGGCTCAGGTGGAGCAAACGCGCGCCGCGCGCGAGCAGGCCAAGTTCAACCTGGACCAGACGCGGGCTGTCCTGACGCACACCCAGGACATTCTGCGCAAAACCACTTACGTGGCGCCCATCAACGGCATCGTCAGCTACATCGCCGTACGCGTGGGAGAGAATGTGGTCCCCGGAATTCAGGGAACGGCCGGGAGCCAACTGATGACCATTTCGGACATGAGCGTAGCCACCACGGAAGTAAAAGTGGATGAGACCGACATTACCAACGTCAAAGAAGGCGAGTCCGCCGATGTGACGATTGATGCCATACCCGGCAAAATATTCAAGGGCAATGTCACCGAAGTCGGCGAGCTTGCGATTCTGCGCTCTTCCGGCCAGGCCG
>Ga0307479_10005895_pt1 | contig 11217 bp, 8 predicted proteins | sample atmos_gasesECM4C_FD_203743 | JGI IMG/M metagenome (GOLD analysis project Ga0307479, IMG submission 203743) | Hardwood forest soil microbial communities from Morgan-Monroe State Forest, Indiana, United States - atmos_gasesECM4C_515 | ecosystem: Environmental > Terrestrial > Soil > Temperate... | reverse complement strand
CCGACGGCCGCGAGCTGGCGGGCGGCGAGCTCCGCCTGGGCGGCCGCGAGCCCGGCGGCGGCGGGCAGCCCGCCGTCCTGCGCGCGGTCTTCAGGCCACCCTACCTCGCTCCCGGTGACTACCGCCGGGTGATCACGGTGAACGGCGCCGCCGGCACCCAGATCGGGACCTCCCGCTTCGCCATCGCGGCCCCCGGGTCCGGCCGCTCCGGCCGCGCCGGCAAGGGTGGCGGGGGCTGAGAGGCCGTCGCCGTGGCGGCCCGGCGCCAGACGCCGCCCCGCCGCCCCGCCGCCCTGCCCCCCTGCCCCCCCTGCCGCCCTGCGCCCCGGCGCCCGGCCCCGCCGACCTGTAGTAGACTCTTGGACCCTGGAGCGTTCTTCCATGCGAGGTTAGGCCGCAGCGCGCCGCCGCGGGCGGTGCGTCTCCCCACTCGCGATGGAAGGCTCGCGCACCTTGGTCTCGGTAATGCCGCCGTCGAAGCCCAACGTCGATCGCCTCAAGCGCCGCCTGCTGCGCGACCTCGTCCAGCAGAACGTAGACCTCATCCACGGCCTCGCGCGCCGCCCCCTCCGCCCGCGCCGCCCACCGTACCTGCGGCTGGCCGGGGCGCTGGCCCTGGTGCTGCTGTCGACCGCGCTGATCGGTTCGACGCGGCTGCTCTCGACGCTCGCCGCCTCGCCCGCCCCGCCGCCGCCCCCCGCGTCCCAGGCGCTCGCGGCGTCGCGGGACCCGTCGCCGCTCGCGACGCTCTCCTCACTGGCGCCGCTCGCGCCGCCGCCGCGCGGGTCGCGCTCGCCGGCCGTCGCCGCCGACCTGCCGGCGCCGCCGGCGCCGCCGCTCGACCCCGCGGTGCTGCCGCTGGCGGTGCGCCGGGTCGCCCTCGACGCCGGCCACGGCGGCGACAGCCACGGCGCGCAGACGCCGCTCGGCCTGCTCGAGAAGGACCTCACCCTGGACATTGCGCGGCGCCTGCGCCTGCTGCTCGAGGAGCGGCACCGCTTCGATGTCGTCATGACCCGCCGGGACGACAACGGGATCTCGCTCGCCGAGCGCGCCGCCATCGCCAATCGCGCCGGCGCCGACATCTTCGTGTCGGTGCACGTCAACTGGATCGAGGACCGCGCCGCGCGCGGCGTCGAGACCTACTACCTGGGGCCCACCAACGATCCCTACCTCAGCCGCCTGGCGGCGCGCGAGAACCGTGATTCCGGCTACTCGATGGCCGACATGCGCCAGCTGCTGGACGGCATCTACGCCGGCGTCCGCCAGGACAAGTCGCGGCACCTCGCCGAGATGGTCCAGGGCGCCCTGTTCCGCTCGCTGGGCCGGGTCAATCCCAGGATCGAGGACCGCGGCGTCAAGTCGGCCCCCTTCCTGGTACTGCTCTCCACCCGCATGCCGGCCATCCTCGCCGAGGTCTCCTGCCTCTCCAATGCCGAGGAGGCGCGGCTGCTGGCGAGGCCGCTCTATCGCCAGTACATCGCCGAGGCGCTCGCCGGCGGCCTCGAGGCCTACGCCAGCGCCGCCCGCGGCGTGGCCGCCGGCAACGGCAGCTGACCGGCGGCGCCAACCGTGATGGCCGCGTCGAGAAAGGAAACGGAAGGCATGACCGAGAGCAAACCCCTGCTCCAGGTGGGCATCGACCTGGGCACCTCGCGCAGCTCGATCTCGGCCTCCAACGGCCAGCGCCACGTGGTCGAGAGCTACGTCGGGTGGCCGCTCGACATGGTGGCGCGCAAGGTGCTGAAGAAGCCGGTGCTGATCGGTCAGGAGGCGCTCGACAACCGCTCGATGCTCGACCTGCACCGGCCGCTCGAGCAGGGCTTGATCAAGGACAACTCGGAAAAAGACGAGGCGGCGGTGCGCGAGCTCCTCTGGCACCTGCTGTCGCTGGTGGGCGTCGCGCGCGACACCCGCAACGGCATGAAGGTGCGCGCGGTGGTCGGCGTCCCGGCCGAGGCGCTGCGCGTCAACAAGCAGAACGTGCGCAAGGCCATGCACGACGCCGTGGACAGCCTGATGATCGTTTCGGAGCCCTTCGCCGTCGCCTACGGCCTCGAAGCGCTGCTCCACACCATGGTCATCGACCTCGGCGCCGGCACCACCGATTTCTGCGTCATGAACGGCCGCCTGCCGACCGACGAGGACCAGCGCACCCTGACCCAGGCGGGAGACTGGATCGACGAGCAGCTGTCGCGCCTCACCCGCGAGCGCTTCCCGGACGCCCGTTTCTCCATCCACATGGTGCGGGCCTGGAAGGAGGAGGCGAGCTTCGTCGGCAACAGCCGCGCCCCGGTGGTCGTCACCGTGCCGGTCAACGGCAAGCCGACGCAGATCGACATCACCCAGGAGATGCGCCAGGCCTGCGAGGCGCTGCTGCCGCCGATCGTCGAGTCGATGTTCGACCTGCTGTCGCGGGTGCAGCCGGAGTATCAGGAAAAGGTGCGCAACAACATCATCGTCTCGGGAGGCACCGGCCTCATCCGCGGCCTGGGGCCGCGCCTGGAGCAGGAGCTGGCGGCGGTCGGCGGCGGCAAGGTCAAGGTGGTGAAGGACCCGGTCTTCGTCGGCTCGGACGGCGGCCTCTCGATCGCGCTCGACGCCCCGGACTCCGACTGGGAGAAGCTCACCGGCTGAGCCGCTCCCCGAGCGCCGGCTGCCCCGCGAGGGCCGCCACCGCCGCGCCCGCGCCGTAGGTCAGCAGCGCCCAGGCCAGGCCGGCGGCGGCGGCGAGCAGCGCCGCCAGCCACAGCGGCCAGAGCGGCCGCGCCGCCGCGTCCGCGATCGCCTGCAGGCGCACCCCGAGGTCGTCCCCGCGCAGCAGCTGCCGCGCGGCCGGGCCCGCCCAGGGCGGCAGGCGGGTGACCAGGATCGCCCCGATCTCGTAGGCGTCGCCGGCCAGCGACAGCAGGGGAGCCAGGGCCACCGGCAGCGAGGCGCCGAAGGCGAACGCCCGCCGGCCGCGCGCGGCGCGCCGCAGCCACCAGACCCCCGGCGCCACCGTCAGCACGAACGGACCGAGGTCGGTGGCGAGGTAGACGAGATCGCTGCCATGCGTGTCGAACCCCGCCAGGCGGCCCGCGTACTCGCCCCCCGCGGTGACGAAAGGCACCATCCGCGCCAGCGCCGCGCCGCCGTAGAGCGGCGCGATCTCGAGCCGCCGCACCTCGCCGCCGGCCGCCAGGCACGCCGCCGCGTGCAGCAGCTCGTGCACCGGCACGTAGACCCACCACCCGGCGACCAGGCCGGCGGCCACCCAGCCGATCGCCAGGGCGCCCCGCTCGAGGCAGAGGTCGAGCCCACGCCAGGCGTCGGTCAGCGGCAGCAGGAGCGGACGCGGCCAGCGCCTCATGCCCGCCTGATCGCCGCCGCCATCTCCGCCACCTTGGCCGCCACCTTGGCCGCAGCCTCCGCCGCGTCCGCCGGGCGGCCCGCCGCGCCCGCCCCCCCTGCCCCGCCCGCCTCGCCGGCCCCGCCCGCCCCTCCCGCCCCGCCCGCCGCGCCGTCGCGGGCCATCACCAGCAGGGTCAGGTCGTCGCGCAGCGGCTCGTCGCCGACGTGCGCGTCGAAGGCCGCCAGGATGCGGTCGTGGACCGCCTGCGGCGTGCCGCCGGGCCGCACCAGCGCGGCGATGCGCTCGTAGCCGAAGGCCTCCGCCTGGGCGTTGACCGCCTCCGCCAGGCCGTCCGTGTAGAGCACCAGCAGGTCTCCCGGCCCGAGCGTCGAGGCCTGCGGCTCCGGCGCCAGGTCGTCGCGCACCCCGAGCGGCAGGCTGCCCTGCCCCAGCTCCTCGAGCCCGCCGCCGGCGCGGCGCAGCAGCGGGAAGGGGTGGGCGGCGCAGACCGAGACCAGCTCGCCCGAGGCCGGCGCCAGCAGCGCATAGAACAGGGTCATGAAGGTGCGCCGCGTGCCGGTGCGGCAGAGGGTGCGATTGAGCATCGCCGCCACCTGCCGCGGCTCGGCATCGATGTCGAGCGCGGTCTGCAGCGTGGCGTTGGCGATCGCCATCACCAGCCCGGAGGCCATGCCGTGCCCGGTGGCGTCGCCGACCACCAGCGCCACCCGTCCGTCTGGCAGCGCCTCCACCTCGTAGTAGTCGCCGCCGACCTCGTTGGCGGTGCGGTAGGAGTGGGCGATCTGGTACCCCGGCAGCGCGATCGCGCCGTGCGGCAGCAGCTCGGCCTGCAGCTCGCGCGCCACCTGCAGCTCATCGCGCACCCGCACGCGGTCCACCAGCTCGAGCGCCAGCAGGAAGACCAGGCCGCTGCTGCTCAGCAGGAACCAGAAGGGCGAGAAATCGACGCTGACCCGCACCGCGTGCCCGCGCTCCACGGCGTTGTACGAGTACGTCCCGGTCGCCAGCGCCACCACGATGCAGATCAGCGAGACGGCGAAGACCGCGCGCCGCGCCGGCGTCAGCTTGTACGACAGGCCGAGGAAGGCGAGCCGAGTGCGGAAGAGCAGGCGCTTGCCGCGGCCCTCGGGCTCGGGCAGCTGCGCGTGCTCGCGGGTGAGCACCGAGTAGGCGCTGGCGGCGTCGCGGTCGAAGAGCCGCTTGATGTCCCGCCGGTTGAGCCCGGCCGTGTACTCGCGCACGAAGCCGGCGAAGCCCCGCGCCCGTCCCGCCCAGGTCTCGCGGCGCTCCTGCCGCGAGTGGCGGCCCTGCCGCGCCTCGAGCTTCCGGCGCTTCCTGAGCGCGCGGCGCTCTCGCCGCGAGCGGACCCGCACCCTGGCGACCCCGATGATGATCATCAGCACGATGAGGACGTTCGCCGCCAACCAGATCGCGAAGTGCCGCGACTCCGCCCGGGCGGCCCCGGCCGCCCCGGACGCGAGCCATAGCGTGAGGAGCGGCAGCGGCAGATTCATGGCTCGGGTCCGCGCGCTGGCGGCGGCATTCAATGCGTGGATACGGCGGCGGCGCCGGCGAGTTGCGGCCCGCCGGGGGAGGCAAGAGCAGGCTCGGCCGCCGGCCCCGGCCCGGCCGCCGCGCCCGCGCCGGCCCCGCCAGCCGCGCGCACGGGCAGCAGGTGCGCGATCGAGTTGGCGTAGTAGCGCAGCAGCGGCAGCTCGTCGACCCGCGGCGCGAACAGGCCCTCGCGCTCGTCCACCAGGTGGCGCAGGGTAAGCACGCGCAGGCCCGCCTCGATGGCGTAGTCCTGATCGCGGCGCGGTACGTAAACCCGGGCGCCGGTGGCCTCGAGCGCCGCCATCAGGCGCCAGGCGGCAGCCTTCAGCTCGAGGCGCGACAGCGGCGGCAGGCCGCGCTCGGCCCGCTCGACGAACACCGACGCCACCAGCGGCACGGGCACCACCGGCACCGCCGCCCCCACCGCCGCCATCAGCTCGGCCCCGACTTCCACCAGCCGCGCCGACTGCTCGGCCGGCGCCAGCTCCCGGAAGTCCAGCCGGCGCTCCGCGAGGTAGCGCCGCATCGAGATCGGCGCGCCGAAGGTGACGCAGGCGTAGCCGAAGCGGTGCCAGCGGTTGCGCGCCGCCAGCGCCATGTGCCGCAGCACGAAGCCGAGCGTCGTCGCCGCCGCCCGCGCCGGGCCAGGCCGCGGCCCTGCCGCCGGCGCCAGGTCCAGCAGCAGCGTGCGGTCCTCGAGCGTGGGGTCGTAGTTGATGCCGACCGGCACGAACACCAGGTCGCGCTCGCCGCGGGGGTCGAAGGTGCGCAGCATGTAGCCGAGCAGCCCCAGCTTCGGCGGCCGCAGCCGGCCGTCGCGGGTCAGGCCGCCCTCGGGATAGACGGCCTGCGTCACCCCGGCGGCGGTGGCCATCTGGATGTAGCGCTCGAGCACCCGCCGGTACAGCGGATCGCGCGAGTTGCGCCGCACGAAGTAGGCGCCGGTGGCGCGGATGAGCGTCTGCAGCGGCCAGATCCGCGCCCACTCGCCCACCGCGTAGGAGAGCGCCGTGCGGTCGGCGGCCAGGTAAGCCACCAGCACGTAGTCCATGTTGCTGCGGTGGTTCATCAGGAAGACCACCGTCGAGTCGCGCGGCACCGCCGCCAGGGCGGCCTCGTCGGTGGCCCCCAGGCGCACCCGGTAGAGCAGGCGCGCGACCCGCCGCGAGATCCAGGTGCCCAGCCGGAAGTAGAAGTAGGCGTTGAAGGCGGGGACGATCTCGCGGGCGTAGCGCTCGGCCGCGGCGGCCACCACCTCGCGCGGCACCTGGCGCTCGCGCGCGCTGGCGTCGATCGCCTGCACCACCGCCGGGTCGTAGAGCAGGCGGTCGATCAGCACCTGCCGGCGGGTGCGCTGGAACGGCCGGATGCCGATGTCGAGGCGGGTGTTCAGCTCGTCGATGACGCGGTTCACCCGGCGCCGCAGGTACCAGCGCACGCTGGGGACCAGCAACCGGTCGAGCGCCGCCCAGGCGGCGAGCGACAGCAGGACCACGACCATCCAGAGTGGGAGCTCGACGCGGGCGTTCATGGCGGGCGGCAGGGGGGTGCCCCGACCATTATCGCCTATCCGGGCCCGGGGACCGCACAGCGCCGGCCGGCGTTCGAGGGAGCGAGGGGGCAGAAAAAGCCCCGCACCGTGGAGGGAAACGGTGCGGGGGGAGGAGAGGGAGCTGAAGGAGATTGTCGGAGGATGGCCTCCGGGGCGGGCTCAACTCCCGTCAACCCGCCCTCTACTGTTTCAACACCCGTGAGTCCCGCGCCGATTCCCCCTGGTTCAAAATCCTGGATCGGCCCGAGGCCGCCCAGCCGCCCGGTGCCGGCGGTCAGGGCCCCGGTCGCGATCTCGATAGAATGCGGCGGGAAGTCGTGGGACAGGGGGAGCCGGTCGAAGGAGGGCGAGAAGGCGAGAGGCGGCAGGCCATGCACACGATCTGGAAGGACTTCTCCTTCGCCGCGGCGCACGCGATCCGGGGCCACACCGGTGGCTGCGAGAACCTGCACGGCCACAACTACCGGGTGCGCGTCCAGCTGCGCGCGCGACGGCTCGACCGGCTCGGCATGGTCCTCGACTTCGCCGACTTGAAAGCGATCATGCAGGAGGTCCTCGGGCCTTTCGACCATCGCGTGCTCAACGAGGTGCCGCCCTTCGACCGCCGCAACACCACCGCCGAGCTGCTCGCCGAGCACGTCTTCGACGAGGTGTCCAAGCGCCTGTCCGCGGCCGGCGCCGCCGCCGGCGCCGGTGCGAGCGGCGAGAGCGCCGCCGACGGCGCCGCGGCCGGCTGGCAGCCGGCGGCGGGTGCCGCCGGGGAAAACGCCGGGCGCGGCCTCGAGGTGGTGCGCGTCGAGGTCTGGGAGAACGACACCTCCTGCGCGGTTTACGAGCCTTGACCCCGTCGGCGCCACGAGCTGGAGGGGATCTACAAGGACGAGCGCCCGCCGCCCCATCACCGAGCTGCTGCGGGAGCACTGAGGCGGCCGGCCACTGCAACCTTAGTGGCCTCCCGTGCGTCTTACGTTGAATGGGTTCCGCCGATGGCCGCCAACACGACCGCGGTCACGCGTTCGCCGGCCGCCCGTCCCCACGTCGAGAGCACGAGGAGATCCATCCATGACTTCGAGCCTACGGTTGCGCAGCAGCCTCTTCGTCTTCTCGTTCTGCCTGTTGCCGGGTTGCATGATCGCGCAACCGGCGCCGGCGCCCGGTATGCAGCCGGTCACCGCCATGCCGTCGGTGATCAGCGTCCCTCGAGAGGCGCAGCCGTCCGCCAACTTCGACGCGGAGGCCGCCACCAACGCCTACCTGGCGCAGATTCCACCTCGCGCCAAGGCGCAATCGGATGCCTATTTCGAGGGTGGATATTGGCTGATCCTCTGGGACTTCCTCTACGGCGCCGCCATCGCCCTCATCCTGCTGAACCTGCGCTGGTCGGCCGCCATGCGCAACCTGGCGGAGTGGGTCACGCACTGGAAGCCGGTTCACACCATGGTTTACTGGGTGCAATACCTGGTCCTCACCTCGATCCTGGCTTTCCCGCTGACGGTCTACGAGGGTTACTGGCGCGAACACAAGTACGGGCTGGCCACCCAGACCTTCGGTCCCTGGATGATTGATCAACTCGAGGGCCTGCTGGTGGGTCTTGTCCTCGGCGCAATCATCACTGTCCTCCTCTTCGGCGTGGTCCGCCGCCTGCAGCGCACCTGGTGGCTCTGGGGCGCGATCGTGGCCAGCCTGTTCGTGGTGTTCGTGAGCTTGATCGCTCCCATCTATATCGTGCCGATCTTCAACAAGGTCACGCGCCTCGCCGACCCGAAGATCACGCAACCCATCCTCAGCCTGGCGCGGGCGAATGGCATTCCGGCCAAGGACGTGTACCAGATCGACGCCTCGCGGCAGAGCACCCGCATGAGCGCGAACGTCAGCGGGTTCGGTAACACCATGCGCATCACCTTGAACGACAACCTGCTGCGCCGTGCTTCAGCCGAGGAAGTTCAGGCGGTGATGGGGCATGAGATGGGTCACTATGTCGTCAATCACGTCTACAAGGGTATCCTCTTCTTTTCCGTCGTGATCGTCATCGCCTTCGCCTTCCTGCGCTGGACGCTGGCCTGGTCGCTCGCGCGCTGGGGCGAGAAGTGGCAGATCACGGGGATCGGCGACACGGCCGTCCTGCCGCTCGTGGTCTTGCTGGGGTCGGTTTTCTTCTTCGTCCTCACCCCGGTCATGAACACGTATGTCCGGACCCAGGAGCACGAAGCCGATATGTACGGCTTGAACGCCAGCCGTCAACCTGATGGTTTCGCCCAGGCGGCCATCCACCTGGGCGAATACCGCAAGATGAGCCCGGGGCCCGTGGAGGAGTGGATGTTTTATGATCATCCCAGCGGCCGCAACCGCATCCACGATGCCATGCAGTGGAAGGCCGAGAACCTGGGCCTGATGAGCGCCGAGGCAAGCCGGTAGGCCCCCCGGTAACCGAGGCCGCCGCAGCCGGCGGAGAGCGGCGGTCCCCGGCCGGCCGGCGGCAGGCCGTCGGGGCCGTCGCCTACCCCTGGACACGGCCAGCGGCCAGGGTCTAGAATCGATCTGGTGGACGGCGCCGCCCGGCGCCGGTTCGTCGAGGAGACTCGCAATGTCGCAGCAGACGCGGGAGGTCGAAGTGGCGGGTGCGCAGCAGGCGGCGGCCCCGGCGCCGGCGAAGCTGATCCTGGAGGGCAAGGAGCACGAGCTGCCGGCGATGATCGGCAGCGAGGGCGAAAAAGCGATCGATATCTCCCACCTGCGAGACAAGACCGGCTACATCACTTTCGATCCCGGGTACGGCAACACCGGCGCCTGCGAGAGCGACATCACTTTCATCGACGGCGAGGCCGGGATCCTGCGCTATCGCGGCTACCCGATCGAGGAGATCGCCGGCAAGACCACGTTCGTCGACATCTGCTACCTGCTGATCTATGGCCACCTGCCGAACCACGAGGAGGTCAAGCAGTTCCGCCAGCGCCTGACCTATCACAGCTTGTTGCACGAGGACATGAAGAAGTTCTTCGAGGGTTTTCCGGCGGGGGCGCACCCGATGGCCATCCTGTCGGCGATGGTGGCCAGCCTCTCGGCTTACTACCCCGAGCGGCCGGAGGACGGCGACCTCAACATCATCCGCCTGCTGGCCAAGGCCAAGACGATCGCCGCCTTCTCGCACAAGAAGACCATCGGCCAGCCCTTCATGTATCCGCGCAACGACCTGTCCTATTGCGCCAACTTCCTGCACATGATGTTCGCGGTACCGGCCGAGCCCTACACCGTCAACCCGGTGCTGGAGCGGGCGCTCAACCTGCTGCTCATCCTGCATGCCGACCACGAGCAGAACTGCAGCACCTCGACGGTGCGCATGGTGGGAAGCAGCATGGCCAACCTCTGGGCGTCGATCTCGGCGGGGATCTGCGCGCTGTGGGGGCCGCTCCACGGCGGCGCCAACCAGCAGGTGATCGAGATGCTGGAGCGGATCCAGCGCGACGGCGGCAACTACAGGAAGTACGTCGACCTGGCCAAGGACAAGAGCTCGAACTTCCGCCTCATGGGGTTCGGCCATCGCGTCTACAAGAGCTTCGATCCGCGGGCGCGCATCTTGAAGCAGACCTGCGACGAGGTGCTCACCGAGATGGGGGTGCGCGACCCGCTGCTCGAGATCGCCAAGGCGCTCGAGGAGGTCGCGCTCTCCGACGACTTCTTCATCTCGCGCAAGCTCTATCCCAACGTCGATTTCTACAGTGGCATCATCTATCGCGCCATGGGCATTCCCACCAACATGTTCACGGTGATGTTCGCCCTCGGCCGGCTGCCGGGCTGGCTGGCGCACTGGAAAGAGATGCGCGAGGACCCCAGGACCCGCATCAACCGGCCGCGCCAGATCTATACCGGCGCGCCGAAGCGCCCCTTCGTGCCCTTCGACCAGCGCCCCTGACCGGGACGCCGGTTCCCTAGGGGCAGCGGCTACTCGAAGCCGCGCAGGCTCTCGGCCCTCGCCACGCGATCGATGGCGATGAGGTAGGCGGCGCGCCGCAGGTCCACCTGGCGCTCCTTGTGCACCGCGAGCACCTCTTGCCAGGCCCGCTCCATGCGCTTGGCCAGCTCGCGGTTCACCTGCTCCTCCTCCCAGTAGAACTGCTGCAGATTCTGCACCCACTCGAAGTAGGAGACGGTGACCCCGCCGGCGTTGACCAGGATGTCGGGAGCGACGACGATGCCGCGCGCCGCCAGCCTCTGATCGGCGGTGGGGGTGGTCGGCGCGTTGGCGCCCTCGATCACGAAGCGGGCCCGCACCTGGTCGACGTTGCCGCGGTTGATGACCCCGCCCAGCGCCGCCGGGATGAGGAAGTCGCAGGGCACGGTGAGGATCTCCTGGTTGGAGATCGGCTTGCCCTGCCCAAAGCCCTGCAGCGAGCGGGTGCGCCCCACGTGCTCGAGCAGCGCCGGCACGTCGAAGCCGTCCGGGTCGTGGAGGCCGCCGTTGATGTCCGAGACCGCCACCACCTTGCCGCCCAGCTGATGGAAGAAGCGGGCGGCGAAGGAGCCGACGTTGCCGAAGCCCTGGATGGCGGCGGTCGCCCCGGCAGGATCGACCCCCCATTCGCGCGCCACGTGCTCGAGGACGAAGATGGTGCCGCGCCCGGTGGCCGCCTCGCGCCCCTGCGAGCCGCCGAGCTCGAGCGGCTTGCCGGTGACCATGGCCGGGGTGTAGCCGTTCTTGCGCCCGTACTGGTCCATGATCCAGGCCATGGTCTGAGCGTTGGTGTACATGTCCGGCGCC
>Ga0307479_10005894_pt1 | contig 11218 bp, 9 predicted proteins | sample atmos_gasesECM4C_FD_203743 | JGI IMG/M metagenome (GOLD analysis project Ga0307479, IMG submission 203743) | Hardwood forest soil microbial communities from Morgan-Monroe State Forest, Indiana, United States - atmos_gasesECM4C_515 | ecosystem: Environmental > Terrestrial > Soil > Temperate... | reverse complement strand
TGTGCGGGAGCGGTCGCCGTCCATTTGGCGATGCGTGCCGTCGTGAAGGCAGAGGACGTCGCCCGTTCCTCCAACGGCAGGCTTCGAGGCACTTCCCAGATTTCGCTGGGCGCGATCGGCGATGGCTTGCAGGCGTGCAATCAGCCACTCCAATGGCCTTTCTTTCCAGTCACCAGGAAGCAGCGTCCACATTACCGTGCGGTAGCCGAGTTCGCGGGCCGCCGGAACGACCCAGGGATTGCGAAAACCAAACGGCGGCCGAAACCACTTTGGCGGCGAGCCCAGCGCACTGGAAATCGCGTCGTGGCAAAGGCGCAACTCTATCCGGATCTCTCTCTGGCTAAGCCGGAAAAGATTCGGGTGCGTCTCCGTGTGGTTGCCAACGAGATGTCCACGCGCGACAGTTTCTATCACCAGCTCCGGGCATTCGCGCACGTACTGCCCAATCAGAAAAAATGTCGCTTTGGCATTGTAGCGGTCCAGCAGATCGAGCAACTTCGGAGTCATCGAAGGATTGGGCCCGTCGTCGAAGGTGAGCGCCAGCCTGCGCGCGGAGTTTGTCCGGCAAATCGTACGCCCGAAGAGCTGCGAGCGCGGATGTGCGGCGCCGTAGGCGGCGGCAGCTCCGAGGGCCGCGACCGCACCGGGCACAGCCATGAACAGCGAATTCATGCCGTCGTCAATCTCCAAGAACCTTAACGATCCGTGGCCTGCAAAAGTTCATCCCGCAGGCTATGTCGAAAATCGAAACGCTGATTGTACCAATTTGGTTCAAATTCAGGAGAGTGTTCCTTCAAGGGAAATGATTCCCTCGATTTAAACCGGGCATTTCGTAAGCAAAAGAAAGTGGGCAACTTAGCGCCTTCCTACGTATGTGCTTCTGCTGAGGATTGGACTGTCTATTGCTATAGAAGTGAGCGTCGTCGTGTGTAAAAAATCTACATCGAGGAATTCCAGCGCTCGCATTATTCAGGAACCGCTGCGCTTGCGGTTGCTCCGATTCTCCGTACTGATCGCTGGAGTATCGCTATTAGCTGCGCCAATGCGTTCGCAAACGCAGGCATCTGAGTGGCAAGCGGAGGTAAGGAAATATGCCGAGGCGCAGGACTGGACTTCGGCGATGAGGATTGTTGACCGCCAGGCGGCTGCGGCTCCACGGGACATGGATGTGCGCGCGTGGCGCGCGCGGGTTCTGAGCTGGTCCGGGCATTTGCCGCAAGCGGAAAAAGAATACCTGGAAATTCTTAAGTTTGCGGCGAACGACCCGGACGACTGGGTGGGGCTGGCCGGTGTGTATTCTCGCGAAGGGAAAATGGAAGAGGCTCTGCGGGCGCTGAGCCGCGCGGTGGAGCTTGATCCGCAACGCGCGGACCTGCATGCGGCGCGAGCGCGGGCGTTGCGCGCCGACGGCGATCGAATCAAGGCTCGAACGGAGTTTCAGAAGGCGCTCACTCTGGACCCTGCGAGCGTGGAGGCGCAGGCCGGCCTGCTTTCTCTCCGCGGGGAACCCAAACACGAATTGCGCTTCAGCGAGGACAACGACCTCTTCAATTTCACGAGTGCGAATCACGGCGGATGGGTAAGCCTGGCGTCGCAATGGACCCAGCACTGGGACACAAACATCGCGGGAAGTTTCTACGAGCGAGCAGGAATCCGCGCAGGAAAGTTTTCGGGCGCCATTACCGGACGCTCACACCGGTGGGGAGCGCTTACTGCAGGCGGCGCAATAGGACATGACAACGCGGTGATCCCGAAGAGCGAGGCCTTTTTTGATGTCGATCATGGATGGAAGACCGGTGAAGACAATTTCGTGCGTTCCGTGGAATTTTCATACGCGCAGCATTGGTATTGGTACCAGCAATCGCGCATTCTGACTCTGAATGGCACAACGATTCTCTATCTCCCGCGCGAGTGGACGTTTTCACTGGGAGCCACCGGAGCGCGCAGCGCGTTTTCAGGGACCGGCACGGAGTGGCGGCCTTCCGGAATGGCGCGCCTGGGATTTCCTCTTGCGAATTGGGCCGAGAGGCGGCTGTCTGGAAATACATTTTTCGCCGTTGGCACGGAAGACTTCGCGCAAGTCGACCAGATCGGGAGATTCGCTTCGCAAACCTATGGCGGCGGATTGCGCTTCCAGGTAAATGGCCGTCAGGATGTCACGGGCTACGCCTCGTATCAGAAACGCACGCAAGACAGAACGGATACGAATTTCGGATTGAGCTATGGAATCCATTTTTGAACGGTTTTGGAGGCTAGGGCCTGCGGCGTTTGTGCTGAAGGCCATCGTCGCAGCGATCGTCGCGGATGCGCTGCTGCTGGCGTTAATCCTGCTTCGCAGGACGTACCGGAGGCGGTATTTCGCGAGGCGCGACGCGCGCGTCTTTGAACTGCGGCAGAAATGGGACGCGCTGGTTTCCGGCAAGGTTCCCTATGAATCCTGGCGCAAGAAGCCCTTCGACCGGCGCATTGTCGAGACCATGGCGCTGGATGCCTTTGAAGCGTCTGGCTCAGAAGAATCAGCCCGGCTGCTGCGATTCTTGCGGCAAAGCGGTTTGATCGAGAAGCGCATTTTTGAAGCGCGGCGGCAGACCGGCTGGAGGCGCATGCGGTCGCTTGTAGCTTTAGGGCGAACACGTGCGCCGGAAGGGATTCCCGCGTTGGCGGAGGCCCTGCGTGACCGCGATCTGGAAGTACGGCTGGCGGCACTGCGAGGTTTGGGACGCATGGCCTGCCCGGAAGCAGGGGAGGAGATTCTGGCGTGGGTGGGCGAAAAGGGATTGTGCGTGCCTGCGCTGCCCTTGCAAAGCACGTTGATCCAGTGTTGCGCGGAACGGCCGCAGTTGCTTCTTCCCTTTGTGCAACATGCCGAAGGCCCCTTGCGGGAAGTTCTCGGGCGGGTTCTCGGCGAAGTAGCGACTCCGTCCCTGGGCCTGGATCTGCTGCAATTTGTCGGGGACGACCTCGATGAATTGCGAGCCGCCGCCGCCCGCGCCCTGTCCCACACCAAATCTGGCCTGGCGTTTGACCTCCTCAACGAGCTGGCTCGAGACCCGATTTGGTTCGTCCGGCTGCGCGCGATCGTGAGCCTGGGAAAACTCTCCGATCCGCGGGCGATTCCCTCTTTATTGCGCGGACTAATGGATTCCAACCGTCTGGTGCGATTGCGCGCTGCTGAAGCCCTTGTGGAACTCAACACCCCCATGGTTCCGATCTTCGAGCAGGTTGTAGAGACAGGCGATCGCTACGGATTACACGCGTACTTGACCGCGCTCGAAAATGCAGATTTGCGGGCAAAGCTGGAACAGGAACTCCAGGGCAGCTCAGGAATCAAAGAAGAGGTAAGGGACTGTCTGCAGAAAGTGCTGCGGACCGGGACTCTTCTAGCCGAAGAGCCTGTGGTCAGCGAGAGTTTTCCGGATAAAGCGGCATTGCTGCCATGATTCGATTCCTGGACATCGCGAACCACACGCTCTTCTGGTACTACCTGGCCAGCAATTTCTCCTATTTGATGATGCTGATGATTGCCTTGAAGACTAGTGCGGCCCATCAGCGTAGTCTGGAGAGCCATCGCCTGAACTGGATCAATGACTCTCCCATGGCGCCGCCCATCGCGATCATAGCGCCGGCGCACAACGAAGAAGGCTCCATCCGCGTGGCGGTACGAAACCTCCTGGAACTTGATTACCCGGAACTCGAGATCATCGTTGTCAACGACGGATCAGAGGATCGCACCCTCGAGGAAATGCGCGAGGAGTTTCGCCTGCGGCTCGTCCGCGCGGTGTACATTCCGCAAGTAGAGTGCGCGCCGGTGCGCGGATTGTACCGGAGTGATGTCGACGCCAGGCTGCTGGTCGTTGATAAAGAACCCGGAGGCAGTAAGGCAGACGCGGTGAACGCCGGCTTGAACGCGGCAAACTCCCCATACGCTTGCGTTGTGGATGCGGACTCCGTCCTTGAACGTGACGCGCTGTTGCGCATCATGGTTCCCATTCTGGAGGACCCGAAACGCGTCGTTGCCGTGGGCGGGATCATCCGGGTGTTGAACGGTTCGGAGATCCAGGGGGGCACACTGCGGCGCGTGCGTTTGCCGCGCAAGAGTATCGAGGTGATCCAAGTCATCGAGTATCTCCGTGCGTTCCTCATTGGCAGGGAGGCCTGGGCGCAAGGAAACATGCTGACGATTATTTCGGGAGCGTTTGGCTTGTTTCGAACCGACCTGGTGCGCGCGGTTGGTGGCTACCGGTCGCACACGATTGGCGAAGATTTCGATCTGGTTGCGCGATTGCACCGGCACCTGCTTGAGAAAGGAGCCGACTATCAAATTCGTTTTGTTCCCGATCCCATGTGCTGGACGGAGGTTCCCTCCGACCTCAAGTCTCTTGGAAGGCAGCGGGCACGCTGGCAAAAAGGTTTATTGGACGTGCTGTGGCCCAATCGCGACATGCTTTTCCGGCCGCGTTACGGCAGGATTGGCTGTTTCGCTCTGCCCTACTTGTGGGTCTTTGAACTGTTCGCTCCAGTGCTCGAGCTCGGGGGGATTGTCACTATTATTCTTGCGGCCTCGCTCGGCGTTTTGAGCCGTGAATTTTTTCTACAGTTCCTCATCTTCGGGTATGCGTTTGCCACCGTTATTTCCATCGGCTCCGTCCTGCAGGAAGAGATTACCTACAAGCGGTATAACGACTGGCAAGACGTGGTGCGGCTCGTCAGCTACTGCTTCTTCGAGCATTTCCCTTACCGGCAAATGCACATGGTCTGGAGGCTGCAGGGACTCTGGCAGTATCTGCGCGGTGACCACGTGTGGAAGCCCTTGAAGCGTAAAGGCCTCCAATCCGCACAAACTCCGTGAAGTCGTATCTTACCGGCGCTATTTTTATTGTTGGCGGCGCCAAAACAGATAGCCTACGAGGCCGCCAAGAATGACAGCGCCCCCGAAGAACCATCGCCATGCCGGGATGCCGACCAGACCGATCACGACCAATCCGGTGATAATGAACAATCCGATCGGGTGGCCTGTCCGGCTCCAAACCGGCCGTACGGGACGACTTCCAGGGATGACGATCTTGGTTGGTGCGAGCAACCACCGCGTCGAAAGGGTGGCGACGAAAAGTCACGTAAGATCTCATGGCGTCTCTCCTCTTGCTCGATTCATTCGAGTCTAGCAACCTTCAACCAATCTTCTCCGGCAGGCCGCGGCGGGCCTTCAGATCGGCGAGCAGGCGGTCCACTTCGGCGTCACGGTCAAGCCGCGTCAGCTTTTCGCCCACATCGTCGGTCAATAGATCGACTTCGGCGGTAGCAACCGCTTCCGTGTGATGCACGCGATCCTTGAGGCGATCGAACGTGGCGCTCTTGGAATTGTCGCCCATCACGGTTTGCGCGTGCGCCGCTTTGCCTAGGGCGATGCTGCGCCGGTGCCGCGCAATCAGCAGGTCCCGCTTGGACTTCGCTTCGTCGAGCTTTTGTTCGAGTTTCATGAGCGCCCCCTTCAGCGTTTCCACCTGCAACTTCTGATCGTCCACCTGCTCGCGGTAACTTCGCGCCATCATCTGCGACGTCTGAAAACGGTCGAGCGCGGCGCGGGCCAAATCATCCTGCCCCTTGTCCACCGCGGTTTCGGCCTTGCGCATCCAGTCCTTGCCGGAGTCTTCGTTCTCTCGCCACTTTTTTTCCAGCATGTGCTGGTCGGCAATGGACACCGCCACCTGCGTCTTGACCTGGAGATATTGGTTCTCCATGTCGAGGATCACCTGCTTGATCATTTTTTCAGGATCTTCCGCGCGATCGACCATGTCATTGATGTTCGCGCGAATCAAAGTGCTTACTCGCTCTAAAAGTCCCATGATGAAATCTCCTTTCACTAACCAAATGTTGCTGCGAACCACTCAAACTCTTCAAAGACCGTCGAGGCGCCCGCCCGTTCGCGCTAACCTAGTCAGGACAACAGGTGCGCGGCCCAAATTCCCGTTGCCAACTTCACGAGGCCCGGCAGAAGTACGAGGTTCAGCGCGACGGCCCTGCCAAGGGCGTACACCGTGCTCGCCCAAAAGTGGTGGAATACAAAACTGATTGTCACTACCACGAGAAACCAGACGAAGAGAAGTTTTTCTTTACTGCTCATGGCCATCCCCCGAGACCATTCAGCGTCCCAGCAGGTCCCTGGGGACCCGCCGGGACGGAAGTAATTGCTATGACTTCTTTGCAGGCGGCTGCTCCGGCTTCGGCGCTTTGTCGCCAATCATCCGGACTTTGCTGAGCAGATCGGATATCTGCATGCCGGAGAGCGCTTCGAACAGCGCGGGCACCTGCGCGGCAATCCTGGTGACGTCGCCGGTCAGCTTGTACGCGCCGGCGGCGTCGCCATTGCCCGTGGAGACGATGGTCACCTTGTCCACTTTGCTGAGCGGCTCGGCGAGAGCGCGCACAACATCTGGCAGTCCGGTGAACAGCTTGTCGATAACGGCGGCCTGGTTGTATTCCTGGAAGGCCTCCGCCTTGATATTCATGGCCTTGGCTTCCGCTTCGCCTTTCTTGAAGATGATCTCGGCTTCGGCCTCACCCTGTGCGCGAATCGCGGAGGCGCGGCCTTCGGCTTCGGTTATTGAGCGCTGACGCTCGGCGCTGGCGAGCGTCTCGATACGCTGGCGCTCGATTTCCGCTTGCTTGAGCACGGTGGCGATGAGTTCTTTTTCGCGGCGGGTGATTTCCGCTTCCTGCACCTTCACTTGCGCCTCGCGCTCCACTTGCTGCACCCGCACCGCTTCTTCGACCACCTTCTGCTGCATGACGTTGGTTTCGATTTCGTAGGCCTTGTCGGCGGTCGCCTGGGCTTTCTTGGTCATCTCGAGGTAGCTGGCCTTCTTGATGTCCAGGTCGCGCTCGGCTTCCGCTTGTTTGGCCAACGACGCGGTTTCTGCCGCGACGCGTTCCTGGTCGGCTTGCGCCTTGGCAACTGCCGAGGCGCGCGTGGCTTCAGCGCGCTTGATGGCGATGTCGCGGTCGGCTTCGGCGGCGGCCACCTCGGCGTCGCGCTTGATGCGCGCTACGTCGGGACGCCCCATGTTGGTGATGTATTCGTTCTTATCGCGTACTTCCTTGATGGTGAAGCTGATGACTTCCAGCCCCATCTTGCTCATGTCATCGGCGCACGTGGAACGCATGCGGTCGCCAACCATTTCCGGCTCCTTGACGATTTGCTCCACGGTGAGTTGGCCGATGATTCCCCGGAGGTGGCCTTCCATCACCAGGCGAATCAAGGCTTCGCGTTGTTCCGGCCGCTTAGTCAGAAACTGTTCGGCGGCCGTCAGGATGGATTCCTTATCGTTTTTTACCTTGATTTGCGCGACGGCTTCGACGGTTACGGCAACGCCCTGCTTGGTATACAGGTTCTGCTGCGGGGCGACGTCGAAGGACATCAACTCCAGCGAGAGGTCACGGCAGGTCTGCACCATGGGAAAAATCAAGGCCCCTCTTCCGCAGTAGACCTCCGTCCCTCCCATGCCGTAACGGATCAAGGCCTCATTCGGCCCAACCTTTCGGTACATCTTGGCGATCACGATCATGATCATAAGAATCGCCAGAACCATTGACCCCGCGATGATCATCACTTCGTTTGACAACCCGAACATAAAACCTCCTTTTTCCACCCGTCCGGACTGTTTGTGTCGAGCGCCAGTCCGAGAAAACCCCTACTTCGTGAATTCTTCCCACCTCTTCACGTAAGCAATTCCCTTTTCGTAGCGCTCGATAACGACCTCTGCTCCCTTCTCAATCGCTTTGCCGTCATCGCTGCGCGCGCCGGCGCACCTTCGCACTCCCGCCAGGGAAAAAATGATTTCGCCGGTGCCGCTTGCGCGGATCGGCATGCTGATGGTGCCGACAGAACCCTCAAGCCGGTAGTCTTCGCTCTTCATCGGGGCATCGGTCGAGCCCACGAGTTTCACCATGAAGCGGAAGACAACAAACCCGGCCGCCAGGCCTGCGACCGTGGCAAGCAGCAGGCTGAATACGGCGAGCAGGTGCGCATGCCGGGTGAGCAGATAGCCTGTGCCCCCGAACCAAGCCAGGAACGCCATTGCTGACGAAGCGTTGAACCACGAGATGTGCGTACCGCCTCGGAGCCCGCCGTGGGAGGCGCCAGCTCCAGCGTGATGTGCACCGTGAAATGGCAAATGCATCTTGAAGGGAAGATGAATGTGAACCGCGCCCGCCAAAAACGAAAGCACGCTGAGGGAGAAACCCACAATGAAGCAGAGGAGATAAACATCAGACCAGGTCATAAGTCACCTCGAACGCGACATCTACATTGCGCAACTTCTCGCTGCGCTACGCGAGCTGGAATTCGAGACGCAAGCCCTGTTTACTGCTACCCAGAAACTCTTCCCGTCGAATCCGCTCAGTTCCGCGGTGAAGCGGAAGGCGGCGGATGACCGTTGCCTTTGAGTCCCCCATTCTGATGATTGCCCGGGTGCAAGACTTCTCCGAGGCGTTCGGCCAGGTCCGGTGTGCGTAGAATCTCTGCCAGGAGCAAAATTGCCCTGCGAGAATCTTCGTGCTCGGCGATCGTCTGGAGCGCACGCTGAAGAACCGGATCCGCGGTGAACTGCTCGGCGCCGGCAAAAAGCCACGAATCGACTTTGGCGTCGATAGCCCGCAACTCAGACTGAAGCCCCGGCGTGTACCCTTCCGGATCGTCCACGAGAAAACCCGGATAGACGCGGAAGAATCGTGCCAGCAGCTCGCGCGTCGTGTGCGTCAGATGGGGCCGCGTGCCATTCTCGATTTGCGAGAGATACGCCTGGCTGAGGCCGCGCCCAACCTCATACTTCATCGCGGCGGCCAGTTCCTGCTGCGTCATCGAACGGCCCAAGCCGCGCAACGAACCTTCTACAGCCCGAAGGGAGCGGAGTTTGTCGCCAAGTTTCATGGGGAACCTCTATTGCAATCTGCAAATATAATATTACGTATCGCTATTTTGTCAAGTGAAATCGACTGTCCGTCTATAGTCCCGTATATCGCTGAATTTAAGTTGGTTAAGTGACCACGCGGCTGACGCCGCTCGAGATCTCAAAGCCGCAATCTAGTTTGCGCAGCAGACTGAATTCATTCCGGCTTTCTCAGGGACTGCAGATCGATTCCCAGTTGCTGGCACTTCTTGTAGAGGTGGCTGCGCTCCAGGCCCAACGCGCGCGCCACATTTGTCATGTGAAAATTGTTGCGCCGAATCTCCGCGAGCATCACTGCCCTTTCAAATGCTTCGGTGCGCTCAGCGAGAGTGCCTGTCGCACTTCCGCCAGCGGAGGCAGATGAGCCGCTTGATGATGAGTCAGAAGTGGGGAGAATGAGACGGACCTCGGAAGCAGTGACGTCTTCGTCCGAAGCGAGCAGGATAAGCCGTTCCACCACGTTGCGCAATTCGCGAACGTTCCCCGGCCACGCGTATTTGCGCAATTCGGCGATGGCTTCTTCGGCGAAGATTTTTTCTTTCCAGGTGTTCTGCGCCGCCACCTGTCGAGCGAAATGCGCGACGAGATCTGGAAAATCTTCCAGGCGTTCGCGCAGTGACGGCAGTTGCAGCGGAAAAACATAAATGCGGTGGAACAAATCGCGCCGGAACGAATTCTGTTTTACAAGATCTTCCAGGTTGCGATGCGTGGCCACCAGCACACGCACGTTGACCTTAATGGGCTTGTCGCCGCCGACGCGCTCGACCTCGCCCTCCTCCAGCACGCGCAATAATTTCGCTTGCATGGCCAAGGGCATGTCGCCGATTTCATCCAGAAACACCGTGCCGCCATCGGCTTGTTCGAACTTGCCGAGGTGTTTGGCCGCAGCGCCGGTGAAGGCGCCTTTTTCGTGGCCAAAAAGTTCCGATTCGATCAATTCCGCCGGGACGGCTGCGCAATTCAGGGTAATGAAAGAGTGCCCCTGCCGCGGCGATTTTTCATGAATGGCGCGCGCGACAAGCTCCTTGCCCGTGCCGGTCTCGCCGAGAATGCAAACGCGGGTCTCGCTTGCCGCGACGCGGTCAATTTGCTCGTGCAACTTTGTCATCGCCGGGCGCAACTCGCGGTTTTCCTCTTCGAGGCGAGAGAGCCGCAGGGCGTTCTCCACCGTCACCAAAAGTTTGTCGGTCGAGAGCGGCTTCTCCAGAAAATCAAGCGCGCCCAGCTTCGTCGCTTTCACCGCCATTTCGATATTGGCTTGCCCGGAAATGAGCACAATGGGCGTCTTCAGTCCGGCTTTTTTCAAATCTTCGAGCAACTCGATGCCGCTTTTTCCCGGCATTACGACATCGGAAAGAATAAGATCAAAGGATTGCGCACGAAGCAGATCGAGCGCGCGAGCGGCATTGTCGCAAACCGTGGCTTCGTGGCCCGCCATTCGAAAAGCGCGGGAAAGAGATGCCAGCGTGTTGTGATCGTCGTCAACGAGGAGGAGATTAGCTTTGCGCGCCAAACGTGGGTCCCTTTCGAACGCTAATCGGAAGCCGCAGCCAGTGTGGACGGCGTGCTCTTCGCCTCTGGCGCCGCCTCGCGCGCTTTCGGGGTCCGGCCGGCCTGGCGCTGGGGCAAATCGATTCGAAACGCGGTGCCATGGCCTTCGTCGCTGGTCACCGAAATCGCCCCGTGATGATCGCTGACCACGGATTGCACGATGGCGAGCCCAAGCCCGGTCCCTTGCGATTTTGTCGTGTAATATGGGGTGAAGAGCCGCGAGCACTCTTCCGGCGTCAGCCCTTTTCCAGTGTCGGCCACTTCGATGCGCACGGCGCCGTTCTTTTCCGAGGTTCTCAGTGTCAGCGTTCCGCCGGCAGGCATGGCGTCGAGCGCGTTCAAAACCAAATTCTGAAACGCGCGATGGAGCAAGTCAGGGTCGGCATCGATATCGGGCAAAGGATCCTTCAGAAACAATTCAGGGGTGATCGTGGGCTTGCCGACTTCATTGAATTGCGGTTCGAACAAGCGCACGGCGTTGCGCAACGCTTCATTGACATTCACGCGCACGAACTGCGGCGCGGGCATCTTTGAAAAATCGCTGAAGCGTCCAATGATGGTGTTAAGATTGGCAAGCTCCGCTTTCAAAGTTGCCGTCGATTCATTGAAGACTTCCAGGAATTGTTTGGCGTCGAGTTGGCGCGCCTTCTGCAAATTTTCAACCGTAATCTGCATGGGAAAGAGCGGGTTGCGCAATTCGTGTGCAAGACGCCGCGCCAGTT
>Ga0307479_10005893_pt1 | contig 11218 bp, 7 predicted proteins | sample atmos_gasesECM4C_FD_203743 | JGI IMG/M metagenome (GOLD analysis project Ga0307479, IMG submission 203743) | Hardwood forest soil microbial communities from Morgan-Monroe State Forest, Indiana, United States - atmos_gasesECM4C_515 | ecosystem: Environmental > Terrestrial > Soil > Temperate... | reverse complement strand
GGTTTTCGCCAGCTCATCAGGCGATGTGCGCTTCGTTTGATTCTTCTTGCTCATAATCTCCTCCCGCTTCTATGACCATCTTTCGCATATCCCTGGAGCAAGCCGTATGCCACCGCACAAGGCGCCCGTGGAAAACCAAGCCGAGCAATGCAAGTCTTTGATTTTTCGGATTCAAGTAGCGAAGTCTTAAGAGAGGGCGGGCATCCAGATTGGCGATACAAGTATCTCGGCGCTAACCGAACGGTTAATCAGAGCCTAAGCACGAACCGATTAGATGAAAAGCTTCTCTGCAACGCGGTCCCTGAAAGGGCTGAACTGAAATCTCTTTCAGTCGCAATTGAAGTCGAAACCGGGGAAAAGCCACAGCCCCGCGAATTCCGTCCGATCCCTTAAAATCCGCGCGATTTCGTGGCAGTTTTGGCCGTTGGTTGTAGTTCTCCCGAATCAGGACTTAATGCCTAGGCCACAAATCCATCCTTTGGCGGGTTCCTCAATGATCTGAACATCAGCATAGCCGGCCTGTGTAAACAATTCGCGATGCTCGTCGACACTTAAGAGCTTCATACCCGTTCGTGAGGCGAATTGCTCGGCTAGCTTTGAAACTGTCGTGTTCGCGCCTTTATAGACCTCCGCGATGACGATGAGCTTGCCACCGCGCTTCACGACTCTGAACACTTCGCGCATGTCCGCCTGCAGGTTGGGCCACCAGAAATGCGTTTCCACGGCCGTAACGAGATCGAACATGCCGTCCCGAAATGGGAGCCTAGACACGGAGCCATGCCGGATTTCGACCCGGCCCATATCGATCCAGCGAGCATTTGTTCTTTTGCTTGCGATTACGCTCTCCTCGGAAAAATCAATGCCGAAGACCCTTCCCTGTGTCGCTGCCGTGGCTAACTTGCTAACCGTTCTGCCGCCACCACAACCTACATCGAGAATCGTGTGGTACTTTTCGATGGAAATGTGCGTCAAACCCCAATCTGTGAGGTAGGAATGACTCCGGTTCATGCGCCACAAAACGAATCGGCCCAGCCATCCTGTTGGCTTTTGGCACTGAGTCGTGCGTGGGCTGCCGATGACGACGGTCGTTTTCAAGGAGTCGCCGCCTGCTTCAACTCCAACGGCGGCAGGAACGCATCGTACAAAGACACCACTTTCATCGCCTGTCTCAACTGGTCAAGAGAAGCCTTGCTCTTGATCTCGATTTGAACCAACTCGCCCGGCAGCAAGTCGATGTAGTTCTCGGAGAAGGTTGCGTCCAGGTCGCCGAACGATAGATAGACGTCGCGCGCGATCTGCGCCGATTGCAAACCGACTCTGTATCCGCTTCCTGCACTCTCGATGTTGGCTTTAATCTCCGGTTGAGGCAAGCGCACGTTTTTCATGTGATCGAAGAAGTAGAGATTGCGCGATACCGGTGTGCCGTTCACTAGAAGCTCTGCGTCGATAAACACCTGATTGCGCTGCCGCTGCGCCAGAAGCTGCGTGACCGGCAGGCTGAGATATACGTCACTGGCCAAGGGCTTTACCTGGATCTCTTCTGACTTCTCTTCGAGCACCTTACCGGTGAGATCCATCAAGCGCGCGCGCAATTGCGCCGGCTGCGCCTGCTGGCGGTCTGAGACGACATAGATCTGCAGCGCGCTGTTTTCCTCATTTGGGCTGACAAGCAGATCGTTGTAGAAGCGGCGAGCGTAATATTGCAGCGCCTTCCAGCGTCCGTAGTAGTCGATGCTCGCCCACGATGCCACCGGCCAGCAGTCGTTAAGCTGCCAGTAAAGCGAACCCATCGTGCGAGGACGACTGCGCCGCAAGTGTTCGGCTCCCATCTTGATCGCTTCCGCCTGCATTACCTGACTGGCATAGAGGAAGGACTCGAAATCCTTGGGCTGGCCGAAGTATCGCAGCAGATAGTCATAGATGCGGCCGTTTCCGCCCTTGTTCTTCTGGTGGGACAACATCACCGCGGAACTGATGTCCCAATCCGCGGGAATGCTGAAAGATTTGATGGTTGCCATTTCGGGAAACGACTGGAAGCCATATTCGGTCATGAAGCGCGGCAGCTGATTTTTGTATTCTTCAATCGGCGCGAGCGCGTGCCAGACTTGCCAGTAATGCATGTCGCCGATGCGCTGCGTATCGGGATCGTCTTCGAAATTGGCGCTGGGCGAACTCGGCCAATACGGAACAGGCTGCCCGTACTCGACAACCACATCCGGCAGCACGCGGTCGAAGAGCACCATGTAGTCCTGCCAGACTTTGGCTGCCGCTTTTTCTCCGATTGCCTGCTTGAACTGCTGGCGATCGCCCCAATGCATCCATCCGGTCTCAACCTCGTTGTTGCCGCACCAGACGACGATGCTGGGATGATTCCGCAGGCGCCTCACCTGATCGATGGCTTCCTGGCGGACGTTGTCCAGGAATTCGGCGTCGCCGGGGTACATGTCGCCGCCAAACATGAAGTCCTGCCACACAATCAAGCCGAGTTCGTCGCAGATGTCGTAGAACTCGTCATTCTCGTAGATACCGCCTCCCCACTCGCGGATCATGTTCATGTTGGCGTCGCGCGCCGACTGGAGAATCTGCCTGTAGCGCGCGGCTGTAACGCGGGAAGGGAAGCTGTCAAACGGGATTACATCGGCGCCTCTTCCAAAAATGGGAATGCCGTTCAGCACGAATTCCATGCTTCGGCCCCAATGGTCAGGATCACGCCGCAGTTCGAGAGAGCGTAAACCCGTCCGGATCTTTGCCTGGTCGGCGGTAGTCTTGCCGACTTCGAGAGTGGTAGAGAAATCGTAGAGCGCCTGCGGACCGTATCCCGCCGGGTACCAGCGCGCTGGTTTCTCAATCTCGATTGGGACGCTGATGCGATTGATTCCCGGGTGCAGTGTGAGATTGCGTTCAATCTTCTTGGCCAGCTTAGAATCCGGCCGGCTGTAGCCGATCGCGATCTTTGCAGCAACGTCAGCAGTCGATTCAATCTCTAGGTTCGCGGAGAGGTTGGCGAGGTCAGCGGTAACTTCGCTTTGCGCTATGTGAAAGTCGCGAATCACCGCGTCGTCCCAACTCTCCAGCGTCACCGGCTTCCAGATTCCCATGGTGACGAAGCGCGGACCCCAATCCCATCCATATTGATAAGGAGCCTTGCGTGTGTATGGGTCGGTACCGATGCCTTTTTCCACGTCAGCATCGTGCGTGGAGATTGATGGCAGTCGATAGGGCAGGGTAACAATCTGCTTGAGCACTTCATTAATAGGTGATCGAAACACTACTAGCAGCGTGTTGGCGCCCGGCTTCAAATACGGCTTGGCGTCGATGCGCCAGATGCGAAACATATTCTCGGCGCGCAGTACGCCTTGTCCGTTGAGATATACCGTCGCGTACGTATCGAGCCCCTGGAAGACAAGCTCGATGTGCTTACGAGCCAATGTCGCGGCGGCAACATCGAAAGAAGTCTGGTACTGCCAGTCTTCCTCTCCGATCCATTGCAAGCTCTTTTCGTTATCACGATAAAACGGTTCGGGAATGATCTTGTTCTGCAGCAAATCAGTCTGAATGCAGCCCGGCACCTCCGCCGCAGTCCAGGCAGAGACTCGCTGCAATGTAGCAGGATCGACATCCGGCGTGACTCCGGCAACATGATTCAGCGAGCTATCGGGAGCAAGACGGAACTGCCATCCGTGATTGAGCTCCGTTATTTGCTTTTGAGTGGGGGCGGCCAAAACATTCGAAGCCAGACAACAGAGTGAGAGTAGAACAAACGCCGAGAAGATTGATTTGCACATGGTCAGGTCGGTTCACAACAGCGGCGGCATGATAACAGGCAAAAGCGCTTGAACGCAGCAGCGGAACGTCAGGCAACCTTCATTCAAAGCGCAATGCTGTCATGGGGCTGACTTGCGTAGCGCGGCGCGCGGGAATCCAGACAGCGATGAAAGCAACGGCACAAAGCAGCAACAGCGTCGCGATGAAGGCAGTTGGGTCGAGGGCTTTGACTCCGAACAGGAATCTGGCGAGGAAGTGCGTTAGCCACAAAGCACCGCAGATACCGATGACAACGCCGATGGTCGCAAGGATCATGCCCTGACGGATGACCATGTTGCGGATGGTCGAAGCTTGCGCGCCGAGGGCCATGCGGATGCCAAGCTCTTGGGTTCGCTGTTGCACAGAATAGGCCATGAGTCCGTAAATGCCGATGGCAGCGACAAGCAGTGCGGATGCACCGAAGATCGTGAGCAGAAGCATGTCGAAGAGTTGGCGCGACGTGGTCTCAACTACTATTTCATCCATGGTTCGGACATGGGCGACAGGCAGACCGCCGCTGGCCTCACGCAACGCGTTAGAGATGGGCTTGACGAGAGGGTGAGGATCCAGACTACTGCGAACGATCCACCACAGTGGCGCGATTCGGGAGTTAAGGGCAGTGACTTTGTCCGGCATTTGCGGAATGGGAATGTACATCGTTGGGGAGGGCTCCCGATTGAGGCCATTGCCGCGCATGTCCCCGGCGACTCCGATGATCTGACGCGCTGGCTCGACAAAGACGGGACCCACACCTGCGCCAATAACTAAACGGTCATTCAGCGGGTCCGCATTGCGCCAGTATTTTTTGGCCATGGCATCGTTGATGATCACCACGCCGGGCGCGGAGGCATCGTCATGCTCGGTAAAGTTGCGTCCGCGAAGGATCGGGACCTTGAAGGCGTCGAAGTAGCTCCATGACACGGGCAAGTAGCCTGCACCGCCGGTGTTGGGATCGTTGCCCTTGGGGCGTCCCACGATGTCAAAGGGCAAACCGAAGCCGCCCTGAAGTGGAAGGCAGCACGCAGCCGCGGCTGTAGTCACTCCTGGAACATTGTTGAGGCGTTCAGTGCCGTCCCGGATAATCTGGGAAACACCAGCCGTCTTTTGAAAGCGCTGTCCGCTCATCGACATCGCCATGGTGATGACATTGTGCGTGTCGAAACCAGGATCGACAGCCTGGAGCTTCATAAAAGTGCGGATCAGGAGTGCGGCGCCGACGACCAGAATCAGCGCCAGCGCTACTTCACTGATGACCAGAAGCGATCGGACTTTGCCGGTACGGAATCCGACGCCGGCCTGACTGCTGCTTTCCTTGAGTGCGAAAGAAAGGTTGATGCGCGACGTGCTGATGGCCGGAATCAGGCCAAAGAGAATTCCCGTGAGCACGGAAACGCCGAGAGTAAACAGCAGGACATTGAGATCAAGGCTCACTGCCGAGCCGTCTCGACCAATGCGAGGTATGCCTCCGGGACTGATGGCCAGCAGCAGACGCACGCCGACGAATCCGAGGATCAAGCCGAAGAAGCCGCCCGTCAACGATATCGCCAGGCTTTCTGTAAGCAATTGACGAATGATGTGACCGCGGCCTGCGCCCAACGCGGAGCGCGTTGCCAGCTCACGCTGTCTGGCCGTGGCGCGGATCAAAAGCAGGTTGGCTACGTTGGCGCAGGCAATCAGCAGAACGAATGTAACGGCCCCGAGGAGAACGAAGAGAGACGAGCGGGTGTCGCCCACCATCATCTCCTGAAGGGACGTCAGACCAAATCCGTCCTTTGGGCCGAGTGCGCCGGGATAGGTCTGACGATATTGATCTGCAGCGAGCTTCAGCTCGGCATTGGCCATTTGCAACGTAACCCCGGGCTTGAGGCGGGCCGCGACAATGAAGTAATGAGCCATGTCGCGCGAGGTGAGATCGAATTGATAAGGCAGCCAGAGATCGGCCGGAGTATCGGTAACAAAGTCGCGCCCAATAACGCCGACTACCATGTAAGGCTGGCCGTCAAGCTGAATGTTTGTGCCGACGATGTTGGGATCTCCGCCGAAGCGACGCTTCCACAAGCCGTAACTCAGAACAGCAACGTGGCCACCATTGGGACTGTCCTCAGCGGTCGTGAAGGTGCGCCCGGATAAGACTGGCGCTCCAAAGAGACGGAAATAGTCACCGGTTACATGCACTCCCTGTAGCTGCTCTGGATCGTTGCCGCCAGTGAGGTTGAGTCCAGCGCCTGCCTGGTCATAGCCCGCAACAGACTGAAAGATACCGGTCTGCTGATGCCAGATGTTGAACTTAGGAACGTTGGCGGCAGGAAATGATCCTTGAGGACCAGTGTTTGTGAGGACTACGAGTGACTGTGGATCCGGATAACTGAGCGGCTTTAGCAGCACGGTGTTGATGACGGAGAAGACTGCGGTGTTCGCTCCAATGCCGACAGCGATCACAAGAACCGCGATGGCAGTGAAGGTCGGCATTTTGCGCAGGGAGCGCAACGCGAAGCGAAGATCGTGCCATGCATTGGACATTGTCGATTCCGCGCCTTTCTTTACCGCCCGTGCGTGCGAGCAGCTTCGACAATCGCGATTCCTGAACTGGTCCCGATTCGATTTGCGCCGGCATCGATCATGGTTTGCGCTTCCTGCAGGGTGCGAATGCCACCTGACGCCTTGACGCCCATTTTCTCTCCGGCTACGCCGCGCATAAGTGAGATGTCGGCAGGAGTGGCTCCGCCGGAAGAGAATCCGGTATTCGATTTTACGTAATCTGCGCCGGCCGCGAGCGCGAGCTGGCAAGCAAGGATTTTCTCTTCGAGAGAAAGTAGCCCAGTCTCAATGGTGATCTTCAGCACTGCACCATTGTCGTGCGCAATTTGCACCAGGCCGCGCATATCGGCTTGAACGCGTCCGCGGTTGCCGGACTTGAGAGCGCCGATGTTCATCACCATGTCGATTTCGCTTGCGCCAAGCCGAATTGCTTCGAGCGCTTCGTATCGTTTGGCACCTGTTGTGGTGGCGCCGAGAGGGAAGCCGACGACACTAGCGACCTTCATTCCCGTTCCAGCGAGCACAGAAGAGGCGAAGGCAATGTTGGTCGCGTTCAACATTACACAGGCAAATCCATATTCGACCGCCTCTCGACAAAGGCGTTCAACGTCTGCGGCTGTAGCTTCTGGCTTGAGGAGAGTGTGATCGATGATCGCGGCGAGGCGTTGCCAGTCCGATTGCGCCAAAGCCGCGCTGCGAGGCGCTTCCGAAATCTCAATAGGCATGGCCGAAAGTTGATTCTAACTCATTCGTCTCCGAGCGCGTTGGGCGGGATAACGCAGATGTCGGGAAGGTTGCGATAGCGCTCGGCATAGTCGAGTCCATAACCAACGACGAACTTATTGGGAATAGTGAAGCCGATATAGTCGCCCTCGATTTTCTTGATGCGACGAGCCGGTTTATCGAGCAGCGCGGCAATCTTCAGCGACCTTGGGTGGTGCGCGCTAAGAACATTGCGCAAATAGCTGAGGGTGAGGCCGGTGTCTAAGATGTCTTCTACCAGGATGATGTTCTGCCCCTCGACTGAATGATCAACGTCCTTGAGCAGACGAACCTCGCCGCTTTGCTGGTGGCCTTTGCCATAGCTGGAGGTGGAGAGGAAGTCGAAGGTAGCGTCGAGGCTGATGCAGCGCGCGAGATCCGCCAAAAAGATAGTCGCCCCCTTCAATACGCCGATGAGGATTACCTTTTGCCCGACGAAATCTCGAGAGATTTCCTCACCCATCTCCGCGACGCGGCTGGCGATCTGGTCTCTCGTGTAGAGGACTTCCAATCCAGAATGAATGACTGGAGCAGCCATAGTCGTATTCTGCCCCTTGCATCAGGCAAAGGGCAACTGCAAAAAGCCAAAAGCTGGGAGCTTATTACAGATTCATGTTATTCGAGAAACTTTACACAGCTCATCGATTGCCGGTTTGCGCTGGAATGACCGGTAGCAGGATTTGCGAAGGATGTTGCGCGTCGTGATAAATCGTGTTGGTCGCGATTGCCCAGCGACGGTTGTCGTTCAAAGGCTCTCCCGTATTGGGATTTACGTCGAAGCGAGGAAAGTTGCTGCTGGAGATGTCGAGGCGGATGCGATGACCTTGCTTGAACACCAACGATGTCGGATACATCTCGATGTTAAACGGATATATCTCGCCGGGTTTCATCAACTCCGCATGCTCCAGGGATTTGCGATAGCGCGCGCGCACGATGCTGTCGCCGATATTCAAGTCCACACCGCTGGGAAAATCCTTATTCGGTGGATATACATCGATCAGTTTGGCGGTAAAGTCGGTATCCGGCGCGTTGGACGATGCCCATAATTTCACAATCAGCCTGCCCGTAACCTCGGTGTCCTGCGGCAGAGGCTCGGTTTGGAACACTAGAACGTCGTTGCGCGACGATAGGGGGCGAGTGTCGTCGCAAGTCCAGGTTGAAACCCGGCAGCGCTGGTCGTAAGCGCCCTGTTCCATCAGGTTCTCGGAGTCTCCGGGACGCTCGATGGTGTTGTGTTTGGATGGTGGGGCATTGTGTGAGGAAATATTTCCGCCCAGCGTCGGCACTGGATGGCGAGGATCGAACTCAAACGAGGTTGGTTCCTCGCTGCCAGGCTTCTCAGGTGAAAGCGCTCCGTTGGTGTGGAGATAGTACGAGCTGGTGACCGTTCGCGCCAGCGGCCATTCGTGTTCGTCGCGCCAGTGTCCGCCGACAAAGATGCGGCCTTCGGGAGTCTTATGAGCATCGCCACCGCCCATCACAAAAATACGCACCGGAGGTTCGCGATCGACTCCGTCGTCGATTCCTTGCAGCCAATGATCGAACCAACGCTGCTCAAAAGCCAGAAAGTCGATCGCTGCGTCAGAGCCGAATTCCGCTTCGCCGGCATAACTATGGGTGCGGCCTCCGTGAGTCCACGGTCCCATGATCAGCCGCTGCAGGCTCTTCTTATTTTTCGCCAGCGTCACGTAGTTCATGTTGGCGACCTGCGTTCCCCAGGAGTCGTACCATCCTCCGAGGTGATACACCGGAATGTCCTTGTAATCGGCGACGTGTGCCACGACATCATCACCCGAGTCCTTCCAGAAACTGTCGTAATCGCCATGCGACATCGCTTGCACCAGCCAATTCTCGTAGTCTGGCGACAATTTCAACGGAGTGCTTCCACGCCGCAGTGGTAGGCCCTTGGCATACTCGCGCACCTGCTCTCCCAGACGAAGCAGTGCCTCCTGTGTCGCCGGATCACGGGCAGCGTCGCTACCCTCTGGTCCGCCGATGTTGAAGATCCAGTTCAGCCAACGCATCTCGAAGGCGCCATTGTGACGCACGCCATAGACGCCGTAATCCGACATGGCATCGGCGGGAATCATGGTGGTGAGGTACGGCGGATTGGAGAGGGCCAGCGCGTGTTGCGTTCCGCCAGGATAGGAGGTGCCGACTGTGCCGATCTTGCCATTGGACCACGGCTGTTCCCCGATCCATTTCACCGTGTCATAGCCATCGTGTCCGTCGTCGCGATAGGGAAACCAATGTCCTTCTGACGCGTAGCGGCCACGAATGTCCTGCGCGATCCCGATGTATCCGCGTGGAACGAAGTACTTCGCCCAGGGCTCGCCGGTTCTCTTGCCGTATGGAGTACGCTCCAGAATCACCGGGAACTTTCCTTCCACGGCCTTGCCATTCTGCGCCGGGCGATAGATGTCGCAGACCAGCTTTATGCCATCACGCATGGTGATTGAAACGTCATGATCGACGACGATTTCATATCGCGGCTGAGAAGCGGTCTGCGCCACGGCGGTCGTCAGCGGAGCGAATAGGGCAAGAAGCAGGAATCGTGATTTGCACATGGGAGGTAACTTTATACATAAGAGTGGCGGCGGAAAAAAGTCCGGTAATGTGCCTGTCGCTGGAGATTGCTTCCTGGGTCGTTGGGACGAGATTTCCCGCCCGAGCTGCGCTCACGCTTTACAATTCGACCACCAACTGGTTGCTCATTCGGCAGGCAGACTCACTTCGTTCCGCGGTAAAGCCCAGCAATCCCGAACGTATATGGAGTCCAGGAAACGTCTCGATATCCAACCGTCCGCATGCGGGCTAGCAACTCGTCTGGCGATGGAAATCGCGATACCGAGGCCGGCAAATAAGAGTAGGGTCCGCTTACGCCCGAGATCATGGTTCCTATTTTGGGAAGCACATTCCGAAAATAGAGTCCGTAGAGCTTACCAAGCAGTCCCCCCGGTTCGCTGAAATCGAGAATGCCTATCTCTCCTTCAGGGCGAAGCACGCGGTAAATTTCCCTCAGTCCACAATCGTAGTTCGCGAGGTTGCGAAAGCCGAATGCTGAAACCACGACGTCGAAGCTTTGGTCGGAAAAAGGCAAACGGAGAGCATCAGCTTGGACGGGAAGGATCAAATGGGAATGGAACTTTTGTTCGCCTCGCGCCAACATCCCTCGCGAAAAATCGGCGCCGATGATGCATGCGCGAGCTGCTTGCTTTCGTAGCGCTCGCGCCATATCGCCGGTCCCGCAGCAGAGGTCAAGCGCCCTCGCTCCCGGCCTACGCAGCCGTTGTCGCAACGAACGCGCAGCTCGCCACCACCAGATGCGGTCAATGTTCATCGACAAGACATGATTGAGAAGGTCGTAGCGCGGCGAAATCTCGTCGAACATGTGCTGTACGGCGAGGGCAGCCGATTGTTCGTCCATGGCTCCTTGTGGAGCAGCCCCAATCACAAGTTGCTGTTCGTCTTTGATATGAACCGGCATCTCACTTGCGCGACAGGTAATGCAGTTGTTGCACGGCGTCCGCCACGACCTCATCAGGGACACGATTGAAGATCGTGACCTTGCCGACAGAGATCGGTAGTACGAAATTCACTTTGCCATTCACGGCCTTTTTGTCTCCGTGAATGCGTTTGGCAATCTCCTCGCCGCGGCTATTCACTTCGGGCAACGGCGCATACGCAAGCACGCAAGACACAATTCGCTGCGCCAATTCGGGCGAGGTCTTGCGCACTGCCGTGCCGATCATGGCAGCAGCGGCCATCCCCCAGCCCACGGCCTCACCGTGGAGAAAATGACGATACCCAGTGTCGGCTTCCAGGGCATGTCCGATGGTGTGCCCAAAGTTCAATATGCGGCGCAGGCCCAATTCTTTCTCGTCTGCTGCAACGACTGCAGTCTTGATGCGCGCGCAGTCGTAAATCACTCGCTCCAGTAGTTGTAGATCTCGGCTAAGTAATCTCGCGCGCTCGTTTTCCGTAATCTCGAACAGTTTACGATCGCGGATCATTCCCGACTTGATGACTTCAAACAGTCCGGCGCGGAATTCCCGATCCGGGAGCGTCGTAAGCAGTTCAGGGTCGGAGATCACTGCACGCGGTTGATGGAATG
>Ga0307479_10005892_pt1 | contig 11220 bp, 10 predicted proteins | sample atmos_gasesECM4C_FD_203743 | JGI IMG/M metagenome (GOLD analysis project Ga0307479, IMG submission 203743) | Hardwood forest soil microbial communities from Morgan-Monroe State Forest, Indiana, United States - atmos_gasesECM4C_515 | ecosystem: Environmental > Terrestrial > Soil > Temperate... | reverse complement strand
CCGGGGAGGACGGCGCCTTCGATGCTGAAGAAGTTGCTGTGCTTGGCGCCCACGTCGGCGGTCGAATGGCCGATGTCGGGCACGCCCTGGGCCTGGAGGTAGTCGAGGGCGCCGTCCTGGAGCGGGGCCTCGATGATGGAGAAGGCGTTCTTGTTCTCGACCAGGTCCTTGCCGCCGTCGAGCGACCCGGCGGCCGTCGACTTGTCGTCGTCGACGACCACGTTGACGGTGCGATGGTTGATGCCGCCCGCGGCGTTGAGCATGTCGAAGTAGGCGTTGACGCCGTCGTTCCAACCGGCGCGCTGGGTGACGCCCGAGCCGCTCAGCGGCATGAGCACGCCGACGGTGATGGTGCTGGCGGTGACGCCAGGAGAGTTGCACGTGGCCGCCGTGCTGCTCGCGCTGCCCCCGCCCGTCGAGTTGTCCGACGAGCCGCAGGCCGCGAGTCCCAGCACCGCCGTGGACCCGGCCAGTACGGTGGCAAAACCTTTGCCCATCTGCATGACGGTGCTCCTCCTACCTGCGTGGCTGTTGCCCATTGCACCGGCAGCCGTGTCCGGGATTGGGGCCCACGTGGGCGTGCCCGCGTGGCACCCGCTTTGACGGCCGGGAGTATGAGCCCGAGTGCCGGTCACGGGCTCGCGATGATATGTACTATATTCAGAAATACGACCCAGTGGCAACAAACCCGCTGAGGCCAACTGTTGAGGAGCAGCCGATGAGCCGGGATTACCGCGTGATCTCCACCGACAACCACCTCGTCGAGGCTCCCGACGCCTTCGACCGGCTCCCGGCCAGGTTCAGGGACCGCAAGCCGACGATCATGCGCGGACCCGACGGCGGCGACGGCTGGAGCTACGACGGCAAGCCGCCGAGCTTCACCTTCGGCCTCAACGCCATGGCCGGCATCCCCTACGAGAACTACAAGCGCAGCGGCCTCACCCTCGACGAGATCCTGCCCGGCAACTACGAGGGCTCGGCGCACCTCAAGGACATGGACCTCGACGGCGTCGACGCCGCGGTGGTCTATCCCTCCTCACTCGTCGTCTTCACCATGGCCGACCGCGAGTTCGCCCTGGCCCTGCTGCGCTGCGCCAACGACTGGCTGATGGACGACTTCTGTGCGGCCGATCCCAGTCGCCTGTGGGGCCTGCCGCTGCTTCCCGTCGACGACGGCATGGACGAGGTCCTCGCCGAGACCGAGCGCATGGCGGCCAAGGGTGCGCGCGGCGTGCTGCTGCCGTTCTACGCGCAGAAGCCGTACCAGGACGCGTACTACGACCCGATGTGGAACGCGCTCGCCGATGCGGGCATGGCGGCCTCGGTGCACCGCACCATGGGCGGGCGCCCGCCGCAGAGCGAGGTCGTCGATCTGGTCACTCCCGGCAGCAACGTGGCGGGCATCGTCTACCGCTTTCTCGCCGACACGCCGCTGCTCACGACGCTGATCTTCACCGGCCTTTTCCAGCGCGTCCCCAAGCTCCGATTCGTCGCCGGTGAGGTCAACTGCGGCTGGCTGCCCTTCTGGACCCAGATGATGGAGCAGGAGTTCGAGCGCCAGCGGCACTGGAGCAACCTCCCCCTGGAGACCAATCCCACCGACTTCGTCGGCGAGAACGTCTTCGTCACCACCCTGGACGACGACATCGGCTTCGAGCTGGCCAGGAGCCACGAGGTCGTGGCCAGAACGGCGATGTTCTCCACCGACTATCCTCACAGCGTGACGCTCTGGCCGAAGTCGCGCGAGTACATCGACCGGCTCACCGCCGGTCTCCCCGCGGATCGCAAGCACGCCATGCTTGCCGGCAACGCGCTGCGCGCGTATGGAATCAAGGTCGCCGTCTGATGGCGAGTCAGCCGCAGCCCGCAGCCGACCACGACCACGTCATCGACACCGGCAAGGGCCAGTTCGACCTCAGCAACCTCGGCCTGATCCTGCCCGGAATGGCCGAGATCATGCCGCTCGTCGGCGCCCGCATCTGGAAGTGCTGGTACGCTGGCAAGGCGGGCAACAAGCCGCTCGCCGCGTTCCAGCTCAAGGAGGCGGTGGGCCTGATGGAGAAGGGCGCGTTCATGCGCCCCAAGTACAGCGAGAACATCGACAAGTTCATCGCCAACGAGGTGGCGGCGGTGCAGAAGGCGATCAACGCCGAGGACTGGGACGCCTTCGAGCAGAGCTTCGCCGCCATGGTCGACTCCGCCAACGCCTACCACGAGCTCTACGACAAGCCGTTCCTGCGCTGGAAGGTGCCGGAGACGCCACCCCCCGACCTGGACATGACGCCCCGCCGCTGATGCGGCGGGGCGCCACGCGCCACGGGTGGGAGGTGTGCGTTTCTAGCTGTTGGCGACGCCCGCCTCGATGCCGACCACGTCGCCCACGCTCAGCGAGGTGACGCTCTGCGCGAGCAGCTCCGCGAAGCGTCCTGTCAGCCCCGGCGCCAGCTCCGCGCCGGCGCCCTTGAGGTTGCCCAGCAACGCGGCGACGCGCTCCAGCGCCTTGCCGTTGCCGGTCGCCTTGATGGTGATCTCCCGCGCGCCGGAGTGGACCGAGTCGACGTAGCGGTCGGCGACGGCCGCCGCCGTGGGCGCCTCGCGGACGCCGAGGTCGGTGCCCACGTAGTGCCAGGACTCCCAGGTGTCGTCGCGGTCCTCGTAGTCGGGCACCTCGGTGAACAGCACCAGGTAGTAGAGGTGCTCGACCGCCTTCTGGATGCGCTTGAACTCGGAGCCGTGCGGCATCCGGCTGGTGTGGACCGTGATGTTCAGGGTCGCTGCAGGTGCGGCGATCATCACGCCACTCCGGCTGCCGCGCGCTGCGGCGTCGGGGTCAGCTCGGCGTTGACGTCGAGCCCGTAGAAGTCGGCGCAGTTCTTGACCAGCACGTCGTAGCGCACGTCCTCGGGGACGTTCTCGAAGAGGTCCTCGATCCAGTCGCGGGTGTGCGGGAAGGTGCCCACGCTGTGCGGGAAGTCGGTGCCGAACATCAGCATCTCGGTGCCGATGTAGTGGCGCAGGGTCATCGCCATGCGGTCGACGATGAAGCTGAACTTGATCTGGTCGCGGTAGTACTCGCTGGGCATGCGCGGCAGGTCGAGGTCCACGTAGTGGTTCCAGCGGCGGTAGAACTCGTCGAGCCAGCTGAGCGAGTGGGCCAGCCATCCCGCCTGGGTCTCGGCGAAGTAGATCTGCAGGTTGGGGAAGCGGTCGAGGACGCCGTAGACGATGAGCTGGCCGATGGTGTACCCGGGGCCGGCGCCGCCGCTCGCCGCCAGGGTGTCCCTGCTCAGGCTCGCCGAGCCCGGCGGCACGGGGCGGACGCCGCCGAAGTTGCCGTGCGGCGAGAGCTTGACGCCCAGGTCCAGCGAGGCGGCGAAGAAGCGGTCGTCCTGGGGCTCGTAGAACATGCTGCCGTTGGGCCATACGGCGAGGGCGACGCCGCGCAGGCCGAGCTTCTTGACGTGCTCCATCTCCTTGATGGCGTCGTCGACGCCGGTCTCGGGGAGCATGGCGATGCCGACCAGACGATCGGGCGCGACGCTGCAGTACTCCTCGGCGAGCCAGTCGTTGTAGCCGCGGATGAAGGCGCGGTGGGCGTCGACGTCGACGTCCTTGAGCGCGTTGCGGAAGAAGATCGGGCTGTAGACCGGCGGGAAGAGGATCTCGGCGTCGACTCCGTCGAGGTCCTGCTCCTGGAGGCGCTGGATGGCGTCGCCGCTGCCCGGCCGCCGCGAGCCGTCCTCGCGGTAGTAGCGCGGCTTGGCGGGGAGGAACTCGTCGTAGTCCCAGTCGGCGACGAGGTTGCCGCTGGCGCTGCGCTCCCAGCGCTGGCCGTCGATCTCGATGCGCCACTTGTCGGCGCCGTCGTCGTGCTTGACCAGCTTGGGCATCTTGTCCCGGTGCTTCTCCGGCACCCGGTGGACCCAGCGGTCAGCCGGGATCTCGTTGTGCCCGTCGGCACTGATGACCTGGTATCGCCTACCCATGGTGCTACCTCAACCTCCGAACCGCGACGGTCGCCAGGGCGCCGCCCAGAGAAGTATGATGACTATGATGAGGAACTTCAAGATTTCCGTCGAGGCTGCCGAGGGGACGGGCGGCCAGGCGGCGCAGCCGCCGGTTCCCACCGAGACCCTGGGCGGCATCCCTCTGCAGCCCGTCTACGGCCCCGACGACGCCCTGCCCCCCTACGCGGTGTCGCCCGGCGAGTTCCCCTACACCCGCGGCATCCACACCGACCTCTACCGCACCAAGCTGTGGACCATGCGCCAGTTCGCCGGCTTCGGCGACGCGCGCGAGACCAACGAGCGCTACCGCTACCTGCTCTCCCAGGGCCAGACCGGGCTGAGCGTCGCCTTCGACATGCCCACGCTGATGGGCTACGACAGCGACGCGCCCGAGTCGCACGGCGAGGTCGGCCACTGCGGCGTCGCCGTCGACTCCGTCGAGGACATGCACCTCCTCTTCAGCGGCATCGAGCTGGACAGGGTGACCACGTCGATGACCATCAACTCGCCGGCGCCGGTGCTGTTCGCGCAGTACCTCGTCGTCGCCGAGGAGCGCGGCGTGCCCTTCGACCAGCTCGGCGGCACGCTGCAGAACGACATCCTCAAGGAGTTCATCGCCCAGAAGGAGTACATCTTCCCGCTGCGCCCGTCGATGCGCCTGGTCACCGACGTGATCGCCTTCTGCAGCAGGGAGGTGCCCCGCTTCAACCCGGTGTCGATCAGCGGGTACCACATCCGCGAGGCGGGCAGCACCGCGGCACAGGAACTGGCCTTCACCCTTGCCGACGGCTTCGCATATGTGGAAGCGGCGCTGTCCGCCGGGCTCGACGTCGACGACTTCGCGCCGCGCCTGTCCTTCTTCTTCGACGCCCACATCGACTTTTTCGAGGAGATCGCCAAGTTCCGCGCCGCGCGTCGCGTCTACGCGCGCTGGATGCGCGAGCGCTACGGTGCCAGGTCGGAGCGCTCGCTCAAGCTGCGCTTCCACACCCAGACCGCGGGCGTCTCGCTGACTTCGCAGCAGGTGGAGAACAACATCGTGCGCACCGCCATCGAGGCGCTGGCCGCGGTGCTCGGCGGCACCCAGTCGCTGCACACCAACGCCTTCGACGAAGCCCTGGCGCTGCCCACCGAGAAGGCGGCGCAGGTCGCACTGCGCACCCAGCAGGTGATCGCCTACGAGACGGGCGTCCCCTCGGTCGTCGACCCGCTGGGCGGCTCGTGGTACGTGGAGTGGCTCACCGACCGCATCCAGTCGGAGGCGATCGCCTACCTGGAGGAGATCGAGCGCCGTGGCGGCATGGTCGCCGCGGTGGAGGACGGCTACCCGCAGCGGGAGATCGCCGAGGCGGCGTTCCGCCAGCAGCAGCAGCTCGAGGACGGTGAGCGGGTCATCGTCGGCACCACCGCGTTCGTCAACGAGGACGAGCAGCCGGTGCCGATCCTGCGCATCAATCCCGAGCTGGAGCGAACCCAGGGTGACCGCCTTGCCGCCCTTCGCGCCAGGCGCGACAACACGAGTGTGCAGAACCGTCTGCAGGAGTTGCGCGACGCCGCAAGCGACGAGTCGGCGGCGCTGATGCCGCGGCTGCTCGACTGCACCCGGGCGCGGGTCACCGAGGGGGAGATCATGGCGGCGCTCACCGACGTGTTCGGCACCTACCTGGAGAAGTCATGGTTCTGAAGCAGGCGCTCGCATGACACCCGAAGAGATCGTCACGTCCGTCTTCGCGGGGGTGCGCGGGCGCGACCACAACGCCGTCGCCAACCTCTACGCGCCCGACGCGCGCCTCACCGTGATGGACGGCACCGTGCACGAGGGACGCGACGCCATCCGCGACTTCTACCACAACGTCGTCACCGTGACCAAGCCCAATCCCCAGGTGGTCGGGCTGTTCGTCAACCTGCCGATGGTCGCCGCGGTGATCAACGCCGGCAGCACCGAGCACTTCGCGAACGCCGTCGACGTCTTCCACGTCGAAGACGGGGCCATCCGTTCCATGCGCATCTGCATGTTCACGGACGTCCCGGCACTCTCCGGCTGAGGCGTGGCCGGCGACGATCGGCGGCGGCCGATCCGCGTCATCACCGCCAAGGTCGGCCTCGACGGGCACGACCGCGGCATCAAGGTGATCTCCCGCGCCCTGCGTGACGCCGGCGTCGAGGTGATCTACGCGGGGCTTCGCCAGTCGCCGGCGATGATCGCCAGCGCGGCGGTGCAGGAGGACGTCGACGGCGTCGGTCTCAGCATCCTGAGCGGTGCGCACATGACCCTGTTTCCCGCCGTGCTCCGCGAGCTGCACGCGCTGGGCGCCGACGACATCACCGTCTTCGGCGGCGGCATCGTCCCGCCCGAGGACGTCGCCGAGCTGCACCGTCTCGGCGTCGACCGCATCTTCACCCCCGGTGCGCCGCTGGCGGAGATCATCGAGTACGTCACCACCGAGATGAAGACACGACATGCCCGCAAGTCCGCGTGACGCTGTGAATCAGTCCTTCGACCTGGTGATCGTCGGCAGCGGTGGCGGCGGCATGGTCGCCGCGATCGCCGCCGCCGACGCCGGGCTCAGACCGGTGGTCATCGAAAAGCAGGCCACCCTCGGCGGCTCGACGGCGATGTCCGGGGGCGGCCTCTGGATCCCCAACAACCCGCTGATGCGAGCGGAGGGGGTCGCCGACTCGTACGAGGACGCGCTGGCCTACTTCGACGCGGTCGTCGGCGAGCCCGATCGGGGGTCGTCGTTGCCGCGGCGCCACGCGTTCCTGACCTACGGCCCCGAGCTGATCTCCTTCCTCCAGGGCAAGGGCGTGCGGTTCGTCCGCGACGAGGGGTACAGCGACTACTACGACAACCGCAAGGGCGGCAAGGCGCGAGGGCGGACGCTGGAGGGCGTCGCCTGGGACGGGCGGCAGCTCGGCGAGTGGAGGAACCGGATCAACCCCGGGATCGCCCGCCATCTGGGGATGCCGGTGATGCTCAACGAGATCCGGCACCTGCCCAACTGGCTGCGCTCAGCGCGGTCGTTCCGCGTGACCATGCGCATCGCCGCCCGGACGTACCTGTCACGCATGCGACGCAAGGACCTCTTCACCATGGGTATGTCGCTGACGGGCCAGCTCACCAAGCTCTGTCTCGACGGCGGGATCCCGCTGTGGACGAACACGCAGGTGCAGGACCTGCTCGTCGAGGATGGGCGGGTCGTCGGCGTCCGAGCCGTGCGCGATGGGACTCCTGTGGTGGTGCGCGCTGAGCGGGCCGTGCTGCTGTCGGCCGGTGGCTTCGAGCGCAACCGCGCGATGCGACTCGAGTACACCGAGAACAGCAAGCCCAACGACGGCAGCCTGACCATGGCCAACCCGGGCAACACCGGTGAGGTCCTCGCCGCCGCCATCGCCCTGGGCGCGAAGACCGACTACATGGACGAGGCGGTGTGGGTCCCGACGACCAGACCTGAGGTCGCCGGGTCGACCCTGGCCCTGGCGCGGCAGCGCCCGCACACGATCCTCGTCAACAAGCAGGGCCGCCGCTTCTGCAACGAGTCGAACTCCAACGTCGAGGTCCCCCAGGCGATGTACGCCAACGACGCCGTCCCCGCGTGGCTCATCTTCGACGACGAGTACCGCCGCCGGGTGCCGTGGGCCTCGGGGATGCCCAAGCTGCGCACCATGCGCTCGGTGCTGCCCGGGCGAATGCCGCAGGCGTGGATCAGCAACGGCTGGATCAAGAAGGCCGCCACCATCGCCGAGCTGGCTCGCGAGATCGGCGTCGACCCCGACACCCTGGAGACGACGGTGCGCCGGTTCAACGAGCACGCAATCAACGGGCTCGACCCCGACTTCGGCCGCGGCGAGTCGCAGTTCAACAAGGTGCTCGGCGACGTCCGCCACAAGCCCAACCCGGCGCTCGGGCCGGTCGCGACGGCGCCGTTCTATGCCACCGAGGTCCTTCCCGGCGACGTGGGCACGATCGGCGGCGTCGTCACCAACGAGCACGCGCAGGTCCTCAGCCAGTCCGGCGAGCCCATCCCCGGCCTCTACGCCACAGGCAACCTGTCCGCGACGGTGATGGGCCGCGCCTACCCCGGCGCCGGCGCCAGCATCGCCCACACGACGACATTCGGCTACATCGCCGCGCGGCACGCGGCCACGGCCGCGATCAGCGCCAGGAGATGACCTCGTTGAGGGCGGCGCTCCAGCCCGTCCAGGCGTGCTTGTTGTACTCCACCATGTGCTCGCGCATCAGCTTCTCGGCCTGCGGCGCGTTGCCTTTGAGGATGGCCTTGCCGATGGCGATGTGCTGGCGGACGACCTCGTCGCGCAGCTCCCGCGGGTAGACGATGCCGGCCATGCGGTCGATGAACATGTCGACCAGCGCGGTGGAGAAGAGGTCGATGATGGGGTTGCCGGTCAGGGCGTTGACCACGTTGTGGAAGTCGCGCCCGGCCTGGAGGAAGGCACGGTTGTCGCCGGCCGGGTTCTCGCCCTGCTCCAGCGTGGCCACGATCTGGCGCAGCTTCTCGATGCCCTCGGCGGTGTGGTGCTCGGCGGCGAGGCGCGCCGACTCGGTCTCCATGACGATGCGCGCCTCCATCAGGTGGTGGAGGCGGACGCCGGAAGCGCGGTAGTAGAGCGAGGCCATGCGGCCGAAGTCGCGCCCGGTGGCCGCGGTGACCACGGGGCCACCGCCGGGACCGGAGCGGATGTCGAGGAGGCCGTGGACCTCGAGGATGCGCTGCGCCTCGCGCAGCGTGGTGCGGCCGACGCGGTACTGGGCGAGCATGGTGGCCTCGGGGGGCAGCACCGCACCGGGGCCGAGGCCGCTGTTGAGAACGTCGTCGAGGATCTGCCGGGCCAGGGCCTCGGCCTTCTTCTCGGTGCGGCCGCCGAGGAAGACGGTGGGGTGGTAGTCCGTCACCGAGGTGCGGACCGGCGCGCCGTCGGGCGCCTCTCCGTCGAGCGCGCGTGCCGGCCTGCCGGCGCGCGGCGCCACCGCGCTCGCGGCGGGCGCGTCCCGTGTGGTCCCGGCTTTACGGGTGGTGGTTCGACTCATCGGTTCCCCTGTCAGGCCTAGGTCGATCGTCCCCTCTCACCACGGTACGTGGAGCTTCCGTGGTTCCGCCGATTGAACACCTCGCAAGTATACGGCTGAGTAGAGATTCCGACGAGCGTATGCTCGTCGGGCCCAGGTTTGTCGAGATTGTTGTAGTCCATGATCATGATAGGTATACTTCGCGAACGCAACGGGCATCTGGGCGGGGGTTTTGTGGAGGAGCGCAGCGTGGACTACCGGGTGATCTCCACGGACGATCACATCATCGAGGCCCCCGACACCTTCGACCGCCTGCCGGCGAAGTTCAAGGACCGCCAGCCCAAGATCATGCGCGGCCCTGACGGCGGCGACGGCTGGAGCTTCGACGGCACGCCGCCGAAGAACACCTTCGGCCTCAACGCGGTGGCGGGCCGTCCCTTCGAGGACTACAAGGAGAGCGGCCTCACCTTCGAGGAGATCCTGCCGGGCAACTACGACGGGCAGGCCCACCTCAAGGACATGGACGTCGACGGCGTCGACGGCGCCACCATCTACCCGCTGGCCTCGCTGGAGGGGCTGACGGTCGCCGACCGCGAGTTCGGCGTCGCCTGCATCCGGGCGTACAACGACTGGCTGATCGAGGACTTCTGCGGGGTCAGCCCCAAGCGGCTGATCGCCCTGCCCGTCATCCCCACCGACGACGGCGAGAAGGTGATGCTGGACGAGGCCGAGCGGGTCATCGGCAAGGGCGCCCGCGGCGTCTTCCTGCCCTACTTCAGCCAGCACGAGTTCTACGACACCTACTACGACAACTTCTGGAAGCTGCTCAGCGACAGCAAGGTGGCCGCGGCCATCCACCGCACCATGGGCGGCAAGGCGCCGGCCGGCGCCGCGCGCCTGGGCGCCGCGATGACCAAGGACGCCCCGGGACTCAACATCTCCGGCATCGTCGAGCGCTTCTTCAGCGCGGTCACCCCGCTGACCCGGATGATCTTCACCGGCGTCTTCGACCGCCACCAGGACCTGCACTTCGTCGCCGCCGAGGTCAACGCCGGCTGGGTGCCCTTCTGGGTGCAGATGATGGAGCAGGAGTACGAGCGGCAGCGGCATTGGGCGCATCCGCCGCTGCAGCAGAACCCCTCCGTCTTCCTCGGCAAGAACGTCTTCGTCACCGCGCTCGACGACTACGTCGGCTTCGAGCTGGCCAAGAAGGACGACGTCCTGGCCCGCGCAGCCATGTACTCCACCGACTACCCGCACAGCGTGACGCTGTGGCCGAGGAGCAAGGAGTACATCGCCAAACTGACCGACGGCATGGACGAGCAGCGCCGCTACGGACTGCTCGCAGGCAACGCCGTGCGCGCGTTCGCGCTCAGCACCAACTAGCTTTCTTTTCGAGGGACCGATGGCACGCACCAACGGCAGCAAGCCAGCACAGACGGCGCAGGGACCCCTGGTGGGTCTCCGCGTCCTGGATTTCGGCCAGCTCATCGCCGGCCCGATGTCGGCGACCTTCCTGGCCGACTGGGGCGCCGACGTGGTCAAGGTCGAGCCGCCCAAGACCGGGGACAGCCTGCGGCGGCTCGCCCCCCACAAGGACGGGATCGCCCTGTGGTGGAAGGTCAACGGTCGCAACAAGCGTGCCGTCGCCCTCGATCTCAAGGACCCCGCGGATCGGGACGTCTTCTACGAGCTGGCCAAGGTGGCCGACGTGGCCATCGAGAACTACTCGGTGGGCACGGTCAAGGACCTCGGCGTCGACTACGAGACGCTGCGCAAGATCAACCCGGGCATCATCTTCCTGAGCACCAGCGGCTTCGGACAGACCGGTCCGTCAGCGCACAAGCGCGCCTTCGGGCGCGTCGCCGAGGCCTTCAGCGGCATGGCCTACATCACCGGCTACGCCGACCGCCCGCCGGTGCACGCGGGTGTGCCCGTGGCCGACTGCGTGAGCGGAGTGCTCGGCGCCGGGGCCATCCTGGCCGCGGTGTACGAGCGCGACCGCAACCCCAACCACGAGGGCCAGTACATCGACCTGGCGCTGTACGAGACACCGTTCCGGCTCATGGAGTCGCTGGTGATCTCCTACGACCAGCTGGGCATGGTGATGGAGCGTGGCGGAGAGAAGACGTCGTACGTCGCGCCCGTCGGCACCTGGCTGACCAAGGACGAGAAGTACGCGTC
>Ga0307479_10005891_pt1 | contig 11220 bp, 7 predicted proteins | sample atmos_gasesECM4C_FD_203743 | JGI IMG/M metagenome (GOLD analysis project Ga0307479, IMG submission 203743) | Hardwood forest soil microbial communities from Morgan-Monroe State Forest, Indiana, United States - atmos_gasesECM4C_515 | ecosystem: Environmental > Terrestrial > Soil > Temperate... | reverse complement strand
CGTACCCGTCCATCTTTATGGACAAATGGCCGACATGGATCCAATTCTTGAGTTGGCGGAGCAATACAAGTTGGCCGTCATTGAAGACGCCTGCCAAGCCCACGGCGCCCAGTATTTCTCGAAAAAGGAGAACCGCTGGCGGACTGCTGGATCCATGGGAAGGGCCGCCGCCTTCAGCTTCTATCCCGGCAAAAACTTAGGTGCATGCGGCGAGGCGGGAGCGGTCACGACCAATGATGAAGCAGTCGCGAGAGAATCGCGGATGTTAAGGGATCACGGGCAGTCAAAGAAGTATTACCATGAAATAGAGGGATACAACGGGCGGCTTGATGCGATCCAAGCCGGAATCCTGCAAGCAAAACTTGAGCATCTCGCAGAGTGGAATGAGCTTCGCCGCGCTGCGGCCTCGCGCTACCATGAGTTGTTTTGTACGATTGGCAGCGACAAGATCGTTGTGTTCAACGAGCCGGATTGGGCCCGATCTGTTTATCACCTTTTTGTGGTGAGAGTTAAGAATCGGGAAGAACTGATTAAGTACTTCTCATCCGTCGGTATCGGTACAGGAATTCACTACCCGATTTCCTTGCACCTTCAGAATGCTTATACAGCGCTTGGGTATAAGAAGGGCGACTTTCCCGTCGCAGAACAGGCCGCTGCGGAAGTCCTATCTCTTCCTATGTATCCACAATTGCGCGAGGACCAGCAAATGAGGGTGGTGAGCGAACTTAAGAAATTCTTAGTGACCCAAATGCAATCGCTCTTGCAGGCCTAGACTGCCTGACCATTCAGCATGCAACCCATTACAGAGTAACGGGGAACCCGTGAAGATCGTCACTATCGTCGGAGCGAGACCTCAATTCATAAAGGCTGCCGCAGTGAGCCGTAGGTTGCAAGGCCGACACGAAGAAGTTCTGGTCCACACCGGACAGCATTATGACTATGAAATGTCCGGCATTTTCTTTGATGGACTGGAAATACCCAAGCCCAAGGCAAGTTTAGGGGTTGGCTCGGGTTCGCATGGTGCTCAGACGGGCGCGATGCTGAAAGCCATTGAAGATGTCCTGCTCGTCGAACGCCCGGACTACGTTTTAGTTTACGGCGACACGAACTCAACCCTGGCCGGGGCGCTGGCGGCAGCAAAATTATCCATTCCGATTGCCCACGTAGAGGCAGGTCTCAGGAGTTTCAATCGCCGCATGCCTGAAGAAATCAACCGCGTGATGGCGGATCACGCGTCGAATTTGCTGCTTTGCCCGAGTGAGACTGCAGTCAGTAATCTGGTTGCGGAAGGCATCACGCAAAATGTTTACCTCGTGGGCGACGTGATGCTTGATGTTCTCAACTGGGCAAAACAACGCGCTGAGGCAAAACAGTCGGAAATCTTGGAACGATTTGGATTGAGCAAGCGGGCATACCTGCTGGCAACCGTGCACCGCAGCGAGAACACGGACGAACCGTCGCGAATCTCAAGTATTTTGAGCGCGTTTAATGTGATGGATGAGCCTGTCATCTTTCCTGTTCATCCGCGAGCCCGAAAGATTATCACCGAAATGGGTTTCCGACCTGAGCCTCACGTGTATCTAATCGAACCCGTAGGATATCTGGAAATGGTCAAACTCCTTGGCTCCGCAAGGCTGGCACTCACAGATTCGGGCGGACTGCAAAAGGAGGCGTACTGGCTCGGTGTGCCCTGTCTCACAATGCGAAACGAGACCGAATGGGTGGAGACTGTTGAGTCAGGCTGGAACATTTTGGTGGGTTCCGACCTGGACAAAATTGTCGACGCGGTGAACACATTTTCTCCGTCGGATTCTCATCCACTGTTGTACGGCGACGGGGACGCTGCCGGTAGATGTGTAGATCTTCTTGGGGCCAGATCCGAGGCGACGGGTCTTGCCGAAAGGGCCGAATATGCAAGCTAGCGCGAATAAATCAAAGGCCAGGGTGGCTGTTGTTGGTGTTGGCTATTGGGGCAAAAACCTCGTTCGAAATTTCCACGAGCTGGGAGCGCTTGCAGCCCTCTGCGACGCGGATAGGTCAGTTGAGGCGGCCTACAAGCGCTCCTACGGGGATGTTAGGTTTTGTACAGAATACCGCGAAGTCCTCTCGGATGCTTCGATCGACGCAGTAGCGCTGGCTACGCCGGCGGTGGCCCACTATGAAATGGCCAAGGCAGCCCTAGAAGCCGGGAAGGATGTAATCGTCGAGAAGCCCCTGGCAATTGACGTGAAGCACGGCGACGAACTTGTTAAACTGGCAGAAGAAAAGCACCGGATTCTGATGGTTGGACACATCCTGCGGTATCATCCGGCAATCTTGAAATTGCAGCAGTTGATCCAGGACGGCGCCCTAGGGAAAATCAATTATCTGTATTCCAATCGGCTCAATATCGGAAAAATACGGACTGAGGAAAATATCCTCTGGAGTTTTGCTCCTCACGATATCTCCGTAATGCTGTCGCTGCTCAATGAAATGCCGACTCGCGTTACTTGTCAGGGGAAAGCTGACTTGAATCACGGGATCCCTGACGTCACGTTAAGCCACTTCGAGTTCCCGAGTGGAGTCCAAGCTCACATTTTTGTCAGCTGGTTGCATCCGGTCAAGGAACAACGACTCGTGATTGTTGGGTCAGAAAAAATGGCGGTCTTCGACGACACGACCGAGCACAAACTGATTTTGTATCCTCACAAGGTGGAATGGAAAAATCGAATTCCCACGGCAGTAAAGGCGAACGGTGAAATCGTCAATCTGGAGGAGCAAGAGCCACTGCGCGCGGAGTGCCAACACTTCCTCGACTGCGTGGAATCCAGGACTTCTCCTGTGAGCGATGGCAGCGAAGGACTTAGGGTATTGCGAGTCCTGGATGCCTGTCAGCGGGCACTGCGCGATGGGGAAATTGCGCTGGAAGCCCCCAGAGTCAGGAAGGAAAAGCAAGAACATCCTTACTTTGTGCACGAATCCGCTTATGCTGACGAGGGGGCTCAGATCGGAGTTGGCACAAGAATTTGGCACTTTTCTCATGTGATGAAAGGAGCGCGGATCGGCGAGCGGTGTGTTATTGGACAAAATGTGAACGTCGATGGTGGGACGGTAATCGGAAACAACGTCAAAATTCAGAACAACGTGTCCGTCTATACCGGTGCGGTCATTGAGGACGACGTGTTTCTTGGCCCATCGTGTGTTTTAACAAATGTTACTAATCCCAGATCCCAGGTGAACCGGCACTCGTTGTACGAAACTACTCTGCTGAAGCGCGGCTGCACAATCGGAGCAAATGCGACAATCGTCTGTGGAGTAGAGATCGGCCGATACGCGTTCGTTGGAGCCGGTTCGGTGGTCACCAAGAAAGTCGCGGATTTCGGGTTGGTGGTTGGAAATCCAGCGAGACAAGTAGGTTGGATGAGCCGCCACGGTCACCGACTCCAGTCGCCAGACTCCAACGGAGTGATGTTGTGCCCGGAGAGCGGGTACCGTTATCAAGAAATTGAGCCAGGCGTTTTGCGCTGCCTTGACCTGGATGAGGAAGCACCGCTACCAGAGAACCTCAACAAGGGCACCAAATCTTACAAACAACTGAAAGAGGAAGCCACGTATGTATGTGCCACTACTCGATCTTAAGGCTCAATACACAACGATCAAGTCTGAAGTTGAAGCAGCGATCGCAGAGGTGATGGAGTCCCAACATTTCATCTTGGGACCGAAGGTAGAAGAGTGCGAGAAAGCGATCGCGCAGTATAGCGGCTGTTCGCACGCCGTAGGGGTTTCTTCCGGTACGGACGCCTTGTTGGCCTGTTTGATGGCGGAGAACATCGGCCCGGGTAACGAAGTCATTACCACGCCATACACATTCTTTGCAACCATCGGTGCGATCACTCGGCTGGGAGCTACACCGGTGTTTGTTGACATTGATCCAGTCACCTACAACCTGGACACAAATCAAATCTCAGCGAAAGTGACTGGTAATACCCGCGCAATCATCCCGGTTCACCTGTACGGCCAGATGGCAGATATGGATGGCATCATGGCTGTAGCCGGGAAACACAGTCTGGTAGTCATTGAAGACGCGGCACAAGCCATTGGCGCCGAGTATAAAGGCCGACGAGCTGGCTCTATCGGACACTACGGATGCTTCTCCTTCTTCCCGTCCAAGAACCTTGGCGCAGCCGGTGACGGCGGAATGATTGTCACAAACGACGCAGGACGGGCCGAAAAACTGAAGTGTCTGCGCGCTCACGGCTCGAAACCAAAATACCATCATAAGGTTGTAGGAGGTAATTTCCGCCTCGACGCGCTTCAGGCTGCAATCGTGAACGCCAAATTGCGGCACCTGGATGAATGGACCGCTGGCCGCCAGCAAAACGCAAAAAAATACGACCAACTTTTTTCGGAGGCTGAATTAGCCACTGCTAGCAATAAATCCTCACGTGTTGGCTTGCCAAGAGTCGTGACGGGCCGGCACATCTTCAACCAATACGTCATTCGGGTTTCCGGTCGGGATCAGCTGCAGGCTGCGCTCCAAAAGCGAAAGATAGGCACCGAAGTGTATTATCCGGTCCCCATGCACCTGCAAGAGTGCTTCGCTTGCTTGGGCCATGGAATCGGGAGTTTTCCCGAAAGCGAACGTGCGGCCAAGGAGACGGTGGCGCTTCCGATTTATCCGGAACTCTCTGGAGCCCAACTCAACTACGTGGTCGAGTCGATTCGTGAGTTCTTCGCGACTACTACCTCCGACATGGTTGTGTCAAACCAAGGAACTTCAGAGCTCGTCGGTCCTCCGATTCCTCGCTAATCCCTTGATCGGAGTCATATCCAAACCGGACCAATCTGCAGTGGTCGAAGAGTTCTTCGAACTCTTCAAGACACCTTGGGAGTACTACGAGCCAAGCCGCCCCTATGACGTGGTTGTGGCCACTGCCGACGAGATACCCGAAGTCAACACTAGGCTGCTCGTAGTATACGGGGCAGGGACTAAGAGCAGCGACGAGCGAAACGGCATTGCTGTGTGTTCGAGACATAAAGGCGTGTCCCTGGACTGTGAGGGAACTGCGCTCCCGATCTATGGCCAGCTAGCTACCTTTCAAGCAGAAGGCAAAAGCATCTCCTGTCTGCTTGGGGCAATTGGAATAGCTGGAGTGCGCGTCGCGTTGACAGCGAAGCCTGTGATGCTACGATTGGGGTATGATTTGTTTCAGGAAGTACAGCACCTCTTGTCAGTAGGCCAACCCGTCGAGCACGCGAGAATCCCCACCCTAGATATTCACATTTGCATGCTGAGGAAGTGGATACTCGGCGAGAGAATTCCCCTGTTGGAGATCCCCCCCGCCCCCGCAGGCCACGCCTTCACAGTTTGTTTGACTCACGATATTGATTTCTTCGGAATACGAGACCATAAGTTTGATCATACGATGTGGGGATTTCTGTACCGATCAACCGTCGGCGCAGTTCTAAACTTCATGCGGCGAAGAATCTCGATCAGCCGTCTTCTGAATACTTTTCGCGCGGCTGCCTCGCTTCCGCTCGTGTACCTAGGTTTGGCCAAGGACTTCTGGAGCCCCTTTGAGTGGTATCTGCAAGTCGAGAAAGATTTACCGTCGACTTACTTTTTGATCCCTTTTAAGCATCTTATGGGCGAACACGTACCCGGCAAACACGCGGCTTGGCGCGCGACGGCTTATGACGTTGGAGATATCCAAAGCTGGGCGGCAACTCTTAAGAGGGAAGGATGCGAACTCGGTGTCCATGGGATAGATGCCTGGCACAGCGCCGAGAAAGCTCGTATTGAGCTGGCGAGAATCGCAGGTGTTACGGGCGAGTCGGCGATCGGCATCCGTATGCACTGGCTGTTGCAGAACGCGAACACAAGCAATGTTCTCGATGAGGCGGGATATTCGTACGATTCCACAGCAGGTTACAATGAGACGATAGGGTACCGCTGCGGGACTTCCCAAGTCTTTAGTCCTTTGGGTGTGAAGACTCTCCTTGAACTTCCGCTGCATATCCAAGACGGGGCGTTGTTCTACCACAACAGGCTCGATCTATCCGAGCCAGAAGCTGAAATACGGTGTAAAGATCTGATTCAAAATGCGGGACAATATGGAGGGGTGGTTACCGTTCTCTGGCATGACAGAAGTCACGGGCCAGAACGGTTTTGGGGCGATTTTTACATCAGCCTGGTCCAAGTATTGAAATCCTCCGACGCGTGGTTTGCCACGGCTGCAAAAGCAGTGAGCTGGTTTCGGAAGCGACGTGAAGTGCGCTTCGATCGTTTGGAGTACGCTTATGGGACACGAGCGGTATGTCTTGAGGAACGAGAGGGAACGCTGCCGGGCTTGTGCCTAAGGGTCTATCGGCCCTTTGTCGAAAACGACGGACGGCCCTCCACCGAGCCGAGGGTCACCTACACGGACATTCCGTGGAATACTGCAAGCATTTTCGAGCTCGATTCCTCACTCCAGAAAATCACCGAACTACCGGTTGGACTGTCGCCACTCCGGAATTGCTGATGAAGTCTGTCTGTATTGTCGTTCAAAACGTTTACGACATGGATGCGCGCGTGAGGCGAAAAGCTGAGGCTTTGGCATCGGCGGGTTATTCCGTCGACGTTTTGGCACTCGCCGGGCCGAACGCCAAGAAGTCTTATACACTCAACAATGTACACGTCCACACACTTTCCTTGGACAAGAAGCGTGGTTCTTTGGCTAGGTACATCTATGAGTACGCCGCATTTTTCATATGGACGTTCTTCCGCTTGCTTCGGTTGACACGGCAGAGAAGATATGCGGTTATTGACGTGAATACGTTGCCAGATTTCTTGATCCTTGCTGCAGCTCCGGGCAGATGGCTAGGAGCCAAGCTGGTTTTGGACATGCACGAAATCACTCCTGAATTCTACATGTCTAAGTATGGCGTCTCGGCCGATTCTAGGCTAATTCGCCTCCTCAAATACTTGGAGAAAATTAGCTTTAATTTCGCCGATCACGTGATCACCATCACCGAGCCCATACAGGAGCTGCTAATTAGCCGCGGGCTAGGTCCAGCTAAAGCCATCGTGGTCATGAATTCGGCTGACGAAACGCACTTTTCCTCGAGCAAACCTTCTTCAACTGCCGATGGAACTTCAGATGGATTCAGAATGATTTATCATGGGACTCTTACGAGATTATATGGGCTCGACATAGCGATCGAGGCATTCCATCTTGCGCACAAACAGATGCCTGGAGCGGAACTCTGGATTCTCGGCTCCGGGACCGAAAAGGAAGCCTTGGAAGAGCTTGCGCGAAGACTTGGGTTAGATTCAAAGGTCAAATTAGTTGGGCAGGTACCTTCTTCCGAGATCTCATCCTGGCTCCAAAGAGCTGACGCTGGCGTTTTGCCAATCCGGCGCGATATGTTTCTGGATTTTGCGTTTCCCAATAAGTTGCCTGAATTCATAATTATGGAAAGACCGGTGCTCATGTCTCGTCTGAAAACGATACGGCACTATTTTAGTGAAGAAGCGCTCAGTTATTTTGAACCTCAAAATTCCGCGGATTTGGCCAGGCAAATGGTCAATCTTTACCGGAATCCTGGTTTGCGCACCCAACTGGCAGCGAGAGCCAAGCAAGAGTACATCCCTTTACGTTGGGAAGTAATGAGGCAGCGGTACTTGAAATTGATCGAAGACTTGGCGGGGTCTACTTGTCCCATGACCCAACGCTCCTGCGCCACCGAAATGACTGCCGCGGAAAGATAAAAAGGAAACTGCTGCACGGACCCCGTCGCATGTCACGACATCAGAGTTCGCCAACTTCGACACCATTGACGCCTGAAGCGTTCTCTTCGGGCTGCGAAGTCGTGATTCTTTGCTGGAACGCACCCGCGGTCTCAGATGCCAACGCTCACAAGATTGCGGCGTTCCTGGGAGCAGACGTCACGTTTGTGTGCCTAACGACTGCGGTGTTGCGCGATGGTGCAGCACTTCAGGAATTAGTACCCAGATGCACTTCTATCATCGTCGACGCGGCAACGCTTGCCAAGGCGGCCGAGGCGATGAAGAGCGGGATCAGCGGACTACGCGGCCTGACAAGCTTGGCGGAACATGTCTTCATCTTCGGATTCCAACCGACAGACCGTCACAGCGCGATCTTGCGGGCTCTATCTTCGGGTGGTCTGCTTGGAATCCAGCCACTGCCCGATACCCACGCGACGTTTCACGTTTCCGATGGTCATCGTGAATGGTGCGGTCAACTCTCCGGACTCTCCCTGGGAGCGGTGGACGCAACGAGAGAGAGTTGTTTTGTCGAGTCGAGCGAAGAACGACGGCACGACGTGATTATTCGGGCGGGCGACAAACCCTTCTTCATCCGCAGCGACCATGACGGGGCACAATTGTTCGTCGTTGCTTGTGGCGAGTTAGCTGATTTGGACGAGAAGGTACGACGTGACGCTAGTGTCCTACAATGGTTCTCCGGGCTAGTACCACTGATGATGTTTTTCCGGCGAGCCCTGGGAAACCGCGTCTGGCACAACGACAACCCACGAGCCTGCTTCATCATCGACGATCCCATATTGACGAACTCTTATGGGTTTCTCGAGTATCGGCGACTCGCGGAAATCATGCGTCAACAAAGGTTTTCCACGTGCATCGCTTTCATCCCGTGGAATTATCGGAGGTCGAGCAAAGAGGTCGCTGAGCTCTTTTCATCCAGTCACCCAATGTCTTCTCTTTGTGTGCATGGCTGCGACCATACAGGTGGGGAGTTCGAGGCAACCGACTTCGAGTCGCTTCATAAAAAGGCTCAATTGGCGTTGGAGAGAATGCGAACACACCAACGGCTCTCCGGGGTCCCGTTCGATGACATCATGGTGTTTCCACAGGGACTCTTTTCTCCCGAAGCTATTACTGCCCTGAAGGCCTCGGGATACTTGGCCGCTGTCAACACCGATCTCTGCCCGTCGATCATGACAGAAACGTTGGTCGTTCGTGATCTGTTGGAGGTGGCGGTCACCAGGTTTGCGGATTTTCCCCTGTTTGGCCGTCGCTACCCACGTGAGGTTGCGGAGTTCGCTCTTGACCTCTTCGTTGGAAAGCCAGCCTTGGCGGTCGAACACCACGGCTATTTTCGAGATGGATATCATGCACTTGAAACGTTCATCGCACGAGTAAACGCTCTCGAAGAGCGACTCGAATGGACTAACCCCGCTACAATTTGCTCTCGCGCCTGCCTCACTAGAACGACTGAGGACGGCGATGTTTATGTGCGGTTTTACACGAACCGCTTCCTTCTTAAGAACGACGGAACACAGACTCGTAGTTATATTCTGCTTCGGCGGCAAGCACCCGACGGGCCTTCACCATCGGTGACGATGAATGGACGCGGTCAGGACTATGAGCGAGAAGACGGGAATTTCAAGATACATCTGTCATTGGACGCTGGGCAAATCGCCGAGATCAGGATTCTATCTGGCAGACCTAATTCCCCTGACTTCTCGCGTCAGCAGACGACAATCTACAATGTGAGAGTGCGGGTTCGCCGCATGCTGTGTGAATTCCGCGACAATTATGTGGACACCAATCGAGTTTTAGACAGAATTGTCTCCACAGCTCGAACTTTTCGGTCCCGACGCAAAGCTTTAAGAGGCGCTGCTGGTCAGCGGCGTGAATTGGATCGCAACAATCTCTCAATGCTTTTCTAGACAGTGAGCTCGCCTTGTCTCGCCGTTCGGCGGCTTGTGAGAGAAACCATGCTGACAAAATTACCTAGTTATGTGCTCGTGACACCTGCGCGAAATGAAGCTGCTTATATCGAGAAAACCATCAAGTCGGTCGTCGCACAAACTATGGTCCCTCTAAAATGGGTGATCGTTAGCGACGGCTCGGCCGATGGAACAGATGACATTGTGAGGAAATATGCGGCTGACCACCCTTGGATTGAGCTGGTCCGGATGCCCGAGCGGGCCGAACGGAATTTCGCCGGAAAGGTGCATGCTTTCGACGCTGGGCATGCCAGGGTCAGTGATCTGAACTACGAGGCAATTGGGTGCCTGGACGGCGATATCTCGTTTGACGAGGAGTATTTTTCTTTCTTGCTTGGTAAGCTGGCTGAGGATCCCAGACTAGGATTGGTCGGAACGCCGTACAGGGACCCGCTCAATGACCCATACGACTATCGCTACGTGAGTATCAACCACGTGACCGGCCCTTGCCAATTGTTTCGCCGCGAGTGCTTCGAAGCAATCGGGGGATACATGCCGGTGAAAGGTGGCGCCATTGATCGGATTGCGGATATTTCGGCCAGAATGAAAGGGTGGCAGACCAGAACATTTACCGAGAAAATGTATCTGCATCATCGGGCCACCGGGACCTCCCAGCAAAGCGCGTTGATGTCGAAATTCAAGGATGGAGGCAAGGACTACTCGGTGGGTAGCAGTCCGGTTTGGGAATTGTTTCGAACAGCCTATCAGATGACCAAGAAGCCGTTTATCTTGGGAGGCTTGATGACGGGAGCTGGTTACGTCTGGTCTCTATTGCGACGAGTCGAGAGGCCGGTTTCTCCCGAGATGGTCGAATTTTGCAGGCGGGAGCAGATGCAGAGATTGAAGGCGTTGTTGGTCGGCAAGACGCAGGTTAGTCGGGATTCTCATAATTGCAACCTAGAGACGCCATGAAAAAGAAACCGTTCATTAAAGTTTGCGGGAAGGACATTAAAGTCGAAGGACGCCTGATTCGTATCGCCCGCCCAGATGCGGACACCTATGAGTCCCTGAAGGCTCCCGAAGGAATGCTCGAGGGCTTGCGGAAGTCTGGAATCCGGATTGACCTGTTCACGTTCATGCAGATAATGCCTCAAACGGTGCCGACTTTTGTCTACCCCATGGAGTGGGACAACCTTGCGATACTGGAGGTATCCACTTTCGATCACTGGTGGACAAAACAGATCGACTCCAAGACTAGAAATATGATTCGGAAAGCGGAGAAAAAGGGAACCGAGACCCGCGAGATTCCCTTCGACGATGCCCTCGTCCGGGGAATCTGGGGAATTTACAACGAGTGTCCCGTTCGCCAAGGGAAACCCTTCAGCCACTACGGGAAGGACCTGGAGGCGGTCCGTGAGCACGCCGCAACTTTCCTCGATAGCAGCATCTTCGTCGGGACGTTTCTCGGCGAGCAACTAATTGGGTTTGTTAAATTGACAACCGACGAAGCAAGAACGCAAGCGAATGTGATGCACATAATCTCTA
>Ga0307479_10005889_pt1 | contig 11220 bp, 10 predicted proteins | sample atmos_gasesECM4C_FD_203743 | JGI IMG/M metagenome (GOLD analysis project Ga0307479, IMG submission 203743) | Hardwood forest soil microbial communities from Morgan-Monroe State Forest, Indiana, United States - atmos_gasesECM4C_515 | ecosystem: Environmental > Terrestrial > Soil > Temperate... | reverse complement strand
GCGGTCCTCCGTTTTCTGATCTGCGACTTCGGATCTCTCGCCTCATTTCATCTGCCTGCGCACCCGCTCCAAGAACTGCTGCGCATCGAGCGTTGCCCGCAACTCAGCAACGCCCAGCGTGCAATGCGCCAGCACCTCGTAGCTTCGCCGCCTTGCCTCCATCAGCGCCGGATAACATCGCGCGACGGTTTCCCGCGGCGTCTCTCCGCTTTGCGGTTGAAACGCGCCGCGCCACAGCACCGGCTTCGGATCGTTTAAATATCTTTCGATCAACAGTTGCTGCTCTTTCGCCGTCGCCGCCAGATACACAATGGTCATCTGTCTCCGCAGGCGCATCAATAAGTGATTTCCCGCATAAATCACGCTGCCAGTGGTGTCTAGCACCAGGGAAGCGTCCGGCTTCTCCTCGAGCTCCTGCAAAACTTCACGCAACGTGGAAACCTCTTCGACGAGGTAGGCGGCCTCGCGTTCCGCGTAGGTCGCGCTGTCCGGCCAGCCCATCCAGGCGGCCACGCCGCTGATTCCCGCATATCCGCCCGGGCCAAGGCGCGGTCGGAGCCTCTGCTCGATGCGCTCGTCACAGAACAGCGCGGGCGCCCCTTTTTCCGCTAACTTCTTTGCCCAGAACGTCTTCCCAGCGCCGGACATGCCCACGAGCGCCAGTCGCATGGGCCTTTCTCTGCTGGTTTCTCGACGCATAAGAGAATTTTCTACAATAGCCTGTGCCCGCCGCGGGAGCAACCCGCCTATCCTCGGCTTATCCAAGAACTGTGTGCAAACCTGGAACCTGTCCTCGCGGACGGCTTGCGACACCCTCACGCAAGTGGTACGTTTAAAAACGACCCGGCTGCTTTTGTGCAGCCCGGTCCGGCGTGTTTGCGGGAGCTCCCGAAGATTTTTTCGTTCCCCAGATTCGAGGAAATTTTCGACGGACAATTTGAGACTGACCCCGGTTCGAACGGGGTCAACTCGAGACCCACGCTGTAGATCTTTCGTGACGCGAGTTAGGTCCGGCGTAACCGGACAAAATCAGGAAGTCCTAGGGGGACTCCTCGCGCGCGGGGTTTTCGGTGTCTTACTGGTTTGGAAACGACAATCGTTTGCCGCAGGCGCGGCTGGCCGTAGCCTCCTACGTCATCGTGGGCATGATCGGCGTGCTCTTGCTGGGTTTCTGGAAACTCCAGGTCATCGACTCCGACAAGTACGACACGCTCGCTGAGCGCAACCGCGTCCGTGAAATTCCGATCATCGCGCCGCGCGGCCGCATGCTGGACCGCGACGGCCGCGTGCTCGTCGACAACCGGCCCTCCTTCAGCGTCCTGCTGTTGCGCGAGGACATGTCTCAGGTAGAAAAGCACCTTGGCGCCATCTCCGATGGCCTCGGCATCCCGATGGCCGATCTCGAGGAGCAGCTCAACAACACCAAAGACCTTCCCCATTTTGAGCCCATCATCATCAAGCCCGAGGCTTCCCAAGCGGACGTTGCCTTTATTGAGTCGCACCGCGTCGACATTCCGGTGCTCGAAATGATTTCCGTTTCTCGGCGGCGCTATCAGCCCGAGGGCTTCCTCTCTCATGCCGTGGGCTACGTGGGCGAGGTCAGCGAGGAGCAGATCGAAGAAAGCAACGGCAAACTCCGCCCCGGCGACTTCGCGGGCAAGAGCGGCCTCGAGCGACAATACAACGACATCCTGATGGGCACGGACGGCAAACGCCGCGTGGTCGTAAACAGCGTCGGCAAAGAAATGAAGGACATGCGGCTTTCCGAGCAGGAAGCCATCCCCGGCAAACAGATTCAGCTCAGCATTGACTATGACTTGCAGCTCGTCGCCGAACAATCCCTCGGTGCGCGTCCCGGCGCGGTCGTTGCGCTCGACCCGCGCAACGGCGAAGTCCTGGCCATGGTCAGTCACCCTGCGGCGGATCCCAACGATTTTGCGGTGCGCATCTCCGGCGACGAATGGAAGCGACTGAACGAAGACCCCGAGAAGCCCTTGCTGAATCGCGCCATTCAGGCGCAACTCGCTCCCGGCTCCGTTTTCAAGATTGTGACCGCCACGGCGATGTTGGAAGACCACGTTCCTTCGGAGAGTTTTAAGACCACCTGCCCTGGCTATGCGACCTTCTTCGGCCGGCAGTATCACTGCTGGGTTTACTACGCCAAGACCGGCCGCAAATCACACGGAGTCACAGATCTGCACGAAGCCATCCTGAAATCGTGCGATGTGTTCTTCTACAACGTGGGGCTGCGCCTGGGAATCGAGCGCCTGGCCTACTATGCCAGCCACTTCGGCATCGGGCACAAAACCGGGATTGATCTTCCTTCCGAAGAGCCTGGCTTGATGCCCTCACCGGGATGGGTCCAGCGCGTTCTGCACCGCAAGTGGTATCAAGGCGAAGTGATCTCTGTGGCCACGGGTCAAGGCGCCGTCACGACCACTCCGGTACAGCTCGCGCGCATGATCGGCGGCATCGCTTCGGGCGGCGTCTTCATGCAGCCGCACATGCTTAAGGACGCGCCCAACGTCGGCGTCGAACGCTTCCCGATCTCGGAACCGACGGCTGAAAAGATTACCGACGCCATGTATGGCGTCGTCAACGAACCGGGCGGGACGGGAGGTCAATTGCGGCTCGCGGGGATCGAGCTCAGTGGCAAGTCCGGCACCGCACAGGTCATCGGTTACGATACCCTCGCTCGCATACATAAACAGAAAAAATTCGATGACAACGCTTGGTTTGTCGGTTACGCCCCGCGCCGCAACCCGGAGATCGTCGTATCCGTCCTGGTGCAGGAAAGCGGAAAGCACGGCGGCGAGGCTGCCGGCCCCGTGGTTCGCGATGTCATCAAGGCTTACTACGACAAGAAGAACAAGAAAGAAGGGCAGTACACGGCGGAAACCAAGGCGCCTGCGCCTCAGAGCAAACCGGTCACGACGGTCGTGAGCGTACCGCGTGCGCCCCGCGTGGCCCTCAAAAGACAAGAAGCCGTCTCCGCCACAACCGCGCGGCCCGTCTCGGAGCGGGAGCGTTGATCACACTCATGCCGCGCCCATCGACAAACCGCAGCGTCACGGCTCGACGCGCCAGGCGCGCATCAGCTCTTTCTTCTTATGCAATGTGGCCGGCTGCGGACTCTGGACTTCCTCGATGAAAAACGCACCCGGTACACGCGATTACGACTGGTGGCTTCTCGCCATCCTCACCACCATCTGCGCACTTGGCGTGATTGAAATCTATTCTGCCACCCACGGCAGTTCGCTAGCGGGCATGCACTGGAAGCAGGTGCGCTGGCTCGCCGTCGGCTTCGTCTTGATGTTCGCGCTCTCCCGGCTCGACTACCATCTGATTCTGGATCAGGCCCCGGTTCTCTACCTGCTCAGCATCGCGGCCCTCATCGCCGTGCTGTCGGTGGGCCACACCCGCTTCGGCGCGAAGCGCTGGATCAACCTCCCTGGTATCGGAGAACTCCTCCAGGTGTCGGAATTGGTCAAATTGGTTATAATCATTGTGTTGGCGCGCTTCTTTGCTGAGGTGCGCTCGGATGAGCTTGATCTGCGGGACCTTATCAAGGCAGGATTGATTGTGGGGGTTCCGCTGATCTTGATCCTGAAGCAGCCCGATCTCGGCACAGCCCTGGTGCTTATGCCAATGTTGGCGGTTGGCGCTTTTTTGGCGGGCTTGAAGTGGCAGCACACAGCGGTTTTTTCCTTAGTGGGGATTTTCCTGATCGGGGCGGTTTTTTACCCGCCCGTCAGCAGGCGCATCCTCAAGCCGTATCAGCGGGAGAGAATCACTTCTTTCCTGCACCCGGAAGAAGACGCCAAGGGTTCCGGCTATCAGCTTTTGCAGTCCAAGATTGCCGTGGGCTCGGGCGGCTTCTGGGGCAAAGGATTCGGCAACGGCACGCAGAATCAACTGGGCTACATTCCGGTCCGTTATTCGGATTTCATCATGTCGGCCTGGGCTGAAGAACAGGGCTTTAAAGGCGTGCTACTGGCTCTCGGTCTGTATATGGCGCTTCTGCTCCGTTTAGTGCAGAATGCTCAACGTGCGAAAGATCGCGCGGGAATGTTTCTTGTCATGGGCGTTGCAGCAGCGCTTGGTTTCCATGTGCTGGTTAACGTGGCGATGGTGATTGGCGCGATGCCCGTCACCGGCATTCCGTTGCCGTTGATGAGCTACGGAGGCTCCGCCACGCTCTTTGTTTTCCTGGCGATTGGTCTGGTGATGAATGTTCGGCTTCGCCGCTTTGTCAACTGATCGGCCGCGGGCCCCGCGTGGCATTCCCGCTGCGTCGGAATGCGCCGGAGAAGTAATGAGTAGTGAACCATTATTGGTAAGTCAGGAAGTAACTAGAATTGCTGACCCCGGCTAGGCCAGGGTCACAGGCTAAAGGATTTTCAGAGTGAGGACAGCGTCGTCCGCCGTTCGCCCAGCCAGTTCCTGGCAACGGGCTAACCTCGATATACCGAGGACATCTTTTTCCTCTGGCTTCGAACACCAGGCCGTCTCCCTATCGGTGTGTCCAGCGTCCTTCCCCTTCGTTCCGGGAGGACTTTCCGTTTTCTGGGCCCGTGACGGGCAGAAGCTTCGGGCGATGCGTCCTAGAGCGGACTCCGGCCAGGCTGGCGTCCCCTTCAAGGAGCTTTCATGTCAAAAGAATTGGTTATCTCCGCGTCCTCCCACGAACGGCGGGTCGCGATTTTGGAAGAAGGTCAGCTAGTCGAGATTTACATCGAGCGGGAAAAGGAATTCGCTCTCGTCGGCAGCATTTACAAAGGAAAAGTCACACGCGTCCTCCCCGGCATGCAGTCTGCTTTCGTGGACATCGGCCTCGACGGCGATGCGTTTCTCTACGTCAGCGACGTCTTCGAAAACCTCGAGGATTACGAGCACGGCCAGCCTCACGAGCAGCATGACCAGCCTCTGCCCGTTCCCGCAATGCCGCAGGGTAACGGCGCGACCGTCGAGCTGCTCCCCGGCGAGTCGCTCGCTCGCGCCTCCGAGCGGCACGAGGAGGCACACGCCGAGGAGTTCCGTCCTCAGCTTCCCGCAGAACACCAAGCGGTGTCGCCGGAGGATGCCCCGGGCGCGACCGGCCAGCTACCCGGGCCGACCGAAGAGCAACGCGCTGGCGAACCGCCGGCCTCTGAGGAAGGCACCCGCGCCGAATCGGTCGAAGAGCGTCAGCCCGACTCGAACGCTTCGGCTCCGCAGAATTTCTCGCCTCGCTTTAACCCTACTCAGAATTATTCTCGCCGCTCCGGGAACGACCGGCAGGGCCAGAATTACGGAAGGGGCGGTGATCGCGGCCGCGGACGCTTCGGACGTCGCGGCGGCCGTCATCGTGGCGACCGTCAGCAGGGCGGCCCGGGCGGACGAAATCTTCCTCCGTCCAAGTATGCTTCGCCCCAAAGCGGCGAATTTCGTGGCTACGACAATCGCGGTGGCCAGCAGCGCGGTTATGACAATCGCCGCCAGGAGGGTCCGCGCAGTTCGGGCGCATCGCCCGCAGATCTCGGTGAAGAAACCATTGTCCTTCCCGGCGAGTCCCTCGCAAAGTACCGCGACAAAGCCGCAGCTTCTCCAGCCGCTGCCCCGATAGCCGACCAGGGGTCCCGTACGGAGCCCTCGGTCGGCGACGAAAGCTCTCCACGCCCGGCCAATACTCCCCCGGTTGCCACTTCCGGCTCCGGCGGCGTGCCTCGCCGCTTTTCCGGCGGCTTGCCCAGTTGGCTTCTGGCCGAGGCCGGGACGGAGGCCCCCTCCGCCGAAGCCGCTCCGGCGGAAGCAGAATCGCTACGGGCTCCTGCTGCCGAGCAGAGTGAGCCGGAACGCCATCATCGCCATAATGATGTCGATCTAAACGAGGATCAGGTCGCCGCTTTGGCTGCCGATCTCGTGGAAGCCAAGCACGAAGAAGCCACCGCCGAGGCAGAGGCCGATACCGTCGTCGGCGGCGCCGTCTTCGAAGAAGAAGATACCGAAGAGGAAGCCGAGGCCACTGAGGAATCGCAATCCGAGAACGCCTCCGGGCTCAGCGCGGAGGAGGTTGCCGACCTGGAGGCGCGCCGCGCCGCCGACCGCGCGGATTTCGCCGCGGATGTCGCGCAAGAGACCGCCGAACATGCCGCTGCCTTGGGCGAGCACCAGGAAGTGGAACAAGAACAGGAAGAGCTCGAAGGGGAACTGGGTCGCACCGAATCGGAAGCGGAAGACCTTTCGCCCGCGGTCGAATCTTTGGAAGAACCTGCTGAAGGCGGACAAGTTCGCGCCGAAGCTGAAGTCATCTCCGCCTCAGGCGGCGAGCCCGTTGCCGAAGCAGCCGTTTCCGAAGAGGCCGAACTCTTGCTACCCGGCGAAACGCGCGCTCCCCGAACAGCTTCGCCGCGCGATTCCGCGCGCATCGGCGGCAACCCGCGCTCGCGCTTCCAACGGCCCTTCCGGCGCGATCGCGGCGGCCGTCCCGATCGGCGCGGCGGCGACCGCGGCCGTCAACGATTCGAACGCCGGGGCCCCGGCGGCCGTCACGACCGCGGCCACTCCGCTCCACGCCGTCCGCAGCTCATCTCGGAAATGCTCAAGCCCGGCGAGGAAATCGTCATCCAGATTGCCAAGGAGCCGCTCGGCAAAAAAGGCGCACGCATTACCAGCCACGTCGCTCTGCCCGGCCGCTTCCTGGTCTACATGCCCACGGTTCATCACACCGGCGTATCCCGCAAAATACTTTCCGCGGAAAATCGTGCGCGCCTTCGCCGCCTGGTCAGCGAAGCCAGCCACAATTATCCCGGGGGCTTCATCGTTCGAACCGCGGCCGGCGCCGCCACCGACGACGAAATCCGCGCCGACATCGATTTCCTCGGTAAGACCTGGGCCGAAATCAAGCAGCGCAGCGAGGAGCGCAAGGCTCCTGCCCTGCTCCACCGCGACCTCGACCTCGTCGAGCGCATGCTGCGCGATTACGTCAGCGATGATTTCGCCGCCATCTGGATCGACAGCGAAGAGGAGTACCGTAAAGTCGTCGATTTCGTGAATCGCTTCCAGCCGAAGCTGGTCAGCAAGGTCAAGCTCTACACCAAGGAAACGCCCATCTTCGAAGAGTTCGGCATCCAGCACGAACTCGACAAAGCTCTTCGCGCCAAAGTGTGGCTGAAATCCGGCGGCTACATCGTCATCAATCACACCGAAGCGCTCGTGGCCATCGACGTCAATACCGGCAAGTTTGTCGGCAAGGGCTCCACGCGGCTCGAGGACACCATTGTCAAGACCAACCTCGAAGCCGTAAAGGAAATCGTCCGCCAGATTCGCCTGCGCGATCTCGGCGGCATCATCGTTGTCGACTTCATCGACATGGAAGAGCGCCGCAATCGCGAAAAAGTTCTCCAAGCCTTGCAGCAGGCCCTCGAGCAGGACAAGGCTCCTTCGAAAGCCCTTTCCTTCAACGAATTCGGCCTGGTCTGCATCACGCGCAAGCGCACCAAGCAAGCGCTCGAGCGCGTCCTCTGCCAGCCTTGCCCCTACTGCACCGGCTCCGGCATGGTCAAGTCGACGCCAACGCTTTGCTACGAAATCCAGTCAGAGGCCCGCAAGATGGCCGCCGCCGATCCGGAAAGCCCGAGCATTACGCTTCGCGTGCATCCGGAGATTGCCAAAGCGCTCAAGACCCGCGAGTCCATGCTCATCGACGAACTCGAGCAAAACTCGCACAAACACGTCATCATCCAGTCCGACGCCACCCTCCACTGGGAGCAGTACGACATCTATTAACCATATGGTAGCCGCACGAATTAGCTCTTAATGCCGACTTTCGGAGCCTTGCACCTCGCCGTGAGATCGTTGCATTTATGGAGTCGCGACCTGTGGTTAGCGAATGGTTGTTTGGCTGCGGTGTAAGAATGTGGCATTGCGCTGAACCTTGACACCGTACCAATTCGCCAGGGACACGTTCTCCCGAAGAACAAGACGAAGACCCACTTTAGATGATCATCCTTGCTTGCCAAAACCTCGTGCGGGAATAACAAAACGTAATTTGGAGTTGGCGGAATCTGGCGACGTCTGAGGAAATGTTGAACTTTTTTGGCAAACGTGCGCCCCTGCCCTTTAAGCAGCGTCGTCCCTCTATGCTTCTAATTCCCCGAACGCATTCTTGGATTTCAATGGCCTAGAATCTCTCACGATTGTGCACAGGCGCTTTATTCGTCCTGCTCTTGCACACTTCCTAGACAAGCGGACAAATAGACGTGAGCTTGGAGGTGAGTGATTCCGGTAAGTCCTTTGTAATCAGGATGAGCGGGCCCGAGACCTATTTAAGAATTTGGTGGACGCTCAAGCACGTGCAATTGCGACGTATGAACCTAACTGTCAACCTGCAGGTTATAGACAAATCCGTCCGCTTCAATTGTCTTATTGGTGAGGAGCCATGAGGCACTCAGAGATACTCTTCTCGGACATCGAAAGGAAGCCAACCTCATGAAATCGCATTCTACTTTTCGACGCCATCCGTTGGGCGAAGTCGTCGCCCGCACCAATGAGGACCGCCACCCGTTGGACGTGGTCCCCTACGGCCAGCTTGGCTCAGGCGTGTGGACGGGCCATCCCATTGAATTGGTCGCGGTGCTCGGAATTCTAACCGTCGGCCTGATTGGCATTCCCGCATGGCGATGGTTCTTTGGAGCCGCCCTTCTGGTGGGCAGCCTTGTAGGCTATTTTCTCCGGCGTCGCGACTGGACCGCTTAGGCCCGAGGCCTTACAGAAAGATTCGCCCGGCTCAATTATCTTATTCTTGAGAGCCAAAGTGCAGGCCACAGACACAAGGGTTACTGAGATCGAGCTTTCCTACCGCCGGTATGGCTCGGCGCTCTTACTTTTTGCTGAGGGACTTGCCGGGGAGCAGAGTCGCGCCCAGGATGTGGTCCATCAGGTTTTTTTGAAGCTCCTGGAAACCGGAAGGCTGCGCGATACGCTAGACGCAAAAGCGTATCTGTTCAGGTGCGTGCGCAACGCCGTCCTAAACGATCGAAAGGCTCGTCAGCGTGACGTTGTTCTCGACCCAGAATGCGCCTGGTTCGAACCGCCCAATCGAGACTACGCCGCAGAACTGAACCTGCGACGCGCTCTATGGGGACTTCCCGAAGACCAACGAGAAGTCACCATCCTTCATGTCTGGGGTGAACTGACGTTCGCGCAAATCGCTGAAGTTCTAGGTATCAGCGCAAATACTGTGGCTTCGCGCTACCGCTACGCGCTTGCCAGGTTGCGCGAGGCCATGTGTGCCAAGGAGGGCTGCCGTGCCAATTCTTGATGAGGAGCAATTCGAGCGCTATTTGAAGGAATTTCGCCCTGTTCCTCCAGGGTCGTTGCAGGTCGCGAGGCGCCCAAGTGCAGCGCGGCGTCCTTTTGCATTCATGGCATGGGCAGCGGCCTGCGCAGCGTCCTTGGTTCTGGCGTTTCTGCTGTTGTCTCATCGCACTAAGCCAGATCGGCCCTCAAGTGCGAGCAGCGGCTTGACCGTCGTTCCGCAGCTCTCAAACACCCAGTCGTTGACGATTGGCCGCGCTAATGCCCTGTTGTCCCATGCACCGTCCTTTAAGGAGGCGGTCGACCAGCTTTCGTTCCAGCCCCAAGCCGCTCCGCCATCGAAAGGCAAACAGAGCGCGCTTTCTGTGCTTAGTAAGGAGAACATCAAGTTATGAAAACTCTGCGTCTGATTTTGCTAATAGTCTTGTGTGCTATCGCGCCACCCGGCTCCCTGTTTGCGCAGCAAAATGCACAGCTGGGTGTGAATGCTGCCTTGCGTTACTGGTCCGCCTTCGCCGAAATGCAGGATTCAGCGATCAGTGACCAGCAAGCAAAGGAGCTAAATGCCATCCTCGACGGCACCGCTCCCTACGACGATTTGAAGTACAAGGATCTCGTCGCAGCAAACAGGTCTGCTGTTGAGACAATGGCCCGGGGAACCACCATTCCAAACTGCGACTGGGGCGTCGACTACGCGCTCGGCCCACACGCCCCGGTGGAATACGTCCGGAAAGCCCTAACCTTGGGACGACTCAACGTGCTTTATGCATTTCACCTGTTGCAAAACGGCGATAAAGACGCTGCGGTGCACGCGCTCGCTGTGGGGGTGTTTTTTTCTCATGATGTTGCCAACGGCGGAACCCTTTTCGCCACTCTCGTAGCCAAGAATCTCCTTGTGACTCATCTGCGGGGCATGGAGTTTGCATTGCACGTGGAGCAACTATCTGCCTCGCAAAAGTCGGTCCTGCAAAAAGCCCTGAGTCAACTCGGTCCGGACGCTCTCGATTGGCAGGCCGCTGTAAAGCACGAATTCGAAGTTCCTATGTCCGGATTGGACGCAAAGGCATCTGCGGCTCTGGCGCAAATCGCATCTGCTTACGAGAGCATGTTCAACGATCCGTCCGCGCTATCAAGGTTGCAACGGATGATCGCCAGCGCACCGCAAACTCTTTCCATCCCGAACCCGCAGCGCGTCTTGGCAGAAAAGCAGGATTTGGTCGACAGACTTTCGCAAGTCCGTTCGCTTCTACAGTGATTCTTGGTCAGCTGAGAGGTAAGCTGCCAAGCCGAAATATTTCTGGGTCGCGATGAAGCCTGCATCCACGCCAGCAGCAAAATGAGAAAATACAGCTCGGCGTCACCGGCTTCTAAAGACGCGCCGCAAAGGAAAGGCTCGCGCCTTGTGTGTACTGTATCGACGTTGTCGACACACACCTGAATCTATGACACCATGTCGATACAACGTAGATACAGGGGGTAATGACGACATGAGGACCGTGGTGAAAAAATGGGGCAACAGCGCCTCGGTGCGAATTCCCGCTGCTGTCATGCAGGCGGCGCATCTGGATCTAGACGAGGCCGTTGACGTGCGCGAAGAGTCCGGCCGCATTGTCATCGAGCCAGCACAGCGCAAGGAATATGATCTGACCGAACTTGTGAAGGGGATTACTCGTGAGAATTTGCACGACGAGGCCGATTTCGGCAGACCCGTTGGCAAAGAGGCGTTGTAATGGCGCGGTCCCGCGTGCCCGACGCTGGGGACATAGTGTGGATCAGCTTCGATCCACAGACCGGACATGAACAGGCCGGGCACCGGCCCGCAGTTGTGCTGAGCCCCGCCGTCTACAACGCGAAGACGAGTCTTATGGTTTGCTGCCCGATGACGACGCAGATCAAGAATTATCCCTTCGAGGTGGTGATTGC
>Ga0307479_10005887_pt1 | contig 11225 bp, 6 predicted proteins | sample atmos_gasesECM4C_FD_203743 | JGI IMG/M metagenome (GOLD analysis project Ga0307479, IMG submission 203743) | Hardwood forest soil microbial communities from Morgan-Monroe State Forest, Indiana, United States - atmos_gasesECM4C_515 | ecosystem: Environmental > Terrestrial > Soil > Temperate... | reverse complement strand
CCCGATTTCAGTCCGAACCGTGGCGTCATTATCAAACCCATACAATCGGCGGCTACCCTTACGGTAGAGAATTCCGGAGGTGGTCTGCAGTGCGCACGCTGACCGGTACGTTACTGCTGCTCGCCGCGGTGGGGTTGGCCGCGCTGCCCGGGGGCGCCGGCGGCGCGACGAACGCGCCAGATTTTACCGGGGGCGGCCCCTGGTTCAACACCGAGGCCCCCCTTACTCTCGCCGGCCTTCGCGGGAAGGTCGTCGCCGTGGAAATGTGGACCGGCGGGTGCATCAACTGCATCAACACGCTTCCCTACGTCAAGCGCTGGGACGCCAGATACCGGGCCAAAGGGCTCGTGACCGTCGGGGTGCACTCCCCCGAGTTTGCCCACGAGCACGCGGTGGAGTACGTGAAAACCGCCATCGCACGCGAGGGCATCACATACCCGGTCGTGATGGACAACAGTTTCAAGATCTGGAACGCCTACAAGAACGTCTACTGGCCGACGCTCTACCTCATCGACAAGAAGGGCGCCATCCGGTACACGCACATCGGCGAAGGCGAGTACGACAGCACGGAGCGGACGATCGAAAAGCTCCTGGCCGAACCGGGTTAGCGTCTCGGTCAGGCCACCGGCTGGAGGTGGCTCCGCACCGCCCCGAGCGGCCCGGAGGCCACCGGCAGGCCGTCGCGGTAAACGATCAGATGCCCCGAGGTCGCGGGGATCCGCGGGCCCGGCGTAAGGATGCCGGCGAAGTTGAGCGGATCAGCCGCCGGGACCAGCACGGTCTCCCCTGCCGCCTCCTGCCGCCGCACCGCGCGCAACGCCTCCACCGCCTCCGGGAGCGCGTATTGCTCACCGACGACGCCGTCAACGAAGCGGCCGCCGCGGATCTCGCCTGAGGCCTCCCACCGCCGGTACATCTGTAAGAGCATCCGCCAGGGAGGAGGCTGGGACTCTCTGGCCAGCACCTCGCGAAAGACCACCCCATAACGCCGAAGGAACTGGCGGGCGATCACCTCCAGCCGCGTCTCAGCGCCGGGCGATTCCGCGGCGTCGATCCGCCACAGGGACCACCGGCCGGCCGGCAAACCGCCGGGACCGGCGTGCGGCTGGATCGTTCCGCGGCGCGCGCCTCGCCGGCGCCCGCTCCCGCGCTCTCGCCGGAGCAGAAACCGCAGCCCCGCGACGCCGTCTCCGGTGACCAGGCCCCGCGCCACCAGTTCCCACAGCGCGGCCTCCGTCTGGACCGGCAGCAGCCGGAGCGTCTTCGTGATCTCGGTCAAGAAGGAGGCACCCCGCCGCTCCAACATCGCGTAGACGTCCGCGGCCACCCGCCCCAGGTCCCGAGCCGCGTCCGCTCCCCGCGGCTCGACGAAGGCCGGCAGATCGTCGCGCAGCACAAAGGACAGCGGGGCCTGCCGCGTCAGCGTCTGGCGGCGCCGGCGGGGTTCCGGATGGAGCGGATCGGCATCTTCCCGGGCCGTGTGCAGCCGGCCCCAGGCGACCTGTCCGGACAGACACAGGTGCTCGAGATCGTCCGGCTGGTACGATCGCACCCGCCCCGGCAGCACCTGCTCCTCCCAGGCCGGCGCGGGGAGTTCCAGTCCCTGGAGCTGCGCAATCACCTCGGCGAGCCCGGCGCGACCGTGCAGCTGGGCGGCGGACTCGAGGTGCTGCCACCTGAAGAGAAACCGCATGAAGGCGGCCGGGGCGACCGGCTCGATCTCCCGCCGCAGCCGGCCCAGGGTCAGCCGGTGGATCCGGGCCAGCAGCCGGCGGTCGCACCACTCCACCGGTCCGTCCGCGCCGGGCGTGAAATGTCCCTGCAGGACGACGCCGGTGTGCTCCAACGCGGCGAGCGCGCCGTCGATGACCCCGAGGGGCAGCCCGAGGCGCGCGGACAGGCCGGCCGCGGTGACCGGGCCGAGGCACTCCATCCATCCCTGCACCACGCGCCGCGCGGTGACCTCCTCGCCCGTGTCCTCTTCGATCCCGTCGGGCACGGCGAGCGCGGGGGCGGTGCGCGCGTCCGGCCGCAGCGCCCGCAGCCAGGGCAGGCGCTCGGCGGCGACATACGCGGAGACCTCGCGATCTTCCAGGGACCACGTGGCCACGGTCGCCCGGCGATCCGCGACGAGCGAGGCGGCCATCTCCGACCAGGGCGCGGCGTCGCCCACGGGCAGCACGCCCAGCGTCAGCAGAAGGTCGTGGAGTTCGTCGGGGGTGCGGAGATCGGGCCAGGCCTGCGCCCGGACCTCGGCCAGCGCTTCCGGGGCGAGCGCGCCGAGCGTCCGCGCCAGTTCGGGATCGGTGCGCCGCAGCGAAACCGCGCGCGCCCGCCGCTCCTCCAGCGGGGCGTCGTCCAGGAACGCGTAGGGATTGGCGTTGAGGATCTCGTGCGACATCGGCGAGGGCGCCACCGTCTCCACCGCGACCGTCCGGATCTCGCCGCGGTCGATCGCCTCCAGCACGGCCCGCAGGCCGTCCACGTCCATCGCCTCGCGCAGGCAGTTCTGAACGGTCTCGGTCACCAGCGGATGATCCGGCACCGCGATCGGTCCCGCGTGGTTGTCCCCGCAGGCGACCTGCTCGGGGAAGACCGCGGCCAGGAGGTCCTCGGCCCGCATCCGGATGAGCGCGATCGGCACCCGACGCCCGCCCTGCTGCCGCAGCACCGCGAGCGCGCGCGTGACGTTCCACCGCCAGCGGGTGGCGAACATCGGGACGGCCAGGAGCGCCTGCACGAGATCCGCCTCGAGCGTCCCCTGCCGCACCATGCCAAACACGTTCTCCAGCGGAAACGAGTGCTGCTCCCCGAGGGAGAGCACGAGGCCGTCGTCGGTCGCGGCCGCCTGGAGCTCGAAATCGAAGGTGAGGCAGAAGCGCTTGCGCAGCGCCAGTCCCCAGGCCCGGGTGATCCGCCCGCCGAAGGGCGCGTGGAGCACGAGCTGCATCCCGCCGCTCTCATCGAAAAACCGTTCCGCGATCACGGTCCGCTGGGTCGGCACCACGCCGAGCGCCGCCTGCGCGTCGGCGATGTAGGCGGCGGCCTGGCGGGCCCCGCCCTCGTCCATGCCGGTCTCCTCGCTGAGCCACCGGACGGCGGACTCCCCATTCCCACCGGGCGATGCGAGTCGCTCCGCCACCGCCGCGCGCAGCTCCGAGACGGCCTGGGAGAGCTCGCGGGTGCGCGCGGGGGCCTCCCCCAGCCAGAAGGGCGAGCTGGGCGGGAGCCCGTGCGCGTTCTCGACGAGCACCCGCCCCGAGCCGATATGCCGGATCCGCCAGGACATGTTGCCGAGCAGAAAGATGTCGTCCCGCTGGCTCTCGATGGCAAAGTCCTCGTTGAGCCGGCCGACGAAGGTCCCGGTGGCTTCCTCGACGACATCGTAGTCGCCCGTGTCGGGGATGGCGCCCCCCGACGTAATCGCGGCGAGGCGCGCCCCCCGCCGGGCCCGCAGCCGCCGATGGACGCGGTCCCGATGGAGAAAGGCGCCGCGGCGCCCCCGCCGGTCCGCGATGCCCTCGCACAGGATCTCCAGCACCCCGTCGAACTCGTCGCGCCGCAGTTCCCGGTAGGGCCAGGCGCGGCGCACCAGGTCCCACAGCTCCTCCTCGCCCATCTCGGCGGCCGCGACCGCGGCGACCATCTGCTGCGCCATCACGTCCAGCGGCTTGACCGCCTGCCGGGTCCGGTCGAGGTCCCCGGCCCGGACGGCCCGGACCGCCGCGGCGCACTGCAGCAGGTCGTCCCGCGTCAGCGGGAAGAGGATGCCCTTGGGCGTCGCGCCCCGCCAGTGCCCGGACCGCCCGACCCGCTGCAGCAGCGTCGCGAGCGCGCGGGGCGCGCCGATGTGGCAGACCAGATCCACGTGGCCGATATCGATCCCGAGCTCCAGCGAGGCGGTCGCGACCACGACCGGCACCTCGCCGGACTTGAGCCGCTGCTCGGCGGCGAGGCGCACCGGCCGGCTGAGGCTGCCGTGGTGCGCCGCCACGCGGCCTTCGCCGAGCCGGGCGGTGAGCGCGTGGGCGATGCGTTCCACCTGGCGCCGGGTGTTCACGAACACGAGCGTCGTGCGGTGCTCGCGGACGTGAGCGACGACGCGGTCGTAGACTTCTTCCCACAACCCGTGGGTGGTGATCGGCCCCAGCTCCTGGTCCGGCACTTCGATGCGCAGGTCCAGCGCCCGCCGGTGGCCGACGTCGACGATGCCGCACGGGGGGGCCTCGTCCGGCTGCGGGCGGCCCCCGACGAGCAGGCGCGCGATCTCTTCGATCGGCTTCTGGGTGGCGCTCAGGCCGATGCGCTGCAGCCGCCGCCCGCACAGCGCGTCCAGCCGCTCGAGGGAGAGCGCCAGGTGCGCGCCCCGCTTGTCCCCGGCCACCGCGTGGATCTCGTCCACGATCACGGTCGTGGCGGTGGCGAGGAAACGGCGGCTGCCCTCGGCGGTGAGCAGGATGTAGAGCGACTCGGGGGTCGTGATCAAGATGTGCGGGGGGCGGCGCAGCATCCGGGCGCGCTCGCGGGCCGGCGTGTCGCCCGACCGCACCGTCACGCGGATCTCCGGCAGCGGACTGCCGGAGGAGGCGGCAAGCCGGCGAATGCCTTCCAGCGGCTCGTGGAGGTTCTTCTCGATGTCGTTGCCGAGCGCCTTGAGCGGGGAGACGTACACCACATCCGTGTGGTCCGCCAGCTGCCCCGCCTCCGCCTGCAGCACGAGGCGGTTGAGCGACCACAGGAAGGCGGCGAGCGTTTTCCCGGATCCGGTCGGCGCCGCGATCACCACATCGCGCCCGCTGGCGATCTCCCGCCATCCGGCCGGCTGCGCCGCGGTCGGGGTCCCGAACTGCTCGACGAACCACCGCCGCACGAGCGGGTGAAACCCCGCCAGCGCGTCCGGGCTCCCGTCCTCTCTTCCTTCCTTTATAAGAGCGCTCATGAAGCCTCCCTGCGCCCCCCAGCGGATCGTGCCCCGGTGGGGGGCGTGATCGTCTCCGCGTAACCGGGCCCGCGGATCAGCCGGCCAGACCCCGGGGACGCCACGACCTCCCCGTCCGCGACCACCGTCCGGCCCCGCACCAGCACGCGGTCCACCCATCCCGTGATCCGCCACCCCAGGTAGGGCGTCAGGCGGTGACGGTACAGCAGCCGGTCGGCGGAGATCGTCCACTCCCGGTTGGGGTCGACGATCACCACGTCGGCATCGGCCCCAGGCAACAGGCTGCCCTTCCGCGGGTAGAGCCCGAAGATCCGGGCCGCGTTGGTGGACGTCAGCGCGACCAGCCGCTCGAGCGGAAGGCCGCGCCGGCGCACGCCTTCCGAGATCATGAGCGGCAGCAGCGTCTGCACCCCGGTGATCCCGCCCCAGGCGGCCCAGATATCTTCGCCGCCGCGCGCCTTCTCCTCGGGCGGGCAGGGGGAGTGGTCGGAGGCGATGCAGTCGATCGTCCCGTCGATCACCTGCCGCCACAGGCCGTCGACCGCCGCGCGGGGGCGGATCGGCGGCGCGCATTTGGCGACCGGCCCGAGGGCCTGCGCGGCCTCCTCGTCCAGGAGCAGATAGTGCGGACAGGTCTCGACCGTCACCCGCTGCCCGGCGTTCCGCGCCAGCGCGACGCGCGCTCCTCCGTCGGGGGTGCTCAGGTGCACGATGTGCAGCCGACACCGGGCGGCCCCGGCAAAGCATAACGCCCGCTGGATCGCTTCGAGTTCCACGGCAGGCGGCCGCGACTCCGCCCAGGCGCGACCGTCCCGCCGGCCGGCTCCCTCGAGGTGGGCGCGCAGGCGGGTGGCCAGATCGTGGTTCTCCGCGTGCACGCCGATGACGCCGTCCCACCGGGCGATCCGCGCCATGCCCTCCCACAGCACGCCGTCGTCCGCGCGGGCGAACTCGGTCCCCGTCTCGACCATGAACGCCTTGAAGCCGACGGCCCCCGCCCGGTGCAGTCCCTCGAGGGCGTCCACGTTATCGGTGACGAGGCCGCCCCACAACGCATAATCTATCACGGCGCGCGGCCGGACGGCGTCCGCTTTGAGGGCGAAGGCGCCGGCGTCGATCGTCGGCGGGTTGGCGTTGAGCGGCATCTCGAGCACCGTCGTGACCCCGCCGGCCGCGGCGCTCTTACTGCCCGTCTCGAAGCCTTCCCAGTGCGTGCGTCCGGGCTCGTTGAAGTGGACGTGCGGATCGACGCACCCGGGCAGGACCCACCGGCCTCGGGCGTCGACCACCTCGTCCGCGTCCGGCCGCTCCGCGGGGTCCGCCAGCCCGACCACGCGCCCGCCGCCGATCGCCACCGTGGCCGGAAACACCCCGGTGGACGTCGCCACCAGGCCGCCGGCGATCGCCGTCTCCGCCTTCACGGCCCGGGTATTCCATGCCGCGGCGGGTTCCCCTCCGATCCAGCGCCGGGGCAGCGGAGGGGATCCTGTGTGCCCCGTCCAAGATGCGTTGCATGCCGGCGTGGACGATCGACCGCATCCCCATCACGTCGCTCGCCAGTGGGGCGGAGGTCTGGCTGGCGCTGCACGAGCTGCGCGGGCGGCGCGGGGACGGACCCACGCTGGGCTTGTGCGCGGCGATCCACGGGGATGAGGCGGTGGGCGTCGAGATCCTCTTCCGGGTCCGCCGCATGCTGGAGGCGCAGGACCTCCGCGGCCGCGTCCTGATGCTCCCCTGCGCCAACCCCCTGTCGTACGCGGCGATCACCCGCAACACGCCTCTGGACATGACCAACCTGAACCGGGTGTTCCCGGGCGACCCGCAGGGGATGTTCACGGAGCGGCTCGCCCACGCCATCACCACGCGGTTCCTGAACCAGATCGACGCGCTCGTTGATCTCCACGCCGGCGGGGCGTACCCGACCGTGGACTACGTCTATATCTTGAACGACGAGCGCCTCTCGCGGGTCTTCGGGTCCCCGTGGCTGTATCGGCCGCAGGAGCGCTATCCGGGGACCGCCTCGGGTCCGGGGACCGCCTCGGGGATCACACGCGGGCAGAACGTGGCGTCGGTCGTGGTGGAGCTTGGCGGGGGGGACATCGACCAATCCGAATATGTGGACCGCGGGGTCCGCGGCATCACCAACATCTTGCAGACGCTGGAGATGCTCCCCGGCGCGCCCGCGCCGCCGCCGCCGCAGATGGTGCTGACCGAACTGGCCACGATTCGGCCGCGCGCCGGCGGCCTCCTCATCCCCGAGATCACCACGCTCGGCATGGAAGTCGGGTCGGAGGCCGTCCTCGGTCGCATCTACCATCCGCAGACCTTCGAGGAACTGGAGATCATCCGGGCGCCCTTCCGCCGGAACGTCACCATCCTCGTGCACCGCACCACCGACGTGGTCGAACCCGGGACCTATGGCTACATCATCGGGAATCTCGACAGTGCCTCGGCCTGAGCCCTTTTTTGGGATGGGAAGGAGCGGATTGTGACTCCCCACACGCCGACCGATGGCCATACGATGACGCACGGCCCAGCGGTTCATGCGCCCCACCACAGACGGGACGAGACCGCACCTCCGGGTCAGCACGGATCGCATAGGGATCATCACGGGCACGCGGGCCACACGCCGGCGATGTTCCGAGACCGGCTCGTGCTCAGCGTGATCCTGACGCTTCCGATCCTGTACTACTCGGACCTGGTCCAACAATCGTTCCGATATCGGGCGATTCGATTCCCGGGGTCCGACTGGGTGCTGCCGGTCCTGGCAGTGGTGCTCTATTTCTACGGCGGGTGGATCTTCGTGCAAGGGGCGAGGGCCGAGCTGGCCGACCGATCACCCGGGATGATGGTGTTGGTCGGCCTCGCCATCACGGTGGCGTTTGTGTTCAGCGTCGCGGTCTCCCTCGGCTTCCCGGGCATGCCGTTTTACTGGGAGCTGGCGACCCTGATCGACGTGATGCTCCTGGGTCACTGGCTGGAGTTGCTGTCGGTCCAGCGAGCCGGAAGCGCGCTCGAGCACCTCGCGGCCCTGCTCCCCCTCGTGGCGCACCGTGTGTCGGGCGCGGAGACGCAGGACGTGCCCGTGGGCGAGCTGCGCGAGAGCGATCGGATCCTCACCAGGCCGGGCGAACGGATCCCCGCGGACGGCGTGGTGGAAACCGGCGCCTCGAGCGTCAACGAAGCGTTTCTCACCGGCGAATCCCGACCCGTCCCGAAGGGGCCGGGAGACGAGGTCGTCGCGGGCGCGGTCAATGGCGAGGGCGCCCTCCGCGTCCGTCTCACGCGGACGGGCGAGGCGACGACGCTGAGGCAGATCACGCGGCTGGTCGAGGAAGCCCAAGCCTCTCGCAGCCGGTTCCAGGGCCTGGCGGATCGGGCGGCCTTCTGGCTCACCGTCGGTGCGATTGGCGTTGCGGCGGTGACCTTCCTGGCGTGGATCATCGTGACCCGTGATCTGAACGCGGCGGTCACGCGGGCGGTCACGGTCTTGGTCATCGCCTGCCCCCACGCGCTGGGGCTGGCGATTCCCCTCGTGATTGCCATTGCGGCCGCGCTCTCGGCGGGGCACGGGATTCTGGTGCGCAACCGTGAAGCGTTTGAACGCGCGAGGGATCTCCGGGTCGTGGCGTTTGACAAAACCGGCACCCTCACCGAAGGGCGATTCGGAGTCCGCGCCGTTCACGCGGACGGCCCCGCCGCGGAGGAGGCCGTGCGGGTCGCCGCGTCCTTGGAAGCGCTGTCGGAACATCCCCTGGCGCGCGCCGTCGTGGACGAGGCGAAGCGGCGGCGCGTGGCCGTGGCGCCCGTGGATGATTTCCATGCCGTGCCCGGCAAAGGCGTGGAGGGGACCATGGCGGGCCAGCGGTACCGCGTGGGGCGGCCCGAGTGGGCGACGGAACTGGCAGTGCCGTGGCCGCCGCGGCTGAAAGCAGCGCTGTCCGAGGCGGACGCACGCGGAGAGAGCGTCATCGTCGTGATGGATAGCCGACAGGTCCTGGCCGTCGTCGCGCTCGCCGATCGGGTGCGCGAGAGCGCGCGGGAGGCGATCCGGCGGCTGCGGACCATGGGGGTCGAGCCGGTCATGATTACAGGGGACGCGGAGGCCGTCGCCCGCACGGTCGCGCACGAGGTGGGGATCGAGCGGTACCATGCCCGCGTGCTTCCCCAAGACAAGTCGAAGATCGTGGGTGAATTACAACGAACTGGACCAACGGCGTTCGTCGGAGACGGCATCAACGATGCCCCGGCCTTGCTTGCGGCGGACCTCGGTGTCGCCATCGGCGCGGGGACCAACGTCGCCATCGAGTCCGCCGATCTGGTGCTCGTGCAGAACGACCCATTGGATGTGGTCTTCGCGCTGAGGCTGAGCCGCGCCACCTACACGAAGATGGTCCAGAACCTGTTCTGGGCGACGGGGTACAATGCGATCGCCATCCCGCTGGCGGCCGGAGTGGCCGTCACATGGGGGGTGGTGCTGTCCCCGGCGGTTGGCGCGCTGCTGATGAGCCTTTCCACCGTCATCGTCGCGGTGAACGCCATGCTCCTGCGCCGGATGCCGACGACGTAGAAGCCGCATGGGGAACCGGGCCGCGGCCTCGGTGTGACTCGGGACCGGCGTCGCACGCGGCAGGAATCCGCGGCGGGGGCGCGGTAGGGAAGGGAATCGTGACGCCCGCCGAAATCCTGGCCCGCTTCGATGCCGAAATGCGCGCCGATCCCCCGCCTGAAGCGGGCGTGCGGCACGAGCGGGCCGGCGGGATCGTCCGCGCCGTGGGCGCGTACAACTGCATCTTCTTCTCGAACCTGGCCGACGCGGACGCCGACGCGGTCATCGCCGCGCAAGCGGCGTCCTTTCGGGCGATCGGCGCCGAGGTCGAGTGGAAGGTGTACGGGCACGACCTCCCGGCCGACCTGGACCACCGTCTCGCCGCGGCCGGGTTTGAGCCCGACGGGCAGGAGACCCTGGTGGCCTTTGACCTAGCCCTCCGTCCCCCGGACGGGGCTGTGCCCGCCGGCGTCGAGATCCGGCGCGTCACCGATGATGCCGGCCTCGAGGATCTGATTCAGGTGGCCGGCGCGGCGTTCGGCCGGGACCAGCGGCGGCGGCTCGAGGTCTTTCGCGCGCGCCTCGACGATCCCACGATGGCGCTCTACGTCGCCTACGTCGACGGGCGCCCGGTCTCCTCCGGACGGATGGAACTGCCGCCCGAACGGTCCTTCGCCAGCCTCTGGGGCGGCGGCACCCTGCCGGCCTATCGCGGCCGCGGGATCTATCGCGGCCTCGTCGCCGTCCGCGCGGCGGAGGCGCTCCGGCGCGGCTACCGGTTTCTCACGATCGACGCCGCCAGCACCAGCCGCCCCATTCTCGAGCGTCTGGGCGCGATGCCGCTCGTGAGCGTTCAGGGGTGGCTGCTGAAACCCCAATGATCCCACCCCACGTTGAGACCGGCGGCGCCGCGCCGTCGCCCCCTCCGCCCCGCCCGGTGAAGTGGGCCAAAGTCATCGACCACACGCGCTGCATCGGCTGCCACGCCTGCACCACCGCGTGCAAGTCCGAGAACGAGGTCCCGCTGTCGGTCACCCGCACCTACGTGAAGTATGTCGACGTCGGCACGTTTCCCCAGGCCCGCCGGGTGTTCCAGGTCACCCGCTGCAACCAGTGCGACGCTGCCCCCTGCGTCACCGCCTGCCCCACCACCGCGATGTACACACGGCCGGACGGCATCGTCGACTTCGACAAGTCCATCTGCATCGGCTGCAAAGCCTGCATCGCCGCCTGTCCCTACGACGCCATCTTCATCAACCCCGACGACCATTCGGCGGAAAAATGCAACTTCTGCGCGCACCGCATCGACGTGGGGCTCGAGCCGGCGTGCGTCGTCGTCTGCCCGACGGAGGCCATCCTGGTCGGCGACCTCAACGATCCCGGATCCCTGGTCGCGCGGATCGTGAACCGCGAGCCGGTCGCCGTCCGGCGTCCCGAGAAGGCGACGCTGCCGAAGCTCTTCTACCGCGGCGCCCATCAGGCGACCCTCGACCCGATCGCCGCGCGCCGCCCCGAAGGCGGCCTGTTCATGTGGAGCGAGCAGGGCCGCTTTCCCAACCAGGTCACGTCGGGCCACCCCAGCGGATGGAACAATTCCTCGGCGGCCGCGCTGTTGAGCTATGACGTCCCGCATCAGGCGCCGTGGAACTGGCGGGTCAGCCTCTACACCTGGACCAAGGGGATCGCCGCCGGCGCGTACCTCGTCCCGCTGCTCTGGATCCTCGGCGGGGGGCTGTC
>Ga0307479_10005886_pt1 | contig 11225 bp, 10 predicted proteins | sample atmos_gasesECM4C_FD_203743 | JGI IMG/M metagenome (GOLD analysis project Ga0307479, IMG submission 203743) | Hardwood forest soil microbial communities from Morgan-Monroe State Forest, Indiana, United States - atmos_gasesECM4C_515 | ecosystem: Environmental > Terrestrial > Soil > Temperate... | reverse complement strand
CATGTAAAGGAGCACCGTAATGATCTTGCTCGTGGAATCGTTGTGAATCTTTCCATCGCCGCTGTCGCAGCGGCCCCGGACGGTGATGGTTGTCGGACGGTTCGAGAGATCGACCTGGAACTTTTCTTCAAATGCTTTCCGGAAGTCTTCGGACTCCAGCGCGTCCACCAACTGCTGAAAGCCCGCGCCAAACTTCAGCGACTCGAGCGGGAAGCTGCCCGAGTGCTCGATTTTCGGGTAGGCCGCATTGATCTCCCGCAGAGCTTCCGACTTCACGAAACCGGGGATCACCAGATGCTCGTACGGCGACCGGTTCAGCGGAGTCGCTCGGAAAGCCTCCAGATCCAGCACGTTCATCGCATAAGTCCTTCGTCCGAGGGGAATTAAATCGGTCCCCGGCTTTTGGGGAGCGTAGCAAAGGGCTGAATAAAACGCAAACTCGTTGCCTGTTGGCGGGTGGCCCAGGTTGTAGCCCCCCGTCGCCACATTCAAACATTAACAGGAGCGGGCGGCCAGGGCGCTGGGCAAGCGCGTGATTATTCGCGTAGCCGATGTGAAGGCCAAGCGGGCGTCATGACGCTGACTCGCCAAGGCGGACGGCTCGAAACTCCTCAATCTTGACCCGCATCCAATTGAGTGGCAAGCTAGCCGCGGACGAGCGCGACGAGCGCTCGTGGAGGGTCCCGCGGGTATTTTTTCGGAGGGTTGCAACATATGTTGATGCGCGTTGGTTCCCTTCTTTTTGCGGCTCTGCTGTGCGCCGCGGGGGCTTTGGCCCGGCAGAATAACGCGCAAGCGAAGCCCGACAGCGGCAAGATCCATCTTGATGTGGTCGTCACGCCGAAGTCCGGGCCGCATGTTGACGGCCTGCACCAGAGTGATTTCACTCTGCTGGATAACAAAGTCCCGCAGACCATCACCTCTTTCCAGGCCGTCACCGGCCGCGAGGCACCCATTGAGGCGATCGTGGTGATTGATGCGGTCAACATCAATTATGAAGACATGACTTACGCACGCCAGCAGGTAGGAAATTTCGTTCGCGCCGAGGGAGGCCGGCTCGCATACCCTGTCGCGGTTGCGGTCTTCACGGATAAAAGCATCCAGCTAGTCACGGACTTCTCAAAAGACGGCAACGCGCTCAGCGCCGCGCTCGATAGTGCAAACATCGGCATGCGCGATATCAACCGCTCCACCCAGTATCAAGCCTCAGAACGGCTCGACATTTCGCTCCAAGCGCTAAGCCAGCTTGTTACGGGCGAGGCTTCGCGCCCCGGGCGCAAAATCATCATTTGGGTTTCTCCCGGGTGGCCGCTGCTTTCCGGCCCGCGCATCGAGTTGAGCGGAAAGGACGTGCAGGCCCTCTTCGCGGATATTGTGCGTATCTCGACTCTGCTGCGCGAAGCGCGGGTCACGCTCTACAGCGTCAATCCCATCGGTTCCGGTGTATCCAATTGGTGGTTCTATCAGCAGTTCATCAAAGGCGTCAGCAAACCCAGCCAGGTTGATATCGCGGATCTGGGGCTCCCGGTGCTCGCCATCCAGAGCGGGGGCCTTGCACTCGACTACAGCAACGATATCCCCGGCCTCCTGCGACAGTGCCTTTCCGATGCGGCGCCCTACTACGAGATTTCCTTCGACTCCCCCCCCGCCAATCGGCCAGACACATACCACCAGATCGAAATCAAACTCGCACAGCCTGGTCTGAAAGCGCGCACACGCGAGGGCTATTACGCGCAACCTTCGCCCGACAAGTAACCCCACACGGGTTGCGGCCGGGGCGCCGAGCCTGCAAAGGCTACCGCTCGGATGTAGGGCGCACAGAGTGGCCGCCAAATTCACGGCGCAGCACCGCCAGGAGTTTATTGGCGAAGGGGTCGGGGTCCTGAGAACGGAAGCGGATGTCGAGCGCGCCGGAGATGACGGGCAAGGCGATGCCCAATTCGATGCCTTCGATGGCGGTCCAGCGGCCCTCGCCGGAGTCCGTGACGAACGCGGCGACGCCTTCGAGAGTGGGATTTTTCGCCAGCGCGTTGACCGTGAGATCGAGAAGCCAGGAACGGATCACGCTGCCGTATTGCCAGATTTTGGAGACTTGCAGCAAATCGAGATTGAATTCTTTTTTGTGGCGAAGCAGGTCGAAGCCTTCGGCGTAGGCTTGCATGAGACCGTACTCGATGCCGTTGTGAACCATTTTTACGAAGTGGCCGGCACCGGCGGGGCCCACGCGGCCCCAGCCCTTGTCCAGCGCGGGTGCGAGCGTTTTGAAGATGGGAGAGAGGCGATCCACGACCGCGGCCTCGCCGCCAATCATCAGGCTGTAGCCTTCGGTGATTCCCCAAACGCCGCCACTGGTGCCGCAATCAATGAAATTGAGTTTTTGCGTGGCGAGGACGGCGGCGCGGCGGACGGAATCGCGATAGTAAGAGTTTCCGCCGTCAATAATGGTGTCGCCCGCCGTGAGGTGCGGCGTGACGAGGGCGATAGTCTCGTCCACGGGCGGGCCGGACGGAACCATAATCCAAACGGTGCGGGGCGCATGGAGCTGCGCGCAGAGCTTTTCGATGGAGTCGGCGCCCGCAGCACCCTTTTCGACCACGCGCGCGATGGGGGCGGCGTCGCGGTCGTATCCCACGATGCGATGACCTCCGCGCAGCAGGCGCTCCGCCATGTAGCCGCCCATTTTTCCCAATCCGATTATTCCGAGTTCCATGAAATCTCCTTGTCGCGATTTTAGTCCGGGGCAACGCCGTAGCGCGCGAGGTCCGCGCGAAGCTGGCTGACATTTTGAAACAGGACCGCGCCCATGCCGAGTTCGCGGGCGCACTCGAGGTTGAGGGCGCGGTCGTCAATCATAAGGCATTCGGCGGGATCGCGCTGGGTGATGCGCAGCGCCTGGCGGTAGATGCCGGCGTCGGGTTTGCGGATGCCCAGATAGCAGGAGCTGAAAAACACCTGAAAATAATCGCGCAGATGAAATTTGTGGATGCGGTATTCATTGATTTCGAGCGATTCGTTGTTGAGCGCGGCGAACAGATAGCGGCGCGGGCGGGCCAGGTCGCCGAGAAAGGCGAGCGATTCGGGGAACGGCTGAGACTGGTCAAACATGAACTGCTTGAACTCGTCGGGCGTAAACGGGCGCTCGCGGTAGAAGACCGTGCGGCGTAGATATTGGTCGAGAGTCGCCTGGCCGCATTCGAAGGCGTTGAGCATCAGCTCGTGGCGGCTCTCGAAATCGTCGGCGTCGAGATGGAACTTCGCGACGGCCTTCTTGCGCGAGTCCATGTCCCATCCGTTGGTGAGAATTACGCCGCCGTTGTCCCAAAAGAGCGCCGTGATTTGCGCCACGCACCACCTCCATGCAGCCAACCGACTATATTATCCTGAACCGAGCGGCGCGGCAGAAACGGAATTCGGAGTTCGCGCCTGAACCGTCCCCGAATGAGATGAACGAGAGAGGCAAGAAGACGCACGAGAAGAACGCACCGCCCGTGATTTTTACCATCGGGCATTCCACGCGACCCATCGAGGAGTTTATCGGATTGCTGCGTGCGAACGGCGTCGAGCAATTGATCGATATTCGCACGATCCCGAAGTCGCGGCACAATCCGCAGTTCAATAGCGAGACGCTGGCCGCCGCGCTTGGCGTTGCCGGGATTCGTTACACGCACTTGAAAGAACTGGGCGGCTTGCGCCGCGCGCGAAGCGATAGCGTGAACCTGGGATGGCGCAACGCGAGCTTTCGCGGCTTCGCGGATTACATGCAGACGCCGGAATTCGCCGCGGGGCTTGCGCGCGCCATCCGGCTGGCCGAGGAGCGGCCGAGTGCGTTGATGTGCGCGGAGGCTGTGCCGTGGCGATGCCACCGGTCGCTTGTGGCCGATGCGCTTGTGGTGCGCGGCATTTGCGTGATGGAGATTATCAGCGAGGCGGCGCCGAAAGAGCACAAGCTCACGCCGTTTGCGCGCGTGCGCGGAGTGGAGATCACGTATCCGAGCGACGAGCCGCTTTTCAGCGAGCCTGGCACAGAGCCAGCGATTCCGCGATGCGATCGTGAACGTAGTGCAGATCGTCGGGTGAAATCACGTAAGGCGGCAAAACATAAATAATGTGGCCGAGCGGGCGCAGGAGTACGCCTGTGTCGAGGAAAAATTTGTAGAGCGTCGGGCGGAGCTTCGAGGAGTAGCCGGGATCGTCCGCGCGGAGCTCGATGGCGGCCATGGTACCGATGGAGCGAACGTTGCCGACAGCGGGATGGCGCTCGATGGCGGCGAGCCGTTCACGGTGAATGGCGGCGATGGCGGCGATGCGTTCGAAGACCGGCTCGCGGCCGAAGATTTCGAGGCTTGCGACGGCCGCGGCGGCCGCGAGCGGATTGCCCGTGTAGGAATGGCCGTGATAGAAGGTGCGCGCAGGATCGTCGCTGACAAAGGCTGAATGGATTTCTTCCGTACACAGCGTGGCGCCCATGGGAAGAACTCCGCCGGTGAGTCCCTTCGAGAGGCACATGAGATCGGGCGCGACGCAGGCGAGTTCGCAGGCGAACATTTTGCCGCAGCGGCCGAAACCGGTGAGCACTTCGTCGGCGATGAGCAGGACGCCGTGCTCCGAGCACAGGCGTCGCGTGCGCTGCAAAAACTCCACTGGATGTACGATCATGCCTCCGGCACCTTGCAGCAGCGGCTCGACGATGACGGCGGCGATCTCGGCGTGCTTTTCGTCGAGCAGGCGCGCTAGCTGTTCGAGGCAATCAATGTCGCACGTAGCGCGGGTTTTGCCCACCGGGCAGCGATAGCAATACGCCGAGTGAACTCGGTGAACGGGAAAGCGGAATGCGCGGAAGGGATCGGTGAAGCTGGAATCGGCGCTCACGGACATCGCGCCGGCGGTGTCGCCATGATAGGCGTGGTCGAGCGCGACAATGGATTTCTTCGCGGGCCGGCCGGTGTTCTGAAAATACTGCACGGCCATCTTGAGCGCCACTTCAACGGCCGTCGAGCCATCGTCAGAAAAGAAAATGTGATCGAGCCCTTTCGGCACCACGGAGCGCAAGCGGCTCGAAAGCTCTTCCGCCGGCTCATGGGTGAAGCCGGCGAGCAAAATATGATCGAGGCTCGCTGTCTGGCGGGCGATGGCGGACATGATGGCCGGATGGCAATGGCCGTGGAGATTCACCCACCAGGAGGAGATGGCGTCGATCAGGCGACGCCCGTCGTCGGTGTAGAGATAGACGCCCTCGGCGCGCACGATGCGCAGCGGGGGTGGGCCGGGCGCTTGCGGCGTGAAGGGATGCCAGATGCGCAGGCCGGGGTTCATGCCGCGAACACCTTGCGATCGAAATATTTTCCAAATACTTGGACGAGCGTGCCTCGATTTATTTTCTTAAGGAGCGGGAGCGTCCCGATTACCTGCACGTTGCCATAGCGTTCGATGGCGCGACGATTTTCGAGGCTGGGCGCACCGGACATAATCACACCGCGAAGGTCGAGGCGCGCGGCGCGGAGAGCGGCTATGGAGAGAAGCGTGTGGTTAATGGTGCCGAGCGATGTGCGCGAGACGAGCAAGACGGGCAGGCGGAGATGTTTCATCAGGTGCGTCATAAGCTGAGTGGCATTGATAGGGACGAGCGCGCCTCCTGCGCCTTCGACGATCAGATTGTCGCGCGCGGCAAGCCACGGCATGCGAATATTTTTTAGCTCGATGCGCGTTCCTGCACGCCGCGCGGCCAGATGCGGCGAGACGGGCGGCGCAAACTTGTAAATTTCCGGTATCGTTCGCTCCCGCGGAAGCCCGGCGAGGCGCATCACCGTGACGCGATCGGTTCCTTCGCGCGTTCCCGTCTGGATGGGCTTCCAGTAAATCGCGTCGAGGGCCGCGCAGAGCAGCGCCGAGACAAGAGTCTTGCCCACGTTCGTGTCCGTGCCCGTGATGAAAAAACGATTAGGCATGCACAGAGCTGACGGAAGATGTCTGCGGCAGCGATTTGCACGCGGCGGCCACGGCGGCGAGGCGGCGAACATCGTCCAAAGAAATTTCGTTCGTGAGCGAGAGGCGAACGCGCGCGGTCCCCGCGGGAACCGTGGGCGGACGGATGGCCTTTACGGCGAAGCCATTGGCTTGCAGTTCGGCGGCGAGGCGCAGAGCGGCTTCGTTCGCGCCCAGGATTACCGGGACGATTTGAGTGGCGCTCGAACCGCAGCTCAAGCTGGCGGCCGAAAGTTGCTCACGCAACGCGGTTGCAATTTCGCGCAGATGCGCGCGGCGGTCGTCTGCTTCGATGGCGAGACCTAGCGCCGCATGAATCTGTCCCGCAAGGTAGGGCGGCATGGCTGTGCTGAAGATAAATGTGCGCGCGCGGTTCACGAGAAAAGTTTTCAGCGTTTTCCCGCAGCAGACAAAGGCACCAGCGCTGGCGAGCGCCTTGCCACACGTGTGCACAACGGCGAGCGCTTCACGCTGGCGGCCAAGCTCGGCGGCGACTCCCCGGCCTTGCGGGCCGAGGACTCCCGTGGCGTGGGCTTCGTCCACGATAAGCTCCGCGCCGTAATCTTTCGCTAGGCGAAGCAATCCATCAAGCGGCGCAATATCACCCTCCATGCTGAAGACGCTTTCGGTGACGATCAACTTGGCGCCGGAACTCGATTTATGATCGCGGAGGGCGCGTTCCAGGTCGCTGAGATCGGCGTGGGAATAGACGACTCTGCGCGCGCCGGAGATGCGAATGCCATCGATGATGCTGGCGTGGTTCAGCTCGTCGGTGAAAACCACGTCGTGCGGCTTCAGAATCGCGCCGAGCAGGCCGAGGTTGGCGGCGTATCCCGAACCGAAATAGAGCGCCGCCTCGGTGCCGGCAAAATCGGCGAATTCGGATTCGAGCTTCTCCCATTCGCGCGAGTTGCCAGAAAGCAGGCGCGAGCCGGTGGACCCGACGCGCTCGGAGCGCTCGACGGCTTCGATGACGGCCTGCTTGAGTCTCGGGTCGCGGGCGAGTCCCAGATAATCGTTGGAGGAAAGATTGATTCCCTCGAGGATTTCGAGCGAGCGGAGCTGCGATTGTTCGCGCAGATCGTCAAGCGAGCGCGTCATGCGCTGCGCGATTCGTCCTGGCTCGGGTTCAGCCACGGGCCATGGCCCTCATGCCCAGATTTTTGAGCAGGCGCTCGTCCTCGTCCACGGCGGGATTCGGAGTGGTGAGGAGCTTTTCGCCCATGAAGATGGAATTGGCGCCGGCGAGGAAGCAGAGCGTCACCGCCTCCTGCGACATCTGCTGGCGGCCCGCAGCAAGCCGCACGCGGGAGGCGGGCATCAGAATTCGCGCCGTCGCGATAGTGCGCACCATCACCAGCGAATCAAGCTCCGACGCTTCCTCGAGCGGAGTGCCTTCGGCGCGCACCAGCATGTTGATGGGCACGCTTTCCGGGTGCGGCGAGAGGCTCGACAATTGTTCGAGCAACCCGATGCGGTCGTCTTCCGATTCACCCATGCCCAAAATTCCGCCGCAGCAGACGGTGATGCCCGCTTTGCGCACGTGCCCGATCGTCTGCAAGCGGTCGTCGTAAACGCGCGTGGTGATGATATTCCCGTAGAATTCAGGCGACGTATCGAGGTTGTGATTGTAGGCGGTAAGCCCAGCTTCTTTCAGGCGCAGCGCCTGATCTTCGGTGAGCATGCCCAGCGTGCAGCAGACTTCCATATCGAGCGCCGAAACGCCGCGCACCATTTCCAGCACGCGCTCGAATTCCCTGCCCTGCGGCACTTGACGCCACGCCGCGCCCATGCAGAAGCGCGTGGCACCTTCCGATTTGGCGCGCCGGGCGGCTTCGAGCACGTCCCCGGGATTCATCAATTCCTGGCGGTCCACGCCGGTATCGTAATGCGCGCTCTGCGGGCAGTAGGCGCAATCCTCCGGGCACGCGCCGGTCTTGATGGAAAGCAGACGGCAGAGCTGCACCTCTTCAGGCTCGTGGAATTCGCGGTGGACGACCTGCGCGCGGAAAATCAGCTCGGGCAGCGGCAGCTTGAAAATCTGCCGGATTTCGTCGCGCGTCCAATCATGGCGAATTTGCATCTCTGGATAGGCCTCTTTTCGAGACACCAAGATAGCAAAATCGGAATCGAAGGGGGCGAGAAAACTAGTGGCGCCATGGGCTGTTCAAAAACGGAATTCATGGCTCTACAGGCAAAAAGCGCTATTCACTTTTCTACATGTTCCCGTGCAGTTGCGATATGAGCCATAGGAGAAGTGAAGCTATGATTAGAAGGAGCGCCGATAAGGCGACGAGCAAGAACCAAGAACGGGTCCCGCGCAGCGCTGCATAAAGACTTCCTAGCAACGCCGATGTTGTACCGATTATTACGACTAACATGAAAATCTCGAAGGAAAGATCCGTCCACCAAGAAGGTACATGCCCGCTCCAGATAAAACAGAATAGCCCCCATACTACGCCGAGCACGATTCCGCTTATCGTGCCTACCTTCCGGGGGGCTGGCGCACCCCACGGCTCTGTTTTGCTTTTTTCGGTCAGCACGCACGAATCATACCATCAGCGGTTCTCGATTCGGGCAACAATGGGCTCGCAGGCTGTGTCGCCCTTCGGGGCTGAGCAGAGATGAGGTGCGGGAAGAGTGACGTCCGTACCCGCACGCAACTTCTCGAGTAGCAGGAGGCCCGAGAATAGCAGGTGAAGCGACCCGAATTCGAACGAAACTTGGCGCGAATCTGGTTTACGATGCTACGTGCCGATGAGCATGGACGATCTCGCTCGATTGCCGAAATCCGATCCCGCCGACCTATTCCGCTACCGCGATGGCATCTACGCCGCGGAGCTTTTCGCCGCGGCGGGTTTCGCCAGCGTGGATTATCGCGAAACCGCAGCCGACCGCAGTGTCATCAGGGCGCGCAAGTCAAAGCGTTAGCGGGGGACTTCAGGAGCTGAAGCTCCGACCCCCTAAAAACCGCGCGGCGAATTCCCGATCAGAAACCCGCCATCGTCGCGCGGGTGCTCATGCCTGCGGCTTTTCCCATCGGCGCGATTCGGCGGAGCGAAACACGGCGTCAATCACGGCCATATTGCGGATGGCGTCCTCGATGGAAACAGGTACCTCGCCGCCCTCTTGTATGGCCTTCGAGAAAAGCTCGGCCTGAATCGTGTACTGATCGCTCGTAGGAATCGTTTCGATGGAGATGCCGCTGCCGAAGATATCGCGCCCGTCGTCCACAAAGATGCGGCAGGGGCGGTCGGGCGGGGCGTTGAAGGGAATTTCGATTTCGATGCGCCCCGTGGTCCCCAGGAACTGCATGCGCTGATAGTGCACGAGCTGCGTGCCACAGGTAAACAAGGCGTGCCCCTCGGGAAATTCGAGCAGGGCGGACGTGAGGCGGTCAATTTTCATCTCCGGATCGCGCTCGACGAGCGAGACCACGCGCGACGGCTCCGAGCCGAACATGAAGCGCGACATGGCAATGGGATAGCAGCCAATGTCGTAGAGCGCGCCGCCGCCATATTCAAAAATGTTGCGGATATTCGCCGTGTCCAGCTTGAAGTAGCTGAACGCGCCCATTATCGAGCGCAACGCGCCCACGCGCCCGGTGAGCACCAGCTCTCGCGCGCGCAGCCATTGCGGATGCGCGAACGACATGAAGGCCTCGCCGATTTTCACGCGCGTGCGGTCACGCACGGGTAGAAGCGTTTTTGCTTCCGCCACGTTCATGCTGATCGGCTTTTCGCACAGCACGTGTTTTCCCGCTTCGGCCGCTCTGATCGTCCATGGCACGTGCAGATGATTCGGAAGCGGGTTATACACGGCATCAATTTGCCGGTCGGCGAGAAGCTCTTCATAGGAGCCGTAGGCCGTGGGAATGCCGAGGGAGCGCGCGGCGTCCTGCGCCTTGCCGCGTTCGCGCGAAGCGATGGCGGCTACTTCGCAGCGCCCGCAATTCTGCATCGCCGGGATTACTTTGCGGATGGCAATGGACGCCGCTCCCAGCACTCCCCAGCGAACTTTTTTCGGCATGGCGTTTCTTCCCCTCGGGACACCCGCGGCAGGATTGTATCGCGGAGAAGCAGGCGTGGCGCCGGAAAGGTGATCCGGCGCCGACAGAGAGAGAAAAACTAGCGCGAGCTGACGGAGACTTTCTTCGACGCCGGCTGCGCGCTTTTCAATTCGGCGAGGCCTGCGAGCAGATCGTCCACCAGGTCCTCCGCATTCTCGCAGCCGGGCGAGAGGCGGATGAGGGTGTCCGAAAGGCCGAGCTCCGCGCGCGCCTCGGGCGGAATGGACGCGTGCGTCATGGTGGCGGGATGGCAGATGAGAGCCTTCACTCCGCCCAGGCTTTCCGCCAGCGCGAAATAGCGCCGCGAGGATACGAAGGAGATCACCTCTTCGGTGGTTCCCTCCAGCTCGAAGGAAACCATGCCGCCGAAGCCGCTCATTTGCCGACGGGCAACCTCGTGGCCGGGATGGCCGGGCAGCCCCGGAAAATAGACGCGGCGGACGCGTGGGTGATTTTCCAGCGCGGTGGCGATAGCTAGGGCGTTTTCGCCGTGCCGTTCCATGCGGAGCTCGAGCGTCTTCACGCCGCGCAGCGTGAGCCAACAATCGAAAGGCGAGGGCGTGGCTCCGGTGGCATTTTGCAAAAATTTAATCGGCTCGAATACGGCGGCGTCCTTGGCGAGCGCGGCGCCCTGAATCGTATCCGAGTGCCCGGCCAGGTATTTCGTCACGCTGTGGACCACGATGTCCGCGCCCAGCTCGAATGGCTGCTGGAAATAGGGCGTGGCAAAGGTGTTGTCCACCACCACGAGCGCGCCGCGCGCGTGGGCCAGTTTGCTGATGGCGGCGATGTCGTTAATCAACAGGCGGGGATTCGTGGGCGACTCGATCCAGACCAGCCGCGTGCGCGCCGTGAGGGCCGCCTCGACAGCTTTCAGGTTGTCCGTATCAATCTGGCGGATGACGATGCCGATCTGCCGGTACACCTGATTCAATATCCGGTAGGTGCCGCCGTAGACGTCGCGCGGAATGATGATTTCATCGCCGGGACGCAGATAGGCCTGGAGCACGGCGTTCTCCGCCGCCAGCCCCGAGGCGAAAACGGCCGCGTGCTTCACTCCCTCCAGCTCCGCGAGCACGGATTCGAGCCGCTGGCGCGTGGGATTGTTCGTGCGCGAATAGCTGAAGCCCTTATCGTGCCCGGGCGAGTCCTGCTCATACGTGGACGTCTGAAA
>Ga0307479_10005884_pt1 | contig 11226 bp, 9 predicted proteins | sample atmos_gasesECM4C_FD_203743 | JGI IMG/M metagenome (GOLD analysis project Ga0307479, IMG submission 203743) | Hardwood forest soil microbial communities from Morgan-Monroe State Forest, Indiana, United States - atmos_gasesECM4C_515 | ecosystem: Environmental > Terrestrial > Soil > Temperate... | reverse complement strand
CTGTCTCTGACGCCACGACTGCCGCTTCGCAAGCCTGAACTTTCCTGCGGCCGCTTAGACCGAACCAGCTCCCCAGGCGTCTACGCGCTCTCAGACGAGACCTCGCTTCAACTCTTCCAGCGGGTAAAATGTGTCTCGCCACACGATGCCGCCTTGCCACAGCGTCACTACCGTCGAGCGCAGCAGCATGTAGCAGAACAGCAGCGCCCCCAGCGGCTGCGTCAGGGCGTAGAGCGGCGAAACGCGCATCACCACGTCCACTCCTGCGTGAAAGCACAGCGCAATCGCCACCGCGACTGCGGAGAAAAGCCGCACCCATCCGCCGCCAAACACCACGCCAAAGAATGGCAGCACGTTCACAGTAAACATTCCCATGAATCCCACCAATGCAAACGCCAAGTCGTATCCGAACGCCGCGAAGAAGTTCTTCGTTGTGCCGTGGATCAGGTTCCCAAGCCCTGCGTGCCAGCGCACCACGACCGCTTCTTCCGATACCCCAACGGCGGACCGGAATCCCGCTTGCCGGATCATCTTCGCCAGTTTCATGTCGTCCACGACTTCCATGGCCAGCCGCCGGTGCGTCCCGCTGGCCTCATACGCGGTGCGGCTCGTCAATTGAAACGCCCCCACGCCTACATAAGCGCTGGAACCCGGATCATGAACTCCGCCCGGATTGTTTCCGAGGTGAAACGCCACTCCAAAAAAGGTGAGCAGCACCGTTTCCCAGAATCCCGACATCTCGACATCCGTGAGCAAAGTGAAGTGGTCCAATTTGCGCTGCTTCGTCAGCGCCACCGCGCGCCGCAACGCATCCGGCCGGAACCGCACGTCCGCATCGGTGAACAGCAGCCACTCGCCGGTCGAAGCTTCGTACGCCTTTTGCAGGGCGTGGGGTTTGCCCAGCCAGCCCGCAGGAAGTTCGGTGACGTGTATCACTCGTAGCCGGGAATACTTCCCGGCAAACTCGTCCAGGATTCTCGCGGTTGCGTCTTGCGAACGATCGTCGGCAGCGACAACCTCCAGATTCGGATAGTCGATCTCCATCAGCGTTGCCAGAGCGGCGGGCAACTTCTCCTCTTCGTCGCGGGCAGCGAAAAGAACGGAAATCCGCGGGCAGTCCGCATCCGGCGCAGGCCCAAAATCTTTGAGCCACGGCAGCCGCATGGCTCCAAACGCCACGCGGAGCCCGTGAGTGAGCCAGAAAAGTGCTATGAATTCAAACAAGGCGAGGCTGAAAGCGTGCATGGAAATTGGTGCCAGCTGCGGCGCTCAGGTTATGCTAACACGTGGAATCGCGGAGATAAGAATGCCTCGTCTTGTCGCCCTTCGCGTTCCTGAGCTGCAATGAAAAAGACGTTGAATAGCCTGTCCATTCTGGGGGCAGGCCGCGTCGGGCAGGCGCTCGGCCGACTGCTTCGCGGCCTCGGATGGAGGATCGATACGGTCGTAACGCGCAGCCCGGCCAGCGCGCGCCGCGCGGCTCGCTTTGTCGGCGAGGGCAAACCGCATGTCGGGATGACGCGCCAGATACTGACCTCGCGAGTGATCCTGATTGCCGTGCCGGATGATGCAATTGCGGGCGTGGCGCAGGAATTGGCGCGAACTGGCGCCGAAGAGCTGCTCGGTAAGATCGTGCTGCACACCAGCGGTGCGCTCGATGCCGGCGTCCTGGGAATCGTCAAGGCACAAGGCGCAGTCGTGGGCTCTCTGCATCCGTTACAATCGTTTAGCGGCGTCACCGTGCCCTCCCTGCAGGGAAAAGTCTTTGCCGTAGAGGGCGATGTCGTCGCGGTGCGTATGGCGAGGCGGATCGCGCGATCTCTCGGCGGTTCCCCTGTGCGGATCCCCGGCAGAAAGGCGCTGTATCACGCTGCTGCGACCATGGCTGCCGGGCAAGTGCTGGCGGTCGAGGAAGCCGCGAGTCAATTGCTCATCTCCCTTGGGATGACGCGCCGCGAAGCCGTGCGCGCGCTGTTGCCGCTGACCAGGCAGGTGCTCGAAAATTATGAGCGCTTCGGGCCGCGCGCTGCCTGGACCGGGCCTCTTTCGCGCCTGGATTATAATGTTGTGCGCGCGCACCTAAGGGCCCTGCGCGATGCGCCGCCGGAGTTTGCTTTGTCTTATCGGGCCCTCAACGGGCTGGCGGCGCGCGTGCTGGCCCAGCATGCCGTTGTCATGCTCGCGGAATTACAGAAAATGTCCGTGGAAGAGAAACCTAAAGTGAAAGCGAAAGGACACAGCGCGTGACTTCCCTGCATATCGCTTTGCAACATATGAAATTGTCCAACGGCTTGAACGTTGTCGTCGCGCCGGATTCCACCGCCCCGGTCGTCACCGTGGGCGTGTACTACAAGATTGGATTTCGCCTCGAGCCGCGCGGCCGCAGCGGATTCGCGCACTTGTTCGAGCACATGATGTTCCAGGGCTCGGCCAACGTCCCCAAAACCCAGCACATCAAGCTCGTCAACTCCAGCGGTGGCGCGCTCAACGGCTCCACCAGGTACGACGTCACGAATTATTTCGAGGCCGTGCCTTCCAACGCCCTCGAACGCGTGCTCTGGCTCGAAGCCGACCGCATGCGCGCCCTCAAAGTGGACGACGAAAACCTGAAAAATCAGCGCGACGTCGTGAAAGAGGAAGTCCGTGTCAACGTCATGAATCAGCCTTACGGCGGATTCCCCTGGCTGGACATGCCGCCTGTGGCCTTCCGGAATTGGGCGAATGCCCACAATTTTTATGGCGATTTCGCCGACCTCGACGCGGCGAATCTCGGGGACGTGCAGGCCTTTTTCAAGACCTACTACCTGCCGAATAATGCCGTCCTTTTGATCCTAGGTGATGTCAAAACCGAAGAAGGCATGGCTTTGGCCCAAAGGTATTTCGGCGAAATTCCTGCCGGGCCGGCGCCCGCATTTAGCGATCCCAGCGAACCGGAACAGACCGAAGAGCGCAGAGGTCATGTCCCGGAAAAGTTTGGGACGCTTCCGGCCATGGCTATCGGCTACGTTCTGCCGCCGCGCCGCACTGCGGACTGGTGCGCCATGGCCCTACTTGATCAAGCCCTCCACGGCGGGCGCGCCGGAAGAATCTACCGCGAGCTGGTTCTCGAAAAACAGATTGCCGTCGAGGCCGACGGAAGCATCAGCGATCTCTTCGGCTACAACGGGCCGACGCAGATGACTACGCGCATTTTTTACAAGCCGGAATTCACGGGCGATGCAACTCTCGCTGCCTTTGATGCCGTGATTCGTGATGTGCGGGAAAACGGAATCAGTCCCGACGAGCTCGAACAACTCAAAGTCAAATGGCGCTCCGATTACTACGCCACGCTGGAAGGCACGCACGGCGGCTTACCGAAATACGGGCTCATGCACCTGCTGGCCTGCTTTATGCTTTTCGACGGACAGCCCCAGCTTGTGAACACCATTCTCGACGGATTTCTCGCCGTGACCGGCGAAGAGATTCACGCTGCCGCAAAGAAGTATCTGCGCAACGAAAAGCGCGCCATCGTTTTTCGCACTCCCGTAAAGGCTGACGCGAAGGAGGCCGCGTAATGGCCTCGCGTGCGTTCGAACTGCCGAGCGGCGTCCCCGCGCTGGCGCCGGAGCGCGCCGTGATCTGGCCAAAGCGCGAGAAAACGCGGCTGGCCAATGGCCTCGAAGTTATTCTCGCGGAATCGCACGCCATTCCCAAATTTCACGGCGAGCTTTTCTTCCGCTCCGGTAACGCTGCATTTGTGGATCGCACTCCGGGCTTGGCCGAAATGGCCGCCACGGTTGTCCGCACGGGAACCGCGAAACGCGCGAGCCGCCAGATTGAGGAAGATTTGCGCCGAATCGGTGCCGATCTTTCCTCGAGTGCCGGGTCGGATACCAGCACGATTTCTTTTGCCGGCTTGTCGGAATTCGCGGAGCCGCTGTTGAGAGCCGTGAGCGAGCTGGCGCGCGAGGCGTCATTTCCCGAGGCTGAATTCGAGCGCGAGCGGCGCCAGAAGCTCGAAGAAGTAAAGCTTGAGCGCACGCAGCCCGATTTTCTTGCGTCCGAGCGGCTGCGCAAACTTTTGTTTGGCGCGCATCCCTACGCGCAAATCTCCCCCAGCGAAGCGCAGGTCGCCGCTTACAAGCGCGAAGACTTGCAGGCGGTCTACCGCGAATCCTACACGCCGGAAAATGGCTTGCTGTTGCTTGTGGGGGATTTCGACTCGCAGGAGATGTTGCGGATCATCGAAAAAGTGTTTGGCGCGTGGGGCGGAAAGAAACCCGCCGCGAGGCCGTTTGCGCCTCCCGCGAATCCGCGCGGCCGCCACGTCTATCTCGTGCACGTTCCCGGCGCGGTGCAGGCGCAAATCCTCGCGGGCTTCCACGCCATCACGCGCAAGCATCCCGATTGGGTCAAGCTTGGATTGACCAACAGCCTTTATGGCGGCGCATTCAATTCGCGCCTGGTGATGAACATTCGCGAAGACAAGGGCTACACTTACAGCCCGCGCAGCGGCGTCACCGCGCTGCGCCAGCACGGCTATTTTTCTGTCTCCGCCGCGGTGCGCAACGATGTGGTGGCCGCTTCGCTCACGGAAATGTTCTACGAGATGGACCGGCTGCGGTCCGTTCCGGTGCCTGACGCCGAGCTGGCCGACGCGCAGAATTACTTGAGCGGGGTGTTTTCTATGGGACTGGCCACGCAGAACGGCTTGCTCTCGCAATTTTCTACCGTCGCCTTGCATGAGCTTCCCGACGACTATCTGGAAACCTATCGCGCCAAAGTCCGTGCCATCACACCGCTGGACTTGCTTTCGACCGCGCGACAATATTTTGACTCCGCGAACATGCAGATCGTCGTCGTGGGCGATCGCACGCAAATCGAATCCCAGGCCGCCCTGTTCGGCGACCTCGAAGTTTTCGACGCTCACGGCAATCGGCTCTAGTGTTATTGCATTGAGTACGTCTAAGTGAAATAGATGCCATCATGAGGCGGCGAGTTTCATTTCGAATGCTTCTTTCCTTTTTGCTCCTTGGCTTGGTTTTTTCCGCGTCTACATTTGCCGGGAAGAAGAAGCCGCCCGCAAAGCCCGTCAACATCAATGCCGCAACTTCCGAAGAGCTTCAGCAAGTGCCGGGAATTGGGCCGGCCACCGCTCAAAAAATCTTGCAGATGCGCAAGTCCTACGGGCCGTTCAAGAGCGTTGACGATTTGCTGGCCATTCGCGGCCTCGGCGAAAAGCGCCTCGACAAAATGCGCAAGTACCTGACTGTCGGGAAACCGGCGGTGCCGAAGACTTTACCCAGTGCTGCGCAGCCGGAAAAGCCGCCCGACAAGCCCCAAGAAAAACGGTAGGAGAGATTCCTCGCTCCGCAGGCTCCGTTCGGAATGACGGCGTGGCGTCCTGTGGGAGGAAGGCCTACTCGCATACTGTATCAGAGGATCTGGTGGGTGGGTTTCTGTGATTCGATGCGCAGAGGGACCTGATCGGCGATGGTGATGCCGTAGCCTTCCAGAGCGACGACTTTTTTCGGATGGTTGGTGAGGACGCGAATGTCTCTGAGGCCGAGGTCGATCAGGACTTGCGCGCCGATGCCGCTTTCGTGCTGCACCATGCGCTGGCGCGCGGGTTCGCGATCGAGCTGGCCGCGCCTGTGAAAATGGATTTGCGGCAGCGTCCCGGGTTCTTCCGCCGCGTCCACGCTGAAGCCCCGCCCGGTGTGATGCAGGTACAGAAACACCCCGCGGTTTTCTTTGGCAATTGCTTCCAGCGACCGCGAGACCAGCTCCCTGCAATCGCAAGCCGTGCTGCCGAAAACGTCGCCGGTCAGGCAGTGTGAATGCACGCGCACGAGCGCAGGCGTTGCTCCTTCCAGGTTGCCGCGCACCAACGCCACGTGCTGGTCGTGGTCCACATCGCTCGAATACGCGATCATTCGAAAATCGCCGAACCGCGTCGGCAAAACAGCTTCGGCGACGCGCCGGACGTAGCGCTCATGCTGCATGCGGTAACGAATCAAGTCCGCTACCGTCACCATTTTCAAATTGTGTTCCCTGCAAAATTCAACGAGCTGAGGCACGCGCGACATCGTGCCGTCTTCGCTCATGATTTCGCAGATGACTCCGGCGGGAAACAATCCTGCAATTCGCGCCAGGTCCACCGAAGCTTCAGTCTGCCCGGCGCGCACCAGCACGCCGCCCTTGCGCGCGCGCAACGGAAAAACGTGGCCGGGGCGCGCCAGGTCCTGCGGCTTGGTCTTGGGGTCAATTGCCGTCAGGATAGTGACAGCACGGTCCGAAGCGCTGATTCCCGTGGTGACGCCCACCCGCGCATCAACCGCCTCGGTGAACGCCGTGCCATGCACAGAAGTGTTGATCGGCGACATCAACGGCAGGTGCAGCTCGTCGCAGCGCTCTTCCGTCAGCGGCAGGCAGATAAGCCCGCGGCCGTATTTGGCCATGAAGTTGATGGCCTCTGGCGTGATTTTTTCGGCAGCCATGGCCAGGTCGCCTTCGTTCTCGCGGTCTTCGTCGTCCACCAGCACAATCATGCGGCCCTGGCGAATTTCTTCGACGGCTTCTTCCACACTGGCGAATGGCGGGTGTATTTCACTCATAAGAAAAGGATAGTGGCAACAACGCAAGGTTGTAAAGACTTACGGATTCTAACTCGGTCTAGTTGCTTGGTACGTGGCGGACCTTGGTGGCTTCCGAGCCGGGGCCAGGTTCGGGCGCGGGCTTGGGCATGTCCGCGTCTTTGAATCGCGGCACCATCTGGTCGGCCATGGCGATGGCATATACGGCAGAAGCAATCTCGACAGCGCCTTGGCGCGCGTCTTCTTCATAAATGCGCTCGTAGGTGTCGAGATTGGTGTGGTGCGTGAACGAGCCGTAGTCAAAGGAATCCTGTGCCAGTCCGATGCCCGCCAAGCCCGCGTTGTTGAACGACGTGCTGTCCGTGCCGCCCGTCCTGCGGCTGTCGCTGGCGACCACGCCCATAAAGCCCCAGTCGGCGAACGGTGCCATTACCTCTCGCAGCATGTCCGCGGCGGCCGGCGGACCGAATACCCCGGCGCCACGCGGCCTTCCCGTGCCGGAATCGATGTTGAAGTACGCGTCCAGCTTGGCATATTCCGGCTTCTGGCTTTCAAAACTCCCGAAATGTTGCTGCACGTAAGCGAGCGAGCCGAGCAGGCCCTCTTCCTCGCCGCTCCACAAAGCGACGCGAATGGTGCGTCTCGGCTTGACGTGCAATGTCGCCAGGATGCGCGCTGCTTCCAGCATCATCGACGACCCGATCCCATTATCGGTGGCGCCGGTGGCGTCATGCCACGAGTCGTAGTGCCCGCCGAGCATGACGATTTCATCCTTCTTGTCGGTCCCCGGAATTTCGCCGATCGCGTTATATGCGGTCGTCCCTTCCGGGTATTCTTTGTTCTGGATATTGATTTTCAGTGTCACCGGTGCGCCGTCGCCGAGGATGCGCGAAATGCGGCCATAATCTTCGTTGCGCATCACCAGCGTGGGCACGGCGCGCGCCCAGTCAAAGGTGTTGTTCCCTTGCGCGATAATCACGCCGTGCGCGCGGCCGGCGTCATTCACGCGGACGAGCGCTCCATTGTCCACCAGGAATTGATCAACTTGCCGCGAGACATCCTGCCGCGAGAGCTGTCCCTCAGGCAGTTTCGACGGCTCGGGGAAGCGGAACGGCCGCGGATTCTTGGCGTCGAAGCGCGACTTCCAATCGTCCTCGGGGCGGCGCATCGGTGCTGGGTTCATGTCTTCCTTAACGCGGACGTTCCTGCCGACGAACACAATCGCGCCACGCACTTTATCCTTTATCGAATTTAGGTAGGCATCGAGCTCCGCTTGCGTGGGTTGCTTGGGCTCGGCTGCTTTCTCGGCGGCAGGCATCGGCGGAGCGGCCCACCTCGGCTCCGGCGGCGGTGCCGAGCTTCCAAAAAAGTTGAAAGGTGCGCCGCTCGGCGGTGCTAACCCGGGTGGATCGAGCAGCACGACTTGCGCGGTCACCACTCCCTTTGTGCTCGGCGTCCACGCCAGCGGTTTTACCATGAGTTGCCCATGAAACGGCGTAACCGCCTCCGCGAGCAATTCCATGTTTTCCCAGCCCGGCACGGGCGCGGCAGCGGTTGACGGCTGAAAGGTCCACGGTTCGAGATGCGTGTTCACCAGCCCCCACGACGCCATCGTCTTCACGGCCCAGTCGTCGGCGGCCCTGAGATTCGGGGTACCGGTCACGCGGGGACCGTACACGTCGGCCACCTCATGAATAATCCACATGATTTTCGAGTTGTTTGTCTCTTCGGCGCGGATCTGCGCATAGACATCCGAGACGCTCGGTGCCTGCGCGGTCGTCGGCATCACCGACAGCAGCGAGCAGGCCATCATAAACACGCAAACTTTGTACACGTTTCCTCCCAAATTCCATCGCTGTCAATATATCCTCGGGCCGCACCCGCAGGCAAACGGCAACATATCCTTCGGGGGGACCTCCGAGCCATTCCTGCGCAGAACAGTGTTACCAGAAAGAGTCCGGAAGGGCTAAATTGCAATGGCCGAGCCAAGTGATTGGAGCAAATTGCAATGGCCGAGCCAAGCCACTGGAGAATAGGCCAAGCGTGAGTTGGGCGGGCAACGACACGGCTCGTGGCTCTGCCAAATTTAGTCAAGAATGTTCCGTGGTCAGAGACTTACAGCTTGCGTAGGGGGCCCGGAAGTACGCTCGCCAGAGAGTATTTGCCTGGGCCAGCGAACAACAGTCCGGTGGAGAGAAGGAATTCGGTCAGCGCGTATTCCATTCCACCCCGGCCGATGTCGTAGCCGTGCGGGAAATGGACGAAATAAATCGCGCCCAGCATAACAATCATGACGCAGACGGCTCCAAGCCGGAGCAGCGCGCCGAGCAGGATCGCCAGGCCCCCGGCAAATTGCGCCAGCCCAACGAGGTAACCGACTGCTGGCGGGACGTGCATATACGCCGCGAACCCTTTGGGGCCTGGACCGCCGAAGGCGCCAAACAGGATAGCGCTCCCGTGAAAGATAAAGGGCAGCGCGCAAGCGACGCGCATAATGAGAAGTTCGAAATTTAGTTCCCGCGTGACCGCGGTCGAGGAAGTGCCAGGTGTGCTCATAGTAGCCTCCAATCATGTGCGGAGAGTATTAGCAAAAACCGGGCGCAATAGCCAAGAGTTTTTTGGGTGCAACAGGCAAGATTTAATCCAGGTCCGCCAACTCCTCTTCGATTAGAGAAAGGCATGTAGGGAGCGGGTTGGGGCCGTGGGACAAGTAGGCATCGTGAACGAGAAAGAAAAGGGCGCCCCGGTTTGCACCGGAACGCCCTTTGTCGGATTGAGATTCTGGGCTAGCTGGTAAAGCTACCCAGCACAGGCTGAAGCCTGTGCGGCTGGAACCTAGTACATGCCGCCCATGCCGCCTGCGCCCGGAGCGCCGGCAGCTGCGGCTTTCTTGTCGTCTTCCTTGAGCTCGGCAACGAGCGCTTCGGTAGTGAGCATCAGGCCCGCGATGGAGGCTGCGTTCTGCAGCGCCAGGCGGGTGACCTTGGCCGGGTCAATGACGCCCATCTTCACCATGTCGCCATACTCGCCCGTTTCCGCGTTGAATCCGAAGTTTTCGTCCTTGGATTCGCGGATTTTGCCGATGACCACGGCGCCTTCGGAGCCGGCGTTAAGTGCAATCTGGCGAGTCGGCTCTTCGAGAGCCCGCCGCACGATGCCGGCGCCAACGGCCTCGTCATCGTGGAGCTTGAGCTTCTCGACCGCGGAGATGGCGCGGAGGAGAGCAGAGCCGCCACCGGGAACAATACCTTCCTCGACGGCCGCGCGCGTGGCATGCATGGCATCCTCGACGCGAGCCTTCTTCTCCTTGAGCTCCGTTTCGGTGGCTGCACCAACCTTGATGACGGCGACGCCGCCAACGAGCTTGGCAAGGCGCTCCTGGAGTTTCTCCTTGTCGTAGTCGGAGGTAGTGTTTTCGACTTGCTGGCGAATCTGCTTGACGCGGCCTTCGATTTCCGAGGGCTTGCCGGCGCCTTCGACGATGGTGGTGTTGTCCTTATCGATGGTGATTTTCTTGGCGCGGCCGAGATCCTCGATCTTCACGTTCTCGAGCTTGATGCCGAGATCTTCCGTGATGGCCTTGCCGCCGGTCAGTGTCGCGATGTCTTCCAGCATAGCTTTGCGGCGATCGCCGAAGCCAGGAGCTTTCACCGCGGCGCATTGCAGGGTGCCACGGAGCTTGTTGACCACGAGAGTAGCGAGCGCTTCGCCTTCGACCTCTTCCGCGATAATCAGGAGAGGCTTGCCGGCCTTGGCAATGCCTTCAAGCAAGGGCAGCAGGTCCTTCATCGAACTGATTTTCTTTTCGTGGATGAGGATGCGAACGTCTTCGAGCGCGCATTCCATACGGTCCGGATCGGTGATGAAGTAGGGCGAGAGGTAGCCGCGGTCGAACTGCATGCCTTCCACGACCTCGAGGGTGGTCTCCATGGTCTTGGATTCCTCGACGGTGATGACGCCGTCTTTGCCCACCTTCTTCATGGCCTCGGCGATGATGCCGCCGATTTGCTTATCGTTGTTGGCGGAAATGGTGCCGACCTGCGCGATCATTTCGCCCTTGACGTCCTTGTGGAGCTTCTTGATCTCCTCGACGGCAACCTCGACGGCCTTCTCGATGCCGCGCTTGAGAGCCGTGGGGCTGGCGCCGGCCGCGACAGTCTTGACGCCTTCGCGGAAGATGGCCTGCGCGAGCACGGTTGCGGTGGTCGTGCCGTCACCGGCAACGTCGGAAGTCTTGGAAGCGACTTCGCGGACCATCTGCGCGCCCATGTTCTCGAGGGGATCCCTGAGCTCGATTTCCTTGGCCACGGTCACGCCGTCCTTGGTGATGACGGGCGCGCCGAACTTCTTTTCGATCACCGCATTGCGGCCCTTGGGGCCGAGGGTGATCTTTACTGCATCGGCAAGAGCGTTCACGCCGCGCAAAATTGCCTGGCGGGAATTCTCACCTGTTACAATCTGCTTCGCCATTTCTCAATTCCTCCTGATTATCTTCGACCGAACTTCCAGAACTGTTTGGGACAAAACCACGGGTCTAAAGACCCGCCACTACAACAACTAACTAACCACTTCTGCCGGGCTGAAGCCCGGTCCCTACAAAACCGAGCTACTTACGGGAACCGGCGGCCTTGGCAGCACCGCTCAGCTTCGC
>Ga0307479_10005883_pt1 | contig 11227 bp, 10 predicted proteins | sample atmos_gasesECM4C_FD_203743 | JGI IMG/M metagenome (GOLD analysis project Ga0307479, IMG submission 203743) | Hardwood forest soil microbial communities from Morgan-Monroe State Forest, Indiana, United States - atmos_gasesECM4C_515 | ecosystem: Environmental > Terrestrial > Soil > Temperate... | reverse complement strand
ATCGTGGCGGCGTTACAGCGAGGCGCACGTCACTTCGTACAGAAGCCGGTCAAGCCGGAAGTGCTTTACGAAGTCATCAAGTACGTGCTGGGCGACGACGGCTCCGTAACTGCGGCGGCCGGCGCGGGAGCCTGATCTCATGAAGATGGAGCTGATCCAGCCGTTCATCAACTCGGCGGACGCGGTGTTGGCCCAGGGCCTGCAGTGCAGCACGGCCATCGGCAGCCTCAATATGGAAGAGGAAGCCTATCGCCGCAAGGGCGTGGCGGCCATGGTGTGGGTTACCGGCGATATCGAGGGACGCATCATCATTGACCTTGATCCGGAGACTGCGGTGCGTGTGGCCAGCAAGATGGCAGGTGCGGAGCTACCCGAGTCCGACAGCTTGATCCGAGAGACCGCGTGCGAGCTCGCCAACCAGATCATTGGTAACGCGATCACGGCGCTGAATGACCAGGGCTTCCATTTTCGGGTACATCCTCCGGTGCTGCACACGTCGGAAGAGGGCATCAAGAGCAGCGAAGATACCGAGGCTCTGGTGATGTGCTTCGAGACCCCGATCGGCAGCGTGTTCGTGAACATCGCCATGCGCTACAACCGGCGCCGGCACCCGGACCGGGCGGCGGCCGCAGGCAGCTGAGTTCCCCCGGCGGCGGAAGCGCGCACGCGCAGAGCTTACTGCCATGCCAGGGGTGGCACTCGATTCACACCCTCTTACCCTTCTTTACCCACGTCTGCGCCGTGTCCTGGCAAACGAAATAAAACATATTCGATTCCGAAGCCAGCCAAACTTTACTGAGCAGTGAAGAGAAAGACTGGGTTCTGCGGAGGCGGTTGCGCCGGTACGTTGGGATTGGTCTGGATGGGGGCATACGCGCTGACCGGAGAGGGCAGCGTCACTACGTAGGTGTCGTTGGACGTGTTGATGCTGGCGACTCCGCCGGCATCACAGGCGGCCAGATAAACGCGGGTGCTGTCGGCGCCAACGGCCATCGACACGCGGAAACGGACGCTCGAACAATTCGCCTCGGGATAAACCGGCGAGCCGGGCGGCACAGTCGCTGACGCGATCGGGACCGGAATCGGGTTCGGGGATGCTGTCGAACTGTTCCGAAGAGTCAGACTGCCAGCGTCCACGACGGTGGTCTGGGTGAGGAAACAATTCACCGCAGGAAGGCCGATTGGTTGGGTGCATTTCGTCGTGTCTGTGGTTTCAATCGCGCTGCCCACGTAGACCCTCGTGCCATCGGGCAGGGCCGCGACAGAGACCGGAACACACTGGGCGCAATCTCCTGCTCCGGGGATGGCAATTTGCTTCATTAGAAAGGGCGCGCCGGTAGAGCCCGGATCCACCGCAGCGTTGTAGACGTAGAGGAATCCGGACGAACTCGTGACGTAGAGCCGGTTCAGGTGGCTGTCGTAAGCCATGAAGTTGGCTCCAGAGTCCACGGCCGTGGCGGCACCGTTGACGATTGAGTCGTCGAAAGTGCTGATGGTCGTGATGCTGCCCTGATTCAGGACGTAAATGCGCTGGTTGTCTCCGCGGGCATAGGCGAGCGAAGGCGAAGCACCCACCGGGATGGTGGGCGTCACGACGGACCGATCCACGGTGTGAATGTGAGTGACGTTGGCATCGGCCTGGTTCACCACGTAGAGTTCCTGGCCGTTCGGGGTCTCGGCCATGGCAACCGGATTCCTTCCCACCGGAATCGAAGCGCTCACGACGCTGTTGCTGGTGCCGATGGCAACGACGATTCCGGGCGCAGCAGTGACGCTCGGACTGGACGGGCTGGCGATGTATGCGGTAGCACTCTCGGTGCTATGCACGAACACCGGGCTGAAGCCAGTCGGTAGATTGATGTCGGAGGACGCGCTGATGTTCGAGCCTGTAGTCGCCGGAGTGAATACGCTGACCGAGTTGGATAGGTTGTTGGCTACCCACACTCTGGAGTTGATCAGGGCCGCGTGCACTGGCCCCAGGTCCACCTTCGTGACCCCGGCGTCGGAATCTCCGGAGACATCCACTTGCATGCCGGTCCCGGGATTGAAGGTCGTATTCTGATTCAGGGTCAGCACGGAGTGGAAATTCTTGGGGTCCGGGGGCGGCACCGGGTTGGGGATGATCGTAGGCCGGTACACATCGCCACAGGCAATACAGATCAGGAAGCAGAACAGGAGGGCCGCGATCCGCCCATTACGCACCAAATTCATCGGCACCCCGACACGCAGATTCATGAACTTGCAAGCTCTTCGCAGAATTGAACATTGTAATCGGGAATGTACTTCGCTGGCCAATTGTTGGGGCAGTTGTCGGTTCATGGTTCCCAGTTCTCAGTCGACGCAACTGCGGCGCTACTCAGATTTAGTGGTGGGTCGCGGGGCTTAGGGTTGCTCGTTTCAGGGAAGAATAGTGAAGATCCAAAACCCCTTAACCACAGAGGAACGCGTAGAAAAAGCCGTCGAGAGCACCCGGAAATTCCGGAGTCTACCGACCGCGCCGAGGCTTCCCACCCGCCACCGCCGCCTCCGGGGCTTCTTTCGTCGTGGCCGCCGGCTTCTTCTTCCCCTCCATCTCGGCCAGGCTCTGTTTCAGGGCAGCCATCAGGTCGACCACTGGGGCCAATTTCTTGGGCCGGTCGATTTCGATTACCTTGCCGCCTTCCAGTTTGGTTTCGATCAGCTTCTTCAGGTTGTCCTGGAACGTGTCGTGATATTTCTCCGGATCCCATTCGGAGGCGAGCGCTTCGATCAACTGGTGGGCGACTTTCACCTCGGCGTCTTTCAGCTCAACGTCGGGGGCGCCGAACTCCTCCACTTTGCGGACTTCTTCGGCATAGTACATGGTGTGGAGCATCATGCCGCCCAGGTGCGGCCGCAGGAACACGGTGTACTCGCGATTGTGCATGGTGAGCTTGGCGATGGCAACGTACTCGCTCTCCTCGAGCGCTTTGGTCAGCAGCGCGTACGGGCGGCGGCCGGCTTCGTCAGGCACCATGTAGTACGAGGACTCGAAGTAGACGGGGTCGACCTCGGGGGATTTCACGAACTCGAGGATCTCCATGGTCTTGGCGGTCTGCGGCTCGATCTTCTTGATCTCCTCCGGCTCGATGACCACGTACTCGTCCTTGCGGAACTCGTAGCCTTTGACGATCTCGCTGCGCTCGACGACGCGGTTCTCCGCCGGGCAGTAGTATTGCTGTTTGACCCGCTGCAGATCGGGCCGGTGGAGCATGTTGAAGGAAATACCGCTGCTGCGCGCGCCCGAGAACAGACGCACCGGCATCGAGATCAAGCCAAAGGTCAGATATCCAGACCAAACGGAGGCCGCCATAAAGTTCACCCCGAACCGAAGAAAGGCGCCAGAGCCGCGCCCAGCGTCGAGAGTTTAACGTACATCCGGCTTTTTGATGCACGAACTTGGAATGGGTAATCGAAAGAAAAAGCACGACCCGAGGGGCTGTTGTCGGGACCGCCCCCAGCGCTGGTAGTTATCAATTGGATTCTGCCCCAGCGTGTTCACCACGAAGTCCACGGTTTTCGCTTATGCGGTTGGCTGAATTGGGTTTAACACGGGTTTCGCCGGGTTGGTGGGCGGCCACGCCGGTCCGTTTGGGGGCGGTTTGCTTGCTTACGGTGGCGTTTGCGGCCCTCGGCCACCTGATCCGGGGGGTGTCCCGATCCGGGGCCCTTGCGGGGGCGGTGGTCTGCTTTGCGCTTTTCGCGGCGGCCGGTCCGGGAGCATTCGCCGCGCTGTTTTCCGTGTTCGCGGTCACGTGGCTGGCCACGCGGATGGGGCGTCCCCGCAAGCAACTTCTCGGCACGGCAGAGGCTGGCGCAGGACGGACTGCGGCGCAGGTCTTTGCCAACCTGGGGGTCGCGAGCGGCTGCGCGCTTCTGTATGGCTCCCGCGGCGCCAACGTGTTCTTGCTGGCGATGACGGCCTCGCTGGCAGAGGCAGCCGCGGACACAGTCTCCAGCGAGATCGGACAGGCTTTCAGTGAGAGCGCTCGCCTGATCACAACCTTCGAGCAAGTGCCGGCGGGCACCGACGGTGGGATCACGCTCGGGGGCACCGTGGCCGGCGTGTTTGCAGCCGCGCTTGTCGGCCTGTCATGCACGCAGACGGGCCTGGTCCCGATGCGCAGGCTCTGGGTTGCGGTCGCGTGCGGCGTCTTGGGGATGCTGCTCGACAGCTACCTGGGGGCGTGGTTCGAGCGCCGGGGCCGACTCAGCAATGAAGCCGTGAACTTCGTCGGCACGGCGGCCGCGGCGCTGGCCGGGGGGGTGCTTGGCTTGCTCGGGTGAGCCGGGTGCGGAGCTTTTGCCGGCGCGCCGGGTACGGTCATCAAAACGCAAGGTCCCTCGACTCCGTTCGGCGGTCGCCTCACTGCGCCCGGGAATGACAGGCGAAGAGGAATTCACTGCATTCCACCGCCGGCAAAATGCCGGCGCCACCGAACTCAGCTGGTCATGTCCGTCGGTACCTTGAGCAAGTGGTTACTGGCAGGCGACAATTCTGAGTACTCCCCTGGCATTCCCTGCTTCCAAGAGTCAGCTCTAGGCCGTCGTTCTCTGACCGGTCGGAGCGACGGTTGGAAGTGTCGGTTAGGAAGCGATGAAGATCAAGCCACTCGTGATCGGGTACGCTCTGGCGCTGGCCCTGCTTCTGTTTGCGCAGCACCGCCCGAGCCCTGCCCAACCCAGCGGGTTCACCGGCGTGGTCGATCTGACGCACCCTCTGAGTAAGACGGCTGCTCGGCCAACTGGGAACTCTGCGGGCGCACTCATCCGATCTCTGACTCTGGTGCAGAAAGATGCCCCGCGCCGCCTGTCAGCATCGGCCTCGACTGGAACGAGCATTGACGCGCCCGCGCAGTTGATGCGCGGCATGTGGACCGTGGATCAAATCCCGCCGGAAAGGCTGATCGCGCCCTTGGCCGTGCTGGATGTGACGGCACAAACCCAGCGCAACGCGGACTATGAAGTATCGCTGGAAGATATTGCCCAGTGGGAGCAGATTCACGGTGAGATCCCGGCCGGCGCCGTGGTGCTTGCGCGTACGGGCTGGGGTGGACGATGGACGTCTCCGGCGGAGTACCGTAATGCCGACAAAAAGGGCGTGATGCACTTCCCGGGATATTCGTCGGACGCGGCGAAATTTCTTGTCGAAGGCCGCGCCGTGCTGGCCCTTGGCATTGACACGCTCAGCGTCGACCCAGGCGCTTCGAAGACACTCGCGATCCACCAGTACACGCTGGCTCACAGCGTGTATCACCTTGAAAACGTCGCCAACCTGGAGCGGGTTCCGGATGCCGGCGCCGTGGTTGTGGTCGCGCCCATGAAGCTGGAAGGCGAGGTCGACGGGCCCGTCCGCATCCTGGCCCTGACCCGGTAACCCGGGAGGTCACGGTGAGACCTGCCCTTCCGAATAATTCCCACCCGATACCGGCGGGCTAGAATTCTGGTAACCAGCGGTGACGGAAATAGGTGGGGCCCATGAGGCATCCTTTCACCTAGGAACTTGAATCCATTCTCGAATAACAAAACCGCAACACCTACGGGCAAACCCTGAAATCGGAGCCAACCGGTGCGATCAATTTCGAAGCCAGTCGCTTTCCTCCTGACGTTGGGCGTGTCTCTGAGTGTTTTCCCGCAAGCCAAGCCAGTAAACCGGATCACCCAAGCCATCGACGAGCGCGAGACTGTAGTTTTGCCGGATACCGCGGATCCACGGCTGCAAGCGGCGGTTGACCAGGGACGCATGGACGGCGCTTTCCAGTTGCAGGCATCCATCGTGTTTAAGCGGACTGCCACTCAGGACGCCGCGATTGAAAAGCTACTGGCCGAGCAGCAGGACCCGACCTCGCCCAACTACCACAAGTGGCTGACGCCCGAGCAATACGCGGACCAATTTGGACTAAGTCCGAGCGACATCGCCGCCGTCACCGCCTGGCTGCAAGCGCAGGGCTTCACGGTGAACCGGGTGGCGCGTGGCCGCTCGCAGATTTGGTTCACCGGCCCGATCGCGAGGATCGAAACCGTTTTTCGCACCGAGATGCATCACTACCAGGTAAATGGCGAATCGCATTTTGCCAACGGCACTCCGCTGGCAGTGCCAGCGGCTCTGTCGGAAATGGTGCTCGGATTGCGCAATCTGGACGATTTCCGTCCGCGGGCCAGGGTTCGACCGCGCCACATTCCTGACCCGAGCGTGAAGTCCGATTTCACCTCCAGCATCTCGGGGTTCCACTTCCTGATCCCGGCCGACTTCGCAACCATCTACGACGTGAACTACAGCAGCGCAGATGGCACCGGCGTCAAGCTGGTCGTGGTGGGCCAGACCGCGCTGTTTTCCACCGGAACTGGTGGAGTCTCACCACCCGCTTCGCCCACCGACATTGACGCGTTCCGAGCGGCGGCAAGCTTGCCTCCCCGCACCGCGACCAACTTCGTGCAAACGCTCGTCCCCGGCACCGGCACCGCCGCACTCAGCACCATGGACATTGACGAGTCCAACATTGATCTGGAATGGGCGGCGGGCATAGCGAAGAACGTCAATGAGATCTTCGTCTATGTAGGAAACAGCACAAATTTCAGTGTATTCGACGCTTTTCAGTTCGCGATCGATCAGAACCTGGCTCCCGTGATCAGCATCAGCTACGGAAACTGCGAGTCCGCTCTGGGCGCAGCTTCTCTGCAAACGATCCAAGGCTGGACGCAGCAGGCCAATGCCCAGGGACAAACCATCAGCGCGGCCGCCGGAGATTCCGGAGCCGCCGATTGCGAGGCTTCGACCGCAACTCAGGGCACCCATGGGCTCGCCGTCGACGTTCCCGGGGCTCTCCCCTATGTCACGTCAGTCGGCGGCACCGAATTTACAGGAGATGCTGCGGGAACGGTAAGTGGCAGCTGCGCCAATGCCACCCCTTACTGGGCCCAATCTTGTAGCTTGACCAGCGGCGGCTCCGCCCTGTCCTATATTCCCGAAACCAGCTGGAATGACACTACCTCTGCCGGTCATCTGGACGCGACCGGCGGTGGTGCGAGCATCGTCTTTTCCAAGCCCAGCTGGCAGACCGGCACCGGTGTTCCCGCCGACGGTGCGAGGGACGTGCCTGATGTCGCGCTCAATGCTTCCAATGCACATGACCCTTACCTGTTTTGCTCCCAAGGCAGTTGCGTGAACGGTTTCCGCAATCCAAACTCGAATCCCGCGAATGGCTTGACCGCCGCCGGTGGGACCTCTTTTGGCGCACCGGCATTTGCGGGCATTGTCGCGATGCTGAACCAGAAAACCGGCTCCAGGCAAGGCAACGTCAATCCCACCCTCTATGCTCTTGCGGCCAGCACACCCAGTGTTTTTCATGACATCACCACCGGCAACAACATCGTGCCGTGCGGCGCGGGAACTCCAAATTGCCCCACCACCGCCCCCCTGCAATACGGCCACTCGGCAGGCGTCGGCTACGACCTGGTAACCGGCTGGGGAACGATCGATGTCAACAATCTGTTGACCAACTGGAGCAGCGGGAATCCGACGACGGCCGACTTTACAATATTCGGTGCGATTGGGGGCACCTTTATATCAGCACCCGGCGGCTCAGCAAGTTCGACGATTACGATTGACTCCAGGAACGGGTTCAGCGGAGCCGTCACTCTCACCTGCAGTCCGCCGGCTTCCGCGCTGATCACCTGCTCGGTGACCGGCAGCCCGGTGACACCCAGTGGCACTCCAAGTACTGGCACGGCCACGCTCACGATCAACACCACGAAGGCGGGAACCTCTTCCCCCGCCACCAGCGCGAGGCTCGGCCATCACGGCGCTCCCTTTGCCCCGCTGTGGCTTAGCTGCAGTGGCGCTCTGCTGGTTGGTGCTTTCCTCTTGGGGATTCCGACCCGCCATCGCCGTTGGAGTATCGTCCTCACGCTCGTGGCGGTCGCGCTGCTGGCTGCGGCGGTCGGATGTGGAGGTAGCAGCAGCTCGGGCGGCGGTGGCAGCGCGGGCACCCCGGCCGGCAACTACACGGTCACCGTCACAGGCACGAGCGGGAGCACCACACACACAACCAGCGTGTTGGTCACTGTACTGTAAGTTCGCAGGAGAAAAGAAGGGGGAAGGCTCTGCATTCGCCTTCCCTCCGAGTTTTCCGCCGCTTGCTGTGATCTAATTCAGCAGGAGGCTAGCATGGCGGACGATCCGCGGTATCCTATCGGAAAATTTTCTTTTGACGGCACACTCACCGAAGAGCAGAAATCCAAACACCTCGAAGATATCGAACAAACCCCGGCGCGCTTGCGTGCTGCGGTACGCGGCCTCTCGGACCCGCATCTCGACACGCCCTACCGCGAGGGAGGATGGACGGTGCGACAGGTCGTCCATCATGTGCCCGAGAGCCATATGAATTCCTACATCCGCTTCAAACTCGCGCTCACCGAGGAGGAACCGACCATCCGTCCGTACCTGGAAGATCGCTGGGCGAAGCTGCCGGACGCAACCACGGCCCCGGTGGAGTTGTCGCTCATCCTGCTGGAGTTTCTGCACAAACGCTGGATGCTGGTGCTGCGTGCCATGAAGCCCGAGGAATGGAAGCGCACTTTCCGCCATCCGGAAATCGGCCTGATGACGCTTGAGAAGGCCTTGGCCCTGTACTCATGGCACGGGCGGCATCACGTGGCGCACGTGACTTCGCTGCGGGAAAGAATGGGGTGGTAGGAGCTATGAGCTGCGAGCTCTGAGCCACCAGTAATACAGCGCCGAACGACAGGATGCGACTCCGATTCTCCCATCGAGCTTGAGTCCGAATTATTGTGAGTAGACTGGCATTGAGAAGGCACTCCGTCGGGGACGTTCCACTTTCTTCAAGCGCGGGCTCAAAGCTCGTAGCTCATAGCTACCTTACGCTGGAATATTCAGCTTCCACACCAGATAGCTCATGACCTCGCGCAGCACCGCGATCATTCGCTGCCAGTGTCCCTTGGGACGCGACCCGGTCCGGGGGGCGACGTAGACTCGCATCCCTTGGTGTTCGAGCAGCACCTTAATGCGAAAGACGTGGTATTCGTCGCTGACCGCGAGGCAGGAGTGCAAGCCATTGGCGCGCAGGATGACTGCGACGCGCTCGGCGGACTGGGCTGTATCGGAGCCTTGGGTTTCGGCGATGAGTGCGCGTTCGGGGATACCGCGGTGCCGCAGATAGTCGTGGCCAACGCCACCCTCGCTGAAGCTGGGGTCAGACCCGGAACCTCCGGTGGTGATCACCACCGGCGCCAAGCCGAGTTTGAACAATTCGTAGGCGCGATCGAGGCGTGCGCGCAGAACCGGTGAGGGACGGCCCGAGTATTCGGCGGCGCCGAAGACGACGATCGCGTCCGCGGGATGCAGTTCTTCCTTGCCGGCTTCGTGCACGATGCGCAGGCTGATGACTAGGAGAAAAAGGGCGAACGCCAGCGCCGTCCCAACCACCAGCCAAAATAGCCAGCGGCGGCGTGGAGACTGGTTCGCGAGCGCGTTCATCAGCCCTGCGCGAAGAACGTAGAAATCTCCTGGGTCGGAATCGCGCCTTCGCGAAGCACACGCCAGCGGGCCTCCTCGTCACTCAGATCGACGATGGTCGATGCCACTTCGCGGGGAGAGGTTCCCCCGTCCACGATGATGGGGATGCGGTCCTGAAGTTGGTCGCGCACCTGCTCCGCGGTGGTGCATTCGGAGGCGCCGCTCAGGTTTGCCGAAGTTGCCGTAATCGGAATGCCCGCCGCCTGGATCACAGCGAGTGGAATCTTGGCGGAAGGGACGCGCAAGGCCACGTTGCCGGTGTTTGCGGTCACCTTGAGGGGCAGACGCGACGCTGCGCGCACGATGATAGTTAACGGCCCGGGCCAGAAACGGCGCGCCAGATCGTAAAATTCCTTGGGCAAAGGGCGGGCAAGTTCTTCGGCCTGGTCGACATTCTCGATCAACAGCGACAACGGCTTGTGCCGGGAGCGGGACTTGATTTCGTACACGCGCTCGACTGCACGCAGGTTGAGCGGGTCGGCGGCCAGACCGTAAAAGGTGTCGGTGGGCATGCCCAGCACCTGGCCCGACTTGATCTGCTCGGCCGCGTACTTCACCAATGACGCTTCCGGACTGTCGTGATTGATCTTGATGATTTCCGCGTGCACAGGCGCGTTCCTTCCAATTTTCACGGTTGAAATGGCGAAAGCTAACATAACACGGAGGAGCGCTGCAAGCCGAACAAACAGCGTATGATGCTGCTTCGGACGTCCCGCGATGAGCCAGCCTCGCCCTGCTGCCCGACCCGGCCATGCGACGCCCACCCGGTTGCGCCGCGTCGAGGGTCGCCATAACTCTCTGGTCAAGGAACTGCGCAGCGGCTTCGCCCGCGCGGAACTGACCGAGGCCGGAGAGTGCGCCATCGAGGGGCTTCGGATCGTGGAAGAAGCCATCCGGAGCGGACTCCGGCTGCACGCCGTTTTCTTCAGCGAGTCGGCCGAGACCCGGGCCGAGCGCTTGCTGCCACAAATCGGAGCGCACGTAGAAACCGTCGTTCTGCCCGATAAGCTGTTCAGCAGCGCGGTTCCGAGCGAGACGCCGCAGGGCGTGGCCGCCCTGGTGCGGTACCGCCAGAGTTCTTTGGAGGATGTGCTAGGAAGAATCCAGACTGGCCCGGTGGTGGCGGTCGCCGGTTTACAGGATCCCGGCAACCTGGGCACGATCTTGCGGTCGGCGGAGGCTTTTGGGGCGGCGGGCGTCCTGCTCGGCGAGGGCACGGTGAGTCCGTTCAATCCGAAGGCAGTGCGCGGCTCGGCGGGGTCGATCTTCCGCTTGCCTGTAGTTCGAGTCAAACTGGGAGAAGCCTTGGCCCTGCTCCGTGAAAGCGAGGTGCGGTTGGTCGCGACCTCGTCTCACAAGGGTAGGTCGTTGCCGGAAGCGGATCTTGCCAGCCCGATCGCGGTGTTTATCGGTGGCGAGGGCGCTGGGGTCCCACGCGACATGCTGGCGAAGATGGATGAGATCGTGGCCATCCCCCATACGCCGCAGGTGGAATCGCTGAACGCCGGGGTGGCAGCGAGCATTGTGCTGTACGAGATTGCGCGGCAAAGAAGGCAGAACGGATGAGCAGTCAGCACCCAGCCCGACTGGCACTTGGCATTTAGCCAGCCGCGAGTCTTGCCGGAATCGACTCAGTGCTGAGTGCCAAACGCTGAGTGCCGTCCGGACGATTGC
>Ga0307479_10005882_pt1 | contig 11228 bp, 12 predicted proteins | sample atmos_gasesECM4C_FD_203743 | JGI IMG/M metagenome (GOLD analysis project Ga0307479, IMG submission 203743) | Hardwood forest soil microbial communities from Morgan-Monroe State Forest, Indiana, United States - atmos_gasesECM4C_515 | ecosystem: Environmental > Terrestrial > Soil > Temperate... | reverse complement strand
TACTACGACGAATCGGACGCCTTTGCCTTCGGCGGCGCGTGCACCTTTGTTGCTGCTGCCTGCTACACTCCTGCTAAGCCAAACGCATCAGCGATCAGTATCTTCCCAACAGCATTTTCCGCTGGCGCCGGGGGATTCCCGATTATTACCGGACCGCCCACTCAGCCCAACTTCACCGATTTTACCGGCACGATTCAGTCGCAAAATACGAATTTCAAACTCGGCATGGTGCAGCAATTCAACGTTGACGTCGAACAACAACTCCCCGGCGAAATTGTACTCACTGTGGGGTATGCCGGTTCGCGCAGTTCCCACATTCTGATTGACGGAAACAATATCAACGTGGGCTCGCCATCGGCTTGCGGGACCGTCTCCGGCTATACCCTGGGGTGTGGGCCGGGTGGAGCAGCGGTAGTAAGTCCCTATGCGACCGCTTTCCCGTTCAACACGATCTCGGCTGCCTTCGATCAAGGACGAGCGCATTATAACGGCCTGCAAATTAAAGCGGAGACCAAGAGCGCCCGCCATGGCATCTACGCCCTGGTTGGCTATACCTACTCCCGTACCTACGACACAGGGTTCGCCGATGGTTTGGGTACCAACTATGGCGCCACCTATTTCCCTCTTCCCAATTGGCAAAAACTGGATTGGGCTCTTTCCGGGATCAATCTGAATAACAACTTCACCGCGAGCGTGATCTACGACCTGCCTTTTGGCACGGGCAAACGTTTCGGTTCGAGTTGGAGCAGTCCCATGAACACGGCCTTCGGAAACTGGCAGTTAACCGTTATTGAAAAAATCACTTCGGGGTTTCCGATTTTCATCGTCGATAGCAACAACACTAGCGGCGCCGGCTTCTTGAACGGCAATGCAAACAGTTTGATTCGCCCCAACGAAGTTAGCGACCCCAATAAAGGAGGAGGCGGCGCAGGCTGCCCCGCGGTAGTGCATACCGTCACGAATTGGTTTAATCCTTGCGCCTTCGTGCTTCCTCCCGCCGGCCAGCTAGGCAATGCGTCTCGCGCTCCGCTATCGGGACCGGATTTCGTCAATACTGACTTCTCCATCATCAAGCAGTTCGCCCTACCCCGCGAGGGAATGGGCTTGAATTTTCGGGTGGAGATTTTCAACCTCTTTAACCACGCGCAATTTGCAACCCCAAATAGTACGAGCAGCCTTGGCACTCCAGACATCAACGCCTCAGGGTTCGGTGCGATTAATGCCACCGTGAACAATCCGCGTCTCGTACAGTTTGGCCTCAAGCTGACGTTCTGACCGGTAGACAGATATATATGAACTGGATCGTGAATTGGGTCGGGCGATTTGTGTGTCTCGCACTGGTTGGTGTGCTGGCCGCAGCGGTCACGGTCGCGCAGACGAAGCGAAAAGTGATCATTGACGAAGACGCGGCAGGACCCGGCGGGACCGACATGCAAGCGATCCTGGCGCTGATCAATTCCCCAGAAACCGAAGTGCTGGGGATTACGGTGCTAACCGGCGACGCGTGGCGCGACGAAGAAGTCGCGCACACATTGCGACTGTTGGAAATTGTTGGCCGCACCGATATTCCCGTGTTGCCCGGCGCGGTGTTTCCCTTGGTGAACAGCAAAGAGTACATGGCGAAATGGGAGACGCTGTACGGGAAAGTTCTTTATCAAGGGGCGTGGAATTACGGACACCGAAACAAAGTGCATGGGCCATGGGAAATCCCACCCATGGAAGAAGGCGCGCCAACGATCAAGGCCTCGACTGAGGATGCCGCACATTTTCTCGTGCGCATGGTGCGCCAGTATCCTCACGAGGTGACTATTTACGCGGCAGGTCCCATGACCGACCTGGCGCTGGCAATCGCGCTAGAGCCGCATTTTGCAGAGCTCAGCAAAGAACTGATCCTGATGGCCGGGAGCATCAACCCGCTTACGGATGATCCGGAATTCAAACTGACCCCTCGCCGCGAATTCAATTTCTGGATGGACCCGGAGGCCTCGCGAGCCGTGTTGCACGCGCACTGGCCGCGAGTAGTGCTGACCACCGTGGACATTTCGGTGAAAACGCGGATGGAGAAAAGCTTGATCGCCGAGGTGGCGAAGGGCTCGTCACCAGGCGCGCAATATATTGCGAAATACGCTGAGGCCAATTATCTGTGGGACGAACTGGCGGCCGTGGCTTGGCTGGATCCGAGCATCGTCACGAAGTGGGAGAAGCTGTACATTGACGTGGACGTCGATCACGGAGCTTCGTACGGAGATACACTGGCGTACGCCCCAGGCAAGCAGCCAGATATGGGCGAAGTCCTAGTTGACGTGCAAAAGGATTTGGATAAGCAGAAATTTTACCGGCTGTATGCCGATTTGCTGGCTCGTGCGACACCCGAAGCACATTAGCCCGGATCACTGACCCAATTCGAGTGAGCTCGATACGTTAGACCGCGGAGAAATTCTGCTACGCTGATCTTCGGAAACGTGAGCGGCGAAAAAACAATTGAGGGCGTGCTGTTCGATTGGGACGGCACGTTGCTGAACTCTTACCGCGCCGACTCTGCGGCCTACCTGGCAATGTTTCGCGAAATGGGTATTCCTTGGGGCTTGGAAGAGCTTGCTCGCCACTATTCGCCCGATTGGTATCACGTCTATCGCGCCGCAGGCCTGCCGCGCGCTCGCTGGGACGACGCCGACCGCGTTTGGCGTAAGCAATACGCCCGTTATCGGCCGCAGCTGTTGAGCGGTGTGCGGCCTGTGCTCGAACATCTTCGGCAGCGGCATCAACTTGGACTGGTTACCAGTGGTGATCGCGACCGTGTGCTTCTCCAGTTGCGCGCCTTCCGCCTGACACGCCTATTTGAAGCGCGTGTCTGCAGCGGAGACACGGTGCGAAGAAAACCGCATCCGGAGCCGCTGAAATTGGCGCTGCAGCAAATGCACCTTGAGCCGCGATCTTGCGTTTACGTGGGAGACTCGCCGGAAGATCTGGAGATGGCGCGGCGGGCCAAGGTCAGGGCCATTGCGGTGCTTGGTCCATTTCCGACCGAGAAACGCTTGCGCGCTGCCAAACCCGACCTGTTGCTGAGCTCCATTCGCCAGTTGCCCGCCGCCCTGGAAGTCTTAAATCGCAGCTAATGCAGCCGATTTGCACATAGCAGCGTAAGGTTACGGTTTGTCCGGGACGGGAGGCGGCGCTGATGGTGCCGGTTGCGCGGGTGACGAAGTACCGGAAGCCGCCGCTGGGGGCAGCCGCTTAAAATCGGTCCACTTAATGACCAGCCGCAACGGAAAGTCGCCGTCCTTCAAATGGATGGTTTCGTCCGAGCGCATATAGCTGGGGAACCAGTATTTCCCGTCCACGTTCTCGCGATAGGTTTCAAACATAGTGAACGGCAACATCGAGGTGTGCACGTCACCTAGTTCGTTCACCCATTTGCCGTATGTTTTCACCACATCGAGATACTGCTTGTCGACCCAAATGATTCCGTCGAAATAGGCCTTGGCGCGATCCAACGCTTTTGGCTTCACCTGAAAGATATAGGTGTCGACTTCGTCGACCTGCTCCTCGCCAAGATACTGCAGGTCGTACTTGGGAAGCTGGCTGGAGGTGAGCGGAAAGGGCGGCATGCGGTCGAGCTCCTTCACGTCTTCCGTTTCCAGCGTGAAGGTGTGCAGCGAAGATTGCGGCTTTTCGACTACTTTGCTGATCACCTGGCCATTCGCCGCCCGCGTGACTTCCGTTACCAGCATGTATTGCCCGGTCTGCTTGCCATCCGGGCCGAATTCGTCGATCCGCAAGGTTTTACGATAACCGTAGGTCGGCCGAACAGAGAGAAACTGGTCTTCGTTCTTCGAGAATTTACGAATGATTTCTGCGGGAGGAAGCGCGGGAGGCGCGGGAGGTTCGGGTTTCGTGCTCATCCGGCGCACGTCGTGTTCTGGTGGCGGTGCAAGCGGCGCCTGGGGTGACTCCTGTGCTGATGCAGCCCATCCGCAAGCGGCCAAGAGTACCGTGCCGACAGCCAGGTGGGCAGTGCGCCTAGGCAGCCGTCCTGGGCAGAGAAACGTTGCGCTCATAACTTTGTTGGATGCGAGCAAGCCCGCCTGAGCAGCCCGAGCCGAGAGTGTACCAAATCGGTGCCCACGAATCCTCGTGCTGGTTCCGGGGCCAAGCCACGCCGCGATTTCTGACCACTCTGCTACAATCTTCGGTTTTGTGAGCGACGCCAAAGCAGCCAAACGTTATTTCATTTCCGGAATTGTTCAGGGTGTGGGCTTCCGTTTTTTCGTTCAACACGTCGCCGAGCGGTTGCGTCTTAGCGGCTATACCCGCAATTTGTGCGACGGCCGGGTGGAAGTGTACGCCATTGGCGCGGCAGAGCATCATTCTAAGCTTCGCGCGGCGGTCGAACGCGGCCCGAGTGGCGCTGTGGTGAGGGAAGTCATCGAAGAGCCCGCGACGATCGACCCTCAATATGCCAAAGCATTTGTGATCACTTACGAAGACTGAACAGGAGCCGTTGAATGGATGATCTCAAGAAGCTGATCCGCGAAGTGCCCGATTACCCAAAGCCCGGCATTCTCTTCTATGATCTCACCACGCTGTTGAAGGACAAGCGCGGCTTTCACGCGCTTATTGACCGGCTGTGCGAGCATCACAGAAATGACAAAATTGATATTGTTGCGGGGATCGAGGCACGCGGCTTTATCTTCGCCCCGGCACTGGCCTACCGTATGGGCGCGGGATTTGTGCCCGTGCGCAAACCCAAAAAACTCCCGGCGAAAACGAAGAGCATTACCTATGCGCTGGAGTATGGGTCGGACACTTTGGAAATCCACGAAGATGCGGTGAAGCCCGGTGATCGCGTGTTGATTTGCGATGATCTTCTGGCCACCGGCGGGACCGCCGCAGCTACCGCCCAACTGATCCAGCTGTTGGGCGGCAAGGTGGAAGGCGCCGCTTTCGCCGTCGAACTGACTTTCCTTAGCGGCCGCAAGAAGCTGCAAGGCTTCGATGTGTTTTCGCTGATTCAGTACGACAAATGAGATTCGCGGGTGAATCCGAAGATTGTGGCGGAATTGGCTGCACCGGCACCGCACCCTACGATTTGGTAGCCGATGTTTGGGGCCTGAAAAGCGGCGGCAAGACCGCCGCACTCCAAAAAATCTGTCTCGGATGCGTGCGGCGGCTTTCATTCTCCTCGGCGCTGGCGCAGCACCTCGAAGAGAACCACTCCTGAGGCCACTGACACATTCAAGGACTTGACTGGCCCAACGGTGGGGAGTGAAACCACAAAATCGCAGCGTTTGCGCGTGAGATCGTGGAGCCCTTTTCCTTCTCCTCCCAGCACAATTCCGACTGGAGATGAGTAGTCCACTTCGGTGTAATTTTTGTCCCCGCGTTCATCCAGGCCGACTAGCCAATAGCCTGCCTCCTTTAGTTCCTCCATGGCGCGCGGGAGATTGGTCACTTTCGCGATGGGCAAGTGCGCAACCGCGCCTGCTGACGCGCGTGCGACGGTATCGGTCAGGCCGGCAGCGCGGCGTTCCGGAATGACCACTCCGTGCGCGCCAGCGGCAAGTGCGGTACGAATCACCGCACCCAAGTTGTGCGGATCTTCTACACCATCGAGCAGCACGATTAGCCCCTTTTCGCCGCGCCCAGTTCCCGCGTTCGCTTTCGCCAGTATGTCTTCGAGGGTTGTGGTTTTGCCGGCGGCAGCGACTGCCACCACACCTTGATGATCGCTCGAGTCCGCCAGGCGATCGAGCTGCCCGCGTTGCTCAAACCGCACTGGGATATTGCGTTGGCGAGCAAGTTGAACAATTTCTTCCACGCGCGTGTCTTGTCGGCCACGCGCAATTACAATTCGATCGAGGGCGCGCCCTGCTTCGAGCGCTTCGCGCACGGCATGAATTCCCGTCAATCGATCCATTTTTGCCCCAGATCGGTTCGGCAGGGATTCAGGAGCGGCAAATGTAGCGACCGCCGACTTTGCCGGGCGACTCTCTCGATGTGGTCATCGATTCGCATCAATCGAAAGCCGCGCAAAATTCCAGGATGCGTTCCCGTGCTGACTTCACCGGCACGGCAAAAGGCAAGGCCGCGGCTTCGTCGAGCAGCAAGATGACGCGATCCAAGTCGCCTTCGCCAGCTCGTCCCGTTAGTGCGAGCCGAATGGGATGAAACAGGTCCCGGCTGCGAATCTCAAGTGTTTCTTTAAGGGCGGTCACAATTTCTTTAAACCGTGCCGATGTAAGCGGAGCGCCATCAAGCAGCAATAGCGCGAGCTGACGCACGACATCGCGCGCGCCAACACGTGAGAGCTCCGCGTGAGCTTCCACGCGCTCGAGAATTTCGCGCGAGTCATAGTGAAACACGAGGCTGAGCAAATCCTCGAGCCCCTTGCGATCGGCAATTTGGCAGCCGAGAATGGCGGCGGCACGCTCGCACCACGCCAAGTGCTCCGGCGAGGGCTGGCCTGCAAGCCAGCCATGCTCTAGCAAAATGTCTACGACCTCGTCCGCTGTAATCGGAGTGCAGGCTAGTTCTTCGGTTCGTGGTGTTTCTTCGCGTGGCATAAAACAGCCTTCTGGCGCTAAGCAAACAACAAGGTTTTCGCAAAAAAGTGATCAGCGCTTCAGCAAGGTCGCCACCACATAGGCGGCAATGGCTTCCCCGCGGCCAATCGCGTCCACACCCTCGTTGGTTTTAGCTTTGAGGTGTACTTTCTCGGCGGAGATACCCAGCGCACGTCCCAGTGCTTCGCGCATGTTCGGGAAATGCGGGCCGAGCTTGGGTTTTTCCGTAATCACCACGGCATCAACGTGTTCGATCACAAGATTCTTTTCGATCAGCAACTTCTTCGCGTGCTCGAGAAACAGTAAGCTGTTGGCCCCTTTCCACTTGGGATCGGTATCCGGAAAATGCGTGCCGATGTCGCCGAGCCCTGCCGCGCCAAGCAGCGCGTCGCACAACGCATGTGCCAAAACATCCCCGTCGGAATGTCCCACTGGTCCTTTGGCGAAGGGTAGCTCGATTCCGCCCACAATCAATTTCCGGCCTGCTTCCAGCCGATGGAGGTCGTAGCCGATGCCGCAACGCACGCTCATTTTTTGCGGCGCCCCTCTTCGAGATAAAAGCGCGCCAGGTCCATGTCCGCGGGCTTGGTGATTTTGATGTTGCGCTCCGAGCCGAGCACAACATGCACTTCGTGACCTAGTCGCTCGACGAGCCCGGCTTCGTCCGAGGCGGTCACGCCATCGGCCTGCGCCCGCGCGAACGCTTCCTTAAGCAACTTCGTGGAGAACGCCTGAGGAGTTTGCGCCAGCACAACGCGCTCTCGCGGAATGGTCGCGGTGATCAACGCGACGTCCTCCGGCAAGCTGGCGCGTTTCACTTCCTTGACGGTATCCATCGCCGGAATGCCGAGAATGGCGGCGCGTGTCTTGCGCGCCTCTTCGATGACTCGGGCGATCTGTTCGCGGGTCACAAACGGGCGCACCGCGTCGTGCACCAACACGATTTCCGTATCGTCAGCGACCTGCTCCAACGCCTTGGCCACAGATTCTTGCCGCGAGTCACCGCCGCGAACGACGCGCACGTCCTGCTTGAACTTTTCCTGCGCGATCCGCCCCTCGAGCTGCGCAACGTTGTCGGCACGAGTGGCGACGATAATGCCGGTCACAAGCTCACAAGACGCAATCCGTCGCAGACTCAAAATCGCGATGGGCGCACCGTCCAGCTCCAGAAATTGCTTCGGTGTTTCGGCGCCCATCCGCGTTCCCAACCCTGCGGCCGGCATTATGGCGATTATGGGATGCATTGTCTCTGAGCGCGCAGCGGGGGGCAGTGCGCCACTCGCAAACCTTAGAGTCTACCTCAATGGAGAGGTACGCGTGAAACGCGTGTTGCAGCGCCACTGTGGACGTAGCTTTAGCGCATCCCAGTTCGTTTACGCTTTCAGCGGGAGAGTTCTTCAGTCAAGCAACGTAGATCCGCGGAACCCGTTGGGTGACTGCGCACAGCAAGTCGGAAGTAACCGTGCCAATGCTGCGCGCCACCGAATTGGCGGGATGCACGTGCTCACCGTCAACACCGTACACCGTAACCAGATCGCCGATTTCCACGCCGGGGACATCGGTTACATCGATCATAGTCACGTCCATCGACACAATGCCCACAATCGGCGCAAGTTTTCCGCGCACCAGCACGCTCCCTTTGCCGTTGCTCAGCGAGCGATGAATGCCGTCGCCATAGCCCGCGGCTAACACGGCAATGACCGATGGGCGCGGCGCGATGAATCGTGCGTTGTAACCCACGGCTGTTCCCGTCTGAATGGGTCTCAGGCTGATCACGCGGGTACGCAGGCTCATCACCGGCTTCAGCGGCAGCAGGCGTTCCGACTCGCCGCGCTTCTCTTGCGGATCGTATCCAGGATGGTAGCCGTACAAAATCACGCCGGGGCGCACCATGTCCGCCCAGGTGTCCGGCCTGGCCGCAATGGCGGCGCTGTTTGCCAGATGCACGATCCCAGGATCAATGCGGAGTTTGCGCAGATGCTCGACCGCGTTGAAGAAGCGCTCTTGTTGTCGCGACGTCTGCTCGCCTTGTGGTGTGGCGGAAAATGCCTCCGAGGAAGCCAAGTGACTCAACACGCCGCCAAGCCGCAGATGGTCGCATTTGGCGAGTTGCCGCGCGACGCACTCGATATCGGTTGGCGCAACTCCCAGCCGGTTCATGCCCGTGTCGATTTTCAGGTGAAATGAAAAGGCCTTGCGTCCGCCCCGGCGTGCCACCGCTCGTTCTAAAGCCCGCAATTGTTCGCAGCGATGCACCACGGGCGTGAGATCGTACTTCAGCAGGGAAGCTTCTTCGCCCGGCCAAAAGCTCGTCAACACCAAAATCGGCTTGCGCACGCCAGCTTTGCGCAAGGCGATGCCTTCTTCAGTGCAGGTCACGCCGAACCAGTCCGACCCAGCCTTCTCTAGAATCTTGGCGACCTGCGGCCCGCCATGCCCATAGCCGTTTCCTTTGACGATGGACAGTACCTTCCGCGGCGTTTTGCGCTTCTCTGCCGGGGGATTCACAAAATCACGTATGGCCCGAAGATTGTGCGTCAAGGCGGAGACCGACACGTCCGCCCAAACCGGGCGCCCTACTTTCGTTGAGGATTTCTGGCTTGGTGGCATTGGCTTCCTGAAGTTTTTTGATCGCGCTACGGCTCGTTGCTCCGGTACCGCCAAAGAAAATCTAGTGTACGACATCTGCCCGGCGTGGACGCGCTTTCGCTATGTCAGCAGCGGCGTGAAAGGTAACAGCCGTGATGGAGCAATTTCGTTGCCTGGTCATGAGCGCGGCAATCGCACCCATTTTCCCGCGACTACGCGCTCGATTTTACGCAGGTCTGCGATTTTCATCGCCGGACCTTCACTTGGGCGTTGGGCAGACGACAGTGTCGATGTGTCCACGCTTTGACTCCCCCGAACCACAGTTCGTAAGCAACGCACCGCTCGCGCAGAAAATTCAGTTAATGACGCTGACATGGTTCACTCACCTGGAAAATTTCGACGCGAAGCCCTCGAAAAAAGTTTTGCAACTTTTTCCGAACCCATGCACAGCCAAACACATTGACGCGCGCTCCACTTCCACGCACAATGCGCGCAACAATTCAGACAGGGAATCGGTCGAGCCAAGCTGCCTGAAGTCGCAGGCGGCTCCGCCACTGGCGGAAAACCTTTCCTCGACACCTGAATCCGTTTTCGCGCGGCGCAAAGCAGCGCCTTGTGCCGCGTAAAGAACTTGTGTTACCGTAGGCGAAATAAAAGCGAATATGCCGGCAGCCGAAGCCACCCTCGAAAAGCCTCTCCCGAATAACCTTGATGCAGAGCGCTCTGTCCTGGGCGCAGTCCTGCTCGACAACAACGCGCTCAACGCCGCCATCGAGAATCTTAAGCCCGAAGACTTCTTCCTGGACCAGCACCGCCGCGTCTTCATCCAAATGATTGCGCTGGCAGAGAGTCAGCAAGCGATCGACTTGGTGACCCTTACAGAGGAACTGCACCGCCACGGGGACCTGGAGGCCTCCGGTGGCGCTCCGTATCTCGCTTCCCTCGCCGACGGCATGCCCCGCGTCAGCAACATCGAGCACTACGCGCGCATCGTCAAAGAAAAAGCCATCCTGCGCAATCTCATTCACGCGACGTACAACATCCAGCAGCGCGCCTTTGAGGGAGAGGAGGGCGCCGACGCCATCCTCGACAACGCCGAGTCCTCCATCTTCGCGCTCGCCGAAGACCGCATCCGCGCCGGCCTGCTTCCCATCAAGGACATCGTCCGCGACAACTTCGAGCGCCTCGAAAAGATCTTTCGCGAAGGCAAGAGCATCACCGGCATCTCCACCGGCTACGCCGAACTGGACAAGCTCACTTCCGGGCTGCAGTCGTCGGAGTTGCTGATCCTCGCCGCGCGGCCGTCGCAAGGAAAAACGGCGCTGGCCCTGAACCTTGCCGAGAACATCGGTATTCGTGCTGGCAAGCCGGTCGCGGTGTTCAGCCTGGAAATGTCCAAGGAGTCGTTGTTGCAGCGCTTGGTCGCCTCCGTGGCGCAAATCGACGCGCACAAATTCCGCACCGGCCATTTGAGCCGCGAAGACTGGCGCCGCATGACCGAAGCCCTGGGGCAGATTTCCTCATCGCCGCTTTGGATCGATGATGCCGGCTCCATCAGCGTGCTGGAAATTGGCGCAAAAGCCCGCCGCCTCAAGCGCGACAAAGGATTGTCGCTGCTCATCGTCGATTACCTGCAGCTCATCACTGCGCGCGGACGCTTCGGTAATCGTCAGGAAGAAGTCGCCAGCATTTCCCGGGCGCTCAAAGGCCTGGCGAAAGAGCTGCAGATTCCCGTGCTGGTGCTGAGCCAGCTCACCCGCGCTCCGGAGCGCGATGAGCGCGGCCCGCAGCTCTCCGATCTGCGCGAATCCGGCGCCATCGAGCAGGACGCCGATGTGGTCATGTTTATCTACCGCCCGCACTTCTTCAAAGCCGGCGCCACCCCCGAAGAACGCGAAGAGACCGAGCTGCGCATCGCCAAGCAGCGCAACGGCCCCACCGACACGGTGCGCTTCGTCTTCCGCAGCCGCCTCACCCGTTTCGAGGAGGCCGCCCCCGACGCATTCAGCCAATTCTCCCCCGACGATTTGTAGGGCGCGTTGATAGATCATCACGGGCAGCGATTTTTGGCTGTGC
>Ga0307479_10005881_pt1 | contig 11229 bp, 9 predicted proteins | sample atmos_gasesECM4C_FD_203743 | JGI IMG/M metagenome (GOLD analysis project Ga0307479, IMG submission 203743) | Hardwood forest soil microbial communities from Morgan-Monroe State Forest, Indiana, United States - atmos_gasesECM4C_515 | ecosystem: Environmental > Terrestrial > Soil > Temperate... | reverse complement strand
CGGCGTTGCGCGCCGCGGAGAGACCGCCGTGCGCCTGGCGATTGGCGCCACTCCGCGTCAGATCATCACGGAAGCCCTCATGGAAAGCTTGCTGCTGGCCATCGGCGGGGGCATCGCCGGACTTATCGTGGCGATGGGAGCGGCGCGCCTGCTGCTGGCACTGGCATTCCACAGCGCGCATTTTCTTCCCATCAGCACCAGGCCGTCGCTCGTCGTGCTGGCCTTTGCCTTCGGTGTGTCGCTGTTAACGGGCGTCATTTTCGGCGCGGTACCGGCATGGTTCGCCACGCGCACCGATCCCGCGGAGGCGCTGCGCGGGGCGGGTCGCGGAACTGGTGATCGGTCGTCACTGGCGCGCAAAGCCTTGCTGGTTGTTCAAGCCACTTTGTCGGTAGTTCTGGTTGCCGGAGCAACCATGCTGGCGCGCAGCCTCAACAAGCTCGAGCATCAGGACTTCGGTTACCAGGTGCAAGGGCGTGTGATGGTGCAGCTGCACTATCCCGGGGCTAGCTATACGCCGCCGCAGTTGAATGCGCTATACCGCCAGTTGGAGGAGCGCCTGAATCAGATCCCAGGAGTGCAAGCCTCGGGGCTCGCGCTATACAACCCGCTTACCGACAACTGGGGGGAACTCGTCTTGGTCGCCGGCCATCCGGACCCCAAGTTGGCAGAGGGGGAGGAAGCCGGTGCTTCCTGGGACCGCGTCAGCGCCAACTATCTGCAGAACCTGGGCGTGCAGATTTTGCGCGGACGCGCCTTCACGGCTGCGGACAATGAAACCACGGCCCCCGTAGCGATCGTCAACCAGGGCTTCGTGAAGCGCTTCTTCAAGAACGGCGAAGATCCGCTGGATCAGCACTTCGGGCTGGATCTGCCGGAGAATCGCGGCACGTACCGCATCATTGGTATCGCCCGCGATGCGAAGTTTGCCGGTTTTGGCTTGAACCAGCCGGCGCGTCCCACGTTTTATGTCCCGCTTGCGCAGACCGTGGAATACAAAGATGAAATGATGAGGAAACTGGAGCGCAACTCGCATTATATGAGCGGGATCATGTTAGTGACGAACGTGTCTACGGGCACTCTGGAGCCGTTGCTTACCCGCATGCTCGCGGAAGTCGATCCCAATTTAACCATTACCGGCATCCGGACCATGCAGGAGCAAGTGGATCTTTCTTTCGATCAGGAACGCGCAGTGGCCAGCTTGGCCGGGCTATTTGGCGTCGTGGCCCTGGTATTGGCGGCCATCGGATTGTACGGTGTCACGGCTTATACGGTCGCACAGCGTACGAATGAAATTGGCATTCGTATGACGCTGGGAGCCGACCGCGCGAAAATCGTTGGCTTGGTTCTCCGCGGAGCCTTCATCCGTGTGCTGCTGGGCCTGGCGGTAGGATTGCCGCTGGCTGTCGGAGCTGGGCGGCTCATCTCCGCGCAACTCTACGGAGTTTCCTCCTGGGACCCACTGGCCCTGACCGTCGCGGCCACCGCCCTGGCGATCTGCTCATTCGTTGCGGCCGTGATTCCCGCGAATCGCGCGGCTTCCATTTCGCCGATGCGCGCACTTCGCATTGAGTAGCATCTCATCCGCGCGCATTGTTGCGCGAATAAAGAACCAATGCCCGCACCAGATCATCGAACTGCATGAGCCGGTCCGTCCCATCTGACCCCGGCCGTAGCGCACGAGCTCCTCCTAAGTAAGCGCGAGCAGGCTTTCTCCCACGGAAACTACGGACAGGCTTTGACGGGCACAACTAGAAGTGAGGTTCGGCATGGCACGAGCAAAAGAACCTGTAAGCGAAAAACAACAGCTTAAGGAACGCCTGGCGCGTTACCGGGAAATTAAGATCACGGTAATCGGCAGGAATTCGGGGCGCAAAAGCTCGCGCCCCGTGTGGTTCGTCTTGGAAGGCGACAAGCTTTATCTTCTCGCGGTCTCGGGATCGGATACGCAGTGGTACAAGAATATCCTTCAAAATCCGTGGATTCGTATCGACGCGCAAGGTGTCGGCGCAGAATTCCAGGCACACCCGATAACCGACCCGAACACCATCAAGTCCGTGGTGCAGAAGTTCCGCGAAAAATACGGCGCCGCAGACGTTAAGAAGTATTATTCCAAATTCGACGCCGCCGTTGAGGTTGACTTAAGCTAAGCCGCACGGTTTCCCCAACGAAAGAACGGATCACGCAGGAACGCCGTCTAAACAGCATGTCGGAAACGCGCGCATGGACCAAGCTCGTAGCCAGCCAAAATCTTTGCACATCCCCAGTGATGCGAACGATGCTGAGGTGAAGGTTCCCGGCGGAGCCGTTCGGCTCACCAACCTAAACAAGATTTTCTGGCCCGATTTGGGCCTGACCAAACGCGGCCTGTTGCAATACTACGCTGGTGTTTCCGCTTCGCTGCTGCCGCACCTGAAAGACCGAGCCATGGTCATGAAGCGCTACCCCAACGGCATCGACAGCGAGTTTTTCTTCATGAAGCGCACGCCTTCGCCTCGCCCTCTGTTCCTTTCCACTTGCGCCATCGAGCATGCTTCGGGAAACATCATCGATTTCCCGATGATCCAGCACGTAGCGTCTTTGATGTGGGTCGTCAACCTGGGCTGCATTGATTTGAATCCCTGGTACGCGCGGTGCGATGACGTCCATCGCCCGGATTATTTACATTTCGATCTCGACCCTGTGGAGGGCACACCCTTTCAACGCGTACTGGAGACCGCGCTGCTGGTGCGCGAAGGTCTCGCTCAGTTGAAAATTCCCTCGTACGCCAAAACCACCGGCTCCCGCGGCATTCACGTTTATGTCGCGATTGTGCGCGGCCCCGACCAGAAGCAAGTCTGGGCCTTCGCGAAGAACTTCTCCAAAGAGCTGGCTGTGCGTCACCCTAAAATTGTCACTGCCGAGTACCGCGTGGCCAAGCGCCCCTCGGGTCGCGTGCTGGTCGATTACAACCAGAACGCCTGGAACCGTACCTTGGCTTCCGTTTACTCTGTGAGGCCCAAGCCTTTGGCCACCGTTTCAGCGCCAGTTACGTGGAAGGAAATTGAACGCGGCATCCGCTTGGAAGACTTCACCCTGCTGAACATGTCCAAGCGCCTGAAGAAGGTCGGCGATCTCTGGAAGCCGCTGCTGGCCAAAACCGGTCGCGTTCGCTTGGAACCGTTCTTATGAGTCTGCCGCTCAGCAAAAACTTCGCGCCGATGGAGGCCCTGCCCGCCTCAGAATTGCCGGCCGGTCGCGAGTGGCACTACGAACCAAAGTGGGATGGATTTCGCTGCCTCGCCTTTCGCGATGGCAACAAAGTCGATTTGCATTCCAAATCGCAAAAACCGCTCACCAGGTATTTCCCGGAACTTGTGGCCGCGCTGAAAGCTCTAAAGCCAACCCAATTTGTCCTGGACGGTGAAATCGTAATTCCGATCGATGGTCAGCTGTCGTTTGACAGTTTGTTGATGCGCATTCATCCGGCCGAGAGCCGCGTCCGCAAGCTCAGCCAGGAAACGCCCAGCGTCTACATCGTTTTCGATCTGCTGGTCGATGAACGTGGTAAAGAGCTGACCAAGCTTCCCCTGCGCGAGCGTCGCCGACGCCTGGAAGCATTTACCAAAAAATATCTCACGGAAAATGAATCCATCCGGCTTTCGCCGCTAACGCCTGATTTGGCCATTGCGCGGAAGTGGTTTCACATGGGAGTCGGTCTCGACGGAATCGTAGCCAAGCGGGAAGACCTGCCGTATCAAAGCGGCAACCGCACCGGCATGCAGAAAATCAAGAAGCAGCGCACCGCGGACTGCGTAGTAGGAGGATTTCGGTACCTTGCAAGGAAAAAGGAAGTGGGCTCGCTTTTGCTCGGTCTTTACAACTTGGAACGGAAGCTGGATCACGTTGGCTTCACTTCTTCGATTCACAACGAAGACCGGCGTGAGCTGACCAAAAAATTGGAAAAAATAGTGAAGCCGCCGGGCTTCACAGGTAACGCGCCCGGTGGCCCCAGCCGGTGGAGCACCGAGCGCTCAGGCGAGTGGCAGCCTCTCTATCCCAAACTCGTTGCGGAGGTCCAATTCGACCATTTCACCGGCGGGCGCTTCCGCCACGGCACGAAATTCCTGCGCTGGCGCCCCGAAAAAAAGCCCGAAGACTGCACCATCACGCAAGTCCGCCGCGAAAATCGCTCCGCCCTAAAGCTGTTGTGAGACGTTGTCGCCCGCAGCACCGGAAACGTGAGGGATCGCGTAGCCGTGTCCAGCGTCAGCTAATGGGCGCCAGCGGTTTTGGACTCTGCTTTGCGGCCATGTTTGCGCCACTCCATGGCCTCTTTTACGTTCTGCAGCGCGCGTTCCGGCCCAAACGTGCCGAGCGCCTTGAGGCCCTTGCCTTGGAGTTTGTTGTATACGGAAAAAAAGTCCAGGATGGCTTGGTCTAATTCTTCGTTGAATGAGAGCTCCGGCTTAAAGCGTTCTCGGGACTTTGCGTCCAGCGGTACGGCAATGATTCGGTCATTTCGAACCGGTTTGCCTTTTTCCGTCTGCTCTGCTTCCTGAACGGCGACCAACTTTGCCAGAACCAATGATCCGGTAGGAACCGGCTCTGCGTACAACAGCAGCGCGTCCACAGGATCACCGTCTCCGCCAAGCGTCGATGGCAGAAATCCAAAGTCAAACGGAAAGCTAAGACCTAACGGCAACCTTTTTTCGCAGCGAAATACCCCATGCTCCCCATCATATTTGAAGTTGAATGGCTGGTTCCGGGGAGTCTCGATAATGACGTTCACCGCACCATCGTCAAACGCCGGCAGGCCTTCGAGATCTCGTGGCGGCATCGCTTCCTCTAACAAGTGTGTCATGCGTCTGCAACCCGTCCAAGTCCGATGCTTTCTTCGAGGCGTGCCATACCAGGAATCCTGTACACTACCCAGCGCCATGCGCGACACCCTGGAATCCGGAAAGCGATTATCCGGAAATGGACAGTCCTCGCCTTCCGCCCTTTAATCTTTGACAACGGTGAGCTGTCGCAATAGATTCTTCGTAATTGGCCGCCTTCACGCGGTGTGAGGGGCAGGCTTAGCGAATCTATGACTTGTGCCCTGATTCTGCAGACTCCTGAGCGGCTCGTACACCTTTCCAAGATTGATTTGGCCATTATCGCTATCTATTTCCTGGCGGTCCTCTGCATTGGCTTTTACCTCAAACGCTTCGCGCAAAGCGGCGAAGACTTCTTCCTTGCCGGCCGCGAAATGACCGCCTGGGTTGCAGGTCTGAGTTTCCTCTCCGCCAATCTGGGTTCGCTGGAGCTGCTGGGCTGGGCCGGCTCTTCGTATCAGTACGGGATTCTCGCCGTGCACTGGTATTGGATCGGCGCCATTCCCGCGATGCTTTTCCTCGCCATTGTAATGATGCCGTTCTACTACATCTCGAAAACGCACTCCGTCCCCGGGTATCTGCAACTCCGCTACGGGAAAGCCGCCAGCGGCCTGAGCGCCGTCTCTTTCGCGCTGATGACCATTCTCATGTCTGGCGTGAACATGTTTGCCATGGCCAAGGTGATGCAGGTCGTGCTCGGCTGGAACATCCACTTCAGCATCTGGATTTCTTCGCTTACGGTGGGCATCTACGTCGCTTCCGGAGGTCTGTTCTCCGCGATCTTCAACGAAGTCCTGCAATTCTTTCTGATCTGGTTCGGCGCGCTGTTGATTCCGATCCTTGGCTTAATTGAGACCGGCGGCTGGAAGGGTATGGTCGCGCGGATTCAGCAGAATTTTCCCGGCCAGGATTATACCCACGCGTGGAGCACCCTCGGCCGCTTCAGCAACAACCCCATGGGCATGCATTGGACCGGAATCGTTTTCGGTCTCGCCGCGGTTATCTCCATGGGCTACTGGACAACGGATTTCCTCGTTGTTCAGCGCGTGCTTTCCGCCAAAGATCTTCGCTCCGCCAAGCTCGCGCCCATTATCGGCTCCTATTTCAAAATGGCCGTGCCGCTGATCGTCATCGTGCCCGGACTCCTCGGATTGGCGGTCTTACACGAACATCTCGTTCCAGAGAGCGCCTTGCAACCCGGCCAGCACAGCTATAACGAAGTGCTGCCACTGATGCTCGCTCGCTATTGCGGACCGGGCCTGATGGGCCTTGGCGTTACCGCTCTAGTTGCCGGTTTTATGGCCGGCATGGCCGGAAATGTCAGCGCCTTCGCTACCGTCTGGACCTACGACATCTATCGTCCGTTCCTCCGCAAAGCGGCTAGCGACCACCATTACGTTTCGATGGGCCGCTGGTGCACGATCATCGGTCTCTTCATTAGTATCGGCACGGCCTATGTCGTGATGGGCTTCGCCAGCATCATGGATTACGTGCAGGCGCTGTTCAGCTTCTTCATCGCGCCCCTCTTTGGCACTGTGCTCCTCGGTATGCTGTGGAAGCGCGCCACACCTGCTGGGGGATTTTTCGGTTTGCTCGCGGGAACCTCGACGGCCGTCGGCATTTTCCTGTCGATGAAGCTAAATCCTAATCTCATAGCCGTCTTCGCGTTGTCGCCGCTCGCCAAAGGTTTGGCGCAAGACATGTATCAGGCGCTGTGGTCTTGGCTCGTCTGCGTTATTGTTACCATTGCGGTGAGCCTCGCGACCGCTCCGAAGCCGGCCTCCGAACTCACCGGTCTGGTATACGGCCTTACTCCCATTCCAAAGGAAGAAGGGGTGCCGCTATTTCATAGGCCGATTTTCTGGGCAGCTGTTGCGTTTGCGCTGTTCCTGATTTTGCAGATCGTGTTCAGGTAAGCTCATGAGCGAAAGACACCACATTATTCCCGTCTGGTTTTTTGTCGGTCTGCTTTTGCTGATCTACGGTGCGCTGATCTTGTATAGCGGCATCGTGGAGTGGCGAAATCCCCCGCCGACGATTCTCTCGAATCTGCATGCGCCGGTCTGGTGGGGCGGCATAATGGTTGTGCTGGGAATCGTTTACGTAAGGATGTTTCGTCCGCGGCGGCACGCATGAGCACCTTCGGGGTCATCATCGGCAATCGCGGATTCTTTCCCGATGTGCTCGCGCGCGATGGCCGCGAAGAGATTTTGCGCACGCTCATCGCACAAGGGCACCAAGCCGTTTGCTTGACGCTGGAGCAAAGCAAACACGGCGCTGTCGAGACGCACGAGGAGGCCAAGCGTTGCGCTGCCATGTTTCGTGCCGCAGCCGATCGCATCGACGGCGTGATCGTCTCGCTGCCCAACTTCGGTGACGAGCGCGCCATCGCCGACACTCTGCGCCTCGCCCGCCTCAATGTGCCCGTCTTGGTCCAAGCCACGCCGGACGCGCCCACGAAAATGACCATTGCGCACCGCCGCGACAGCTTCTGCGGAAAAATGTCCGCCTGCAACAACCTCAAACAGTACGGCATTCCCTATTCCCTCACCGCGTTGCACACGGTCTCGCCAAGCTCCGAAGAATTCAAGAAAGACCTGGAGTGGTTCATCGGTGTATGCCGCGTCGTGAAAGGCCTGCGCAACCTGCGCATCGGTGCGATTGGCGCGCGTCCCACTGCCTTCAATACCGTGCGCTACAGCGAGAAGCTTCTGGAGCGCAACGGCATCTCCGTGGAGACGCTAGATCTCTCGGAAGTGCTCGGCCGCATTAATCGCATGAGCGATACCGACGACCGCGCCCTACAAAAGCTAAACTCTATCGAAAAATACGTCACCACGAGCGGTATCCCCAAGCCCGCCTTGATGAAAATGGCCAAGCTCGGCGCGGTCATTGACGACTGGATGAAGGCCGTCGACGTCCAAATCAGCGCGGTGCAATGCTGGACGTCCCTGGAAGAAAATCTCGGCGTCGTGCCCTGCACAATCATGAGCATGATGAGCGACTCACTGATCTCTAGTGCGTGTGAAACGGACGTTTGTGGCGTTCTCAGCATGCACGCCTTGCAGCTGGCCTCCGGCACGCCCAGCGCGCTGCTCGACTGGAACAACAACTACGGCAACAACCCCAACAAAGCCGTTTGCTTCCATTGCAGCAACCTTCCCAAGCATTTTTTCCGCGACGTAAGAATGGACTTCCAGGAAATTATCGCTGGCACGGTCGGCAAGGAAAATACGTTTGGCACGTGCGTGGGCAAGGTAAAGTCCGGCGCCATGAGCTACGCGCGCTTCTCCACCGACGATTTCACCGGCAAAATCCGCGGCTATTCCGGCGGGGGAAGATTCACCGACGACCCGCTCGAAACCTTCGGCGGCGCCGGCGTCGTCGAAATTCCCAACATGCAGAAGCTCCTGCGCTACATCTGCGAAAATGGCTTCGAGCACCACGTCGCCGCAAACTTTTCTACCGTCGCGCCCATGATCCACGAAGCCGCCACGCGCTACCTCGGCTGGGAAATGTACGCCCATGGCGAGTAGGGAAACGTGTAGCGCCGGGCGGAGTCCGCGTAGCCCGGCGGTTTTTTCTTCGCTGTGGAGCGAACGAATCCTTTATAGGGGCACGAACTGACCCCATGGCCCTCGTAGCTGGCGTCGATTTCGGCACTCTCAGTGTCCGCGTTACCATCGTCGACACCGAACGCGGCCGCCTCGGCGCAGGCATCGCCGAATACCCGCTGCATCGCAAGAAAGACGATCCCGACCACGCCACCCAAAGCCACCAGGACCACATGCGCGCGCTCGCCGAAGCCACACGTAAAGCCACCGCTACTGCGAACATTTCTGGCGACCAAGTCGCCGCCCTTGCCATCGACACGACCGGTTCCAGCGTCATCCCCGTCGGCGAAAACCTTCAGCCCCTCGACGAGTACTACCTCTGGTGCGATCACCGCGCCTGGCGCGAGGCCGCGCTCATCACCGAAACCGCCCATCGCCAATATCTCGAAGCCATAAACTGGTGCGGCGGCACATATTCTTCCGAGTGGGGCTTCGCCAAACTCCTGCACTGGCTTCGCCACAACTCCGATAAGCGCAGCCAATTCGCCACCGCCTTCGAGCATTGTGATTTCATCACCGCAGTTCTGTGTGGCATCACGGACGCGTGCAACTCGCCTCGTTCCATCTGCGCCATGGGCCACAAATGGATGTGGAATCCAGCACTGGGCGGGCTCCCAGCGGAGGAATTCCTCGTCGCGATCGATCCACTCCTCAAAGGTGTCCGCGCAAAACTCTGTGGCCGCTATGCGACGAGCGACCAAATTGCCGGCGAACTCGCCACCGAATGGGCCGCTAAACTCGGCCTCTGCCCCGGCATCCCTATTCCCGTCGGCGCCTTCGATGCGCATTGGGACGCCATCGGCGCCGGCGCGCGTACCGGCGATGTGGTGAACGTCGTCGGCACTTCCACCTGTATCATCGCCATGAGCGACCAAACGCAGCTAATTCCTGGCGTCTGCGGTGTCGTCGCCGGCTCTGTTCATCCGAAGAAAACCGGCGTCGAAGCGGGCCTCTCCGCCACCGGAGATATTTTCGACGCGATCGCGCGCCGCGCTGCCACCACCGTCGCCGCGCTTTCGCAAGGTCTCGAATCCTATCGCGCCGCGCAAACTGGCCTGCTGCGCCTGACTTGGGACAACGGCGACCGCACCGTGCTCGTCAATCCTGAACTAGGCGGCATCACTCTCGGCTGGCACCTCACGCACACTCCGCAAGACGAATTGTTCGCCGCCATCGAAGGCACCGCCTTCCACACCCGCGTTATCCTCGAGCGCATGGAGCAGCACGGCGTCCCCATTCACCGCGTCATCAATGGCGGCGGCATCCCGCAGAAAAACGAAGTCCTCAACCGGATCTACGCGAACGTGTTGAACAAACCGGTGCTCATCCCCCAAGCCGACGTAACCAGCCTGGGCTCCGCCATCTTCGCCGCAGTGGCCGCCGGCGCATTCCCCTCCATCGAAGACGCCCAGAAAAAACTGTGCCCATCGTTTCGCGCCATCGAACCCGACCCCACCGCAACCCGCGTCTACGATGAACTTTACGGCATGTATCGCGAACTCTACTTCGCCTTCGGCAAACCCAATTCCTCCGCGATTTCTGTCGGCCGCGTGTTGCCCACCCTGCGCCGCATAGCCGCCGCAGCCCGAGGCGCCGCATGCTAGCCGCAGCGATAATTTTTTGGAGTGCGGCGGTCTTGCCGCCGCTTTTACGGTTTCAGCTGCACTCAGCCGCTGGTCCGCAAACCTCCCTTTATTTCACTAGGATTCCCGCCCCATGCTCCTAAGATCCCTTCGCGAACAAGTCCTCGAAGCCAATCTCGAGCTAGTTCGCCGAGGCCTCGTCCTGTACACTTTCGGCAACGCCAGCGGCATCGATCGCAACGAACGACTCGTAGTTATCAAACCTAGCGGCGTTCCCTACGACGCGATAAAGCCGGAAGATCTCGTCGTAGTAAATCTGGAAGGCAAAGCCGTGGAAGGCACGCTGCGCCCTTCCTCCGACCTGCCCACGCACCTGATTCTCTATAAAGCGTTCGCCAAAATCGGCGGCATCGCCCACACCCATTCCCGCGCCGCCACCGCTTGGGCGCAAGCCGGACGCGAGATCCCTTGCTTCGGCACCACCCATGCCGATTATTTCCACTGCTCCATTCCCGTCACACGTGCCCTAACGCCCGCACAAATTCGTTCCAACTACGAAGCCAACACCGGCCACGCCATAGCGAGCCGTTTCGCCAAACTCGACCCCCTTCACGCCCCCGCCGTGCTTGTCGCCGGTCACGCCCCGTTTTGCTGGGGAGCAACCCCCGCCGATGCCGCCCATATCGCCGTCATCGTCGAAGAAATCGCCGCTTTAGCCTTTCAAACTCTAGCCGCCAATCCCAAAGCCCGCCCCATCTCCAAGCATCTCCACGAAAAGCACTTCCTCCGCAAGCACGGCGCCTCCGCCTACTACGGCCAAAGAAAGTAAGACCTCGTGGCACAGCCATTTTTGGCTGTGCTCCGGGTCCGGATGCCGCCTGCCTCAAGTAGCGCCCGCTTTCTGAAGCGGGCCTGACCCGCCCTCACGCGAGCCGGGAGCTCTTCAACTCTTTCCCATTGCAAGAAGTCTCCGCCTCGCCGTTCTAACCCTGTGCTCACGATCAGTCCGGGCAACCGCAATGGGCTGCCGCGGAAACTAAGTCATCAGTTCGTCCCCGCGATACGAGGTGTTCTATGCACAATCCCAAGTTGCAGATTTGGGCGGTATCCGTGTTTTCGCAAACCAGAAAAATGATCTCTTGTTTCCCGTTCCTCCTAGTAATAGCAGCATGT
>Ga0307479_10005880_pt1 | contig 11229 bp, 12 predicted proteins | sample atmos_gasesECM4C_FD_203743 | JGI IMG/M metagenome (GOLD analysis project Ga0307479, IMG submission 203743) | Hardwood forest soil microbial communities from Morgan-Monroe State Forest, Indiana, United States - atmos_gasesECM4C_515 | ecosystem: Environmental > Terrestrial > Soil > Temperate... | reverse complement strand
CATGACGAGGCGCTCTCGCTGCTCGGCGAGCTAAAGGGCGCCACACTACTCGACGGGGTGCGCGGCGCACTTCCCGCCGACCACGCTGCTCTCGCCGAGCTGATCGCGATCTTGTCGCGTTTTGCCGCGGACCACGCTGATCTGATCGAGGAAATCGACCTCAACCCGGTCATTGTCCACGAGCGAGGAGAGGGCCTTACCGTGGTCGACGCACTGATCGTCAAACGGAAGCTTTGAGGAGGTCAGAATGAGCGACATCGGTGTCAGCCGGGACGGCTTCGTCGCCACCGTCGAGATGCGCCGGCCGCCGCATAATTTCTTCGACAGCGAGCTGATCGCGGAGATTGGCGAGGCCTTCGAGCGGCTCGACGCCGACCCGCAATGCCGGGCGATCGTGCTCGCTGCGGAAGGGCGCTCGTTCTGCGCCGGTGCCGACTTCTCCAAGCGCATGGATACCGGGACGGTCTCGGAGGGGTCACGCAGCGCCGCCGGCAGGCACCTCTACAAGGAAGCGATCCGGCTGTTCCGCACCCGCAAGCCGATCGTCGCCGCCGTGCAGGGTGCCGCGGTCGGCGGTGGGCTCGGTCTGGCATTGGTCGCGGATTTCCGGGTTACGTGTCAGGAGGCGCGCTTTAGCGCGAACTTCAATCGGCTGGGCTTTCATCCGGGCTTCGGCCTGACCGCGACCCTGCCGCGGCTCGTCGGTGCGCAGCAGGCGGCATTGATGTTCTACACTGGCCGCCGGATCCCCGGCGACGAAGCGGTCCGGATTGGGCTCGCCGAGGTGCTCGTGCCGCTCGCCGAAGTGCGCAGCGCTGCCCAAGCACTGGCGCTCGAGATGGCACAATCAGCCCCGCTCGCCGTCATGGCGACGCGTGAGACGGTGCGCCGCGGCTTGTGCGACGCGATTGAGGCCGCCACAGAGCGGGAACTCGTCGAGCAGGACTGGCTGCGCCGCACCGAGGATTTCAAAGAGGGCGTCAAGGCGATGGCCGAGCGCCGCCTGCCCGACTTCCGGGGCCGGTAGGGCTGGGACGACCGAGCGGCCTCGAAGGCGCTGCGTGACCGGCCGTATCGGATTTTAGCTACCAGTAGTTAGAACCGGTTGCGGAGTGAGGCAATGGCGAGCCGCCAACTCTGCATCGTGTCCGGCGCCGCGAGGGTCGGGTCGAACGGATCGTAACCGGCCTGTTTCAGTCGTGCCAGCGAGCGCTCCGCGACAATTGCCGGCAACAGTGCAGGAAGCGCCTGACGTGCTACCGAATGGCGGTGGGCGCGTGCCGAGGCGAGGTGCCGGGACGCCGCGGCGGCGATTTCGGCCGTCGCGGAGCGCAAGGCTCGGGTGCTGCGCAGCGCGCGGTAATCGGCTGCGTCGAGCGCGGTCTGCGCTGCAATGTCGGCCGGAATGATCAGGCGGCCAGCGCGCGCCTGCAAGGGCATCGCCCGCAACAGCCCGGCGAGCGCATAGGCGACGCCGGTATGGAACCCGGTCTTTTCGGCGGCGCGGTCACGAACGCCGAGGCTCTCGAGAGCGAGATATACAAGCCGCGCCGAAGTCGCCTCGGCGTAATCCTGCAAGGCGGCGAGGCTGGCTAAAGGCGCCTCGTCGAGGTCCCTCTCTCGCGCATCGACTAGGCGATCGAAATGGGCTCGCGTCAAGGCGAGCGCTCGGATCGTGGCGGTTAGCGCTTCGACGACGATGTTGTGGCGGACCGGGCCGCCCCCGAACGCGGCGGCGATGCTTTCGCGCCACCATTGCAGCCGAATTTGGCCGAGCACCGGTTCGCTGACCGTTTCGCGCACCCGGGCAACCTCGTAGTTGAACGCGTACAGCGCGAACAACGCTTCGCGGCGTCCGGCTGGGGCGAACAATGCGGTCTGGAAGCGGTCATGGTCGTGACGGCGAACGAGAGCCGCCACAGGAGAAAGGCGACGGGAGTCAGGGGAACAGCTTTCCCCTCCGGACGTTTCCCTGTTAATTAATCCCCGCAAAACTCAACGCTCACCATAACCCCGGAGAGGTCGCCATGGCTTTCGAACTGCCCGCCCTGCCCTACCCGAAGAACGCGCTGGAGCCGCATATCTCCGAGCGAACGATGGATTTCCATCACGGCAGGCATCACCAAGCCTATGTCACGAACCTCAACAACCTCGTCAAGGGCTCCCCGGCGGAGAGCCAGTCGCTAGAGGAGCTGATCAAGGCGAGCTATAGGGACACATCAAAGGCCGGCGTCTTCAACAACGCGGCTCAAGTGTGGAACCACACCTTCTTTTGGAACTCGATGAAGCCGCGTGGCGGCGGCTCGCCGAGCGGGCAGGTCGCCCAGGCGATCGACCGTGATTGCGGCGGCCTCGATAAGTTCAAAGAGCAATTCAAGGCAGCGGCGGTCGGTCAGTTCGGCAGTGGCTGGGCGTGGCTTGTCGCCGACGGTGGGAAGCTCAGGATCACCGCCACACCAAACGCGGTCAATCCGCTAGCCGAAGGCCAGACGGCGCTCCTCACCTGCGACGTGTGGGAACACGCTTACTATCTCGACTTCCAGAATCGTCGTCCGGATTTCGTGCAGACCTTCCTCGACCACTTGGTGAATTGGGACTTCGTCGCACAGAACCTGTCGAGAGCCCGCTGATTCTCCCGATCGTCCGAAGAAAGGCCCCGCTCCAAGTGCAGGGCCTTTCAGGAGAGCGGCAACAGCGCCGCGGCAACATGACGGTCTTCGGCGACAAGCACGTTGTAGGTGCGGCAGGCGGCTCCGGTGTCCATCGCTTCGAGCACGATGCCGGCGGCGTGCAGAGTGTTGCGCAGCATGGGTGGCATGGCGCGCATCACGCGGCCGAGGCCGAGCAGAAGAATTTGCACCCCGCCATGCTCGACGATCGGCGCCAGGCTTTCCCAGGTGACGTCGGCGGCGGTGACTGCCGACCACGGCAGGGTGCGATCGGGGAACACCAGTACCGAGCCCCGGTGGATCACCCCGGCGACCCGAAAGCCACTCTCTCCATAGCGCTCGATGACCTGGCGGCCGGCCGGGACGAGCGGGGTCAGCTCCATTGGGATCGTCCGCGCGGCGGCGGCGGAATTAAGAGGTTCCGGGCGCGCCGGCCTTTGCGGCTTCACCCGAGCGAGCGATCGCGGCGCGGTTCGGCTGTACGTAGTAGAGGACGGGCGCCGCGATGAAAAGCGAGGAATATGTCCCGATCACGATGCCCCACAACATCGCGATGCTGAACCCCCGCAACACCTCGCCGCCGAGAAACAACAACGACAAGACGGCGAGTGCCACCGTGCTGACAGTAAGGATGGTCCGCGACAATGTCTCATTGAGCGCCAGATTGATCAGGTCGCGGAACGGCATCGTCCGGTATTTTCGCATCGATTCGCGCACACGGTCGTAGATCACGACCGTGTCGTTGACCGAATAGCCGGCGACGGTCAGGATCGCCGCCAAGGTCGTCAGATTAAATTCGAGCTGCAATAGCGCGAACAGTCCGACTGTGGTCACCACGTCGTGCAAGGTCGAGATCATCCCGCCGACGCCGAACGGCCACTCGAAGCGGAACCAGATGTAGGCCGCAATCGCGAACAGCGCGAGAATGGTCGCGATTACTCCGGCGCGGATCAGCTCGCTGCCGACGCTGGGGCCGACCACCTCGGTCCGGCGATAGTCGATCCCTTGCCCAAGTGCCTGGCGCGCCAGCTGAACTGCCTGCTCCTGCGCCGCGTCGCCGCCGGGCTGACGCGGCAACCGAATCAGCACATCGGTCGGTGGGCCGAACCCCTGCAGCGAAGCATCACCGATATGAAGCGCGTCGAGCTTTTGCCGCATCTCGGCGAGGTTCGCCGGACCGGTTGTCGACCGCACCTCGATCAAGGTGCCACCGACGAAGTCGATCCCGTAGTTGAGCCCGACCGTCAGAAACAGCGCGATCGACGACAGGGTCAGAAGAAGCGAGAAGGCGAACCCGACTTTGTGCCAGGCCATAAAGTCGATCTTCGGCGTGCGCCGGATGACGATTAGTGGTCTCATCTGAATGTGGTCATCGCAGAATGTCGGCCGGTCAAATTGGGATCGCCTTCGGCTTCCACTGACGCAGCCACGTGACGATCAACAGGCGGGTGACCAGGATAGCCGAGAAGAGCGATGTCAAGACGCCGATGCTGAGCGTCACCGCAAACCCCTTGACCGGCCCGGAACCGAGCCAGAACATCAGAAAGCCGGCGACCAGGGTCGTTACATGACTGTCCAGGATCGTACCAAAGGCCCGCTTGAACCCGGCGTCGAGCGCGGACAGCATTGTCCGTCCGCTGCGCACCTCCTCGCGGATGCGCTCGTAGATCAAGACATTGGCATCGACCGCCATGCCCATCGTCAGAGCGATGCCGGCGATGCCCGGCAAAGTGAGAGTGGCGCCAAGCAGCGACAGGCTGCCGAGCATCAGGCAAAGATTGAAGAACAGCGCGATGTCGGCGAATACGCCGAACAGCCCGTAGAACAGGATCATGAAGATGACGACCAGCACCACCCCGACGATGCTGGCGATTGCTCCGGCATGGATCGAATCGCTACCCAGATCCGGTCCGACGGTCCGCTCTTCAAGGATCGTGATCGGTGCCGGCAGGGCGCCCGCACGCAGCAACAGGGCGAGATCGTTCGCCGACTGAACGGTGAAGCTGCCGGAGATGATGCCGCTGCCGCCGAGGATCGGCTCGCGAATGACCGGTGCACTGATGACCTTGTTGTCGAGCACGATCGCAAACGGCCTGCCGACATTGTCGCGTGTGGCCTCACCAAAGCGTTTGGCGCCTGCGGCATCGAATCGGAAGCTCACGACCGGCTCGTTGTTCTGAAAGGTTGGTTGCGCGTCTACGAGCGTGTCGCCGCCGACCATGACGCGCTTGCGGACCACGTAAGCCGGCGGACCCGCATGCCCGGCTCGGCCCTCCTCGGCCGGCAAGATTTCGTCGGAGGGTGGCAACCGCCCGCGGCGTGCGTCCTCGACCGAGACACTCGTATCGACCAGCTGGAAGGTGAGCTTCGCGGTACGGCCAAGAAGTGCCTTGACATGCTCGGGGTTATCGACCCCGGGCAGCTGCACCAGGATGCGATCTGATCCCTCGCGTTGAATCGTCGGCTCCTTGGTCCCGGTCTCGTCGACGCGCCGGCGAATGATCTCGATCGACTGATCGACCGCCTGGCGGCGGCGCGCCTCGGTGGCAACCGTGCTGAACCGCATCGTCCCGGACCCGTCAGCGGCAATCTCCACAGTGAGGTCCGGATCGATCTTGCGCAGCGCCTGGCGTGCGTCATCAACGCGGTCGGGCTCACGGATCGTAAACACGATCGCATCGCCCTCGACGTCGAGGCCGGTATAGCCGATATTGGCATCGCGCAACGCGTTGCGCACGTTGTCGATCAACGCGTTGAGGCGCTCGCGCTGCGCGGCGGCGACATCGACTTTGAGCAGCAGATAGGACCCGCCGCGTAGGTCCAGCCCTAACGCCACCTGCTTGTGAGGCAAGAGACGCGGCACCTGCACAAGCAGAGATTGACTAAACACATTCGGCAGCGACAGCAGTACGCCGAGCGCGCATATAGCGCAGATCAGGGCGATTTTCCAGCTCGCGAAATAAAGCATGCCATGAGGTCTCGTATCGGTGTAATCCGGTTAATCCTTTGTTTCAGCCTTTGCCCGAGCCTCCTCCCGTTGCTTCGCCGCCTCGCGCGCCGCCGCCGGGTCCGGCTTGGCGAGCACGCTTGAGATCGTGCTGCGCAGGACACGGACGCGGACGCCATCGGCGATATCGACCGTGACTTCCTCGGGATTCTCAACGCGCGCCACCGTGCCGATGATGCCGCCTCCGGTCACGACCCGGTCCCCGCGCCTTAGGGCATCGAGCATCGTTTTGTGATCTTTCGCCTTGCGCTGCTGCGGTCGGATCAAGAGAAAGTAGAAGACGACAAAAATCAGGACCAGAGGAAGGAATTGGATTAGCGCGCTCTGATTGTCGAATAGCCCCGTAATGCCCGTTCCCTGAGCATAGGCGGCAGAAATCAGCATCGGCATCGAGCCTCGAGATCACGTGCCGCATCGACCCGACGGAGCGGCTTTACCGTCCGCGACCGGAATATCGCGACCGAACGGCAAGCAAATTGGTACGCGATGCCTGGTTAAAGAGCAATGGCCGGACCGTTAGCTCCGCGAAAGAAGCGACCAGGAGTTAGCCCGGCGGCGAACTCCGTTCGCCGCCGGCGGTCGGCAGCGGCGCCAGAAACTCGCGCGGATCGACCGCGTGGTTGCCGCGACGCAGCTCGAAATGCAGCTGTGGCTCGGCGACGCTACCGGTGGAGCCGACACGCCCAATCATCTGGCCGCGGGCGACCTTGGCGCCGCGTTTGACCAATATCAAATCGCAATGGCCATAGGCTGAGATCCAGCCATTCGGATGTTTGACGAGAATGAGGTTGCCGTAACCGCGCAGCTCGTTGCCGGTATAGGCGACGACTCCCCCATCGGCCGCCTCGACGGCAGTGCCGCGGGGGGCGGCAATATTGATGCCGTCGTTGTGCGTCCCGTCCGGCCCCGGACCATAGCCGGCCAGGACACGGCCGCGGACCGGCCAGAGAAAAGTGCCGCGTTCCACCGCCGTAGTCGGCGGCTCGTGGGTCGCCACCAGTGGCTCCGGTGTTGCGGCAGGTGCCGGTGGCGCGCCAGTGGGCTTTGCATCAAGGTGGGGCAAGTCGGGGCCAAGGGACCGCGCCGACACTGCCGGGGCCGGCGCCATTACGCCAGCCACGGACGGGTTCCCGGCCGGGGGTAAAGCTGTGCGCTCGAGCGAGATCGCTTCGGGCCGTTTTGATACGGCGACCTCTTCCGATTTCGGCGGCTGGAGCGCCGCGAGTGACGCCGACGGCGGCGGGCCCACGGGCTGGCCCGCCTGAGGGATGACCAGGGCGCGGCCCACCTCGAGGCGATAAGGCGGCAGCAGGCGGTTCGCCTCCGCGATAACCTGCATCGGGACATGGTAGGCATGGGCAATGCCCGACAGAGTCTCGCCGGGCTGCACCTTGACCCATTCGGGCTCAGCCCCGACAGCTGCTTCGCCGTTCACCAGCGGAGCGGGCCCCTCCGGTCGCGGGCCGCAGGCCGCGACCAGCAGCGCCAACGCCGCGGCGGCGAATCCACTCTCGCTGAACTTCCGCATTTTCCCCCTGCACGCCCCCCGACGCGCAAGAAACTCGATACTTGGTACGCTAAGCCCGAATCATGTCAAGTCTTGTCCGCCGGTTCGCCGCGGCAACCCGGCGACGAGCGGCACAAACCGCACGAGACCCAGGTTTTCGGTGGAAAACCCATCATCATGGCGCCGAATGCGGAGAAGCTGCTGATCGCGGTGATCCTCGCCAACCGGCGCCACCAGGATCCCTCCGGGCGCCAGCCCTGCTATAAGGGTCGCGGGGACCTGTGCCGCTGCGGCGGTGACGATCACTCGATCGTAAGGCGCCTGCTCGGGCCAACCCTTTGTCCCGTCAGCGAATCGGCAAACGATGTTGCGCAGCCGCAGTTCGCCAAATCGGCGCTCGGCATCGCGCAACAGCTCGCGATGCCTCTCGACCGAGAACACCCGGCGGCAAAGGCGCGCCAGGACTGCTGTCTGATACCCCGAACCGGTGCCGATCTCGAGCGCCTTGTGCCGCTCGCCGAGCTCGAGCTTCTCGGTCATCAGTGCCACTACGTAAGGCTGGCTAACCGTTTGACCTTGCCCGATCGGCAAGGCCAAGTTCTCGTAGGCCTGATCCTCAAAGGCGGGCGGTACGAATTTCTCCCGAGGCGTCTTCTCGATCGCTCCGAGTACTCGCGCATCGCCGATCCCGGCGCGGCGCAGCTCCATCAGCAGTCGCAGCTTCTTTTGCACCAGCCCCGGCTCGCCGAGGCTCACCCGGACACATTCCCCAGCGAGGCGTCAGGCATTGGGCTCGATGACCTCCTGCCCCCCCATGTAGGGCTGCAATGCGGGGGGCAATCCCACGGTGCCGTTGTGCCGCTGGAAGTTCTCGAGGATGGCGATCAAGGTCCGGCCGATCGCGAGACCGGAGCCGTTGAGCGTATGAACCGGCAATGTTCCCTTACCTTCGGCCGGACGATAGCGCGCCTTCATCCGCTGCGCCTGGAAGGCACCGCAATTCGAGCAGCTGGAAATCTCGCGGTAGGTCCCCTGCCCCGGCAGCCAGACCTCGATGTCGTAGGTCTTCTGCGCCGCGAACCCCATGTCGCCGGTCGACAACACGACCACCCGATAGGCGAGGCCGAGCCGCTTCAACACCTCCTCCGCGCAGGCGGTCATGCGTTCGTGCTCGGCCGCCGACTCCTCGGGCCGGGTGATAGAAACGAGCTCGACCTTCTCGAACTGATGCTGGCGGATCATGCCGCGCGTGTCTTTCCCGGCCGCGCCGGCCTCGGCGCGGAAGCACGATGTCCAGGCGGTGTAACGCAGCGGCAAACTAGCCTCGTCGAGGACCTCTCCGGCGACGAGGTTGGTCAGCGGCACTTCGGCGGTCGGAACCAGCCAGTAGCCATCGGTCGTACGAAACAGATCTTCTTCGAGCTTGGGTAGTTGACCGGTGCCGAACACGGCGTCCTTACGAACCAAGAGAGGTGGCGACATCTCGAGATAGCCGAACTCCGTGGTATGGAGATCGACCATGAACTGGCCGAGAGCCCGCTCCAGCCGAGCGAGCGCGCCGCGCAGCACGACAAAGCGCGACCCGGACAATTTTCCGGCGCGTGCGAAATCCATCAGGCCGAGCCGCTCGCCGATCGCTTCATGCGGCAACGGTGTGAAGTCAAAACGCGGTGGCTCACCGTGATGGCGCAACACCCGATTCGCCGTCTCGTCCGGACCGTCCGGCACCTCGTCGGCCGGCATGTTCGGCAACTCGGCCAGGATCTTGTCGATTTCGGCGCGCAACCGCACACTTTCTGCTGCGGCCTGCGTCTCAGCTTCTCTGTCTTCGCTGCTCTGACGCAACAGCGGCTCGACCGATTCGCCGCGCTTCTTTGCACCCCCGATTTCCCGAGCGAGGCGGTTGCGCCGGGCCTGCGCTTCCTGCGCACGGGTCTCCGCAGCCCGCCACGAACGGTCGAGCGCGAGGATCTCCTCGGCGCGCTTTGATAAACCGCGCCGAGTGAGACCATGGTCGAATTCTTCCGGATGCTCCCGGATCCATCTGAGATCGTGCATAGCAATATGGGATATAACGAGCCGGTCGGCGTGCGTCCATCGGCCGGCAGCGTCAGGCGCCAGGGGCGGGCTTTGCCTTTCCGGCGAGCTCGGCCTCCTCTTCGGCCTCGCGGCGAGCGCGTGCCCTCTCTACCATGCGGCAGGAAATGATCGAGGCCTCGAAGAGGATGATCAGCGGGATCGCGAGACTGGTTTGGCTAACGATGTCGGGCGGCGTCAGCACCGCCGCCACGACGAACATGCCAACAATCGCGTAGCGGCGTTTGGAGGCGAGGCCGGCAGAGGTGACGAGCCCGACCCGCGCCATCAAGGTCAGCAATACCGGCATTTGAAAGGCGATGCCGAACCCCAGCAGCAGGGTCATGACCAGCGACAGGTATTCGTTGACCTTCGCCTCGAGGACGATCGGCAGCCCGCCGTCGAGCCCGGTCGGCGTCTCGAAGCTGACGAAGAAGCGCCAGGCGATCGGGATCACGACGAAATAGGCGAGTGACGCACCCATTACGAACAGCACCGGGGTGGCGAAGAGGTAGGGGTAGAAGGCGCGCCGCTCGTTCTTGTAGAGGCCGGGTGCGACGAATTTCCAGATCTGGCTGGCCACGACCGGGAAGGCGAGGCAAAGACCCGCCCAGAAGGAGACCTTCACATAGGTGAAAAACGCCTCGGTCAAGCCGGTGTAGATCAGATGTCGGCCGGTCTGCCCTTCGAAGATGACGGCGAGCGGGTGCACCAGGAAGCCGTAGATGTGCTCCTTGAACTGATAGCAGATCACGAAGCCGACCATGATCGAGCCGATCGCCCACATCAGCCGGTTGCGCAGCTCGATCAGATGATCGAGGAGCGGCATCCGGCCCTCTTCGAGTTCGGCCTCCCTGTCGTCGTCCACTGCGAACCCTAGGGCTGGGGTGGGGAGATAGCGTGGCCGTCGGCGTCCGGCGGCGCGACTGCCGGAGCCGCCGGACTGGTCGTTGCGTCATCGGTCGTTCCTGTGCCCGTCGGCGCGCCATTATCCGTCGCGAGCGCCGGCTCCGAAAAATTCGGCAGCTCGGGCGGCTTCAGGCTTTCAGCCAGGGTTCCGGTTGGATCGACGGCCTGGCGAAACTCCTTGTCGAGATCGATCTCGGTCGCCTTTTTGAGTTCCTGACGCATTTCATCGAGCTCGGCCTCGCGAACCATTTGCTCGACGCTGCTCTGGAACTCGCGAGACAACGTGCGTGCCTTGCGCACCCAAAAACCGGCGACGCGCAACGCCTTTGGCAGATCCTTCGGCCCGATGACGATGAGCGCGACGATCCCGATCAACATCAACTCGGACCAGCCGAAGTCAAGCAGCATGGTAATCGCGTCTCAATCCCTCGGTCCGATACCGACCGTGTCCAGCATGATGATGTCAGATGCGGCTAATATGGGCAACTTCGCCTGCCCTGCCAGCCGACCGAAACCCCTCAGCCATAGCGGCGGAAACTGCTGGCCCACAGGTGGCGTCATGGTCTCGCGCATCCTCCGATTTCAACGAAGTCGGCTTCGGCGCCAGAGATGGGCATCGGCGCTGGTATGTTGCCGACATCCAAGCGTCGGGGTTAGTCAGCTTCGCTCTGTTCTTTATCTTTCCCTGCCGACAGGGAAAGTGCGGGAAAAAAATCAAAAACGCACCGTCTCACCTGAAAAAATTTCCTTTGATCAATAACTTAGTTCAATCTTGAGCATGCTGGCGGGGATGCGGCAGGGAAGTGCCAAGCGGTCGGCAGCGGATTGGCGGTGAAATTTTGGTCCCGGACATTGCATATATGGCATGATTAATCCAATTAATAATTGTGTTTATCGTATTTCTCTGCTATGTGGGGGCAGGCTGAACCTTTGCAAGGGGCCAGCGTCGGCGCCCCGCGTATATCTCTAGGAAGAAACAAACTGGATCGAGGGCGGCCGCCCTCGATCCAGCCGCGGTCTGGCGGGGTATGAAGCCGGCGGTTGGGGCCAGGCTCGATGGT
>Ga0307479_10005878_pt1 | contig 11230 bp, 9 predicted proteins | sample atmos_gasesECM4C_FD_203743 | JGI IMG/M metagenome (GOLD analysis project Ga0307479, IMG submission 203743) | Hardwood forest soil microbial communities from Morgan-Monroe State Forest, Indiana, United States - atmos_gasesECM4C_515 | ecosystem: Environmental > Terrestrial > Soil > Temperate... | reverse complement strand
CCCCCGGATGCTGGTGTTCGGTGCCATCGACTTCGCCGCCGCGCTGGCCCAGCAGGGTTCGCTGCTGGGCTACCGGGTCACCGTCTGCGACGCCCGCTCGATGTTCGCCACCCGGGCACGCTTTCCCACCGCCGACCATGTCGTGGTCGACTGGCCGCACCGCTATCTGGCGGCCGAGGCGAAGGCCGGCGCCGTCGACCAGACCACGGTGATCTGCGTCCTCACCCACGACCCGAAGTTCGACGTCCCGGTGCTCGAAGTGGCGCTGCGCCTGCCCCAGACCGGGTATGTCGGGGCGATGGGCTCGCGCCGCACCCACGAGGACCGGATGGACCGGCTGCGGGCGGCGGGGCTGACCGACGCCGAGCTGAGCCGATTGTCCAGTCCCATCGGACTGGACCTCGGGGCCCGCACCCCGGAGGAGACGGCGGTCTCGATCGCGGCCGACATCATCGCCAAACGCTGGGGCGGCGGGGGCCGCCCACTGACCCAAATCGTCGGGAGGATCCACCATGACGCGCAGGTCGGAGGCGACCACGGGGCGACTTCAACGATTCCTTAACTCGCTATTGACGCCCAGGTAAGGTGGGCCGACACTGTGGCGCATGCAGGTACCCGGACCATTCGAATACGAGCGTGCAACCAGCGTCGACCACGCCATTGGATTGCTGGATCGGTTGGGGGAGGGGGCGCGCGTAGTCGCCGGCGGGCACAGCCTGCTGCCGATGATGAAACTGCGCATCGCCAACCCCGAATACCTCGTCGACATCAACGACCTGGCGCTCGAGCTCGGGTACGTGATCACCGACCCGACCCTGGTGCGCATCGGCGCCATGACCCGTCACCGCGAGCTGCTGGAGTCCGACACCCTGGCCGCGGTGTGCCCGATCTTTCGCGATGCCGAACGAGTCATCGCCGACCCGGTGGTCCGCAATCGCGGCACCCTGGGCGGTTCGCTGTGCCAGGCGGATCCGGCCGAGGATTTGGTGACGGTCTGCGGCGTGCTGGATGCGGTGTGTCTGGCCCGTGGGCCGTCGGGTGAACGCGAAATACCGATCGACGACTTCCTGGCCGGGCCGTACGAGACCACGCTCGCCCACAACGAGATCCTGGTAGAGGTCCGGATCCCGGTGCGGCACAAGACGTCCAGCGCATATGCGAAAGTAGAGCGGCGGGTTGGCGACTGGGCCGTCGTGGCGGCCGGAGCGGCAATCACACTCGACGGTGCCGCAATCGCCGCCGCCCGCGTGGGCCTGACCGCGGTGAACCCGGACCCGGCCGCACTGGCCGAACTCTCGGCGGCCCTGGTCGGCCGGCCGGCCACCGACGAGGCCTTCGCCGAGGCGGGCCGCCGCGCCGCGGCGGCCTGTGACCCGGCGACCGATATGCGCGGCACCGCCGAGTACAAGCGGCACCTGGCCTCCGAACTGACCATCCGCACGTTGCGCAGTGCGGCCCAACGGGTTGGTAACACCCTTGCGCCGGAAGGGAATTGATCATGCAGATCAATATGACCGTCAACGGCGAGCAGGTCACCGCCGACGTCGAACCCCGGATGCTGCTGGTGCACTTTCTGCGTGATCAGCTGCGGCTCACCGGAACCCACTGGGGTTGCGACACCAGTAACTGTGGAACATGCGTGGTCGACGTCGACGGCGTGCCGGTGAAGTCCTGCACGATGCTTGCCGTCATGGCGTCCGGGCACAGCGTCCGGACCGTGGAAGGGCTCGCCGTCAACGGCCAGCTCGATCCGGTGCAGGAAGGGTTCATGCGGTGCCACGGGCTGCAATGCGGCTTCTGCACACCGGGAATGATGATCACCGCCCGCGCCCTGCTGGATCGCAACCCCAACCCCGACGAGGAGACCATCCGGGAGGCGATCTCCGGACAGATCTGCCGGTGCACCGGATACACCACCATCGTGCGCTCCATTCAATGGGCCGCACAGCATCCCACGGGCGCAGCTGTGGAGGCCACGTCATGACCACAATCGAGTCACGTCCACCCTCGCCGGAAGACCTGGCCGACAACGACCAAAAGCCATGCGGCCACGGCCGGATGATGCGCAAAGAGGATCCGCGATTCATCCGCGGTCGCGGCACCTACGTCGACGACGTCGCGCTGCCGGGCATGCTGCACCTGGCGATCTTGCGGTCGCCGTACGCGCACGCCCGCATCACTGGCATCGATGTGACTGCCGCCCTTGCACATCCGAGGGTCAAAGCCGTGGTCACCGGCGCCGACCTGGCCGAGAAGGGTCTGGCCTGGATGCCGACGCTGTCCAACGACGTGCAGGCCGTGCTGGCCACGGACAAGGTGCGCTTCCAGGGGCAGGAGGTGGCGTTCGTCGTTGCCGAGGACCGGTATTCGGCGCGCGACGCGCTGGAGCTGATCGACGTCGACTACGACCCGCTCGATCCGGTCGTGGACGTGCGCACGGCGCTGGATCCGTCCGCGCCGGTCATCCGCACCGACCTGGACGGCAAGACCGACAACCACATCTTCGACTGGGAAACAGGCGACGCGGGCGCTACCGACGCGGCGTTCGCCAAGGCCGACGTCGTCGTCAAACAGGAGATCATCTACCCCCGGGTGCATCCGGCGCCGATGGAAACCTGTGGCGCGGTTGCGGATCTGGACCCGGTCACCGGCAAGCTGACGCTGTGGACCACCTCGCAGGCCCCACACGCGCACCGCACGCTGTATGCCTTGGTCGCCGGTCTTCCCGAACACAAGATCCGGGTGATCTCACCGGACATCGGCGGCGGCTTCGGCAACAAGGTGCCGATCTACCCCGGTTATGTGTGCGCGATCGTCGGTTCGCTGCTGCTCGGCAAGCCGGTCAAATGGATGGAGGACCGCAGCGAGAACCTGACCTCCACCAGCTTCGCCCGCGACTACATTATGGTCGGCGAGATCGCCGCCACGGCAGACGGCAAGATCTTGGCGATCCGGTCCAACGTGCTGGCCGACCACGGCGCGTTCAACGGCCAGGCGGCGCCGACGAAGTACCCGGCCGGGTTCTTCGGGGTGTTCACCGGCAGCTACGACATCGAGGCCGCCTACTGCCACATGACCGCGGTGTACACCAACAAGGCACCCGGCGGGGTGGCCTACGCGTGCTCCTTCCGGATCACCGAGGCGGTGTACTTCGTCGAGCGGCTGGTGGACTGCCTGGCGTACGAGCTGAAGATGGATCCCGCCGAGCTGCGGCTGCGAAACCTGCTGCGGCCCGAGCAATTCCCGTACCAGAGCAAGACCGGCTGGGTTTACGACTCGGGCGACTACGAGGCCACCATGCGCAAGGCCATGGACATGATCGGCTATGACGCGCTGCGGGCCGAGCAGAAGCAGAAACGCGAGCGCGGCGAATTGATGGGCATCGGGATGTCCTTCTTCACCGAGGCCGTCGGCGCCGGCCCGCGCAAGGACATGGACATTCTCGGGCTCGGCATGGCCGACGGATGCGAGCTGCGCGTGCATCCGACGGGCAAAGCCGTTGTGCGGCTTTCGGTTCAGACACAGGGCCAGGGCCATGAGACGACGTTCGCCCAGATCGTCGCCGAGGAGCTGGGCATCCCGCCCGACGACATCGAGGTGGTGCACGGCGACACTGATCAGACACCGTTCGGGCTGGGCACCTACGGCAGCCGGTCGACTCCGGTGTCGGGTGGGGCCGCGGCGCTGGTCGCCCGCAAGGTCCGCGACAAGGCGAAGATCATCGCTTCGGGCATGCTCGAGGTTTCGGTGGCCGACCTGGAGTGGGAGAAGGGTTCGTTCCACGTCAAGGGTGACCCGTCGGCGTCGGTGACCATCGCCGACATCGCGATGCGCGCGCACGGGGCCGGGGATCTGCCCGAGGGCATCGAGGGAGGCCTGGACGCCGAGGTCTGCTACAACCCGGAGAACCTGACCTACCCGTACGGCGCGTATTTCTGTGTGGTGGACGTCGATCCGGGCACCGCGGTGGTCAAGGTGCGGCGCTTCCTGGCCGTCGACGACTGCGGCACCCGCATCAACCCCATGATCATCGAGGGCCAGGTGCACGGCGGCATCGTCGACGGCATCGGGATGGCGTTAATGGAGATGATCGCGTTCGACGACGACGGCAACTGCCTGGGCGGCTCGCTGATGGACTACCTGATCCCGACCGCGCTGGAGGTGCCGCACCTGGAAACCGGGCACACCGTGACACCGTCGCCGCATCATCCTATCGGCGCCAAGGGGATTGGCGAATCGGCCACGGTTGGGTCGCCGCCGGCCGTGGTGAACGCGGTGGTGGATGCGTTGGCGCCGTTCGGCGTTCGGCACGCCGATATGCCGTTGACACCGTCACGAGTCTGGGAGGCCATGCAGGGCCGTGCCAGACCGCCGATCTAGAGGTATGGATGACGATCAGCGAGCGAGCTCAGCAGCTGGTGGCGGCACGGACACCGTTTGTGCACGCGAGGGTGGTGCGCGCCGAGCCGCCCACCTCGGCATACCCGGGCGACGAAGCAATCCTGTTGGCGGACGGCACAATCGAGGGCTTCGTCGGTGGCCAGTGCGCGCAGAACTCCGTCCGCAAGGCCGCGATGGGGGTGCTGCAGGCCGGCGAAAGCGTGTTGCTGCGGGTGCTTCCCGACGGCGACGTGCACTTTCCCGAGGCCCCCGGTGCCTGTGTGGTCGTCAACCCGTGCCTGTCGGGTGGTTCGCTGGAGATCTTCCTGACACCGCAGCTGCCGGCCCCGCTGATCCGGGTCTACGGAGCCACGCCGATCGCGGACGCGCTGGTCCAATTGTGTGGCGTGCTGGGCTTTGAAGCCAGACGAGACGCCGGGCGGGACACGGATCTGCCCGACACCACCGCGGTGGTGATCGCCAGCCATGGCGGGCCGGAAGCCGAAATCATTCGCACGGCACTGGATAACGGCGTCGGGTATATCGGCTTGGTGGCCAGCAAGGTCCGGGGCGCCGCGATTTTGAACGAACTCGAACTCTCCGACGCCGAACGAGCCCGCATACACACCCCGGTCGGGTTGCCGATCGGCGCCAAGACGCCGGCGGAGATCGCGGTATCGATCGCCGCCGAACTGATCGCCGGTATCCGCGGCGGCAGTCTGAGCCTGCCCGTTTCGGTTGGCGGCGGCCCGCGGGAGGCCGTCGACCCGGTGTGCGGCATGACGGTGACGATCGGGCCCACCACCGAGCACCTCAGGCTGGCCGCCGCGGATTACTGGTTCTGCGGACCGGGATGCCGGGCGGCATTTGCCGCCGGGAAAGACGGCGCATGACCGGGCGGTGGGTCACCGGTGTCGTGCTCGCGGCCGGCGGCTCCCGCAGACTGGGTACACCCAAACAGCTTCTGCCATACCGGGATACGACCGTGCTCGGAGCGACCCTCGACGTCGCTCGCAGCGCCGGGTTCGACCAGCTCATCGTCACCCTGGGCGGCGCGGCTCAGGCAGTACGCGACGCGGTGTCGCTGGACGGGATCGACGTGGTGGCCGTCGGGGACTTCGGCACAGGGTGTTCGGCATCGCTGCGCGTCGCACTGGCGCGAGTGCACCCGCACGCGGCCGGCATCGTGTTGACGCTCGGCGATCAGCCTGGCGTTGAGTCGGCTACCCTGCGGCGGATTATCGCCACAGGGTCAGGTGCCGTGATGGTGTGCCGCTACGCCGACGGCATCGGGCACCCGTTTTGGTTCGGCCGCAGCATGTTCGGCGAGCTCGTTCAACTGCACGGCGACAAGGCAGTCTGGAAGCTCATACGGTCGGGCCGGCATCCGGTGCGCGAACTCGCAGTGGACGGCCCGGTTCCGCTCGATGTGGACACCTGGGACGACTACCGGCGGCTACTGGAATCGGTCCCATGACCTTTACCGGCCCCGACGATGTGGTCCGTCGGTTCGACGCACAGGATTATCTGCTCGACACCGGGACCGCGTCGGCGATCTATCTGGCGGTCACACTGGGCAGGCCGCTGCTGTTGGAGGGCGAGCCCGGAGTCGGCAAGACGACTGCGGCGAAAACCCTTGCCGCGGTGCTGGATACACCGCTGGTCCGGCTGCAGTGCTACGAGGGACTGACCGCCAGCGAAGCGCTGTACGACTGGAACTACCAGCGGCAGCTGCTGTCCATCCGGCTGGCCGAAGCGCGGGGGACCGGCATCTCCGAAGCCGATCTCTATACCGAGACATACCTGGTCGATCGGCCCATCCTGCATTGCGTGCGGCATCGCGGGCCGAGGGCCCCGGTGCTGCTGATCGACGAAATCGACCGAGCCGACGATGAATTCGAAGCCTTGCTGCTGGAGTTTCTCGGGGAGTCCGCGGTCACGGTCCCCGAGCTGGGCACCTTTGTCGCCGAGCGTCCGCCGATCGCGGTGCTCACCTCCAATCGCAGCCGCGATCTCCATGACGCACTGCGCCGGCGGTGCCTGTACCACTGGATCGACTACCCGGAGCCGTCCCGGGCCGCTGCCATCGTCCGCCGGACGGTGCCCGGCGCGACCGCGCCGCTGATCGAGCACGCCACCCAATTCGTCGGCGGCGCACGCGATCTCGACCTGGACAAGCCGCCCGGGGTGGCGGAGACCATCGACTGGGTGGCCGCCCTGGTGTCGCTGGGCGTCGCGGACCTCGTCGACGACTCGGCCCTGGTCAGCCTGGGAGCGCTGGCCAAGACGCCCGACGACCGCACGCTGATTCGCGACGCGTTCATCGAGTACAGCCACACATGAGAGGACCCACAGGATGAAGATCGCCAACCAGTTCACCGTCAGCGCGCCGATCGAGCAAGCCTGGGACGTGCTGTCCGACCTGGAGCAGGTGATCCCGCTGATGCCGGGCGCGCAGCTGACCGGCCATGAGGGCGACGACTACCTCGGCAAGGTCAGGGTCAAGGTCGGGCCGGTCACCAGCGAATTCAGCGGCAAGGTGCGGTTCGTCGAGCAGGACCGCGATCAGCACCGCGCGGTCATCGACGCCAAGGGCAAGGAATCGCGCGGCACCGGCAACGCGGCCGCCACGGTCACCGCCCAGCTGCACGGGGACGGAGAGCGCACCGATGTCACTGTCGACACCGATCTGAAGATCGTCGGCAAGCTGGCCCAGTTCGGCAGCGGAATGCTGCAGCAGGTGTCGGAGAAGTTGCTGGGCCAGTTCGTCGAGTCGCTGGAAGCCAAGCTGGCCGCAGACAAGACGGAGACCCCGCCGGGCCCGGAAAGCCCGGAGAGCGCAGCCAGCCCCGCCACCAGCGCGGCGCCCGGCTCGCCGACAGCGGCGGCCGGACCGCGCCATGCGGCCCCGGCGCCCGAACCCGAGCCCATCGATCTGCTGGAGCTCGCCGGCGGCGACCAGCTCAAGAAGTACGGCGCCGTGGCAGTAGCGGTGCTCGCGGCGCTATTGCTGATCTGGGTGCTGCGGCGGAGACGTTAGCGGCGCGTGAACACCCCATTGCTGTTGCCGGGCGTCGATCTGGCGGCGTTCGCGGCCGCGCTGGTGTCCCGCTTGCGCAGCGCCGGGGTATCGGTATCCGCCAGTGGCCAAACGAATTTCGTGCAGGCGCTGCGGCAGCTGGTACCCGACACCACGTCGGCGCTGTATTGGGCGGCCAGGCTGACGTTGGTCAACCGAATGGAAGATCTCGGCGCCTTCGACGTGGTCTTCGCCGAGGTGTTCGGGTCCACTCGGCCCGACGGCACAACGCGCCCCGAGCCGCTCCTTCCGATTCCGGGCCCCAAAACACCGGCGGCCGGCACCGTGCGCCGTGCGGGGAGCCCATCGGCAGCCGGCGCCCATAAACTGCCCTGGGCGACCCGGACCGTCACCGGTCAGGGCGGTACGGCACAGGCGAGCGTCCTCTTGCCCGATCTGCTGCCCAGCCGCCTGGCCGCACTCGCCGACGAGCCGTTTGACCGCTTCGATCCCGAAGACCTGCGTCTGCTCGGTACGTGGCTGGAGGCGTCGGTGCCACGTTGGCCCCGGAGGCGCAGCCTGCGGTTCGAGCCCAGCGCACACGGCAAGCGGATCGACCTGCGGGCCACCATGAACGCCTCGCGTGCGACCGGCTGGGAATCGGTGATCTTGGCGCGAACACGGCCTCGCCGCCGGCCCAGGCGAGTCGTCCTGGTCTGCGACGTGAGCCGCTCGATGCAGCCGTATGTCGCGATCTACCTGCACTTGATGCGGGCGGCGGTGCTGCGCCGGGCGCGGATCCGACCCGAAGTCTTCGCGTTCTCGACGTCGCTGACCCGGCTCACCTCGGTGCTGTCGCACCGCTCGGCCGAGGTGGCGCTCGAACACGCCAACGCAAAGGTCACCGACCGATACGGCGGCACGTTCATCGGCCGCAGTGTGGGTGCGCTGCTGGCCCCGCCGCATGGCAACGTGTTGCGCGGCGCGGTGGTGATCATCGCCTCGGACGGCTGGGATAGCGATCCTCCCGAGGCGCTCGCGCACGCGATGGCCAGGCTGCGTCGCCGCGCCGAGTTGCTGGTCTGGCTCAATCCACGCGCCGCCGGCAGTGAATTCCAGCCGCTGGCCGGCTCGATGGCCGCGGCCCTGCCTTACTGCGACCTGTTCCTGCCGGCGCACTCCCTGGAGGGGCTGCGCCAGCTGTTTTCGGCGCTGGCATCCGATCACCGCGGCGGCGGCTTTCGATCGCACCGCAGCGGGTACCAGACAAATCATGGGAGCTAGCACGGAAACCGACCTCCGTCGAAAGCAACGGCCAGGCAGTACCCCTCATCGCGAGCATCGATCCCGCGAATCGCATCTATGGCTGGTGCTGGCGGTCATCGGCATTGCGCAGTTGATGGTGGTGCTCGACACCACGATCATCAACATCGCGCTGCCCTCGGCCCAGCGGACCCTGCATTTCGGCACCGAAAGTCGGCAATGGGTCATCACCGCGTACGCACTGGCCTTTGGCAGCCTGTTGCTGCTGGGCGGACGACTGTCCGACATCGTCGGGCGGCGCCGCACCTTGCTGATCGGCCTGCTTGGATTTTCTGCCGCCTCGGCAATTGGTGGTGCAGCGAGCGGTTTTGCGATGCTGGTGGCCGCGCGGGCGTTCCAGGGTGTCTTCGCAGCGGTGCTGGCCCCCGCGGCCCTGTCCACTCTCAATGTCGCCTTCACCGACGCCAAACAACGCGGAAAGGCCTTCGCTGTTTACGGCGCGATCGCGGCCGGCGGCGCGGTCGTGGGGTTGTTGCTCGGCGGCGCGCTCACCGAGTGGCTGTCGTGGCGGTGGTGTCTATACGTGAACTTGGGCTTCGCAGTTGTCGCCGCCGCGGGGGTGCTGGCATTCGTTGAGGCCAAGGACGCCCGCGGCAGTGTGGTCCGGCTCGATTGGCCAGGCGTCATCACCGGCTCCGCTGGGCTGTTCTGCCTGGTTTATGGCTTGTCCAACGCCGAGACGAACAGCTGGAGCGCGCCGTTGACCATTGCGATGTTCATCGCGAGCGGCGTGTTGCTGATTGCATTCGCGGTGATCGAGGCGCGGGCGGCGGCCCCATTGCTGCCGCTGCGGATTGTCATGGACCGCAACCGTATTGGCGCATACCTTGCGATCATGGTCGCCTTTTGCAGCATGTTCAGCGTCTTCCTGTTTCTGACCTACTATGCCCAGCAAAACCTGGGCTACAGCCCGCTGAAGACTGGCGTGGCGTTCTTGCCGTTGGCCGGTGGTGTCGCGGTGGCGGCCGGTGTGGCCAACGCCCGGTTGATTCCGAGGTTGGGCCCGCGCCGTGTGGTTCCGCCCGGGATGCTCATCGCTGCCGGCGGCATGTTTTGGCTGGCGCACCTGGATATTCATTCCACCTACGCGGAGAATGTGCTCGGGCCGCTTGTGGTCCTGGGTCTCGGCATGGGCCTGACCTTCGCGCCCGCGATCGCCACCGCCACCGCCGGTATCACCGACGCGGACGCCGGCGTCGCCTCGGCGATGGTGAACACCAGCCAGCAGATCGGTGGGGCCATCGGAACGGCGGCGCTGTCAACGATTTTCGCGTCGGCTCTCACCCGCTACATGACCAGCCCTCGGCCCCCAAGCCCCGCCCTGCGGCCCGCCGCCGCAATCCACGGCTACAGCGTCGCGTTCAGCGTCAGCTGCGCGCTGTTCCTCGCCGGCGCAGTGGTTACCGCACTCCTGTTGCGCAGCGCACCGGTCGAAAATGAAAACCGCAAGCCAATGGCCTTGGGCCCCAGAATGTTTGGGATAGCAGTGAGCATTGCGCTGATCGCAGTCGCCATAATGGCGGCAACATCACATGGATGGCGGTCGCATGATGAGGTTGTCCGGAGCTGCTTTGCCACCACAAAGCCACAGGTTGAGCATTACCGGCCCGGTACCCTCAACCAACTGATCAACGCGCGCGACTGCGCTTCCGTCGTAGCACGCTAACGGCGCCGGTCGGCTTTCGCCGGGGCTGGGGCAGGATCAATCACATGGAACAGGTATGGGCGAACCGGGCGGCCACCGCCGAAACCGCCATCACACAACGGCACCTGAAACGGCTGTGGGCGTTGCCGGGAACCCAGCTGGGAGTGGTGGCATGGCCGTCGACGCGGCGGGACCGGTTGTTCGGCACCTGGCACTACTGGTGGCAGGCGCATCTGCTGGATTGCCTGGTCGACGCGCAGCTGCGCGATCCGCAGCCAGAAAGGCGCACCAAGATCAACCGCCAGGTGCGCTCGCACCGGTTGCGCAACAACCTCTCGTGGACCAACAGCTATTACGACGACATGGCGTGGCTGGCGTTGGCGCTGGAACGGGCTGCCCGGGTGGCCGGGGTCGAACGCAAGCGCGCGCTGCCCAAGCTCGCCGACCAGTTCGTCAAGGCGTGGGTGCCCGAGGACGGCGGCGGCATCCCGTGGCGCAAGCAAGACCAGTTCTTCAACGCCCCGGCCAACGGCCCGGCCGGGATCTTCCTGGCCCGCTATCCAGACCGGCTGAAACGGGCCGAGCAGATGGGCGACTGGATCGACCGCACGCTGATCGACCCGGAGACACACCTGGTGTTCGACGGCATCAAGGGCGGATCGCTGGTGCGCGCGCAGTACACCTACTGCCAGGGCGTGGTACTCGGGCTGGAAACCGAGCTGGCGGCGCGCACCGGTGCGGAGGCCAGGGACCGGCACAAGGCGCGCGTGCATCGCCTGGTCGCGGCCGTCAATGAGCACATGGCGCCATCGGGTGTGCTGCGGGGCGCCGGCGGCGGGGACGGCGGCCTGTTCGCCGGCATC
>Ga0307479_10005877_pt1 | contig 11231 bp, 23 predicted proteins | sample atmos_gasesECM4C_FD_203743 | JGI IMG/M metagenome (GOLD analysis project Ga0307479, IMG submission 203743) | Hardwood forest soil microbial communities from Morgan-Monroe State Forest, Indiana, United States - atmos_gasesECM4C_515 | ecosystem: Environmental > Terrestrial > Soil > Temperate... | reverse complement strand
ACAAAATGCGTCTATTCGTAACTATTGCTTTGGCGACATTTGCCGATTGGCAGGCTGCCAATGCTATTGCTCCGGAAAGTACAGACCTTCTACGCATCCGCCGCCCCCACCACGGCAGCTACCCCCAGCACAAGGCAAGAGAGCCATATGGCAACGCGGTTGACGGTCATCACAGGTACGAAGCGCATAGTTGCGCGTTGGTGGATGCCGTTCCATTTGTGAATGTCGGCGTTCCTGTCGTGGTGACAACGAAGTAATCAGACGCCGTGGTGCGCGCCAGAGATCTGGCAATAGCGTCCTGGCCGTAGACCGTATGAGTCCCGAGACCAGAAGCATTGTTAGTCAACTTGAACGGGGGCAGCACCTTGAAGACGTCTGCGGCATTAATCGCCGGCCCTGTCTTGTCAGTCCATGTTGAATTTGATGGATTCGCGGAGAACTGCCAGACATCAAACTCCGCCGTCTGGGCATCCTTGAAGTCCATTCGGATGGATTGGAGAATCTGTCCAGGGGCAGTCGCCGGTATCGGAACCGTCACGAGTCCTCCGACCTCGTTGTTCGCCGTATAGGCGCTCGACAGGGTAACCGTTAGGGCAACGCAGACTTCGACCGGCGAACATGGAGAAACACTACCATTGCCATTGACGCAGGTGATCACGCCCTGGTTCACCTGCATGCCGCTCGGATCGTAGTAATCGGTCGCCATGGAAGGTGCTGAGAACGACATCAACGCGAGAGCGATGGACAAGAGCAAACGTGGAAGCATTCTGGACATCCTTAGTGTGTCATAGACTGGTACGGGTTGCTGCTGCTCACGGTCTGGAAGAAGACCGTGTTGACATCGACGATCGCCGCGACAAAGTCGCTGAACGTCCCCGCCTTCACCACAGCGTTTCCGCTGATGCCGACGTGCCCCCCACCGGCAAGAATGGTGAGGTCGCCCACGCCTAGATTGCTCACCCGCAGCGCCCATTGCAGGTTCACGAATGCCCCCGGGATATCTCCGAACATCTGCGCGCCGGTCCGCGTCGTGATCTGCCCCGGCGTGGTCGCGTTGTTCGTCAGCCGCACGAAGTCCTCGCCGACCCCCGTGAGATCACCGGCCGCGAACGTGGCCGGACCGGTGTACGACTGAACCGTTAGTTTGCTCGGCGTGTTATAGGCGCCGCGCTGGTAAGGGTTCGCCCAATAGACCCGGCCGTTCGACCAGTAGTATTCGACGTCGCGGTACTTGCGCCGAGCCCAGCCTGGGTCAGCCCGCGTAACAAGAGAAATATATGGAATTGTGCGCGTTGCGATTCCCGTCGGTGGACGGTAATATGGAGGCGGATTATATGATCTATTACCGGCCATTGCCCTTTCTCGACCTAAGGTTCCCCAGCATTGTTTGCATCATCACTTCGGCAACCCAGTCACCCTGCACAAGAACATGATTGTGTCTTTCGACATAACTGGCAAGTCTTCTAAGAAGATCCGGGTCATCGTTCATTTTTCCTAATGCAAGATTGCAGCTTTCGCAAATCCAGCCACGAAACTTTCCGGTAAGATGGCAATGATCGAAATGAATATCACCTGGTCTACCGCACGCCTCGCACTTTTCCGGTCTCGGCCTTCCAGCTGCCGCCTCCCGTCTGGCTAGTTCATATCGCCGTCTTGTCGCTACGGACTTTTCCGTGGTCAGATATCGACGACGATACTCGTTTCTTTTTTCTCTTTTTTCAGGATCTGAAAGCTCAATCCTATATCTATCTTTCGAGTAATCGTGGCTACACTCAACGCACCATGCGTTCGAAGAAAACCTCTCGCAAATATGCCCGCGACCGCATGGTTTTCCGGTGAAGTACAGCGGGACTCCTTTAGACTTCGCCTCCCGTTTCGTCTTCGGAAGGTCTTGGGGTATCGTCCTCTCAGCCATTGGACCGGTTCCCTCGGTTCGGTGGTCAGAAGCGCCGGAGCCCTGCCAGGGGCCTCGGCGCTTCGCATTCTACATCATCCTATGCCCGGCAGTTTGTCCGAGTGGGCGCCCTTCTGCGCCTCGGCGATCTGTTCCGCGATCTTCGGTGACGGCGCCAGGTCGACATCCTCGGTGGCTCCGCAGTGCGGGCAGGTCACGCGATTGCCTCGCGACAGCGACCACGCGAATTCCACCGTGCACCCCGCGCACGCAATCGGAACCGCATCCCGAGCGGCGCGCGGCGCCACGTGTGGGTGCATCTCTTTGAGCACGGTGAACATCAGGTCAGTCCCATCAAAGCTTCCTCGTCCTCCTGGTTGACGTCGTCCTTGCCCTCGAAGAGCTCGGGCGCCATCGGCTCCATGTCGTAGATGCGCGACATCACATCGACCAGGTCATCGTGTGGCGCGAATGGGTGCAGCCGAAGTTCGCTCATCGCGCATTCGGTCAGGTCGTAAAGCTCCCCATCCTCGTCGACCCGTCGGATGTATTTGACGATCCGGTGCCACTGCCTGGCATCGTCATAGAAGCGCTGCACCTTGGTTAGAGCCCCGAATGGCCGATAGAGGATCTTCCCCACCTCGTGGGGTGAGATCGGTGGCGTTTTCACCGGATTTTCGCCCCGGGCGATCATCTCGCGCGCCTCGTTGGCGAGCCACGAGGCCTCGTCCTCCTGTGACCAGATGCTCCACAGGCAGGTCCCGTTCAGCTGGCGCTTGTCGGGCGAGGCGCTTCGCAGCCACTGCTTCCAGAAGGCCTGCGGATCGGCCACGCCCTCGCCCATGTCCGGCCGGTAGACGACGCCTGGCAGGAAGAACCTGCCCTGGCTGAAATCCGGCTCCATGCGCTCGATGCGCGCCAGCTTCGAACCGCCGCCCTCTCGAGGATAGGCAAGCTCGATGAGCTCGAAGTAATCGTTCTCGACCCGCATCAGGTCCTCGATCACTTCGGTGTCGGCATCCTTGCCGTAGCGCTCGTAGCCGACCTTGACCATTTGCACCCCGGTGTGGTTCTGCCACTTGTTCCGGAGCTCCTGGATCAGCGTGTAGCGCTGCGACAGCGGCATGCGGTGCCGATACCCGTCGAGGAGGTACTTGGTGCCTCGAGGGTCGATGCCGACAACGGCGATCGCCGTGCGGTCCGATTTCTGGTCGCCCTTGAACCGCTTCTTTCCCGCTGAGGAGTCGACCATGATGTAAACGTTCATGATCGACGGGAAAATGAAGTACGGACGGAACCATGCCGTCTTGAAGATCGCCTCGTTGCCGGCTACCGGGTCGAGGAGCATCTGCGCCGAGACCGTGGACTTCTGCCACTTTTTGATCTCGATCCAGCGCTTTTTTGTTAGTAGCACCGGCTCCCCTGTCAGCGTCCCGTCTTTGGTCGCCGGATACTTGCGGAGCTTCAGCCGCTTGTCCTCGATGATCTGCCCGTACGGGTCTCCGTGGGACCAGCGCGTGCCCGCGGTCCACTTCCACGTACCTTCTGGCTTGCCGAGGTTGTCGGCATTCTCCCACGATGTCACCGTGAGGCGGACCATGTTGGGGTTCATGGCCTGCTTGCGGGTCACGATGTCATCGAAGATCAAACCGTCGTAGTGCGCTCCGACCGGCTGCCCGTCGACGAGACCGCTCGCCTCGATCGTCGCCTCTTTCGTGTTGTTGTTGCGCTTGACAATGATGCCGTCCGCAGCCCACCGAGGCGACTGCCTCTTCGGGTCGGCGTAGAAGACATCGCTGTAAAGCGTCTTCAGCGTCTTGTTGTTCTGGAGCTCTTCTTTGATTTGACGCAGGAAGGCTCGAGCCAGCGACTTCACGTTGCTCAAAATGCAAATGGTGATCTCTGGATTGATGATCACCTCTTGGATCGAGCCAGCGAACGTGATGATGCTGGATTTGAAATGGTACCGCGCCCAAAGATCAAGGTACCCATCCGGCGCCGCCTCGACCTCCCTGCACCTGGCATACAGCCAGGGATGAAACGCGTCCTTGCGCCTCAGCAGCGTGGTGAGCAGGAAGAACCGGTCGTTCGCCCCGAGGAGGCGCAGCTCGTCGTGGGAGAGCTTCTTGACCGTGTCGTTGTAGAACCGCATCGCCGCCGGATACTCGAGGCGGTGCAGGTCGTTGACGATGAAGTTGGTGAGGCTCGGCCGCACCTCTCCGGTGTTGTACCGGATGGCCCGGAGCTTGTGCATCAGTTCGGCAGCGACTTCACCGCCTCGCTGAGCGCGGCCAACTCGGTGTCGAGATCGAGCGGGTCGACCATCGGCGGTCGCTCAGGCTTCGGCGGTGGCGCGGCCGGCTCCGGCGGGGCGACAGCAACCTGCGGGTCACGCTGCATCGCCAGATCGACATTGAGGCCTGCCTGGCTCGCCTCCACGCCATCCTTGGTAGCCTTGGTCAGGGCCACCATCAGCTTCGCCGCGTTGTCGAACTCGCTGGGGTCCGTGAGCCCCCGCTTGCGCCGGCGCAGCGCTTTTGACATGGCGACCACCGTCAGCAGCAGTTGTCGCGGCGCCTCCCTGATGAGCTCACTCGATGTCGACTCTTCGTCGATCGGCGGGCGCCCTCCATTGCGGGCACGGTAGATGCGGGCATCCTCGTCGACCAACGCTCGGTCCCACCCGCACGCGATCCAGCGATGCAGCGTCTGGAGATGGACGCGCTTCTGGAGCGCAGCAATCTGGTCGTAGAGGGCGTTCGGCGTCGGCCGGCCAGCGTCCTCCCACAGATCCATGGCCTCCTCCATGGATATCCAGACCTGGCCCGGGCCGAAAGGCATCAGCGTCGCTTGCGGCTCGGGTGGTGCCTCACGGCCGCGTTTGCGATCCGAACCGCCTTGGCATCGGCCTCTTTTTCGGACTCACCCTCTGCCATAGCACGCTCGCGAACCGCATTCGCCGTGCTGGAGAACTGCCGCTTCTTGGCGGGTGTATTGGCTTTGCGGGTGTGCCGCTTGGCATCTTCTGGCTTCCACGGCATCACAATCTCCTACGCTGGTTCGTCCGATCGGACGAACGTCTGCATTCTCTCCTCGATCTCGCGCTGAACGCGGCGCTGCGCAAACCCGAGCATGGAGTCGATCCCAGGCAGATCGGCCGAGCCGCAGAGCGATGCCCGATGGGAGGTCCCACCGGCGCCGGCGTATTCGACGACCATCACGGCCGCCATGATCTTGCCGACCTCAGCCTCGGCGAGAGCGCCGCGCAACAGGTCGACGAGGCACTCGTTGACCTGGATCTTATCGCCAGTGGCATTAGCGATCTCAGCCAGCCTCTCGACCGAGACCCCGGAAAGCGCGATGACCTCGGCCATCAGAACGGGTCCTTGACGTCGAGGTTTGGGTCATCGCTCATCACAATGCCGATGATCGGATGGTAGAATTTGTTCCAGTGATCGAGCGCGATCTGATGCGTCTCGTGCTCCTGCGCGCCGGCGCGGCTGTCTATCCACTTGCCATCGGCGGTCAGCCACTTCTTGGTCCGGGTGTTTGTGATCGCGTACGTCACTGTTGCCATTTCTGATCTCCTCAGACTGGGACGGGTTGCGCGATTGCCGGCGCCGTCGGGATCGGTTGTGGTGTCGCAGTCACAGGCGCCGTCGGGATCGGCTCCGGAGCTTCGCCGAATTGTTCAAGGCCGCCGCCTGGGGCGGACGGAGGAGGCGTCGCCGTTCTCGCGTCCTGCTGCGGCGCGTTGGCCGGAGCCTCCTCGCCGAACTCCGACAGGTCGACCGGATTGCCTCCACCCGCTCCGGTCTGCGGGCTCGTAAACCGCCCCCCCGAGGTCGCGGCCGGGCGCTGTGGCGCTTGGGGCTGGCCTGGAGCTTCTTCCCCGAACTGCGAGAGATCAACGCCGGCCTGCGGCGGCCCAGGCTCGATGGCATCACCACCCCACTTCGCGCGCCGACGGGCGATGTCCGCCATCACCGATGATGCGAATGCGCCCGTTGTTCCAGCTCGGACCATGTTCGGGTTGGCCGCGAGCTCTTGCGGCGTGAACGCTTCAGCCATCGGAGTTTCCGGATGAATTTGTCCGGTGGCGAGCCGGGCGGCTCTTCCCCCTCCAACATAATGGCCGAGGTACGTTTCTTCTGCCGTCGGCTGACGACCGAGACGCGCCGCCATTTCGGCTTTGACGTCTTTGATGTACCGGGCCCAGGCGTCGGCCTGCTCTTCGGGGTCCGTGGAATTTCCACCGTATTTGGCCCTTTCCGCCTTGAGCAATTGGAACAGGCCAAAGGCACTCGAGCCAGGCGCACGACCATTCACGTCGAAACTACTCTCCCGCTCGGCGATGGCCAGAGCTTCGGAAGGATCGATCCCATGGCGCCGCGCCACCCGGACGATGGCGTCGACGACTGCAGGATCAGGGCGTGCCATTCACCCGCTCGCCTTCTTGGCGACCAGCTTCCACGCCGAGCAGTCAGGGCACGGCTTCACGACAGAAATGAACCCGACCGGCAGCCGCCGCAGCACACCAGCCACCCCCTCACCCGGGCGCACCGCGGAGATCTTGGCGCCCGTCTCTGGGTCGAGATAGCGCAGGACGAACGTCCGGCGCCCCTTGCAGGTCTCGCAGACCTCAGCGGCCACGGCACTGCGGGCAGGGGCATTTCGCCCCGCCGAACTTGTGGCCGCTCGGACGGTGGTCGCGGAACGGCACCTGGTGGGCGCCGACATGCGGCTCGGGCCCGCCGTAGGGCTTGTTCGGCGCCGGCGGGTAGTGGCCGGCGATCGGAGGGTCCACGTCGTGCGGGTTCGTGCCGGGGATGATCGAATCGGGCTCGTGCGGTGGCGGCGCGTCCGGGCCGTCGCCGAACGGCATACCCCGCGGCATCGGCATCGGGCGCCTCATCGCTTCTTGCCCCGCCGCTTCTCGCCGGCGCGGTCCTCGCGCTTGTCCCGGGCCGTCTTCTCGTAGGCCGCCTCGGACACGCCCATCTTCTTGGCGCCGGCCCGATCCTCACGGATGTCGGCCTTGCTGCCCTCGTATTTGCGCTTCGCCATCACGTCACCCTTTGACCCTGTTCAGGCGAGGATTCGCCTTCTTCGCTTCCGGACTGGCCTTCCGGCTCGCCGCCGCCAGCACTGCCCCCGGGTTCTTGATCCCCGACTCCTTGCCGATCTTCGCTGCCACGGCTTTGAAGCCCGGATGGGCTTTGCTGTGCTTCGCCATCGTCTTTCTCCTCGGCGGCCCATTTCCGGCACCACCAGTTGCCTCTGACCGCTCCATCCACGATCTCGCATGGGGCGATCTCGACAGCCTGCTCCGCCATCCAATGGGCGCAGCCGTCACATCGATCGGCGCCGGTCGACCGCGAGTACCCGACAGATTCCTTTGAGACCTTGAAGGCGTCAGCGATCCCGAGCCCGCGCAACACCTTCAGCGTGCGCTTGTCGTCCTTGTCTGGGTCATCGAGCAGCGGCGCGCAGCACAGATCCGCCGGTACGTCCGTGAGCGGCTTGACTTGGTTCCATTCGATCAGCGGCCGCAGCGCCCTCTCGTAGGCAAACGGCCGTCCGCCGCGTTGCTTCACCGCGAGGTGTTCGGCGATCGTCGCGAACTCGTGGGCTGCCAGATATATCGAGATATCATTATCCCCATCTAGCAGGCATTTCTCCGTGATTTCATGTTCGAGCAAACAATGGATCACGTCGTCCGGCGTCATGCCATCGACGGAAACCCGGAAGACCTTGCCGGTCTTCGGGTGCGTCCACGTGCCGGACCGGATCGCTTGATAGAGGTCTACGTCGATGTAGTAGACCGTCCCGAGGACGTTGTAGCCAGCGCTATCGGGGATCTGTTTCTTGGCGACGACCGTGTACGGCCGCGCCCGCATCCGCTGGAAGTCTGGATCTGCGGTGAGCTTCCTCAGTTCAGCGACGCTGCCCGCGTTCGGCCGGCGCGAGTGAGCATGACCTGCGCTCATCCGAGGATGGCGGCAATCGCCTTGGCCTTCGCGGTAGCATCCCGCGGCGTGCCGCGGATCACCAGCCGCGAGCCATCTGGCGTCATGAGGTAGACGGCGGTCTCGACGTCCTTGCCGTCACGCTCGGTGGTCTCGATGACGGTTTTGGTGCCAGATGGCACCATCTCTGCCGCTTCGCGCGTGGATTTGCGCAGCTGGGTGATGAACTCGTCGTAGGCCGTCATCTCAGCCAGCCGCATCCCTGCAGATTGTTTCCCATCTGCCCGATCTGAAAGAGAGGATTGGCTCTCTTCGTGTCAGGTCCCCACTTGCTTTCGTGGCTCTTCCCGCATAGCCGGCAATGCCACGACGACGAACCGGAGCCGTCTGCCAAGATAGATCCAGAACCAGAAACCATGTGCGATGGATGCTCGCAGGTCTCGGGCGTGATGGGAGGCGCGACGCGCCAACCTGCAGCACGCAACTCCGCAGCCATCTCTTCGTGTGTCACGTGGCCTCCGCAGTGGCCAGTTCAGCGACCCGCCGCTGGTACGCCTCGAAGAACGGCGCGATGACCGAGTACTCGAAGATCGGCTGCGTGCCGAGGGTGGTGCTATCCGGACGCTTGCGCAGGATCACCCCGCACTGACCCGTCGTCGCATCGCGCGCGGCGTCGTCGTAGACGATCCTGGTGACCAACGGATCATCGGCGACGGGCCCGAACCCGGCGTTGCGCACCCGCATCAGGATGCCGTGGCTGTCCACGATGACGTGCTGCAGGGCCGCGCCGTCGGGGCCGGTGTGGGCACCCTCGAAGTCGACCGTGACCCTCATCCGAGCGCCCTTTCGAGGGAGAACGCGTGCTCCCGCTCGATGTCGTCCGACCATGACCCGCGCACCCCGACCGAGGCCCTGATCTCGTTGTAGTGGTCCCGGCCCATGGCAGCGAGTGACTTCATGGCTCGACCGGAGCAGCCGGAGCGGCAACCGGCACGGCCGGAGGCGGCTCGGGCGCGGCTGGCTCCGCGTCATGCCCCGGCTCCTCGGGCGCCATCGGCGTGAAGGCGTTCGTGTGCGATACGCTCTCCGACGGCACCGGCACCGCCTTGGCTTCGGCGATCAGCGCCTTGAGCTTGTCGCCCTCCATCGCGATCGCCGCGGCCGCCCGCTCGATCTGCTCGATCGAGCTCTGCCGCGGGACGCCGGCGGCGCTCTCCGATGCCGCCTGGGCCGGCTCCAGCGGCCTCGAGACGAGATCGGTGATCTTCGCCGTCTGCTCGTGGATCGCATCCACGAGGGCATCGGCCTGCGCGTTGATGTCGGGCATGGGACCTCCATGGGTTGGGATTGGAGCCAGCGGACCGGATTCGAACCGTCGACCGCCTGATTACAAATCAGGTGCTCTGCCATCTGAGCTACGCCGGCGGATAGGTGGGCGGGGGTCCGTCGTGCAGCAGACCACACCCGCCCGTCTCACGCCGGCCCGGCCAGGTCGGAAGTGGCTCGGACGGCGGAGAAAAGGTAGCAGCCGGGGGAGAGCCGCCCTGTCAGGGCAAATCGGCCTCTCCGCCCGGCCCCAGGCTCTGTGCTCTGGGTTTTATCGGGGCCGGCGCGAACGCAACACCAGCGCGCCGGAACTTGGTTGCGGGCCCGGGTACTGCCCCCGGACGATCCCGGCTTATGAGGCCGAGTGGGCGCTCCGCCTGCCCGCGAAACTGTCAGATCCCGGCGTCGATCCGGTTCATGATGTCGTCGAACCGGGTGAGCAGACTGTCGAAGCCGCCGTTCGCATCCTGGAATTGGCGAATCCGCGGAGGTGACGGCATCGCCGCCGTGCTCTGGCCGCCGTGAAGAACCGGCGTGGGCTGCGTGCCGTGAATGCGATCGGCGAGATCCTGCAGCATGTTGAGGCGCGAACTGAAGCGGTCGAGAAGGCTGTCGTAGGCGTTGAGGCAGGTCCCGATTGACGCCTCCTTGGGCGAATCTGCGGTCTGCGTGCGGCCTCGCATGTCCATGCGGAAGATCCCCTGTTGAGCTAGTGCGGCTGGCAGACTTCTGACCAAGCCAAGCGGAATTCGCAGGCAGACGATCATACCGCCAGGAAAAATGCAAGAGGTTCCCGTCCTGTCGGCATATCCGGTGAAGCGCGTATCCTGCGCGTGGATTTGCACAGATCGGTCGCACTCGGGCGACGAAAACGAGAAAGGCCTCGATCCCCGGGGGCAGTGGGGAGTCGAGGCCTCTGTCTCTGCCATGTCGCGTTTATGTGGGGTCGACATAGACCCGCTTCCCAGGATTGTCAATCCCCGCCTTGGCCCGCCGGCCCCTCCACCACCCGATCACGAGCGCGAGCCCCATCACCGGACCGCCGATCGCGACGGCGCCGGCAACGTGCAGCACGACCATCAGGGCCGCGCCGATGAGCATCATCAGGACGTGGTCGAAAAATCCAGGCATCACCCGCCCCCGATGAAGAACAGCGGCGCGCCGAATAGCATGATCCCAATGCCGATCAGCAGCACCTTGACCCGCCGCGTCCATTCGAGCGGGTACTCGTGCCAGGTAGCGCCCGGCCGATCCGGGCCCGGATCTTCCTCGATTCGAGCCAACATCAAATCCCTCCTGCTCTCTCGATCGCTTGGCGCTTCAGGCGGCACCAGACCCGGTACTCGGCGTCCGTCATGACCATCTCGGTGATCGCCGGGCCGAAACGACGCCATTTGCGCTTGTAGCGGCCCCACACGCGCCGGTACGGCTTGTCGATCGCGCGCCAGTGATCTCCGCAGATCCACTCGTGCGTCGACGTCCACGTCGACGGAACCGCGCGGGTGTGCCGGCAGAACGGGACGCAGCAGCGCGCCCGCGTCACCGGCCCCCACCCTCCGTGTTCTGCCAGCAGGTGGGGCACTCGCAATCTGCGGGGTGTCCGGCGCTCTGGGCAGCCTGCCGCATCTCCGTAGCCCGCTGCAGGTGGGCCTGCGCTTGCGCCTGCTGCTTCGCCAGCCGCGCCGGCGCTTCCTGCCGCTCGAGCTCGGCCCGCAGCAGAAGCTCCAGAGCCATCATCATCCAGCCGTGGGCCGCCGGGCTCGCCTGATCGGTGAGCCGCGCCCTGATCTCGATCAGGTCTTCGATGGTCATTTCCCGTCCTCCCCGCGATCCTGCTCGGCCATCTGCACCGCCGCCTGCCGGGCCGGCCCTTCGTACTGCCGCTCGAGTTCGGCCCGTAGCAGGAGCTCGATCGCTGTCACCATCCATGCCTGGGCGGGAGGCATTGGGCGGGTGACGGTGGTGTAGCCTCCAGCGTGCTGCGTGAACGTCTCGCCTCGCTCTGGAACTCGCGCGAGGAGGCCATCAATCTCGGTGCGCAG
>Ga0307479_10005876_pt1 | contig 11234 bp, 10 predicted proteins | sample atmos_gasesECM4C_FD_203743 | JGI IMG/M metagenome (GOLD analysis project Ga0307479, IMG submission 203743) | Hardwood forest soil microbial communities from Morgan-Monroe State Forest, Indiana, United States - atmos_gasesECM4C_515 | ecosystem: Environmental > Terrestrial > Soil > Temperate... | reverse complement strand
CTAGTCGGTGCCCGATCCATCAAGAGCGGCAAGTTCCTCCTGCCGGCGCCATGCGTGTTGTTTTCGAAGCTCAACCCGCGAATTCCGCGGATTTGGAATGTCGTCAATCTCCCCACCGAAATGGCCATGGCGAGTACGGAGTTCGTGGTGCTGATGCCGGTCGATGCCGATACATCGGTCGTGTGGTCAGCGCTACGACAGCCTGACGTCTCAGGAACGCTGCAACAGATGGTCGCCGGGACCTCGGGGAGCCGACAGCGGATCCAGCCGCGTGATCTGCTGCAGGTTCCGGTGCGGGACGTCCGCCGTTTGCCCACCGCGGCGTCGCGCACGATCACGGCCCTGGGGGCACTGTGCGATCGACGACGAGCCGAATCCGCACGGCTGTCGGCCTTACGCGACGCATTGCTGCCACTGCTGATGTCGGGCAAGGTCCCGGCCGTCGAGACTGCGCTCAGGGCGCCCGACCGGGGCCTGACATAGGCCCTGCGCGCGGACTCAGCGCCACCAGTGCAGATCCGACCGCTGATCGCCCCGCTAATGTAGAGCGCCGTGGCCGAGACCGCGCCGCTGCGCGTGCAGCTGATCGCCAAGACCGAGTTCCTGGCGCCGCCGGACGTGTCATGGACTACTGATGCCGACGGCGGCCAAGCGCTCACCGAGTTCGCCGGGCGGGCCTGCTATCAGAGCTGGTCCAAGCCCAATCCCAGGACCGCGACCAACGCCGGCTACATCAAGCACATCATCGACGTCGGGCACTTTTCCGTGCTCGAGCACGCGAGTGTGTCGTTCTACATCACCGGCATCTCACGATCCTGCACCCACGAGCTGATCCGGCACCGGCATTTCTCCTACTCGCAGCTGTCGCAGCGCTACGTACCGGAAAAAGACTCGCAGGTCGTCGTGCCGCCCGGCATGGAGGACGACCCCGAACTACAGCGGATCCTGACCGAAGCCGCCGACGCCAGCCGCGCCACCTACACGGAGCTGCTGGCCAAGCTGGAAGCCAAATTCGCCGATCAACCGAACGCGATTTTGCGCCGTAAGCAGGCGCGCCAGGCCGCCCGAGCGGTGCTGCCCAACGCCACCGAAACCCGCATCGTGGTGACCGGGAACTACCGGGCATGGCGGCACTTCATCGCCGTGCGGGCCAGCGAGCATGCCGACGTGGAAATCCGCCGTCTGGCCATCGAATGCCTGCGTCAACTCGCCGACGTCGCGCCCGCGGTGTTCGCCGACTTCGAGGTCTCCACCCTGGCCGACGGGACCGAGGTCGCGACGAGCCCGCTCGCGACCGAAGCCTGACCAGACACAGCCTGGCCAGCGGTGCTAAAAGAGCTTGGCACCGCCGGGTAACCTGGGAGCCGTGACCACCGTCGGATTCGACGCCCCAGCACGCTTGGGAACCCTGCTGACCGCGATGGCGACACCGTTCGGCCCCGACGGCTCCCTGGACGCCACCGCGGCGGCTCGACTGGCGAATCACCTGGTGGCCGGGGGGTGCGACGGCCTGGTGGTCTCGGGAACCACCGGCGAGTCGCCGACCACCACCGACGACGAGAAACTCGAGCTGTTGCGTGTCGTGTTGGAGGCGGTGGGGGACCGGGCCCGGGTCATCGCCGGCGCGGGCACCTACGACACCGCTCACAGCGTGCGGCTGGCCAAGGCCTGTGCGGCCCAAGGTGCGCACGGGCTCCTGGTGGTGACGCCGTATTACTCGAAGCCACCGCAGACGGGGCTGGTCGCGCATTTCACCGCCGTCGCCGACGCGACCGAGCTGCCGATACTGCTCTACGACATCCCCGCTCGGTCGGTAATACCGATCGAGCAGGACACCATCCGCGCGCTCGCGTCGCATCCCAACATCGTCGGGGTCAAGGACGCCAAAGCTGATTTGCACAGCGGCGGCCAGATCATGGCCGAAACCGGCCTGGCTTACTATTCCGGCGACGATGCGCTGAACCTGCCCTGGCTGGCGATGGGCGCCACCGGCTTCATCAGCGTGATTTCTCATCTGGCCGCGGGCCAGCTTCGAGAGCTGTTGTCCGCCTTCGGCTCCGGGGATATCGCCACCGCGCGCAAGATCAACGTCGCGGTCGCCCCGCTGTGCAACGCGATGAGCCGCCTGGGCGGGGTGACCCTGTCCAAGGCAGGTCTGCGCCTGCAAGGTATCGACGTCGGTGATCCCCGGCTGCCGCAAATGCCGGCGACACCGGAGCAGATCGACGCGTTGGCTGCCGATATGCGTGCGGCATCGGTGCTTCGGTGAGGCACAGGGTGGCCGAAAAGTGGATGTAGACCTCGCCCCCCCAGGTCCTGTGGCCGCGGGTGGGTTGCGGGTCACCGCGCTGGGCGGCATCAGTGAAATCGGCCGCAATATGACGATTTTCGAGCATCTGGGCCGGCTACTGATCATCGACTGCGGCGTGATGTTCCCCACCCACGACGAGCCCGGCGTCGACCTGATCTTGCCGGACCTGCGCCACATCGAAGAGCGGCTCGACGACATCGAGGCGCTGGTGCTGACCCACGCCCACGAGGACCATATCGGCGCCATCCCGTTCTTGCTCAGGCTGCGGCCCGACATCCCGGTCGTCGGGTCGAAGTTCACCCTGGCGCTGGTTGCCGCGAAATGCCGTGAGCACCGCATCAAACCCGTGTTTGTCGAGGTCACCGAGGGGCAGAGCACCAGGCACGGCGTGTTCGAGTGCGAGTACTTCGCTGTCAACCACTCCATCCCCGACGCGCTGGCCATCGCGGTCTACACCGGCGCGGGGACGGTTTTGCACACCGGCGACATCAAGCTCGACCAACTACCCCTCGACGGCCGGCCCACCGACCTGCCCGGCATGTCCCGTCTCGGTAACGCCGGCGTGGATCTGTTCCTGTGCGACTCGACCAACTCCGAGATCCCCGGCGTCGGGCCATCAGAAAGCGAGGTGGGCCCGATGCTGCACCGGCTGATCCGGGGCGCCGACGGCCGCGTCATCGTGGCGTGTTTCGCCTCCAACGTGGACCGGGTGCAGCAGATCATCGATGCCGCAGTGGCATTGGGCCGGCGGGTGTCGTTCGTCGGGCGATCGATGGTGCGCAACATGGGCATCGCGCGGGACCTGGGGTACCTGCGAGTCGACGATTCCGACCTGATCGACATCGCCGCCGCCGAGATGATGGCGCCCGAACAGGTGGTGCTGATCACCACCGGCACCCAGGGCGAGCCGATGTCTGCGTTGTCGCGGATGTCACGCGGGGAGCATCGCAGCATCACGCTGACCGCGGGTGACCTCATCGTGTTGTCGTCGTCGCTGATCCCTGGCAACGAGGAGGCGGTCTACGGCGTCATCGATGCGCTTTCCCAGATCGGAGCTCGAGTCGTCACCAACGCCCAAGCCCGGGTGCATGTTTCAGGCCACGCTTACGCCGGCGAGTTGTTGTTCCTGTACAACGGGGTGCGGCCCCGCAATGTCATGCCGGTGCACGGGACCTGGCGGATGCTGCGCGCCAACGCCAAGTTGGCTGCCAGCACCGGGGTGCCGCAAGAGTCAATCCTGTTGGCCGAGAACGGCGTCAGCGTCGACCTGGTGGCCGGCAAGGCTTCCATCGCCGGAGCGGTGCCGGTCGGCAAGATGTTCGTCGACGGGCTGATCACCGGCGATGTCGGCGATATCACCCTGGGCGAACGGCTCATTTTGTCTTCGGGCTTTGTCGCGGTGACCGTGGTGATAAAGCGCGGTACCGGGCGGCCGGTGGCTGCGCCACACATCCAATCACGCGGATTCTCTGAAGATCCGAAGGCGCTAGAGCCCGCCGTGCGCAGGGTCGAGGCAGAGCTGGAATCGCTGGTTGCCGCCAACGTGACCGATCCGATCCGGATCGCGCAGGGCGTGCGCCGCACCGTCGGCAAGTGGGTGGGCGAAACCTATCGCCGGCAGCCGATGATCGTGCCGACGGTCATCGAGGTCTGAATCGGCCGCTAGGTCTTTTCCGCGTAGGCCGACCATTCCAGCTGCGATGCCGGGAGTTTGCGGCCGGTGGGCTCGACATAGCGCTGGACAAACTCGTCGGGTCCGGCCTGCGCCACCAGGCGCCAACCGTAATCGGCGATAAACCCGGCGACCTCGTCGGGCTCTAGGCCAAACTGCCATAGTTGGTGACGCTGGCGAGTGTTGCGGTACAGCGTCCTGGTGCCATACCGATTCGTCCCGTCGATGAAGTCCCGGCGGACGTAGGTGAACACCAACCGGCTGCCCGGTGCGGCCGCGCGCAGTCCTTCCAAGGTTCGCCGCACACCGTCTTCGGTGAGGTATTGGGTCACGCCTTCGCAGATGAAGAAAGCCCGGTAATCGGTGCGATAGCCGTGCTCGGCCAAAGCCGTGAGCAGGTCGTCGTGCTCGAAATCCAGCGCCACCAACCGAACCGACAGGGGCAGCTCGCCCAGCACCCGCCGGACCGTCTTGGCCTTCATGGCGACGTTGACCGGCAGGTCGACCTCGAAGACCGGGATCTTCACTTGCCTGGTCAGCCGAAAGGCGCGGGTGTCCAATCCGGCGCCGAGGATCACAACGGCGTCGATGTCGTCGAGCGCCTGTTTGAGCTGGTCGTCGATGAAGTGCTTGCGGCAGGCCATATTGACCCAGAGCCCGGGCCCGGTGAACTCGGATCCGCGGATCATGAGGCGGCGGGCCGGCCCCCACCGGGTCGCGGCGACCAGCCATCGCATTGAGGCCGGCAAAAACAGTTCGGCGAGGTCGTCGTCCACCAGGCGGCGGCCAGTTGGCTCGTTTTGTTCGACGGCGGCTAACACCATCGGGCCAAAGGCGGTCTGCGCCGCGGGATTTCGTGCCATCAGCTACTACTTGTTCAGGAAGCCCGCATCGACCGGTAAGGCGACACCGGTGATGTAGCGGGCTTGATCGGACACCAGCCATGCCACCGCGTTGGCGATGTCGTCGGCCTGCAGAACCTCCACCGGCATCGCATTGCCCATGTCTGGGGGCGAATCGGACTGCGCGACCAGGTCGGCCAGCCACTGCCGAGTGAACTCGTTGTTGATCATCGGGGTGTCGACGCCGGACGGATGTATCGAATTGACCCGGATGCTCTGCCTTGCAAGCAGATTCGCGTACACGCGCATCAACCCTACCACTCCGTGCTTGGCGGCCGCATAGCCGATGGAGCCGGCATCGGGACTGCCCACCCCGGCCAGTCCGGCGGCCGAACTGATCAGCACGATCGATCCGCCGCTGCCTTGCTTGACCATCGTTGGTATCGCGACCTTGATGGTGTTGTAGACACCGGTGAGGTTGACGTCGATGACGTCGCGCCAGCCGTCGTCACCGGATTGCATCGGAGCAATACCCGCGTTGGCGACCACGATGTCGAGCCGGCCGAACTCGTCAAGGCCGGCCTGCAAGGCGGAAGAAAGCGATGCCCGGTCGCGGACGTCGCCCTGTTTTGCCACGATGCGCGCGCCGGTGTCCTCGACGAGTTTGACGGTGGCCGCCAAGTCCTCCGGGGTGGCCAGCGGATAGGGCACGCTGGCAATCTGTTCGCACACGTCGACCGCGATCACGTTCGCCCCGTCGGCCCCCAGGCGAATCGCATGTGCGCGCCCCTGGCCACGTGCGGCGCCAGTGACGAAGGCAACCCGGCCGCCAAGTGGGCCTTCTTGTGGCCGGCCCATCAGGGGCGGAGCTGCCCTTTGTCCGGATCGCCTGCGGGAACCGGCTGCAGCATCTTGATATCCGGCGCCCCAGCCAGGTGCTCGCCGACCGCTTTGACCATCGCCCCCATCGCGGCAGCACTGCTGTGCGCCTTCAACGCTTCTTCATCGGCCCACTGCTCGACGAAGACGAAGGTCTCGCCCGTTTGGTGCAGCGAGTAGAGCTGGCAGCCCGGTTCGCCGTGCACTTCTTCGACCGTGCGAGCGAGGATGTCGCGGACGGTGTCGACTGACTCGGGTTTGACGGTCATGGTGGCGACGATGACGACGGGCATGCTAGGGCCTCCTGAAAGTTCCGCGAGTGGGTGGCGGCATGAGTTCGCCGCACCGCTCGTCACCCTACCCACGCAGCCTGACGGCCGGTCGGTCAGTCTCCCGTTCGTTCCAGGGAGATGTCGAGTTGTTGTGCGGGGCACGAATCCGTGGCATCGAAGCGTTCGGATCCGGCAACCCGCTGCAGCGGACGCGAAACGGGTTGCGGGAGCCCATATTCCTCGTGCTTCACCGTCGAGGCGGTCCCGCCGTTGGGGCAGTTGACCTCAGTGTGCTGGTCGAGGGTCCACTTGCCGTTGTTGAACAGCAGCGAATTCACAAGCGTGTTCCCGGAGGCGAGATAGGACTTGAACGTCATGCACTGGTCGGTGTTACGCACGCACATCGTCTGCATGGCGATGCGCCGCACCCCCGGTTTCGAGGACTCGCGAAGAACGCTTGTCTCGTTGTAATGCCCCGCGAGGCCTTCGGGCGCAGACGGAGAACGCGGTGTCGCTTTGCCGGGATCCGCAACCGAGATACCCGCGTCGACGTCGCCTTGGCGCGTCACCGTCATCGGCGTTGACGTCGCCACGGCGCAACCCGGACTGGGGTTCATGCCCACGTACGAGGTTCCCATCAGCGTGCCGTCGGGCTGAGGCTGCAGGATCCACGCGGTGAGCGACGGGCCCTTGACGTCGCTGTCGGAGCACGCGCCGTCCTCGCGCAGCGCCATTTGCCAATGGCCATCGACGTAGTCGAGCACGAGATCGACCGGGGGATTCGACTTCTGCTTCGGGTTGTCGTCTGCCAGCTTGGTCGCCGTCGCGACGCAGCCCGAATCGGTGCACGTTGAGCGCACCGCATAGGTCCGGGATCTCGATTTGGTTGGTTTGGGTTCACCGCCCGCGAGCTGCTGAGTTCCGTCGAACTCAAACAAGTAGGTGCCGTCGAAGCTCGGGGCGGACGGCTTGGCAGCCTTCGACGACCCAGTCGGGGAACGGCCCGCGGAACAGGCGGCCAGCAAGACGATGCCGAGGGCAGCCGCACAGGCCATCCGGAAGACCCGCATCTGATTCTCCCGTCGCAGAGCCGGAGAGGTGCTTAGCACTGACCGAAGCATTACAGCATTTACGCGGGGGCGTCACATCGCCGTTACCAGTGTGGCGGATGGTGCGGATGATGTCTTTGCGACTAGGCTGGGCGGCATGGGTAGTAAGACCGTCGCCCGCTCCGGCGCCCGAACGAGCAGGTCAAAGGCCACTTCGCGCGCCAGGGGGTCTCGAAGTGCGCGACCAGCGCCGCCCCGCAAAAGGGTGAGCAGGCCCGCCAAGCGGCACCATCGGTCGCTGGTCTTCGCCGCCGGGCTGACGTGCGGCCGTGCCATGCGTGCAACCTGGCTGATGGCGGCCAGGGGCACCGGCGGTGCGGCGCGGTCGATCGGGCGGGCCCGCGACATCGAACCTGGACATCGCCGCGACGGCATTGCGCTGGTCCTGCTGGGCCTTGCCGTCGTCGTCGCCGCGAGCTCGTGGTTCGATGCCGCCCGGCCGGTCGGCGCGTGGGTGGATGCCGTGTTGCGGACGTTCATCGGCTCGGTTGTCGTCGTGCTCCCGGTGGTCACCGCCGCCGTGGCGGTGGTGCTGATGCGGACCCAACCCAATCCCGACGCGCGGCCCAGGCTGATCCTGGGCGCGAGCCTGATCGTTCTGTCGTTTCTCGGCCTATGCCACCTGTGGGCGGGTTCGCCGGAAGACCCGGAGTTGCGGCGACGGGCAGCAGGATTCATCGGCTTCGCCTTCGGCGGGCCGTTGTCGGACGGGTTGACGCCCTGGATCGCGGCGCCGCTGTTGTTCATCGGCGCGTCGTTCGGGCTGCTGCTACTGACCGGGACCACGATCCGGGAGGTGCCCGATGCGGTCCGGGCCATGTTCGGCACCCCGCTATTCCAGCGTGATTACGCCGGTGAGGGCGAGGCTGAATACGACCCGGAGTACGCCGGCGACCAGGACCTCGCGCGCCAAGACTTTTCCGACGGTTACTACGACGGGTCTTTCAACCTTGACGACGAGCCCCAGGCTTGGCCGTCCGCCGGCTCCCCCCAGGTCCCTCTCGAGGATGACGTCCCCACCATTCCGGAACCGGGGGTCGCCAAGAGCCGCCGTCGCGCCTCCCGGAAACAGGCCCAAGCGCTGAACCGGGTGCTCGACGGCCTCTACACGTTGCCGTCGCTAGACCTGCTGATCGCGGGGGAAGTGCCCAAGAAGCGCACCGCCGCCAACAGCCACATGGCCGGCGCCATCGGGGAGGTGCTCACCCAGTTCAAGGTCGACGCGGCCGTCACCGGCTGTACCCGCGGGCCGACCGTCACCCGCTACGAGGTGGAGCTGGGTCCCGGCGTCAAGGTGGAGAAGATCACCGCGCTGCAGAAGAACATCGCCTACGCGGTGGCCAGCGAGAGTGTCCGCATACTGGCCCCGATCCCCGGCAAGTCGGCCGTCGGCATCGAGGTGCCCAACACCGATCGGGAATTGGTCCGGCTGGCCGACGTGCTGACCGCCGCGTCGACGCGCCGCGATCACCACCCGCTGGTGATCGCGCTGGGCAAGGACATCGAAGGGGACTTCATCTCGGCCAACCTGGCCAAGATGCCGCACCTGTTGGTCGCCGGCGCCACGGGATCCGGCAAGTCCAGTTTCGTCAACTCCCTCCTGGTGTCGCTGCTGACCCGGGCCACCCCGGAAGAGGTCAGGATGATCCTGATCGACCCGAAGATGGTGGAACTGACACCGTATGAAGGCATTCCGCACTTGATCACTCCGATCATCACCCAGCCGAAGAAGGCTGCGGCCGCGCTGGCGTGGCTGGTCGACGAGATGGAGCAGCGCTACCAGGACATGCAGGCATCCAGGGTGCGCCACATCGACGACTTCAACGACAAGGTTCGATCCGGTGCCATCACAGCGCCGCTGGGCAGCCAGCGCGAGTACCGGCCCTACCCATACGTCGTCGCGATCGTCGACGAGTTGGCCGATCTGATGATCACCGCCCCGCGAGACGTCGAGGACGCCATTGTGCGGATCACCCAAAAAGCCCGAGCCGCCGGCATCCACCTGGTGCTGGCCACCCAGCGCCCATCGGTCGACGTGGTCACCGGGCTCATCAAGACCAACGTGCCGGCCCGGCTGTCGTTTGCGACGTCGTCGCTCATCGACAGCCGGGTGATCCTCGACCAGGCGGGTGCCGAAAAGCTGATCGGCATGGGCGACGCCCTGTTCCTGCCGATGGGTGCGGGCAAACCGCTCCGGCTACAGGGCGCCTTCATCACCGACGAGGAGATCCACGCCGTCGTCAGCGCCTGCAAAGACCAGGCCGAACCCGAGTACACCGACGGTGTTACCACCGCCAAGCCCACCACTGAACGCACCGACGTCGACCCCGACATCGGCGACGACATGGATGTCTTCCTGCAAGCCGTGGAGCTGGTGGTGTCCAGCCAGTTCGGCTCCACCTCGATGCTGCAGCGCAAGCTGCGGGTCGGCTTCGCCAAGGCCGGCCGGTTGATGGATCTGATGGAAACCCGCGGCATCGTGGGGCCCAGCGAAGGGTCCAAGGCACGCGAGGTGCTGGTCAAGCCCGACGAGCTGGCGGCGACGTTGGCCGTGATCCGGGGTCTGGACGGTGGATCCGACAGCGCAGACGACGCCGGGTAGCGCCGGGCTAGGCGTCCGGTTCGAAGGTGCGGCCTTCCATGGCGGCAAAGACGCGCAGTGGGTCGAGGTAGTCGCGCCACTGGGTGACTTTGCGGTCCTTGATTGTGATCACCGAGACGTACCTGTTGCTGTACGGGTAGCCGTTCGCGACGGCCTTGCCCTCGGAGGAGTATTCGAGCACGACGGTCGACGTTGACGGCGAGTGGTGAACCCGAAGGTCGTAGCAGCGGTCGAGAGAAAACGCCGATCCGTAGCCCCGGAAGAGCTCGATGAGGTTGTCGCGGCCGACGACGTGGCGTGGGTAGTCCGGAACGGTGATGACGAAGTCGAACACGACGTCGTCGGCCAGCATGTCGAAGAAGTGCTCGCCGTCGACGACCCCCGTCAGGCCCTGCTCGATGACGCGGAAGAACGGATTCAGGGCTCGGAAATCATCCATGTGGTCAATCACTCGATGCATCCTAGGGCCCCACGACAGCCCTACAGCACCAGCAGCATCCGGGAGTTGCCCAGGATATTCGGCTTGACGTAGCTCAGATCCAGGAATTCGGCGACCCCGATGTCATAGGAGCGGCACATCTCTTCGAACACCTCGGCGGTCACCGGCGTGCCCTCGATCTCGGTGAAGCCATGCCGGCCGAAGAACTCGGTCTCGAAGGTCAGCACGAACAGCCGCTCCAATTGCAGCTCACGAGCAACTTCGAGAAGCCGATTGACGATCGCATGCCCGATACCGTGGCCGGTCATAGCCGGGTCCACCGCGACAGTGCGGACTTCGCCGAGATCGGACCACAACACGTGCAAGGCCCCGCAACCGACCACTTTGCCTTCGTATTCGGCCACCCAGAATTCCTGGACGGCTTCGTAGAGCGTGACAAGGTTCTTTTCCAGCAGGATCTTTCCCGCGTAGGTGTCGACAAGTTGTTTGATCGCGGGGACGTCAGATGTCCGCGCGCGACGGACCACCGGCCGGTTATCCCGTGGACTTTCGGTCACGGGTAACAGTATCGACATCAGCGACGGGTGAGCTGGTCAACCGCTATTCTGTTGCCGTGTCGGGGCAGCCTCAAACGGGTTCGATGGCAAGCCGTGCCCGCATCGCCAACCTCGCCAATATCCTGACTGGCTTGCGGTTGCTGATGGTCCCGATTTTCCTGTGTGCCTTGTTCGCTGGAAATGGCCACGAAATCGCCGGTCGCATCGCGGCTTTCGTGATCTTCGCGATTGCTTGCCTTACCGATGGGTTCGACGGCCTGCTGGCCCGCAACTACGGCATGGCGACCGAATTCGGGGCGTTCGTCGACCCGATCGCGGACAAGGCCCTGATCGGGTCGGCGCTGATCGGACTGTCGATGCTTGGTGACTTGCCGTGGTGGATCACGGCGGTGATCCTGACCCGCGAGATCGGGGTGACGCTGTTGCGGTTGGTTGTGATTCGCCGCGGCGTCATTCCGGCCAGTTGGGGCGGCAAACTCAAGACGCTGGTCCAGGCGGTGGCGATCGGGCTGTTCGTGCTACCGCTGTCGGGGTCGTTCGTGGTGGTGGCA
>Ga0307479_10005875_pt1 | contig 11234 bp, 12 predicted proteins | sample atmos_gasesECM4C_FD_203743 | JGI IMG/M metagenome (GOLD analysis project Ga0307479, IMG submission 203743) | Hardwood forest soil microbial communities from Morgan-Monroe State Forest, Indiana, United States - atmos_gasesECM4C_515 | ecosystem: Environmental > Terrestrial > Soil > Temperate... | reverse complement strand
ACTACGCCGAAGCCCAGGACGACTACGTGGCGCTGGCCACTCAGGGCAAAAAGCATCTCAAGCAACAAACCATCGCCGGCCTCGAAGCCGGCCTCGATCCAAACTGCTTCGTGCGCATCCACCGCTCCTACATCGTGAACCTGGAACGCGTCGCGCGCATCGAGCCCTACGGCAAAGACAGCCGCCTGGCTATCCTCTCCGACGGCACTCGCTTGCCCGTAAGCCGCGCCGGCTACGCCCGCCTCAAAGCCCTCCTCGACGAACGAAAGTAACCGTTCTATCTAAGCGCCACTTTGACCTAAAAGAATTCGCTGTGTACAATTGCGGCGCAATCGCGCAGGTGACCTCCTGCGTGAACTAAGCTAACTACCCCGCCAGAACGGTGAAGGTTTTTGCGTCTTCCCGGAAGGAGGCCCATGTCCCGCCGATTGGTATTCAGAATCTTTTCATTTGTCTTCTTGCTTTTTCCGTTGTACACGGCGAGTGCTCAGTGGACCACTCCAAGCATTGACGGCGCTATTCAGTCGGGCGAATACGGCAACAACAATCAACTCAACAACGCAGGGAACACCGGTCAGACTTGGTACATGACCTGGGACGCCACCAACCTGTACGTTGGCATCACCAACGCGAATCTTTCCGAAGGCGCGGTGATCTACGTCACTCCGAATCCGCTCAACCCGCCGAGAGGCGGGACGAACGCGAACGGCAATCTCACGGGGTTCAATTACGACGGAGAAAGCTTCTCCTCACTGCCCTTCCGCGCGCAGTTTGTAACCTACTTCAAGGACGGCTATCGCGAATATCGCACCTTCGATGGGAACGGCAATTGGAGTGGCCCGACCAGTTTCTATGGCAGTTATGCCAGTGGCGCGGGAAACGTGCGCGAGGTGGCGATCCCCTGGAATGCAATCAACGGCAACAGCGGCCTCCCGAGTTCGTTCGTGTTTTTCGGCTTTCTCACTTCGAGCGGCGGCTACGTGTACGGGCAAGCTCCCATCGACAATCCCGGAGCCTTTATCGGGACTTCCGCGACCTACACGCAGTACTTCGCCATCACCAACACTGGAAACGGCACAAGTACGCCGCCGTTTTCAAACGAGCAGCCTGCCGGCTTCAGCGCCGCGGCCAAGGCGGCATTCAAGCACGACACTTTCGACCTCTTCTACCGCAACCCGGCGGCGGCTGTGACGGAAAACACGCAGGTGACGCTGCGGTTCCGCTCGGGGCATTTCGATTTGGATGGCGTCAACCTGCGGGCGTACCTGTTCGATACCGGCTCAGGCCATACCACCGGCCCGGTGGACACCCCGATGACGTTCGACCAGAACATTACCGAAAACGGAACGGAGTACGACGTCTGGAAGGTTACACTGTCAATGCCTGCCACGCCGACGATTTATTATTACAAGTTTAAGCCGTTCAAGGGCAGCACCACCGGCTTCTATAGCGATGACTACCTCGATGACAACGACAACCTGAACAAAGACGGCACGGGCGTAGCGTCGGATGGTGAGCCCTTCAACTCCTTCCAGGTCACCGTTTACGATCCCAACTTCCAGACGCCTGCCTGGCTCCAAAATGCCAACGTCTACCAGGTGATGCCGGATCGCTTCCGCAACGGCGACCCCACCAACGACTACTGTGTCGCAGGGTCCACCACAGGTTGTCCCGCATTCTATGGAGTGCCGGACTCGGCACTCACCTATACCACCTGGAACTCCGCGATCTGCGATCCACGCAATTCGTCTTCGGCGTGCTTCAACAGCTTTAACCAGTTCTACGGTGGCGACCTCCTCGGCATCCGGAACGAGCTTGATTATCTTCAGACCCTCGGTGTGGACACGCTCTATCTAACGCCGATTTTCCAGGCGCGCTCCTACCACCGCTACGACACCGATAACTACCTGCACATTGACCCGGCGCTCGGCGGCGACGCAGCGTTCACGGCTTTGCAGCAGGAGATGGACCGCCGCGGCATGCGGCTGATCCTGGATGGCGTCTTCAACCACGCCTCGTCAGACAGTCTTTACTTCGACCGCTATCACCGCTATCCGACCGACGGGGCGTGCGAGTCGCTGACCTCCACCTGGCGCACGTGGTTCCACTTCAACAACAATAACGTGCCCTGTACATCAGCCGACTATCCCGGGTGGTTCGGATTCGACAGCCTGCCGCAGTTCGACCACTCCGTTCCAGCGGTAAAAGACTTCTTTTACAGCGGCCCAGGCAATGTGATGCAGAACTGGTATGGTCTCGGGGCTTCCGGCTGGCGGTTCGACGTGGCGCCCGATCCTAACTTCCCGCATGCCTGGTGGAAAGATACGCGGCGCTTTGCCAAAGGCTACAAGAGCGACGGGCCGCTAATCGGAGAGATCTGGCCGAACGCCAGCCAGTGGCTGGCTGGTGACCAACTCGATTCCACCATGAATTACCGGTTCCGAAAGAACATCATTGGGTTCGCGCGAAATGCCGAATGGCACGATGACAACAACAACGGATCGAACGACATTCCCGGCCTAAGACCCAGCCAGTTCGACCACGCGCTGCGGGCCGTTCGCGACGACTATCCACTGCCGGCCACCCAAGCGATGCTGGACCTGATCGATTCGCACGACACCAATCGAGCGCTCTACGTGCTGACGGAACTTGGCGATAGCGGCAACACGCAAGCCAAGCAAAGACTGGAACTCGCGGCGTTGTTCCAGTTCACTTACATCGGCGCGCCGATGGTGTTCTACGGCGACGAGGTGGCCATCAACGCACCTTCGCTGAACAGCAGTTCCAACGGGCCCATCGGCGACCCCTACGCTCGGGCGCCGTATCCCTGGACAGACCAGAGTGGTGACCCTACGATCTACGGACCGCCAGACACCAGCGTGGAGAGTTACTACACCATGCTTGCCCACTTGCGAAAACAGTACGCCGTGTTACGCGATGGCTCATTCACCACGCTGCTGAACGGCGACACGCAGCAGCAGTCGACCGCCCCGAACACCTACGCGTTCGCGCGCACACTAGGCGGACAGTCTGCTGTAGTGGCGTTGAACAACGGTGCGTCGAGTAACGCAGCCAGCATCCCCGTCACTGGCATCTTCACTGATGGCACGCAGCTGCAGGACCCGTTGAGCGGCGCCAACTACACGGTGAATGGTGGTGCCGTTGCGGTGGCGCTCAGCCCTCGGAGTGGGGTTGTGCTGCTGCCTTACCCGGCGTCGGTGGACCTGATTCCGCCCACGGGCAGCGCGACCCTCAGTCCTGCCGCCAACTCGAACGGCTGGAACAACAGCGTTCCCGTAACCGTCAATCTCTCGGCCACGGATAGTGGCGGCAGCGGAGTCTACCAACTTCGCTACTGGGTGGACAACGGGCAAACGAGAGTCACACTGGGTTCCAGCGCCAGTCTCACATTTAATAGTGAGGGACGATCGACCGTACACCTGAGGGCGCTCGACAACGCCGGCAATATTAGCCCCCTGGTGAGCCAATCGGTGAACATCGACCTCACGCCACCAAAGGTAAATGTCTCGGCGAGTCCCACGACACTCTGGCCGCCGAACGGAAAGATGGTGTCCGTCACCGTGTCGGGCTCAATAACCGATAACCTGTCGGGCGTCGACCCCGGCACGGCGGCATTCACTGTTGTGGATGAATATGGAAGCGTTCAACCGAGCGGGCCAGTGACTTTGGGGGCAGGCGGAAGTTACTCGTTCACAGTCTCGCTCCAGGCGTCACGAAACGGAACCAACAAAGGCGGCCGTCACTACACGATTATGGTGAGCGCCAAGGACCTGGCAGGAAACTTTGCGTCAGCCTCGACGGTTGTGACCGTGCCGCACGACCAGGGCCATTGAGGGCTTGGCCCAAACAATTATCACTTGTTCGACACCGCCCGTCCAAAGAGCGACCAGTTTGGAGTGCGGGAGCTTGCTCCGGCCTTTCTTTCTTGGAAGCACGCATTCCAGCAGGACAGCTCCACACCGGCTCGCTGGCCTGGTGCCGCAGCCTTCGGAATCCGAAAAGGGTATTACTGTCCTGAGCGAGCGCAGCGAGTCGAAGGATTAGTGTTAATTGTCATTCCGAGCGCAGCGAGGAATCTGCTTTTCCTGAGAATGCCAAGAATAAGCAGTTACAATCGGATGCCCCGATGAAAACCGAAGCGCAAAAGATCATCCAAGCAATGTCCCCCGCCCAGAAATTGCGCGCCGCCGAACGGCTCTATTATTCCGCCCGCCAACTAAAGGAAGCCGCGTTGCGCGCGCAACACCCGGATTGGACCGACGAAGCCATCCGCAAAGCCGTTCGCGATATTTTCCTGTATGCCCGAGACTAACCTCTTTCTAATGTTCACCCAACGGTTGAACACGCTGGGCGTAACCTACATGGTCAGCGGGAGCGTCGCGGTCATCATTTATGGAGAGCCGCGCCTGACCCATGACGTGGATTTGATCGTGGTGCTGGATCGGGGGCACATTGCTCGGCTGCCCGAGGTATTCCCGCCGGCAGAGTTCTATTGTCCACCGGCAGAGGTGATCGCCGTGGAAGTGGCGCGCGAACAACGCGGACACTTCAACATTATTCACCGCGAGACCGGTTTCAAGGCGGACGTGTATCTGAGTGGACGAGATCCGTTCCACGCCTGGGGACTGGCGCACGCGCGGCAGTTGGAAGTCGAAGGCCAAGCACTCGTCGTTGCGCCTCCCGAGTACGTCATCGTGCGCAAGCTCGAATATTACCGGGAAGGCGGCTCGGAGAAGCACCTGCGGGACATCCGCTCCATGCTCGACAATTCCCCCGAGTCGATCCAAAGCGCCGAACTTCAACAACAGATTGCCGCGCGGGGCCTGCAGCAAGCATGGCGCCAAGTTCAGGAGCGCAGCGATTGACTTCTTTCACGCCGCAGGGGCGGCGGGGATCGAAAATTGAAGTCACTTTCAAGTCCTGAGTTGTCAAAGGCGTAGCACCGCCGCCCTTCTTCCAATTGGTGTCAAATGGTGTCAAGACGTATGGCACTTGATTGCACAACAATGTCGGCTCCTCGACCCGAGTAAACTTTGGTTGCGTGACGAAAGAGACTGGTGAGTGGAATACACAAATTCTTCAAACGCTCAATCGCACTTCCAATGAAACTAAACCGAGCGTACCATCACTACCTGTAAACCGGGGCTGATGTAAGCCCAGTTTGACACCCGCAGCATTGACCCAAAGGCGTTGGAAGCGCGAGAGTGCCAGCCGAGGCCAGCCCTGGCGAGTGCAGCCACGAGGTCGTGATTATGAACCTTGAAAGGAGAGAGCCTATGCACGGTCCAGGTATGCAGCGGAAGGGAATCTGTGTCCGATTTGTGCTCACGGCCATATGGTCTTTGATCCTCTTTGGCGTGGGGTCGCGCTCGGAGGCGCAGGAAATACTGCCACCACCCATGAACCCTTTGCAGGTGGCGACCTTGCACTGGTATGCGGCGAACCAAACCACTCAATTTACGCTGGGCGGCTTTCCGGCCGGGGTTGTTTTTGATGGCGAATTCATTTGGATTGGGAATTTCAATAACACGATAACGAAAGTGCGACCGAGTGACGGAACGGTGCTAGCGAGTTATCCCGTACCCGATCCGTATGTTCTGGTTTATGACGGGGCCAACCTTTGGGCTACGGACTGCAACGGGCGCGCCGTCACGAAAATTCGCCCGCGCGACGGCACCATCCTGGGAAGCTTTCCGGTGGGAAGCTGCAGCGCGGCCCTGGCTTTTGATGGCGCCAATATCTGGGTGGGTGGCCACAATATTGTGAAACTGCGACCGAGTGACGGCACAATCCTAGGCAGCTTCGACATCGGCAACACGGATCAAAATCCGTCGCAAGGTATGGCTTTTGACGGGGTGAATATTTGGGCGGCGAACAGTGGCACAAACGGCGCGCCGGGCCACACGGTGACAATGCTGCGGGCCAGTGATGGCGCGATTCTCGGGGTCTTTACGGTCGGAAGTGCGCCTGAGGCGATGACCTTTGATGGTGAGAACATTTGGGTCAGCAACAATAACAGCGGCACAGTTTCGCAATTACGCGCTAGCGACGGCAAAACCCTGAACACATTCACCGTGGGCACCTTGCCCAACGGCATAGGGTTTGACGGAGCCAACGTGTGGGTGGCGAATTCGGGAAGTAATTCAGTGACGCGGATACGCGTTAGCCTGCTGGGAGCAGGGCCGCGCTTACAAACCTTCCCTGTGGGGACTCTTCCGGTGAATGGCGTGGCGTTTGACGGGGCCAGCGTTTGGGTGACGAACCTGGGCGGCGGCACGGTATCGAAACTTTAGGAGGGACTTGCGGCATCATGTGAAAACGTCGGGAAGCCGGGTGCCCTAGGTTCGGGGTTTGAACCCGGGTCTTGGGTTTGCAGTTTCTTCTCTGACGAACCGCGGCAAGATTACTCATCATAAAAACGCGGGCCTAAGCTGTCACGGGCGGCGTGTGCCCGAAGGGCTGCTTCGAGTAGCGCGCCTTCGTGACCTCGATAATCAAAACGATCGGCGATTTCTCGTCACGATAAGGCCAGGGTTTTCCGATATATTTTCGCGACATGGTGTCGTACTGCCTGAGCTCACGGTCAGGGCGCCGCTCGACGACCCGCCCGCGAATTTGGACTTCCGAGTAGGGATCGACAAACTCCACCATGGAAATGGAAACGCGGGGGTCGCGCAGAGTGTTTTTGCCTTTCAGCGAACCAGCTTCGGTGCAGACCAGTAGAAGTTCGCCTTCGCGCCTTATCCAAACCGGCGCGCTGTGCGGAGAGCCATCGGACATAAGTGTCGCAACGTGAGCGAAATTCGGGCGGTCGACCAATTGCTTCATGTCGTTCGAGAGTGCAATTCCCATCGAGCCTCCTCTACCCACACTGTCCTACACCCAATAGGTTACTTTGAGAATCGCCGTGCTATTCCCCACGCAATGATGCCCACAATTACCCACTCAAGAGAACTCGTCAGCACGAGCAAGCCATCAAACATCCACAGCGTCCACAAAGATGGAGCATTACCTCCGTAGTGTACGCACCACCTCGCCAAGAAAAAGCCAGGGTAATCGCTGATGATTGCTAGCCGCAGAGACCCTAGGTACAAAACAAAGGTCATCCAGGCGGCGCCAGCCAATCCGAGCACTAAGAGCCATTTCCTCATAACTGCCGTCCTCCATCATTAGACAGCTGCTTGACCTCACTGCGCACGTGCTCGGCCATTTCGGTCTCAAAGAACTCTTTCCCGTCGGCAAAGTCCAGCTTAAGATGGCCGTCGCCGGGGACTTCTAGTTCTCGCATCAGGGTGTACCTCCTCTGTGAGTTGGCGCTCCAAAGGAAAGTACACCTTTTTTTCTGTCTAAAACCCGAATTTACACAAAAGAATTTGCGCTACCTACGGTCAGCGAGCGATTCTCGCTAGGGATGATGACACTCATTCGTGGCGGGCGGCATCCAACTGGTTGGAGGTATCGATCATGTCAAAACTTGCAATTTGGGCACAGGTGGAAGCGAAGCCGGGTAAGGAGCAGACGGTGGCCGAGTTCTTGAAATCGGCGCAGGCGCTGGCGGAGAAGGAACAGGGAACGCTCACGTGGTATGCGGTGAAGCTCGGGGGAGCGAAATTTGGAATTTTCGACACGTTTGCGGATGAGAAGGGGCGGGAAGCGCACTTGAACGGCGAGATCGCGAAGGCGCTGTTCGCGAAAGCGCAGGAGTTGTTTGTGAAGGACCCGGAGGTGCATAAGATCGAGATTTTGGCGGCGAAGGCACCGGGCGGTGCGAAAGCGCACGGAGCATAACGCAGGCGGAAGTCTCCGACCACTGAGAAATCATCCGTCCCCTAACTCCTGTAGAATCAACACTTATAGAAATGACCACAAGTGTTGATTCTAAACCACTTACGTAAAACCCTAAACCCTTTAGATGCAACACTTACAAAAAACAAGGGGGGAGGGTCTCGCCTAGGAAAGCTGAGTGTGACAGGAAACCTCTGGCCCTGCGAACTAAGAACTAACAAGAACTAACAACTCAAAACTCCGTGCTCACGCGCTGAGACGCCGCACCCAGATGCGGCTCGTGGCAGGCTTGCCGAGGTGCATCGTCTTCCCATTGGAACGCAACGTCATCGTTTCGTCGTACTCGCGTTTCAGCACCTCCACGGTCGTCGATGGCCGCAGGTGCAGCCCTTCGAGAAATTCCAGGAATTGCGCGTCTTTCTCGTAAACGCAAAGAATCTCGCCCGCTTCCTTCGCCCGCAAATCTGCGAGCAGCACCGCCCCCTGTTTGCGCAACTGCGCGATGCCCCCGCGCATGGGCACACCATGGGGGCAGCTCTTCTTGTCCCCAAAGCGCTTGAGCAGCAGCGCTTCTACTTCCGGAGAAATCGCGTGTTCCATCCGCTCGGCCTCGTCGTGCGCCTTTGCCCACGAAAGTCCGATCACTTCCGTCAACAGCATCTCCGCGAGCTGATGCCTCAACGCGAGATGTTCCGCACGCTTGCGGCCCTTCTGCGTCAGGTCGATCCGCCCGCTGCGCTCCACGCGTACGTGCCCGTCGCGTGTCATGCGCTTCAACGCCGCCGTCACCGCCGGAGGAGTCACCTTCAATTCCTCCGCCAGCCGCGCGCTGATGGGAATGTGGTCCTCCTCCAACATTTCCCAGATGGCCTTCAGATAGTCTTCCTGCGACACGCTTGTTTTTTCTCGCCGCAACGCCGCTCCTATTTTGCCGTTGTTTTGTTCTCGCGCTTCTCTCGCAGGCCCAAAGCCAACTGGTTTACGCGCCGCTTGATGCCCTCGAACACTCGCTGGTACGTCTCCGGCGCGGTGCCGTAAGGGTCCTGCACGATCCAATCCTCGACTTTCTTCTGATCCCAGAGGCTTTCTTCCCTCTGCCTGCCGGTCATGTTAATGATGATGTCCGCGGCGTCGGCGGCCTTGCGCGTGAGAACATCGGAAGTCAAGCCGTCTGCGGAGTAACCGTTCAGCACCAGGGTTTGCTTGGTTTGCTCGGCGATCGCCCCCATCGGACTCAATCCCGCGCTGGAGGGATCGATCACGTCCGCGGCGTCATAGCGCGCAATGGCTTCGGCCATGGGACTTCGGCAGGCGTTTCCCACACAAACAAAGAGAACTCTCGTCCGGCCAGAGGGCCGGGCCCCAGAATCTGCCTTCTTTTCTTTTCCCACGATTAGGACTTCGCGCTGCCCGCCGCTTGACTCGCTCCCGCCGCGACAAGCCCGAGGAAATGTTCATGCACAGTGGTGTCGTCTGTCAATTCCGGATGAAAGGTGGCCGCCATAATCTGGTCCCGCTGCACCAGCGCTGGCTTCCCCGCGTACTCCGCCAGAACCTTCAGGCCCGGACCAGCCCGCTCAATAATCGGTCCGCGAATGAAAACCATTTCCAGCGGCTCGTTCTTGAGTTTCGTCGGGCCGCTGACCACGTCGCTCGCAATCTGCCGCCCGTAGCCATTCCGCAGCACCGTCATATCCAGCAGTTTCAAGGAATCCTGCCTCGGATTTTCCACTTCCGTGGCAAGCAGTATGGCCCCGGCGCACGTCCCGAAAATCGCGCCGCCCTGCTTCGCGAATTTCCCAATCGCGTCCGCCAACCCCTCTTCCCGCAAAAACTGCAACTGCGTCGTGCTCTCCCCGCCCGGCAGGATCAAACCGTCGCAGCCCTCGAGCTGCGCGGCAGTCCGCACCTCCGCCGTTTCCACGCCCAGCCGCGCCAGCATCGCCGCGTGCGCCTCAAAGTCTCCCTGCACCGCCAGAATCCCGATTTTCACTTGACTGACTCCAATTTCCTTTCATCACGGCTTCTTAGAAAAACGAAACCGAACCCTGTCAAACTTCTTTATTCGCGCCATCGTGTTTGACTGAAAACTGTTTACTGAAAACTGAGAACTGAGAACTTTATCTTCACCATCCCCGCGTCGAAAGCATGTCCTTCTCTTCCATTTGCCGCACATCCAATCCCCGCATCGCCTCGCCAAGTTCTTCATGAGCTTCGAGAACGGCCTTTGCATCCTCGAAATGCGTGGCCGCCTTCACCACTGCCCTCGCTCGCACCTCAGGATCGCTGGACTTGAAAATCCCCGACCCTACGAATACCGCTTCCGCGCCCAGCCGCCGCACCAGCGCCGCGTCCGCTGGAGTGGCAATTCCCCCCGCTGAGAAATTCGGCACCGGCAGCTTGCCGGTTTTGGCGATCTGGCGAACCAGTTCGAACGGCGCGCCCATCTCTTTCGCTTCGCGCATTAACTCGTCGTCGCGCATGCTCGTCAGCTTTTTCATCTGGCTGACGATCGCGCGCATGTGCCGCACCGCTTCCACCACGTTTCCGGAGCCCGCTTCGCCCTTCGTTCGAATCATCGCCGCGCCTTCCGCGATACGCCGCAGCGCTTCCCCCAGGTTCCGCGCACCACAAACGAACGGCACTCGGTAATCGTGCTTCCAGATATGGTTCTCTTCATCGGCGGGCGTCAGCACTTCGCTCTCGTCGATGAAGTCCACTTCCAGCGCCTGCAGCACTTCCGCTTCCGCGAAGTGTCCGATACGCACCTTGGCCATCACCGGAATCGTCACCGTGGCCATGATCTCGCGAATCACTTTGATCGACGCCATCCGCGCCACTCCCCCTTCTTTGCGGATGTCCGAAGGCACGCGCTCCAGCGCCATAACCGCGCACGCGCCAGCCTTTTCCGCGATCTTGGCCTGCTCGGCGTTCGTGACGTCCATGATCACGCCGCCCTTTAGCATCTCCGCCAGGCCGACTTTCACGCGCCACTCATTCGATCCCTTGCTCCCGTCCCCGCTTCCGTTCACCTTTTTCGCGTCCATCTCGCTTCTCCTCTCGCTCCTGGAACTTCTCGACGGTCTCTCTCCGTCAAAACTTTTTCACTTCCGCGCGATAATCACAAACCGCGCTTTGCCCCTCGCCAGCACCGCACCGGCGGTATCGCGAATCTCCCCGCTCATAAAAATGTTTCTTCCCTTTTGCTCCGTCTCGTAGCCCACCACCTCAATTTCTTTCATTACGTCGACCGGTTTCAAATATTCGACAGTCAATTCCGCCGTCACCGCGCGAACCTCCCGGAACCGGCAGACCTTCCCCATCGCCTCATCCAGCAGCACCGCGATAATTCCGCCATGCCCAAATCCTCCGCCGCCCTGGTACCTCTCGCCCAGGACAAACCGCCCCACAATCCGCCGATTCACGTT
>Ga0307479_10005874_pt1 | contig 11235 bp, 12 predicted proteins | sample atmos_gasesECM4C_FD_203743 | JGI IMG/M metagenome (GOLD analysis project Ga0307479, IMG submission 203743) | Hardwood forest soil microbial communities from Morgan-Monroe State Forest, Indiana, United States - atmos_gasesECM4C_515 | ecosystem: Environmental > Terrestrial > Soil > Temperate... | reverse complement strand
GCTCGCTGGTAGGACGGATCCGCGCCCTGCCTACGTTGCCCCGGATCTACTCGGCGCTACAGGGTATCGTCAAGGATGACCGTGTGACGCTGGCCGATGTTGCGCAGCTCGTGGGATCGGACTCAGCCCTGGCAGCGCGCGTGTTACAGATCGTCAACTCGGCATTCTTCCGGCTCGCAAGGCGCATCTCCAACATCGAGCAGGCCGTGAGCTACCTCGGTTTCCAGTCAATCCGCAACCTGGCGATGTCGGTCGAGATCTTCTCCCGCTGGCCGGGTAAAGGCGGCGCAGGACTGGACCTCGAGAAGCTGCAACAACATGTACACGCCGTGGCCGCCGCGGCCAACGCACTGGCATCCAAGACACCCATCTGCGATGACACTCTGCTGGCCGGATTGCTGCATGACATCGGTTACTGGGTACTCGCCCAGGAGTGCCCTCGGGACCTCACCCGGGCGATGGAAATCGCCGCGTCACAGGAAATTCCCCTGTATGCGGCCGAGCACCAGGTCATCGGGGCTTCGCATGCCGAGATCGGCGCCTATCTGCTCGGGATCTGGGGGCTGCCTTACCCGGTGGTGGAAGCCGTGGCGCACCATCATCAACCTGAGCGCGTGACACAAACGGAGTTTGACGTTCTCGGCGCATTGGTCATTGGACATTCACTCGTGGCCGTTGACGACGCCGCGGTTTTCGGCGCTGCCGTGCCCTCCGACGCCAGGATCGATTCACGATATCTGTCTGCCGTGAAGGCGCCGTTCGACTGGGAAGAAGCGGTGCGGCGCGTTGCAGAGACTACCGTTTCCGTAGAGGCCGCAGCATGAACGCGCAGGAACGCCCCCGAATCCTATGTGTGGATGACGAGCCGAGGGTCGTCGAGGGGTTGGTGTTGCATCTGCGTAAGGACTACGAGGTTCACACGGCCTTGAGCGGCGACGAGGGACTGAAGGTTCTCAAGAAATCAGGAGGTGCTTGCGTCGTGATCTCGGACATGCGAATGCCGGGAATGGACGGCGCCACTTTTCTTCATCACGTCATGACCTTCTATCCGGATACGACGCGCATTCTACTGACCGGCGAGCCGGGGCGGGACGCGGCGATCAGTGCGGTCAACAACGCGCGCATCTTCAGATTTCTCGCCAAGCCTTGCCCACCGGATCAGTTGAAGACGGCCGTGGAAGCCGGAGTGATCCAGTACCGGTTGATCAACGCGGAACGCTCCATACTCAAGGAGACGCTGATCGGGTGCATCAAGGCGCTGGTGGATGTCCTGGCAATCGCCAACCCCATCGCGTTTGGCCGTGCGAGCCGGGTGAAGCGGCTGGCTCTGGACTTCGCAGCGACCCTCCACATGTCCGATTTCTGGCAGCTCGAGGCTGCGGCCATGCTGTCGCAGATCGGCTATCTGTCCTTGCCGCCGGCGCTGCTCGAGAAACTGTATTACGGCGAGGCGCTGACTGCGACCGAGAAGACGCTCGCGGCGGGAGTGCCCGCCGTGGCGCTGCGGCTGCTGGAGAATATTCCCCGCCTGGATCCGGTGGTCCAGATTCTGGCTGCGCTCAATTGGAACGACGAGGCGCTACTGCGGCTCGGGGATGGCACCGTCGGTATGGGGACACGAATCCTCGGGCTGGTCCTGGAGTATGACGTGCTGAACACCCAAGGACACTCGGTTGATGTGGCCGTGCAGACGTTGCGCCGGCGCGCGCCCCGGTATACGGACGCGCTGATCGAGAAGTTCGGGCAGCATCTCGGGGCTGGCTCCGGCAAGAGCGAGGCGCGGCAGATTCCGTTGAAGGCGGTCCAGCCGGGGATGGTGATCGCGCAGGATATCCGCACTCAAGTGGGCACCCTGCTCGTTTCCCGCGGCTTCGAGGTGACGAGCCTGTTCGTGGAGCGCAGCCGCAACTTCGGGCCGGAGCTGCTGGATGAGATCATCAAGGTGGTGGTGCCGGCACCGAAGACCGCGGCGCAGTGAGCGCGAACGGGTATCTGCGGGGCCGCGCACTCGCTCGGCCGTCGCCTACGGCGGCAGATCTAAGCGGCGCCCCGGCAACCGGCAGCGCCCTCCGGTGCGGGACACTCCCCCTCTTCGATCTGGACCGTGGCATGTTCGACACCGAACCGTTGGCGCAGGACGTTTGTAACCTTGCCAAGGGCGACCTCTCCGTCCGCTCCCTCGTTTATCTGTGCGTGCAGTGTGACCATGACCTTCTCACCAGTCAGTGACCAGGCATGCACATGGTGTATGTCACATACGTCCGGGATATCTTCGAGCTCACGTTCAACGGCCTCCGTGTCGAAGCCGGAAGGCGAGCCTTCCAGGAGGATGTGGGCAGAATCCACTGTCAACCGCCAACCCGAGCGGAATATCAACACCGAGACGGCCAGGGAGAGCAGCGGGTCGGCCGGAAGCCATCCAAAGACCAGGATGATAATGGCTCCGGCCGTTGCCGCCGCCGAGCCTAGAAGATCGCTGAGCACATGGGCTCGCGCGCCGCGCTCGTTCAGCGAGCTCGCACCCGAGAGGATGAGGAACGCTGCGAGGTTCGCGATGCCGCCGGCGACGGCAACCGCCAACATGATCCTGCCATTGACCTGCGCCGGGGAAATGAGGCGCTGCGCAGCTTCGAACACGACAGCCACGGTGATCGCGAGCAGCAACAGACCATTGGTGTAAGCAGCCAGCGGTTGATATCGGCGGTGGCCGTACGTGCGCTCGTAGCTCGCAGGGCGCCTGCTGACACGGATGGCAATCACGGCAAGCACCAGGGAGCCACAATCCGCCAACATGTGGGCCGCCTCGGCCAACAAGGCGATGGATCGGGACCAGAATCCTCCAATCCCTTCGACCAGGGTGAAGGCCACAAGCACGCCCAGGGCGATCCACAGGCGCCGCTCGCTCGAGGCCTCCCCTTTGTGGCCGTGATCATGGTGATGGCCATGATCATGATGGTGGCCGTGATCATGGCCGGGGCCGGAGTGAGCATGTTCCCCACGCTCCCGGCCGGGCGGCTCGATGGTTCGATCTCTATCGGTCGTCATGCGGACCCACGCTTGATTGGCACGTCTTAGGACAGATAGTAGGCGTAATGCCCTTCGCGGGAAAATCCGGCGAGCTCACCCCGCACGAACGCCGCTGAAATCGACCCGGACTTCGGTTTCGGGAGCAGTGCGGTCAGAGGATGAAATCGCCCGCCCGCCCTCTGTAAATACGTCGACTACGCGGTAACGATATTCCTGCTCACGTCCCATCGGCCAGCTCCGCGACCAGCTCAATCTCGATACACGACCCGAATGGGATCTGTGCCACGCCGAACGCGCTGCGCGCGTGTGTGCCGCGCTCGCCGAACACTTCCTGAAAGAGCTCTGAGGCACCATTGGCGACGAGATGCTGTTCCGTAAACGTCGAGTTGCTGTTGACCAGAACCAACAGCTTCACTATGCGCGCGACTTTATTGAGATCGCCAACAGCCGCGTGCAATGTGCCCAGCAGGTCGATGGCGATGCCGCGCGCGGCCGCCTTGCCCTGCTCCGTCGTAACGTTTGCCCCCAGTTGGCCGCGCCACGGCTGACCGTCCTTTTTGGCTATGTGACCGGACAAGAACAGCTGGTTGCCGCTACGCACGAAGGGAACATACGCCGCGGCCGGTGGTGTGAGCTGCGGAAGTGAAATGGATAACGCACGCAGTTTTTCGTAGACGGACATTTCGAGCTCCTACAATTCGGTTCTCAGGAGCGCCTTGAATGCGGCGATCTCCTTTTCGTCCCGGCGGTAGAAAATCCATTGCTTGATCTTCCTGCCTGTCAGGAACCCTGCATCGGACAGGATCCGCAGATGCTCCGAGGCCGTGGGCTGCGAGACGCCCAGCTTCTCCGTGATGAACAGTCCACAGACGCCGTCCTTGACCAGGTCGCCGTCCGTCTGTGGCGGGAAGTGGGCGGTGGGATCCTTCAACCAGGTCAGTATCTGCAGCCTCTTTTCGCTGGCGAGCGCCTTGAGGCCCGCCTCCAGATCCATAGTCATAATGCAATATTGCCAATTGCCTATGTATGGGTCAATGGGCAAGCCGCCCCTGGCGGCGGGACTGGAGCCCCACCTTACCGGTAGCGGTACAGGCGTACGCGTTGTATCTGCAGAGGGCCAGGGGCCAGGCGCAGGTGGCGCCCCTGGTGAGTCTGATCGCCGTTGAGCAGACGCCCGGGAACCCAGGCACCCTTGGCATCAAAGCTGCCTTCCCAGGCACTTTCGATACCAACGAGGGGCGCGATGCCGGCGCGGGGCGGCCCGTCTCCCACGGGTGTGAACGTAACGATCATTCCCTGTCCCGCCACCAGGTACTCCTCGGGGCCAGTCTGAATGATCAAGCCGCCATGGGCCGAGGTGTTCTGCTCGCTCTTGGGACGCTGTGTATCGACAAACGCCACCGTGAAGCGATAGCTGCCGACAACTTCGGTTACCGGCATATCCAACACGGTGCCGTCCTCGAGCACCCGTGGACGAAAAGCCGACATCTTTCCCAGGCCTTCAGCTGCCAGAATGGCGGGACTCAGCTGCTCGAGCACCTCGTAGGCCTGCGCGAGCGGATTCGGTTGCCGCTCATCGATCGATTCAACTGAGAAGGGTCCGAACCCGATGGCATCCAGCTTACCGAACGCATAGCAGGCATTCGCCGGCACCTCCGCTTTCTCCGCGTTGTTTGCTTCCGGAATGAACAGCGGATTGTCAGGACGCTGGTAGCGGGACGCGAGCTCGACGAAGTTGGGAAAGTAGATGTCCGGAGCGAGAAAATCGAGAGTCGGCGCGCCCGCCTTCCACACATCCAACAGATGGGGAAGCGGCCCCCCGCTCGGATATTCGCCAGGCGCTTTGCCCATCCGGTTCAGCGCTGCGTTCACGTACATGGGGAGCGGATATACGGCCTTGCCGGCCTTTACCAGAAACTCGACGTAGCGTGAATAGTGCCAGGCCGTGAATATTTCGGCGGCCGCATCGCCTGGGCCGAAGAGCGCCGACCAGTCACCCCGGTTCTTCGCCCCGTGCGCCTCCCATAACTGCTTCAGTGCCGGTTCCGGGGTCGCGGTGCTCGAGGAGATTGCGCGGACCAACTCTTCCGGAACCGCATCGTGAAAGGACCGCTCCGCAGCTTCGCCATACTCGCGTGCGACGGGGAGCATTCCAATCTCGTTTTCGACCTGTACCATGAGGACGGTGTTCTTTGCGCCGTCCACTTCCTGCAGATGCGCAAGCAAGGCCGAGAATGCCCGTGAATCGGCGTCGCGTGTGGCCGGCGCAAACGCGGAAAGAATGTCCAGGCCCGACCCGTTTGGAAGTTGTGCGCGCGGGAATCGCGTCTGGTCGCGCTTCACCCACGAGGGCACGTAGGTGGACATGCTGTTTTTCCAGGCACCAAACCAGAGCAGCACCAGCTTCAGATCCTGGGCCCGTGCGGCGCGGATCAATGCGTCGGCGGATTCCCAGTCGAAGCGGCCCTCAACCGGCTCGATCAGCTCCCACGATACCGGCGCCAGCACGGTATTCAGGTGCATCTGCTTCAGACGCGGCCAGTGAGGCGCCATGTAGCGCACGCTCGAGGCGCTGGAGTTGCCCAATTCGCCTGCGAGCAGCAGCATCGGCACGTTGTTGACAATCAGGCGTTCAGCGGTGCCCTGCTTTTCCAGGTGCGGCACCCCGGCGGCAGATGTCACCACCAGCAACAGGCCAATGGCGCCTGATAACACCCGGGTGATGTGCCGACAGCTGCTCAATGCGCCCCCCTCGCAAGGTCATTACCGTCTGACCGAGCGATTCATCAGATCGTGATAGCGCTACCTTTGAACAGAATCACCGGATTGTCAAACCGGATTTCACACCGCAGTACTCGAAGCTCCCGGGCTGGCAGCCGGGAGGTAGTATCCCAACTCGGCCTTGATGCTCAGGCGCGCGAACAACTCCTGCGGGTTCAGGTTCATCGACTGGTGCCTGGCGGCGACCGCCGCGCGTGCTTTCGGAATGGCATCAGCAGACGTCCACTGCGCAACAGTGATGTAGTTGTAGCCGCCGGATTGACCCTCCTGCTTGAGCACGTGCAGCTGCAGGCACTCGTCCATCGCCTCGAATACGGTGTTCGTTTCCCTCACGGCGGCGAGGAATTCCGCTTCTGCAGGGCCTGGCACGACAAATCTGTCGATTCGGAACACTGACTCAGGGCGCTCATTCGTACGCATTTGCAGCTCCTCCTTGCAATGTGGCATCACGATACCGATTCGACATCATGTTGTCAATTCGGTATGATGCTTTACATGAAAGACGGCGGGAAGAGAACACCGGCAGGCAGGGCCGTGAGCACGCTCATCGTGGCAATCTTCCGGCTCAATGGCCGGCTGCTCGTCAGTGGCGATCGGCTCGTGGCAAGCCTCGGTCTGAGCAGCGCCCGCTGGCAGGTCCTGGGGGCCATTGCATTTGCGCCGACTCCAGAACCGGTCGCCCGTCTCGCCCGCAACATGGGTCTGAACCGCCAGGGCGTTCAGCGGATCGTTGGAGAGCTCGCCGCCGAGGGCTTCGTCGAGCTGAAGGACAATCCCCACCATCGCAGCGCCAAGCTCGTCGTGATGACGGCCAAAGGCCTCAAGGCCTTCGACGCCGCCCTGCGACTCCAGACTCCCTGGGTCAACATGCTCGGTGACGGCTTCGATGCGAAGAGCATCGAAAAAGCCGGCAAACTGCTCGACGAGTTGCGACAGCGGCTCGAGCGCTCTGCCGATGCGGCCGACGATTAGCCGGCGCAAACGGGCTACAAGCTGCTACCGTGGCAGCCGCGCGAGAAAGTCGCGCAGAGCTGCGGCGACCTCCACGGGGCAATCGAGAGGAGTGAAGTGGCCGCCTGGAAGCTGAATCAACGCGGCCCCCAGCAACGTTGCCAGTGGCCGGCCCACTGCATCGATCGAGAGAAACGAGTCACGCTCTCCCCAGAGGACGAGAGCCGGGATGCCGCTGGAGCGAAGCGACTTACCGATGTGAGCCGTCTGCTGTGGGTCCAGGTCCCGTGCGGCGCGAATCAGCTGCAAGCCACCCCGCTCGCCTTGGTATGCCGCGAGCATTTCTCTCAACACGCCGCCTCTGTCGAGTCGCCGGGCCAGCACCGGGAAGAGGCGATGCGCATCCTGCGGATCCCAGGCCTGGATACTTGCAATCGCATCCATTGCCCACTCGTCGCCATATACACCATCCAGCACTGCAAGGCCGCTGATGCGTTGGGGTGCGGCAACCGCCATGAGCTGAGCAGCCGCTGAGCCAACGTCGTGAGCCACAACAGCTACGCGGGCCAGTCCAAGCTCATCGAGAAGCGCCAGCATCCACTGTGCTTGGCTAGCCATGTCCACGCGGACGTCCGAGGGAGCGTCCGATGCGCCGTAACCAACCAAGTCCGGAACGAGAACGCGAAAACCAGCCTCGGTCAACAAAGACGTAACGCGTGACCAGAGGTGCCGATTCGCGGGGAAGCCGTGCAACAGAAGGACCGGGACGCCCTCCCCTTTGTCCTCCAAAGCGATCGTGACGTCTGCAAGCCGCACTTCCTTAGCCATGAGTCCCCCAATCAGCAGACAACGCGGACTAACGTCAGCGTAACAACGGCCGTTCGAGCGGCAAAGCCGACCCATCCCCGCCGGACCAGTCAGCTGCGCTTCAGGTAGCGTGTGTATAGTGGATTACAGTAGCTTATAATAACTTATTATAACTTATCTTAACTTTAGGTAGCGATGGCGCGACCGCCTCGCCCAAACAGGGAGCCCGTGATCATGCACGTCCGAATACCCGTCATTGCCATTGCCTGCGGCATTCTCAGTCTCTCAGGATGCGGCGGCGGCGGTGACAATGCAGCACCGCAGCCTGTCCAGACCCAGATTCTCAGCGACGCGCAGTTTGACGGCGACATCGAACAGACCTCGCCGAGCACCTTCACCATCACTCAAGGCATGTCGTCCAGTGTGCAAAGCGTGTTTGCCGGTATCGATCCGGTCGCGGGCACGGAATTCAGGGCGTTCCTGGACTTTCCGTTGACGGGCTCAGGCGGTGTCCCCGGCAATGCCTCCATCGACTCGGCGTTCCTGGAGCTCTATGTCGATGATCTGCAGCCGGCCACCGGCAAGCTGCCGCTTCGGATAGACCTGGTGGCGTTTCAACCGCCAACGCTGATCGAAACCGATTTCGACCGCACGCTGCAGCCGGCACTGGCGTCCGTCATCGTCACACCGGACATTTCCAGCTCGGATATCGGCAGCTTCGTGCCGGTTGACGTCACCGCACTGATGGTGGAAGCGCAACGCCGCGGACTCGCCGACTTCCAGGTGCGCATCATGGAGGATCTGGGTCCTCCCATCCCGGTGTTGATGATCATCGACGATTCAACTGGCGCGAATCGCGCCACCCGCGCGCCGCTGCTGACAGTCACGTACTTCTGATCGGCCGGGAGGCGGATTCAACGCAATTGAGGTCCAAGGGGACTGGATCGTGGCGTTCCCCTATGGGAAGCTTCCAAGCGGGACTGACTTCGGATGCAGCTCATGAGACTTCCCCGGCGCGACCTCAATGCCTTGGCGATGCTGCTCTTCTTTGCGGCGTATGCCGTCGCTGGCGATCAGTCGGCGCCTTTGGGTGTTGCACCGACAGATGAGCCCCCTTCGACGAAAGTCGCGGCTACGCCCCAAGTCACTGTCCAGGCAGACGTCCTCGAGGACAGGGTGCACAGTTACATTTCGAATGTGACCAGGGTTCCCTACTGGTCCATTGATGATCCCGTACAGCTGTGGCGGCGCCCGATCTGCCCTCTGATCGCAGGTCTGCCGCGCAATGAAGGTGAGTTCGTATTCGAACACCTCACCGCTGTACTGACTTCCATCGGTGTACCCCGCGGCGAGCCCGGCTGCCATCCCAACTTCTTCATCGTCGTCACGTCGGAACCCCAATCAATATTGAATGGAGTGTGGGATCGTAACTGGCATGTGTTCGGCGATGAAAGCCCGACGCTGGTGAGGAGATTTATCAACACGCCACGTCCGGTGCGGATCTGGTACAACAACATCCCGGTGGGTCAGGATGGCGCACCACCAGGCACGCCGCCCATTATCGCCGCCTCCAATCTGGCTACCACTTCCTTTGCTGGCCTTCCAACCTTCGTCCATGATGGAAACGGCTTGCACGCGGAGTATGTCACGGTCAGCGACATGCTTTCAGTCGTCGCAATTGTCGACATTACGAAGGTGGCCGGTCTTGATTGGGGGCAGGTCACGGATTATATCGCCATGGCAGGCTTGACGAAGGTTGACCTCGACGCGGATGTTGGCGACACGCCCAGCATTCTGCATCTATTCACTGCGTCCGCAGACTCCAGCCCCAAAGGCCTCAGCGGCTGGGATCAGGCCTTTCTCAGGGAGCTGTACCACAGCAATGTGTTCGCGCGACACCAACGGAAGATAGTCGCGCACGGAATGGTCCAGGATCTTCTGCGCTGAAAGGACAAACCGCGTTGCGGCTGCTGGCCATTCCAATCAGCGCACGTTGCGGCATACTTGCTTGTACCGTTCTGTGCGTGAAGGCAGTCAGTGCTTTTGCCGCAGATCCCCTGTCCGGCATTCGAGCATTCCGTACCTCGCACGAAAGCGCGATCCTGGAACAATATGTCGAGTTCCTGAAGCTGCCGAACGTGGCGAGCGATCGCCCCAACATTCGCCGCAATGCCGAGGCGATTGTGGCGATGATGCAGCGGCTGGATCTGTCTCCCCGGCTACTCGCATCCAACGGGGCGCCGGATGCACCGCCACTGGTCTACGGCGAATGGAAAGTGCCGAAAGCCAGGCGGACGTTGGTTCTTTATGCACACTACGACGGCCAACCGGTCAATCCGACCGAATGGATCACCGAACCGTTCACTCCAACCTTGCGAACGGCCCCGGTAACCGACGGCGGAACCGTTATTTCGATGGACGCCGCGAATCGGCTGGACCCACAGGTACGCGTGTACGCGCGCGGCTCCTCTGATGACAAGGCGGGCGTGATAGTCATTTTGAGCGCCATCGAGGCGCTGCGCTCGCTACATCGACATCCCACCGACAATCTCAAGATTGTCTTCGAAGGCGAAGAGGAAGCGGGCTCGCCACATCTGGGTGACATCCTTCGAGACAACCGTTCGCTGTTTTCCGCACAGCTGTGGGTCGTTTGTGACGGGCCGGTGCACCAGTCCGGCAGAAAACAGGTAATCTACGGTGCGCGCGGCGACATGAATGTCAGCCTTACCGTGTACGGACCCAACCGTCCGCTGCACAGCGGCCACTACGGCAACTGGGCACCCAATCCCGCCCTGCGCCTGGCACGGCTGCTCACGTCAATGAAGGATGAGGCCGGTAAAGTCCTCGTGCCGGGGTGGTACGACGATGTCGCTCCCTTGGGCGACATCGAGCGGCACGCGATTGCGGGTACCACTGAATACGACAGTACCCTGCGCCGGCAACTGGGTCTCGCGGCGACGGATTCGGACCGGCCGCTCAATGAGGCCATCACTCTTCCGTCACTCAACATCAATGGAATGCGCAGCGGAAACGTCGGCGATCAGGCCACCAACATGATTCCGCAGACCGCAACGGCGGTGCTGGATTTGAGGCTCGTGCTCGGCAACGATCCCAAACGGCAATATGAAAAGCTGCTCGCGCACGTGCGCGCGCAAGGTTACTACGTCATTGATCGCGAGCCGACCGCGGAAGAACGGCTTACTCACCCGCTGATTGCGACGATGATGGCGAAACCGGGCAGCTACGCCGCCGCCCGGACGCCGATGGACGACGCATTCGCACGGACCATTGCAGCCGCCGTGCGCTCGTCTTCGGATCAACCCATCGTTGAGTTACCCACCTCGGGCGGAAGCCTGCCGCTGTCAGTGATCAGCGAAGCGCTCGGGACCCGCTCGATCGTGGTGGGGATCGCGAACTACGACAATAATCAGCACGCGGCGAACGAAAATCTGCGCCTGGGCAACCTGTGGGAGGGAATTGACCTCTATGGCGCGTTGTTGACCCACGCGCCGCTATCCCGATAGCGGCAACGGCAGGCGATGGTTCGGCTGGACAAGGCCGTCCCCGACCAACAGGCAAAGCGCTCTGGTGTTCAGGCAGCGACGCTACGGCGACGCAGGTTTCTTCTCAGCGTCTGCCTCGGCTGCCCAGCCTGGGGGCCGCCTTCTT
>Ga0307479_10005873_pt1 | contig 11236 bp, 9 predicted proteins | sample atmos_gasesECM4C_FD_203743 | JGI IMG/M metagenome (GOLD analysis project Ga0307479, IMG submission 203743) | Hardwood forest soil microbial communities from Morgan-Monroe State Forest, Indiana, United States - atmos_gasesECM4C_515 | ecosystem: Environmental > Terrestrial > Soil > Temperate... | reverse complement strand
CTACCTGAATGGCCTGGTACTTCATGCTCGCCTGATCGAAGTCCTCATCTCCACTTACGATGGCATTACGATGCTGCTGAAGGAATTCCACCGCAGCCTTGTTGTTATCGTAGGCTTCCTGTGCGGAATCTATTTCACGTTGCATAGAAGCGGCGGTTTCGTCGTAAGCAGACTGCCCACCGAATTCCTTGCTCAACCATCCCTGTTTCTGGAACTGAGCCTTCAGAGCATCCAGTTTCCCTTGCATCTGCTTTAGCGATTGGCTGGATTGCGTAATTTGCTGATTCAGGCTGGTCACTGCGGAGTTGACGCCCTGCGCTCGAGATTGACGGGCCGCTTTCTCCAAATCGTCGATTGCTTTCTTATTCTCCTTTGCATTCTCGACGGCTAGACGATTCGCTTCATCGCGCAAGTCGTGATCTCGCTGCGCAGTGGTACGCATCGTCTCAAGGGTGATCTTATTCGCGTTGTCGAGTTTGGTTCGCAGCAACAGGCCAGATTGAATGGCATCTTCTTTCGCGGAATCGGACGCCGCCTTGATTCGATCCTGCGTTTCACGTTGCTTCGCCTGATATTCCAGTAAAGGCTTCTGCTTCTCAAATTCTTCTTGGCCGATCTCCGTAGCCGTCTTTTCCGTTCTCACCTTTGGTCGGGTAGGGATAGGCGATAGCGATGGAACTTGATTCGGTGTACCGCCCTTAGTGCGCTGCGGAATCTGGCCTAAGTTAGCAGGGGCTTGCTCGCCACCTTCACCGGGGACGCGTTGGGTAAACGGAGTGGGTTGCTGTTGGCTGGATACGTGACCGATCAAACGCTCCATGATGGTGCGTGCGGGAGACTTACCACCACCCTTACCACTCTTGGCACCAGTGATCTCATCAAGTTCATCGAGCGCCGCAGCCTGTGCTTCGGGAGTGAGCTTTCCACTACTGAGGGCTACGTTGAGATATTGAATGCGAGTGTTCTTTTCGGTTAGTTCCGTGTCTTTTGCTGCGCGTTCTTTTTGTAAGAGAGCGCCACTGTAGGCACCTATAAGCCCACTCACGAAGCCGCCCAATTTAAGCTCCTACCAACAAAGCCAAAAGATTTCCAATGCCAGCACCCGCTTGCTGTTGATTCTGGTAAGTGTCATTGGAAATACCTTCCAACACGCTCGCCGCACTCGTCGCTGATCCAGCACCTAATTCCGCTCCAGCCAATCCCGCAGATGTCTCTGTGGTGCCAATCCCAGTTAAAAGTTGCACGATATTGGCAATTCCACTCGCAGCTCCCTGCCTTGCTTTACCTACTAGTCCAGCGACATCGGATGCTTGCCGCAAAGGGATGTCGGCAAGGACGCGATTCTTTTCACCGCCAGCAGGAAGCGTTTCCTCGATGGTCTTTTCGGCGGTGCCATATTGACTCGTAAGCGACTGCACTTCAGGGGCGATTTCAGTTCCTATTGCGGTAGGATCGCCAGTTAGTAGCTTCATAAAAAACTCAAGCGGAGCATTGAGTGAGCCGGACGCCTTACTGAGCGTTGATGCTCCTGTATCGATTAAGCCAGACGTTTCCTTCGCCGCGCCAAGGCCGACATTTGCGCCAGTTGTCGCAAGATTGCTCGCTTGCTTGGAAGTTGGACTACTGCACCCGGTTAGGAAGCACGTAATACACCTCCCGCAGCATCGTCGAAGGTTTCAACCAGGATTGCCGGACATTCCAACCGAGTCATGCCGGTTGCTTCCGCAAGTGCCGCCACTTGCTCGCTCTGAGGTAAGGCGATATAGCCGTTGATTATTAACGGGCTTCTTCCATTCTTGTAGATGTCATCTATATTCGCCTTCAAGTGGCGATAGTTGACCTTGTTCTCGAATCCTTTCGCTACATGAAGCGGTCCCAAGTACGCGACAAGTTGAAGAATCAATGCAGCAGCCAATTCACCGTCGCTCAACGCAACCGATGCGACCCCCAGCGATGGTGGCGGAATGTAAGCCTTCTGATCCTTGAAGAATTCTCTGATGCGTTCCCACTGGACTTGAGGGAGGAGGCGATATTCCAAGTCTCTCATAGCGGCGATTATACGCTTCACCTCACAGCGAGCCAACCAAAGTAAATCCTAAGTCTGCGAGAGTGCTATCCTGTGCTCCCGGCGCTACTATCGTCAGGACATCGCCCATTCCGAATAATTGCAGGCCGGATACCGCCGTTGAAAAAGTGACGAAGCCTTTCGTCGTGACAGCGATGGCACCGATCACATTTCCGTTGCGCTTGATTGAAAAATTAGCCTGGGCTGTTGGATTTGTTCCGACCGACAAAGTTGAGCCGCCGAAATTGGAAGCAAAACTTACCGGTCGCGGGAACTTGCGCGATAGCACAATCGCTCCGGCTCCGGGCTTTCCAGTCACGTTCTGAGAAATGTCGTACGGCAACGAGTAATGCAGATCGTAGATGGCTTTCAGGTCGGCGTTCAATTGCTTGTCCTGATAGGTGCCGGGGTAATACTTGGTTGGGTTAGCCACTTGAGGGCCTCAGTGCGCCTGACAGAACAGAGAGGGCTTGGTCAACAGACTGTACCGTGAGCTCCTCGGAACCGTAGATCGGGATGACGTCGTACCCAGTCTTATTCCATCCGCGAACGCGTAGTTCCGATTCATCCCTGTACAGACGAAAATCCGAAGTGGAATCGAAGGCGATACGTAGCAACTTGCACTTGGTCGGCTGGAGTAGCAGGTAGACCTTTTGTTTTAGTCCACCCGTGGATGGTATGGAATACACGACAGGCGTTCCATTGTCTGCGGTTAGGGTCATATTCACCAGTCCACCTGATCGCAGAGTTACGTAAGTTTCTTTCGCCGTGAAATACGCTTGTCCCAAAGACATCCCCGGAGATTCCCAGTGTTGCAACGCCACTGGCTCAAGCCTGTAGAGCACGTCGTACTGATAAAGAATTGGAAGCTGTCCGCCGCTAGTGCCCCACTGAATATCGAAGCTGATGTTGAGTCCGAAAATGTCGCTTAATCCCAGAGAAAACTTTTGCCTGCCGCTGACCCCAGAGACCACTAAGACAGATTCAATAATGGCTTCTGCATTTATATAGGGAGTGATCGTTATGGTTGCTCCGTTGGGGTCCATGTCGATCAAAACATTTCCGTATTCTTTCAAGTTTAAGGGCTGGCCTTGATCGAGTGATCCTGTATGAATCTCAGCGAGCACCGGGGTATCGCCGCTGCCGAAAATGTTTGCTGCGCTGTCACCTTGTCGGACGTTGCCGTTAGTCGTTCCCATCAGTAGTGAAGATACCGTTCCTGGTTCCGAATAGCTCATGTTCATAACATCGGTATAGGCTTCCGATCTCCACCGACCAACGCGTTCGTTGTAGACGAGCCTTTGCTTCAGGTTGCTGCCGACAGTTTGGTAATCGAACCAAATTTCTCCGTTATGCGCTGCCAGCCGCAGCGCATCTTCTTGCGTCATGTCGGGAGCAGCGAATGTTCCTACGATCTGTCCCGGTGAGTCACCGACAGGGAATAGCGGACGCAGAGCAGCATCGGTAATGGATTGTTCCTCGCCCCCTGCGGTTAGATAGATACCATCCTTTGCGACAAAGTAAATGCCCTTCTCTCCCACACAAAAGGCCCATCTCCCCTTCAAGCCGTGCTTACAGGGTGTCGTCGCCGGCGTAAAAGTGATGCCGCTCTGCACTCCTAGGAGTAACTGATAGAGTCTTTCTCTGCCCCATGCGTAGCAGCGCAGGTTCCACTCAAGGCCGTTCATAATTTCGTCGCCACTACTGGCTGTCACCACCCAATTCTGCGAGGGCCATGCGTCCGCATTGCCGACTTTGCTAAAGTAGACGGCATCTGGACGTGCCGGATCGCCACAGCCTAAGACGCGTCCACCGAATCCCCATATCGCTTTCAGCGTTTGATTTGTAGCTTGAATGGACGTAACCGGCATATCGTTGTCGGTGTTTAGTGTCGGTTGTGCGGCAATGCTGATGTCGGAATTGTTGTCGTCAATCTCTAGGAAGCCTGCACCGCAAACACCTTGCACTAAACTGGTCACTAACGACTGACTGACTAAACGATAAGCGTCAGCAAGCGTTCCGCCGATTCGGTACAAACGAATCGCTGTCTCTTGGGTGTCGCTAGGCGTCTGCACGCAAACCTTCGCGGATTGGTTAGTTAACGCCAAAGTTCCACCAAGCGTTCCGCTCTGCAAGATTCCTACTGTCCAGACTTCAAATACTTGCCATACATCCGGGGCACTGCCAAAGTCAGAACCGAAAAATACCTTTAGCGCTGTTAGGTCGGTTGACGGTGGAAGATTGGTGATGATTTCGTTCTGCGTGTTTGCCCCTCCTCCAGGCATGAAGTTCCAAGTCGTACCTCCGTCGGTCGAATAAAAGATGGAGCCGCTGGCGTTACCGCCTGCTTGGAAAAGTACGTGAAGCGTCAAAGAAGAGTACGCGCTACCAGCAGTAAAACTTTTGACCGTCATCGTGACTTGATGCTGACCGCTATTCGTCGTGCCCGATGCGAAGGTCGCATTGTTCCCGTCGAAGGCATTCCCAGGATTGGTGAACGCACTACCCCCGAAAAAGAATGATGGCGCGTCCGATCCGCTAGCTGGAGTTACAGAAGCGGTCGGTCGTTTTGTTTCTGTTCCCGTGCCGCCGCCAGCAGTGGAAGCCAAAGAAGGGTTGCTCTCGCTTAGCGTGGCCGTGTTGACGTAGGTGTAGATCCACTGGTAGGAGCCTGTGAGATTGCCAGCCGCTCCGACACTAGCGCTTGGTTGTCCTGCCGCAAGCGGAGGAAGAAGCCCGAGTTGCTGCGTGTAGCCGTAATTATGTTTAGCCATCTTGCCGCCATTAGCGATGATGGCCCATAGCGTCGGGCTACCGTCGTACCGAAAAGATATGATCGACAAGGGAGTTCCATCAAAAGGCGGACTCAAGGGAGGAAGTAGAGAAGGTATATTCCCCTGCGGCAAGGGAGCGGCATACAACGATGATCCCGCAGCAACCAGCCGCTCCCCGACTGCTCCGCTGCTAGGCTGATTCAATCGGAAGATGGTGTGAATGGAACCCGTGACTACGAACAGTGTGCGAGCAGAGCCGCGAGTCTCTAAGCGTCCTTCAATGACTGATCGTGCGTTGATTAAGCGGGAATACTGCGAGGAACTTATGGCGTCAGGAGGAACCGATAACTGCATCCCGAGATCAGCGAAGCGGTGCGAATCATGTTGGTAAGAAGGGTCGCCCACTTACCACCTACTGCGCTGGCGGTCTACCTGTAAGCGTGACTTTCTTCGTTGCTGTGAATCGTCCGTAAATCGTGATGATGGTGCCAATGGCACCGACGATGTGGGATACCAAAACGGTTTGGTCGGTAATCCCGAATTTAGCGTAGACGTTCGGAAACAGGAGCGAGAATGCGGAGATGATCGCACCCCAGAAGGTCGTGCTCATAAGAATGCTCTTGTAGTCTTTCACGCTGTCTCCTTGATTGGTTCAGGGGCCGGATGCGTTTGCAAAAATACCGCCATGTGGATGATACCCGTAATTAGGAAAGTAGACGCAATCAATTCAAGCGTGTTCCAAGAATGGAAGCCCCAATCTTTCGGATCTTTTATGCTGACCTGCACGCTAGAAACAACTGCTCCAGCTCCTCCGCTTACAAGGGAGCGCCACAATCCGAGAAGCCAATCGTCCCATGCGTATCTCCGTCCATTCGTCACTGCCGCGATCATAGCTATCTCCGCTTTGATCTGCGTGCTGCCTGTCTCTTGGTGAGTACCCTTTCGCCCTTTTCCAGTCTGGCCATGCCACCCTTTCTAACTTTACCGCCTCGGCGATAATCGTCTGGCTCTGCTGCGGGTGCCACGGGAGTCGTTTTCTTCTTCCTTCTCAGAAGGCCGCGCTTACCTTTGTCGCGCATTGCCGTTGTCTCTTTCGCGAAGCCCCCGAACGCTCCACCAAGGAATCCCAAATTAACCTCCCACCGCTTGTGGTTCAGCGGTACGTCTTGCGTTCACCGATTCTTCTTTCGCAGCCACGTCCTTTATCGGCGAAAGTGAAGGTATTGCAGCTCGCAGTCTCTCATTACGCGTCATCGCGAGTTGCACAAAGTTTTGGTAGAGCGGAATTGTTTGATCGAACTCCTCGCCAGCTTGTTTGAATGCCGCCAAGTGTTGCATATATCCAAGCGCCGAATCTAATTCTTCTCGAGACATCTGGATCAAGTCCGTTGAGAGTTGCGGCACTGGTGCGTTCTCCACGACGTCCAGCATGATCCCATAACCTGCGCTGTCTGGCACGTTCGATAGCGCGATTAAGTTCCATCCCATCACAGCTACCACGTCAGGAGCGCCAGAGACGTTCTGCCAGTTTTGCCGGTAACTGTCCAGCGCTTTTACTGTCGATGGATATTTGAAGACTCCGTTGATGTAGGCGCCGACCACCGAGTTAAATTGTCTGGCGATGGCGATTCCCTCTTTGAATCGCGCTTCGCAATAATCTGCACGCTTTCTGTCCATCGACTGACCCGTCTTACCGAGTAGATCGGCCAGAGCTCCCCACTTCACCACCCACGTAAAATCGTCTGGGATACCGAGCGCCACACCACTGCCGAAGGGTGCGAGCGTTGATCCTGTTGGCGTATATACGATGTCCAGTCTTCCACTGACCGAAGATGGTGGAACGATACGGACATTCAACGGTGGCACAGATGAAGTCGCATAAGCCTGTGGTGGATTGCTTGGATTATTTTCCCATCCGCGGCTGAAGGCCGAAGCTCTCCATTCGTCAGTTCTCCAAAGAGTCGTATAAACACTGTTTGAGTCAATGAACGCAAGCCGTCGTATGTCGATTACCGTATCTCCAAAAGTAACTTTCGCTATCGGTGGAGACCCCGCATTGATGATAGAGGCTTGTAACACCATGCCTGTTTCAAGCAAGAACTGATTGCGACGTCGCTCCAGTGCCTTCGTAAAGTCGTCAGCTAAGAACATATCCGTGCCGACGTAATTACCTCCTGACACTTGCGGCTCAAGGACGTGATACAGAATCTCGGAAAGCAAAATTGCGTCGGTGACCGTGTAGGGAATTAACGAGCCGGCTTGTTGCGTCAGATCGTACCAAGGATTTCCAGGGGCAGTAGACGAGGCCGGAAACGTCATGCGATCACGCCAACATTGCGTCATGCAGTTCCAAGTCCGCAGCGCTTCAGTGATGTAAAGATTTATCTCTGCCGTCACCCAGTAAGTTCCAGAAGGATCACCAAGGCGATTCAGTAGGGCGGTCTGAAGTTGCGCCAGAGTCAGATAGCTATATGGATTTGCCATCAAAATACGCCAGGAGATTTGAGCGTAATTGGGACAGCAGTGCCCTGCAATGGATGTGGATACGTGTAGGGAGTGTAATAAAGCGTCCAGGTGTTTGTGGACGTGCATTTGTAGAAACGCCCGCTGGTATTGGCCGCTAACTTCTTATTCCAACTTCCCTCGTCAGTAACCCAGAAACCTACTCCTGTTGTGCAGGTAGCAGGCATGGACGATTTAATTCCCCTGCCAATTCCAGTTGCCCCGGTAAAAGTTGCGTGCTGTGTCCACCAACCTCCCGCGAGACCAGCGCTACCCGCGCCGTTTTCTCCGGTGCCGCACTGGTTTCCAATCGAGCCGGCTGTCATCGGCGTCAAAGTTCCGTTCACGAGATTGTGGAAACTGTAAGCATTGTTGACGATAGGATTGGCTGGAGTAACCGTTGGGCTAATCATACCCGGACAGCCGGTGCTGGACGCGTCGTATTGGTTGACTTCGATGGTGGGAGTTGACCCGCCTGTAAACGTGTTGTCGAACATCATCAGCCAACTGCCGCGAAAATTCATCCAGCGGTAGACATTAGGGTTGCCGGTCTCATTCACCATACTGTTGTCGTAATACTCGGAAATCATCGTTCCGGTCTGGCCGGAGTTGGCGCTTCCATTCCAGTTCTGAAACCCGTGAATGTCCCAGTGTTCCCGTCCTCCAACCGTGTTGTCATTGGTTGCGTCGTAGGTGTTGAACCGCATAACGAGGCGTCCACTCTGCCCCGAGAAGGTCATACCTTCATTGTTGTCCGCGCTCGTAAAGGAGGACGAATACTTGATGGTGTTGTCTTCGGCGAACAGATTATCGCTAGACCCGAAGGCAAAGTTATAGTACGCAGAGTTGTTCCACTCGCCAACGTCGTCTGCTCCGTAGGTGCGAATCCACATGTCTATTCGGTCGAACGTGTTCTTAGCGATAAGCCCCCTAATTTGACCGAGGGCTGTATAAATCCCGGCATTCCCTGCGCCCTGCGTGGAGCCGCCGTTTTTGATGACGTTGTTCGTTATTATGATGCAACACCAAGCCTTCGTTCCGTTGATTCCTCCGCCAGTTCCGATGTCGATGTTCGTAAAGACGTCTATGTTATTTGCGTCGAGGGTGAAGCCGTCAATTTTGATATTGTCTCCGTTTGCTATCGTGGTGGAGTCCGGCTCCACGTCTATCAGTTCGGCATTGATGCCAGTACCGCCAGTCCAAGTAATCGTTAGGTTAGCCGCCCCAGGCCCCAGGAGGTTGACACCTTTAGTTAATTGCAGCGAGGAAGATATGGAAACGGAACCCGCCGTCACATTCACCGTATCGTTTCTCTGAAAGCCTGCGGGAGTATTGTGATTTACAAGATTATCGACGCTCGCAAAATCGCACGACCATGTTGGGCTAGACCCCGTGCAGGCTGCCCATGTCGTTGATGCTTCCAGAAATAAAATACAGGCAATGGAAAGCGCTTTTTTCATTGGGTCATAGACACAACAAAGGTTGCCTGCTTCGACGCACCGTCCGAGACGAAGGTGAATTTTATATAGTCTCCGCTCGTAAGCGCGACATTGGCGCTTTGTGTTCCTGCCGCAAACGAACTCGTGCAAGTCACCGCACCAGTCAGCAGCGCACCCAGGGAATTGCCTGCGACGTTCAGGGTTGACGTTCCATTGTTATCGGTGAAGCACTTTATGCCAGCGATGGTCCAAGTGACCCCAGAATCGTTGTAGCAGGTCGATTGCAGATACGTTCCCACGGCAATAGTGTTGAGTCCGTCGCCAAACCCAGGCTCGCAACGCAGTTTCTTGTACTGCGTGGGCGGTGGTGGCGTACAAGATGAACCAATAGTGCAGGACGTTCCGTTGACTGTAGTGACGCCAGAACCCGGCAAATTACCGACTGGGACTGAGGGCGTGCAGGATGCCCCACCGATTGTGCAAGAGGTTCCATAAACGGTGGTCACACCAAAACCTGGCAACTGCGTGGCAAGTGCCGAACCTGAAAGAAGACTAAAACTGTAATCACCGGATGTAGCTACAACGGAGCCAGTACGACCGAATACGGAAGACACTGGCGCACTACCTGCTGCCCAGACTCCATCTCCACGTAAGAATGTGGCGTTCGTACCTCCAGTAGGTATTTGACCAAGACCGAGCGTGCCTGAGATTAGCGAGAAACTATAATCTCCTGAAGTAGCAACAACTCCTCCGGTCCTGCCGAACACCGAGGAGACTGCGCCTGCGGCACCTGGAACGCTGTACGTGTACGATCTGCTTGTAACGCCTAAGCCTGAGATAGCCAGTGTGTACGTGCCTGCGACTATATTTAGGAATTGAGCGTTGCCGCTGGAGTCTGTCAGCGCCAAATACGGTCCACTGCCCACGCAAGTTCCCGATAGACAGGTGAGTGTAACCGTAGCTCCTGCCACTGCTTGCCCTGTGGTGTTGGTGACTGGAATTACGAACGAGCTCTGACTGCTAGCGATGCCACAGAAGCAGAACACCGCGAGGCAGACGAGAACAAGTCGTTTGGTCATCGTTTCACCGGGAAGGTTAAGCGAGGTCATAATCGTGGTTGACGCCCTGCCGCTACCGTGTTCCCAGATATAACCGTACCAACTGCATTTAATACTTGAGAGACATTCGCACCCACATCCGTCCCGTCACTTGCGGCATTGTGCAAGATGCTTGCTCCTGGGCATGGAGAGGCCGGTGCGTTTACTCCAGTGCAAAGGCGATAATCGCCGCCGTTTCCTCCGCTATAATTTACAAATCGCACGCTTCCAGAGGAATTTGTCCAATCGGTAGGGAAAATCGTTCCCGCAGGGTAGGTAACTCCATCCGCTGCCTTCGCCACCATAGCAGTGTTGCCAAAAACGTAGTCGTAACAAATTGTGTTCAGTGCTACCTGGCCGCTGCCTTCGCCATTCGCACCTAAAAGGCCGTACAGCCCATAGTCGATGATGTTGTCTCCAAAGTCGCAGCCTGTGAATTGCGGTGTAAATCCAAAACTGAAGGCGTAATTGAACCCGTTGTGAACAAATGTATTATGATAAATTTGCAAGTCAATTGTGCCACTAGAACCATTCACGCTAGATAGAGGCTGTTGAGACGCAGCTCCCCACCCACCAAGATCGTCGATGATGTTGTTATATACGGCAATCCGATGGGATTGAACTCCCATCGTGGTAGCATTCCAGTTTGGGTCTTCGGTGGTGTCGTATCCGTTAAACCCACCGAACTTTGCGAGATGACGATACAGATTATTTCTTATGATTAGATCGTCTATTCGCGCACCAGTATCTTCTCCAGTGCGCGGGGTAGACCCTGTACAAGAATATCCCGCCTCGGTGTCGTACCAACTGTAGTCGATTATGTTGCTGTCAAAGAGAACCCGAGTGCCGTCCTTCCAATCGACGCAGGTTTTTGCGCCCCAATGCGGCCCCGTATAACAGGATTGCGTTGGCAGCCAGCAAGGATTCTTCCACAGCCAGTTGTTTTTTAATGTAGCGTCGAACACATTACCAGAGCTGCCTCCGCCAAAAACTATATCGTGTCCTGCGCCCGAGATAAAATTGTTCTGAATCAGGTAGCCGGATTCATTGCGGCCCGGCAGAAGGAGGGCCGTAGCATCAGGCCAGATGTTATACAGACCATGCACTTCCGAAATATAGGAGTCCACAATCGCAGAGTTCGCCGTAAACATAATCACTCCCTGATTCAGGGCATAGTTGGGATTCCCCTGAATAAGGCAGCGGTCGATGATGATTCGGTTGGCTGTCTCAGTTAACGTACCATGCCCTAGATAAAGCAGATGCCCGGTGTTGTCTGTGCTGATTGAAAAATTAAGGCCCACAAAACGGTAGTGGTCAATATTCGAATCTGCTCCAGAATTGTCGATGATTGCAAAGGCT
>Ga0307479_10005872_pt1 | contig 11236 bp, 9 predicted proteins | sample atmos_gasesECM4C_FD_203743 | JGI IMG/M metagenome (GOLD analysis project Ga0307479, IMG submission 203743) | Hardwood forest soil microbial communities from Morgan-Monroe State Forest, Indiana, United States - atmos_gasesECM4C_515 | ecosystem: Environmental > Terrestrial > Soil > Temperate... | reverse complement strand
GCCGAAGCTCTACTGGTCGGTCTTGGCGAGAAGCGCATTCAAGGCCGCCTACGACGCGCTGGATGGTGACGATTTGCGGCCCGAGTGGAAGATGCCGCCGTTGGAAGAGCTCCCGTTCGGATATTCTGACGAGGACATCGACGCGGTCGTCGAGGCGGGCCCGGACGCGCGCGCCGCCAAGGCGGTGGCGCTCGCCGCGCATGCCACCCAAGTCATCGTCGGCCCGACTGGCCGGGTCTGCGCCCTGTCGAACAACCTCGCGATGCCGATCCTCGGGCACGAGCACTATGTTCTCGCCGTCGGCTCCCCGGGAGATCGCGATGAGCGTGGCTGGGAAACAGACCTGCTCGCCGGACTGGGTCTCGAAGGAACTGCTACGCGGTAGGCTGCCAACCAGGCAGCCACGGAAGGAACTCGTATGGACCCCGACCTGGACCCTAACCTGCAGCATTGGCAGGACCGACTCGACAGCTTGCAGTGGGTCATCGCCTCCGTGCTCTCGCAAGTCGACAGCGTCCCGACCTGACCGAGACCAAAACACGCCCCGCGTCGGTTGAAGATGGCGACGCGTCGGATCCCGCAATTCGTGTCGTTGTATTGGCTCTGTTGGCTGTCGACGGGGTGCTATCGGCATTAGCAGGGGCAATGCTGCTGCCCTTCTATATCGGCTCTATCCCTTTTCCGATCAGTGGGTTGATCAGTGGATTGGTCAACGCGGCCCTGGTATGGGCCGCCGGGCGATGGACGAGGTCGCCGCGGATCGCCGCGCTGCCCTTGTGGACGTGGTTGATCACGGTCGGGGTAATCAGCATGGGCGGTCCCGCCGGTGATGTCATCCTGGGCGGTCCTGGGCTGATGGCCTACGGAGCGCTGCTGCTGATCGTGCCGGGGGTTACGCCGCCGGTGTGGGTGCTCTGGCGGCGCAAGCGCTACGGCTGACATCGGGCCGGTTACGGGAACGGCGGGAGCGGCGGGAGCGGCGGAAAGAATCCCAGCACCCAGTTGATCTCGGTCTGAATGAAGAAGTTGATCGAGGACGCGGTGGCCGCAAAGAAATTGCTCAGCCCTTGACCAAAGCTAATTGCCCCGGACAACCAGTCGAGGATGTTGAACAGGCCGCTCTGCACGATCGGCTCGATCAGGTTGTACAAGAAATTGATCTGGGGCGCCAGGAAGCCGACCCAGGGCACAAAACCCACTGCGTACGCAAGCAGGTTGAAGCCGTACCGGACATAAGGCTCGACGACGAGGTAGGCGTTCTCGATGGCGTTGGCGATCGACCCGGATGCCGCCGGTGCTACCGCAGCGTTGGTGATACCCGACAGCAGCCTGGGCAGCGCGCCGCCCGTGGTCACGCCACCGGCCCCACCTGTGGGCGCTAGCAGGAGTGCGCTCCTGGCGGCAGTACTGATGGTCCCGCCGGCACCTCCGAGGAGGCCGGAGCCACCTCCGAGGAGACCGGAGCCACCGCTGCCGATCAGCCCGGCGGCACCGTTGCCCAGCAACACGCTTTCGACGCGGCCCAGGGCGTTGGACACAACGCCGCCGGCTGTGCCTCCAGCTGTCAGTGAGCCGGCGCTGGTATTGGCGCCGCCGCCGATCAGCGGGTGCCCCAGCACCGCCTCGGCGGGCGCATTCACCGTCTTCGCCAGGGTCTGCACGGCGTTGGCTTCGGCCGTCGCATACGCGTTGGCACTCGCGGTCATAACCTTTACGAACTGCTCGTGAAACGACGCCGCCTGCGCGCTCAGCCGCTGATATAGCTGCCCATGCGCGGAAAACAGCGTTGCGAGCTGCGTCGACACCTCATCGGTGGCCGCCGGGAGCAGCCCGGTTGTCGGGAGCGCCGCGGACGCATTGGCCGCGTTGAGCGACGAACCGATACCGGCTATATCCGAAGCCGCCGCGACCAGCGCCTCCGGCGCCGCAACCAGCGCCTCTGGCGCCGCGAGCGTAAACGACATCCCATACCACCCCAGCTTCACAACAGCGCGGCAATTGCCCAGCCAGCATCGCCTGATATGCCCGAACGGATATTATCGCGATCCGGGGTGGAATAGCGCCGATCTGCACCAAACCGGTGGCCGAGTACCCGCCTTGCCGCCCTGACGCCGGGATGGTCGAGCGCGTGCCGGTCACCGCCTGAGGCTACTGTTGCGCATACGGCTTCCGCCAAGGTGGCAAGGTTTCAATTTGTTGGAGCGCGGATGAAATTCGATCGTGGGGAAGTTACACCAACGTGCCGCTGACTCCGGGCCAGGAGCCCACCGCTCTGTCTAGCCCCGTCGTTCCGCCCAAGGCCAGTGCGTCTGCGCTGCGGCGGGTATTGCGGCGGGCTCGAGACGGCGTGGCGCTGAATATCGATGAGGCGGCCGTCGCGATGGCCGCGCGCGGCGACGATCTTGTCGACTTGTGCGCGAGCGCGGCGCGGGTGCGCGACGCGGGTCTGGAGTCGGCAGGACGGCGCGGCCCTAATGGCAGGCTGCCGATCACCTATTCGCGCAAGGTTTTCATCCCGGTCACCCATCTGTGCCGCGACAACTGCCACTACTGCACCTTCGTCACCGTCCCGGGCAAGCTGCGGGCCCAAGGGGAGGGCATGTATCTGGAACCCGACGAGATCCTCGACATCGCCCGTCGCGGGGGCGAACTCGGTTGCAAGGAAGCACTATTCACTCTCGGCGACCGGCCCGAAGATCGCTGGGCCGAGGCGCGCGACTGGCTCGCCGAACGAGGCTACGACTCCACCCTGTCCTACGTGCGGGCGATGGCCATCCGCGTGCTGGAGGAAACCGGGCTGTTGCCGCACTTGAACCCCGGTGTGATGAGCTGGTCGGAGATGTCGCGGCTCAAACCGGTGGCGCCCTCGATGGGCATGATGCTGGAGACGACGTCGCGGCGGCTATTCGAGACGAAAGGGCTCGCACACTACGGCAGCCCGGACAAAGACCCGGCGGTGCGGCTGCGCACTTTGACCGATGCGGGCCGGCTGTCCATTCCGTTCACTACCGGTCTGCTGGTCGGCATCGGTGAGACGCTGCCCGAACGCGCCGATACCCTGCATGCGATTCGTAAGTCGCACAAGGAGTTCGGGCACGTTCAAGAGGTGATTGTGCAGAATTTCCGGGCCAAGGAACACACCCCGATGGCCGCTGCACCCGATGCCGGTATCGAGGATTACCTGGCGACGGTGGCTGTTGCGCGGCTGGTGCTCGGCCCGGGTATGCGTATCCAGGCACCGCCGAACCTGGTGTCTCGTGACGAGTGCCTGGCGCTGGTCGCCGCGGGTGTCGACGACTGGGGCGGTGTCTCACCGCTGACGCCCGATCATGTCAACCCGGAACGGCCCTGGCCGGCTTTGGACGATTTGGCCGCGGTCACCGCCCAAGCCGGGTACGAGCTGGTGCAGCGGTTGACCGCACAGCCCAAATACGTGCAGGCGGGAGCAGCGTGGATCGACCCGCGGGTGCGGGGACATGTTGTGGCGCTGGCCGATCCGGTGACCGGCCTGGCTCGCGACGTCAATCCGATTGGCATGCCGTGGCAGGAGCCCGACGACGTGGAGTCCTCCGGCCGGGTGGATCTCAACGCGTCGATCGACACCGAGGGCCGCAACACCGAAGCTCGCAGCGACCTCGACAGCGCGTTCGGCGATTGGGAATCAATCCGCGCGCACGTGCACGAGCTGGCCGCCAACGCTCCAGAGCGCATCGATACCGATGTGCTTGCCGCACTGCGGTCCGCTGAACGCGATCCGGCAGGATGCACCGACGACGAGTACCTGGCGTTGGCGACCGCTGACGGTCCTGCACTGGAAGCGGTTGCCGCACTGGCTGACTCGTTGCGCCGTGACGTGGTCGGCGACGACGTGACCTTCGTGGTGAACCGCAACATCAACTTCACCAACATCTGCTACACCGGCTGCCGGTTCTGCGCGTTCGCGCAGCGCAAGGGTGACGCCGACGCATACTCGCTGTCCACCGAAGAGGTCGCTGAGCGCGCGTGGGAAGCGCACGTCGAAGGTGCCACCGAAGTATGCATGCAGGGCGGCATCGACCCCGAGCTGCCGGTGACCGGCTATGCCGATTTGGTGCGCGCCGTCAAGGCGCGTGTGCCTTCGATGCACGTGCATGCGTTCTCCCCGATGGAGATCGCCAACGGTGTGACCAAGAGCGACATGAGCATTCGTGAGTGGCTGATCAGCCTTCGCGAGGCCGGGCTTGACACCATCCCCGGCACCGCGGCCGAGATTCTGGACGACGAAGTGCGCTGGGTGCTCACGAAGGGCAAGCTCCCGACGTCGATGTGGATCGAGATCGTGACCACCGCCCACGAGGTGGGCCTGCGCTCGTCGTCGACGATGATGTATGGCCACGTCGACAGTCCACGGCACTGGGTGGCTCACCTCAATGTGCTGCGTGACGTCCAGGACCGGACCGGCGGTTTCACCGAGTTCGTGCCGTTGCCGTTCGTGCACCAGAATTCGCCGCTATATTTGGCCGGCGCGGCGCGTCCGGGGCCCAGCCATCGTGACAACCGGGCGGTGCATGCCCTGGCGCGGATCATGTTGCACGGCCGCATCTCTCACATCCAGACCAGCTGGGTGAAGCTCGGCGTTGCGCGCACGCAGGTGATGCTCAACGGCGGCGCCAACGACCTGGGCGGCACGCTGATGGAGGAGACCATTTCGCGGATGGCCGGATCGGAATACGGGTCGGCCAAAACCGTTGCCGAGCTGGTCGCGATCGCCGAGGGTATAGGCCGCCCGGCACGCCAACGCACCACCACCTACGCCCCGTTGGCGGCCTAGCAGCTCGTTATTTGTCGGTACCGGCGGGTATACCGGAGCGGTGCGGCAACACATTGACAACGAGCGGTTCCCGGAGTGGCAGCCCTTCGCAGACGCTGTGCAAAAACGCCGACCCGATGCCGGCACCTGGTGTGAGGCATGGACGGTGCGCGACATCGTCGCCCATCAAGCCGGAAACGCTGAGGAACTAGCCCGGGTGCTGGGCGCGCACCTGGCAGGCGAACCGGTCGCCACGCGCGGTTTCGAGGAGCGAGAGGGCCCGCTGCGCGCCCTGAACGACGCCGATTTGTGGGACGCGCTGCAGGACAGGATGGCCGCCCTGAACGAGGTCGTAACGGCGGCCGACGAGGTCCCTGCCGGTGCCGATGTCGCGTGGACCGGCCGGACCATGAAGGTGCCCTGGTTCGCCGAGCACATGCGCGAAGAGCTCGTTCTGCACGGCTGGGACATCACTGGCGATGATGCCGCGGCCCGGGCGCGGCTGGCCGAACCTTGGATGACGACGCACAGTGTCCTTGCGGTGGGGCGTCCGTTGCTCGCCAAGGGCGCTAAACAATTGGGCGCTGGCGAGCGAATCGAGGCTCGGCTTCGGGTTCCCGGCACCGACGACGTCTTCGTCAGTGCGGACGCCGACCACACCAGCGTCGGGTTTTCCGACCCCGTGGGACAGGCCACGCTGGAAACCGATGCCGCAGCACGGGTATTGCTGCTGTGGGGCCGGCGGCCCGCAGACCCGTCGCGGATCTGCAGCCACGCGGGCGCCGAGACCTTAGGTCGAGTGCGCCGGTTATTGGTCGGCTACTGAACTATCAGTAGTTGTTGCAGATACCGGCGACCTGCTCGATAAGTCCAACATATTGCGCACCCTGCGGCGAGGCCTGCAACTGCTGGGCCATCTGCGCGCGCCGAGGCGGCGACGATGCCAGGAACTGACGCAAGTAGCCCTGCACGACCGGCGACGAGTTGAACTGCGCGGCAGCTCCCGGGTCCGTCGCGTTAAGCGCCGCCATCACCTGCCCGTAGCTGCAAGTGGTGTTGATGACCCCATCCATGGGATCTGCGGACGCGACTCCCGCCCCAGCGGTCAACGCCAATGTCAGACCGCCAATCGCGGCGGCCAGTCTGGTCAACGACAGCCTCAGCATGTGTGGACACCTTCCCCAATCAATGCACCGCCGAAAAAGACGGCGACGACAATTTGCCCAGCCCGTTGTGGTCTGCGAACGAGGCTACCAGGCCCCTCTGACCTACTGCCATCGCGAGGGTTATCGCACAGGGCGCTCTTAGCGTAACTATCTGCAGGTCAACGGCTTAGCGATGCTGGTCACGTGGCGAAACAGGCTACAGCTGGACGGCCAGGTCGGTGCCCTGTTTGATGGCGTGCTTGGCATCCAACTCCGGCGGCGAATGCCGCCCCGCCGTCGCGCCGCAGTGGATCCTCCAGGTCGCGCGTGCCAAGTGGTTGACGTGTATGTGCAACGTCTAGTATCAGTAATCGAAAGCTTTGCCTATAAGCAGCCGGGAATCTGCCGCGGTGAGGCGTACGGCAGCCCGCACTGAGCAGTACATGGAGGAGACCTTGAGGAGACGTCTGTGACGTACACGATCGCCGAACCCTGCGTCGACATCAAGGACAAGGCATGCATCGAGGAGTGTCCGGTCGACTGCATATACGAGGGCGCTCGGATGCTGTATATCCACCCTGACGAATGTGTCGACTGTGGGGCCTGTGAACCGGTCTGCCCTGTCGAGGCGATCTACTACGAAGACGATGTGCCCGAACAGTGGAACGAGTACACGCAGATCAACGCCGACTTCTTCGTCGAGCTGGGATCGCCGGGCGGCGCGGCCAAGGTCGGCATGACCGAGAATGATCCGCAAGTGGTCAAGGACCTGCCGCCGCAGGGCGAAGGGGACTGAGCGGGCCGGTGCTCCATGAGCCCCGGGTGGGCCGGCGTCTCGTGTCGGCGACCCTGCCGGTCTTCCCCTGGGACACCTTGGCCGACGCGAAAGCCCTGGCCGAGGCCCATCCGGACGGCATCGTCGACCTGTCCGTCGGCACACCGGTCGATCCGGTCGCGCCGCTGATCCAAGAGGCGCTGGCGGCCGCCGGCTCCGCGTCGGGGTACCCCGCCACCGCCGGCACCGCGCGGTTGCGCGAGTCGGTGGTGGCCGCGCTGGGCCGCCGCTACGGCATCACCGGGCTGACCGAGGCGGCGGTGTTGCCGGTGATCGGGACCAAGGAACTCATCGCCTGGCTGCCGACCCTGCTGGGCCTGGGGCCCGCTGATGTGGTGGTGGTCCCCGAACTGGCGTATCCGACGTACGACGTCGGTGCTCGGCTGGCCGGAGCCCAGGTGCTGCGTGCGGATTCGCTGACCCAGCTGGGCCCGCAATCCCCGGCACTTTTCTACCTGAACTCGCCGAGCAACCCGACCGGACGGGTACTGGGCGTCGACCACTTGCGCAAGGTCGTCGGGTGGGCGCGTGACCGTGGCGTCCTCGTGGCCTCCGACGAGTGCTACTTGGGTTTGGGCTGGGACGCCGAGCCTCCAGGACCTCTGTCGGTGCTGCATCCATTGGTCTGCGGCAGCGACCACACCGGGTTGCTGGCGGTGCACTCGCTGTCGAAGACCTCGTCGCTGGCCGGGTACCGCGCCGGCTTCGTCGCAGGAGATCCAAGCCTGGTCGCCGAGCTGCTGGCGGTGCGTAAACACGCCGGGATGATGGTGCCCACGCCGGTACAGGCTGCCATGGTGGCCGCCCTGGATGACGACGCCCACGAGCAGCAGCAGCGCGAGCGGTACGCGCGGCGGCGGGCCGCCCTGTTGCCGGCCCTGCGCTCAGCGGGTTTCGCGGTCGACTACTCCGAGGCGGGCCTCTATCTGTGGGCCACCCGCGGCGAGCCATGCCGGGACAGCGTCACGTGGTTGGCTGCGCGCGGCATCCTGGTAGCGCCCGGCGAGTTCTACGGCCCGGGCGGCGCACAGCATGTGCGAGTCGCGCTGACCGCCACCGACGAGCGCATCGTCGCCGCGGTGCGCCGGCTTACGCAGCCGGCGGCACCCTGACAGAACAACTGGCCCTGGCCTGCCGCGGGGAGAGGTGAACCGGCAGAATGCACCCGAGGCATATCGTCTGCGTTCAACCTCGGGTAAGGAATGTGGTCGTGACAACTACGGCTAGCAAGCAGCGCATCCCGGCGTCGATCGGGGACATAGCCAAGCGCGTCTTTCTGGGAAAGCCGCTGATCACCGAGAACCTCAGATCCGAGAAGCTGTCGAATCCCGTTGCGCTTGGCGCACTTTCGCCGGACGCCATCTCGTCGACCGCCTATGGCCCCGAGCAGATCTTGATCGAACTGCTGCCGCATGCCGGGTTGGCGGCGTTTGCGCTGTTGCTTCCCATCACGGGCGTCATCTTGCTGATTCTGGTGTTAGTGGCCGCGTCGTATGCGCAGGTCGTCATGGCCTACACGCGAGCGGGCGGTTCCTACATCGTCGCGCGGGAGAATTTCGGGCCCCGGGTGGCGCAGGTCGCAGCTGCGGCACTGCTGATCGACTATGTGGTCACGGTGGCGGTGCAGTCGGCGGCTGGGACGGTTGCGGTGGTGTCGGCGATCCCGGTGTTGGGCCCCTACAGCCTGGCGATCACGGTCGGCGTTGTGCTTTTCATCTGCTATGCGAACCTGCGCGGCTTACGCGAAGCGGGAATCCAATTCGCGCTGGCGACCTACGCCTTTGTCATCATGATCGCCCTGATGATCGTGGTCGGTGTCATCCGCGAAATATTCGGGGACTTACCGGTATACGACCCACATCAGATGCCGGGAACGGTGCCGGTGCAGCAGGGGAGCGGGCTGGTGATGGGCGCGACCATCCTGACGCTGCTGCGCGCGTTCGCCAACGGCGGTTCGTCGCTGACGGGAGTTGAGGCCATCTCCAATACGGTCGACGTTTTCCGTAAACCGCAGGGGCTCAACGCGCGTCGAGTGCTCATCGCCATGGCCAGCATTCTCGGGTTCTTGTTGGCTGGTGTCGCCTACCTCGCCCACGTCACCCACGCCATGCCGTACGTCGCTCAATATCCGTCGATGCTGTCGGAGGTTGCCAGGGCGGTTTTCGGTACCGGGGTGACCGGCAACATCATGTACGTCCTTGTCCAGGCCTCGACCGCTGCCATCTTGTTCACCGGAGCGAATACCAGCTTCAACGGTTTCCCGGCGTTGGCCAGCTTTGTCGCCGAAGACCGCTTCCTCCCGCGACAGCTGATGAAACGCGGCTACCGCCTGGTGTTCTCCAACGGCATCATTGCGCTGACGGCGCTTTCAGTGGCGTTACTGGTGGTGACCGGCGGCTCGGTCAACGCGCTGGTCCCGTTTTATGCGATCGGCGTGTTCACCGGGTTCTCGATGGCCGGCTACGGGATGACCAAACACCATCTGACGCAACGCGAGCCCGGCTGGCGACGCCGGCTGGCGATCAACCTTTCCGCCGGGATCCTCTCGACGGTCGTGGTCGGCATCTTCGCGGTGGCGAAGTTCACCGAGGGGGCGTGGCTGGTGGTCGTCGTCTTTCCGGTGCTGGTGTTCGGACTGATACGACTCAACCAGGAATATCGGGCCGAGGCCGCCATTCTGGAGATGTTCCGCACCGACCGCCCCGAGTTGGTGAAGTACGCACGGCACAAGGTATTTGTCTTGGTGAACTCCGTTGACCTCGCGGTGATCGAGGCGCTGCGCTACGGCAGAGGATTGCGGGCCGACGAGCTGATCGCGGTGCACTTCATGGTCGATGCGGCCCACGCCGCGCAATTGCGAAAGCGTTGGGACCACTTCGAACTCGACACTCCGCTGCGGGTGGTGGACTGCCCGGATCGACGGATCACGCGGGCCGCGCAGCTGCTGGTCGCCAAGGCGCGCGACGAGCAGCCGCACACCAACGTGACGGTGTTGCTGCCACGTCGGACCTATGCGCCGCTGCTGGGTCGACTGCTGCACGACCGCACCGCCGACAAGATCTCCCGGGCCATCAGCCTGATCCCGGACGCCGCGGCGACGATCGTGCCTTACGACGTGGAGTCACGGATCAAGGAGGCGTATCCCGACGGTTTCGAGCATCGACTCGCACGCGAACTCGACAAGGTCGAAGCGTGGGTCTCGCAGGACGACCAGGAGGTCGAGGCCTACGAGCACCCCGTGCGGCCGCCGTCGGTGATCACGGTGGCGGGCCTGATTCCCGGACAGCGCGCCACCGTCGAAGGACGGGTCAACGAGGTCGAAGACATCAGCAAGGGCAGGCGAACCCTGCGAGAGGTCATCGTCGGCGACAACAGCGGCGAAGTCACCGTCACGTTCCGTCCCGGGCACGGGGGCGCCGACATCCAGCCCGGTCAGCTATTGCGGATCACCGGCAAGGCCCGCCAGAGGGGCAAGCGGCCCATGTCGATGATCGACCCGGCATATCACGTGCTTGAGGAGCCCACGGAGACCCGGGAGGAGACCGGGGAGACCGGGTAAATCTGGCCGCCGCCAGCGAGGCAGTTAGATTCATTAACTAGTCTCGTGGCATGACTGATGCCCGCGGTCGACGGAAAGGACAGATGTGAAGCGACTGGCAGCCCTGTTGGTGTCCGTATTGGGTTTGGCATTCACCGCCAACGGCTACCGGCCGCTGACCAAGCACGGTCACGGTTCGCTGTACGCGTTCAGCTACGGCGTGTTCGCTTCGGAACTTCCCGCGCAAACGCTCAGTGTCCAGTTGGCGGCGCTGGCCGCGGTGTCGCGCTGGTTGCCACGACGGATACGCCGATTCAGCTGGCTGGTGTCGGCGCTGTCGTGGCTGGGGCTGCTGGGTCTGCGCCACGTCGGGTACACGGCCAACGAGCCGCTGACCGCGGCGCTGGACGCCGGACTGGGTCCTGGCCGTCGCACCGAGTCGGGCGATTTGTGGAAGCGGCCCGCGCCCGGGGGCGCCACCGCGAAGAAACCCGGCGTGGCACGAATGCTGCGGATCTACCGTGACTATGCGCACGACGGCGACATCAGTTACGGGGAGTGCGGCTCGCGCAACCATCTCGACATCTGGCGACGGCCCGACCTTGACCACGGCGGACGGGCGCCGGTGCTGCTGCAAGTTCCCGGCGGCGCCTGGATGGTCGGAAACAAACGCGGACAGGCGCACCCGTTGATGAGCCATCTGGCCGAGCTGGGCTGGGTGTGCGTGGCGATCAACTACCGGCTCAGCCCACGCTCCACGTGGCCCGACCACATCGTCGACGTCAAGCGCGCGATCGCGTGGACGAAGGAGCACATCGCCGAGTACGGCGGTGACCCGGAGTGGATCGCGATCACCGGAGGCTCGGCCGGCGGGCATCTGTCTTCTCTTGCCGCGCTGACCCCCAACGATCCGCGGTTCCAGCCGGGCT